>Ga0209676_1000063_pt1 | contig 322025 bp, 282 predicted proteins | sample AraplaCvi_mLB_r2_FD_184282 | JGI IMG/M metagenome (GOLD analysis project Ga0209676, IMG submission 184282) | Arabidopsis root microbial communities from North Carolina, USA - plate scrape MF_Cvi_mLB_r2 (SPAdes) (version 2) | ecosystem: Host-associated > Plants > Roots > Endosphere | place... | reverse complement strand
CTGGCCGGTATCGAGGGGCCTTGGCTTCCCATCGCCCTTGGCACCGGGGGCGCCACGCTCGCGACCGCGCTGGCCGAGGCGCTGCGCGCACGCGTGCAGGCCCGCCAGCACACCGGTGTACAGGCCCGCGCCGCGATGGCCGAATCCGAGCGCGATGGCCTGCGCCGCGACCTGCAGCGGCACGATCAGCTGGAACAGGAGCTGGTGCGCGCCAAGCAGGCGGCCGAATCCGCCGCCATGGCGAAGGGCGAGTTCCTCGCCACGATGAGCCACGAGATCCGCACCCCGCTCAACGGCATCGTGCCGATGCTGGAAATGCTGTCGCGCGCACCGTTGGCCCCTGACCAGCGCGAGATGCTCGCCACCGCCACGGCCTCGTCCCACCAGTTGCTGCGCATCGTCGACGACATCCTCGACTACTCGAAGCTCGAGGCCAACAAGCTCGATCTCGAGATCACCGGCTTCAACCTGCGCGAGCTGCTCGATAGCGTGCTCCAGCTGATGTACCGCCCGGCGGAGAACAAGGGACTGAAGCTGAGTCTGCAGCTCGACCAGGCGGTACGGCTGCCCGTGCGGGGCGATCCGGTACGCCTCCGGCAGGTGCTCACCAACCTGGTCGGCAATGCCATCAAGTTCACCGACCGCGGCTCCGTCACGCTGGTCGTGCGTCGCCTCGGCGAAACCGCCGCACAGCACCTGCTGCGCTTCGAGGTCCGCGACACGGGCATCGGCATCGAAGAGGATGCGCGCCACCGGCTGTTCCATTCCTTCAGCCAGGCCGACGCGTCGACCACGCGCCTGTACGGCGGCACCGGCCTCGGGTTGGCGATCTGCCGACGCATCGTAGATCTGATGGGCGGGCGCATCGACGTGGTCTCGGAAATCGGTCGCGGCTCGACGTTCTGGTTCGAAGTGCCGCTGATGAAGGTCATCGGCGACCTGCGCCAACGCGACAATGGCGCGCTCGATCATGGCCGTGTCCTGCTGGTCTCCCCCGATCCGCGCCTGCGGCAACGCCTTACGCTGCTGGTCACCAACTGGGGCATGCAACCGGTGGCGGTGGAAACCACCCAGGAAGCGCTGGACCGCCTGCGCCTGGTCTCCGAACAGGCGCAGCAGGACTACCTGGCGGTGCTGGCCGACATCGGCGGCATCCGCAGCACTGCGCTGGCGCTGCACCGCGCGATCACGCGCCGCCCCCTCCCCGACTCGCTCCGCCTGGTCTGGCTGTACGGTGACGAGGTCGTGCCGAGCGAGCTGCACCCGCGTGCGACGCTGCTGTCGCGGCAATCGCCTGACGCGGATCTGCGCGCCGCGCTGATCGGTGCGGCACCAGAGCGCGACCCCGATGTCGTCGCGCCCACCGTGGAAGAGATCTTTGCTGTCACCGCAGGCCCGGACGTCGCCGAGGTGGCTACTGCGGCGTTCGCACATGCACCTCTGTCGCCCGACCCGGCACCTGACCTCCCGTCCGAGCCGGAACCTGCGGTCATCAGTGCCATGCGGATCGAGCCACGACTGCTGCTGGTGGAAGACAACCCGGTCAACCTGCTGGTTGCGCAGAAGCTGCTCTCCGCGCTTGGCTTCGAGTGCGAGACCGCGGCCAATGGCGATGTCGCGCTGAAGCGCATGCAGGTGGAGCATTTCGACCTGGTCCTGATGGATTGCCAGATGCCGGTACTGGATGGCTATGCCGCAACGCGCCGCTGGCGCGAAATCGAGACGCAGCGCGCCACCGGCGGCCGCCTTCCCATCGTGGCGATGACCGCCAATGCCATGGCCGGCGACCGCCAGCGCTGCCTGGACGCCGGCATGGACGACTACCTCGCCAAGCCGGTATCCCGCGAACAACTCGAGGGCTGCCTCAATCGCTGGCTGCCCGATCGCATGAATTTTGTCCTGCGGAATGCAGCGCTCGCCACGCCGGTCGAGACCGCTCCCGCCGCTCCCGCGGTCGCAACCGCGCGCGCGCCGGCACCGAGTTTTCCGGTGCTGGACCAGACGATGCTGGAAGAACTCCGCGAGATCGCGGGCGACGAAACGGCGCGCATCATCACGGTGTTCCTCGAGGACGCTCCACGCCTCATCTCGACACTCGAGAAAGCGGCAGCGGTACCGGACCTGGATGCGATGCGCGATGCCGCGCACACGCTGAAGTCTTCCAGCGCCAATGTCGGCGCCATGGCACTGTCGGCGGCCGCCAAGCGCGTGGAACTTGGCGCGCGGGCGCGCAAGCTTGAACGCCCGGCCGTCGCTGTCGCACTCGTCATCGCGGAATACGCACGCGCCAGGATGGCGCTGCAGGGTTACGCCGCGCAGCAGTTGGGCAGGCCGCTGATTCCGCAGCCTGCCGCCACCTCTCAGTCTTCGCCTTCGAGCTTGGTCAGCAGGTAGTTCGGCTCGCCGATACGATCGATCACCGAGAGCTGCGTCTCCAGCCAGTCGATGTGCTCTTCCTCGGAATCCAGGATGTCCGCGAACAGCTTGCGGCTGACGTAGTCCGCCACCGATTCGCAGTACTTGATGGCATCGCGCAACGGCGGCAGCGCTTCCTGCTCAAGCGCGAGATCGCACTCGAGGATCTCGCGGGGCGTCTCGCCAATGCGCAACTTGCCCAGCGCCTGGAAATTCGGCAACCCGTCGAGGAAGAGGATGCGCTCCGACAGCTTGTCGGCGTGCTTCATCTCGTCGATGGATTCCTTGTACTCGTGCTCGGCCAGTTCCTTGAAACCCCAGTTCTTCAGCATCTTGGCATGCAGGAAGTACTGGTTGATCGCGGTGAGCTCGTTGTAGAGCGCCTTGTTGAGGTACTCGATGACCTTGGCGTCGCCTTTCATGGCCATGCTCCGTGGGCGGAAGGACGGCACAGGTTAGCCCGTGCACGCGCTCCGTGACGGAACGCGAATCGTGATCATTCGAAAGGCAGCGGGCGCCGACGGACGGTCGCCGGCGCGATCAGGCGGCGTGCGACAGCGTGAGGATCGGAAACAAGGGTTCGCGCGGTGCGGGCTGCGCGGCCTGCAGCACATCCATGGCCATATCCAGGCAGCTGCCGCAGTTGGCGCCGGCACCGGTGCGCATCGTCAGCTCGGCCACCGTCGTGCAGCCGGCAGTGGCGGCTTCACGGATCTGGCGTTCGGTCACGCCGTTGCATATGCAGACGTACACAGTAGGGAGCAGGCGCGACGGGCTCGGAATGGCCCGCCGTCATTGCACTCGAAATGAGAATGATTGTCAATTCTGAACAGGTTCGCCGCCGCCGCCCCGTTTACGTCCGGGTCGATTACGGCTCCGCCTGCGCGCCCCGTCCTGTGGGCGGGCCGACTGCAACGGCGGGGGGATGGCCTGGGCCCCGGCGACACCCCGTGCGAACGGCGCGAGATGGCCGAGCGCACTGGCGTACACCCATCGCTTGAACAGCACGACATGTTCGACCGGGTACCAGAAGTCCACCCAACGCCAGTGATCGAACTCCGGGCTATCCGTCAGGTCGAGGCGCAGGTGGGCTTCGTCTCCCACGAGGCGTAGGAGGAACCAGACCTGCTTCTGGCCGATGCAGACCTGGCGCTCGTTCCTGCGCACCGCCCTGGGGGGCAGCCGGTAGCGCAACCAACCAGGCGTGGCCCCCAGCACTTCGACATGCTCGGGCAACAGGCCGGTTTCTTCGCGCAGCTCGCGGTACATGGCCTCGACCGGGGTCTCGTCCGTGTTCATGCCGCCCTGCGGGAACTGCCAGCCATCCCGGCGTACGCGTCGCGCCCAGAACACCCGGCCATCCGGCCGCATCAACACGATACCGACATTGGGTCGGTAGCCGTCCGGATCGATCACGATGCGGACTCCTGAAATCTACTGTCTCCGACTCTGCCACGGCCTGCCGCGAGCGACAAGCATGCGCCTCCAGGTTGACACGGAGGGGGCGGAAATGAAGAATACGCGGTTCACGCGGCTATGTAGCTCAGCCGGTTAGAGCACAGCACTCATAATGCTGGGGTCGGTGGTTCGAGTCCACCCATAGCCACCAGATTCCCGAGCGGAATCAACGCGTTGAAACGAACCCGCCGCGAGGCGGGTTTTTGTTTGGGCGCGTCTCGAGGGCGGCCCGTTCGGATCCAGAAACGGTGGCGAGGTCACCCGACCGCCGGCGCGCTCGCCTGCTCCGCTGATCCGATCTCCACGAACGGTATCCCGCTCCATCATGGTGGATTGACTTACCTACCTATTGGTAGGTAGATTACTTGCTCCGCATTCGAGAACCTGACGCCATGGGCATTTCACCACTCGGTTGGCTCCATACGCTGGGAAGCCTCCCCGCCATCCCGCTGGCCGCCTACATGCTCATCAGGCACGGCCGGGTCACTCCGGAGACCCACGCCGGGCGCGCCTATTTCTGGTTCATGCTGCTGGGCGTGCTTACGGTCTACCCCATCGCGCACCAGCCGGTGAGCTCCATCGTCGCCAGCATCACCCTGGCGTTCCTGCTGCTCGGCTACGGCATCGCGCTATGGCGTCCCGCGAAGCGGTTGTGGATCTACCTGCAGACGATCTCATTGAGCATCACCGTCTTCCTGCTGATGGTGCCCACGGTGAGCGAGAGCCTGCGCAGGCTTCCTGTCGGCGATCCGCTGGTGACAGACTTGAAGGACCCGCTGCTGCTGGGTGTCCAGGGCGCACTCTTGCTGGCGCTGGTCGTAGGCATCCCGTTGCAGTCATGGGCGCTATACAAGCAGCGCCCCCATCGAGACCAGGTAGCCCGCTGATGTCGTCCGCTGAAGCCCCGCCTCAGTATTCGCCGAAGGCCCAGGAGATCATCCGGCGAACGAATGAACTGCTCGCGTCGGGCGGATACAACAGCTTCAGCTATGCCGACATCGCCGAACTGGTGGACGTCAGGAAGGCCAGCATCCATCACCACTTCCCGGCCAAGGTGGATCTGGTGAAGGCCACGGTCTCCCTCCATAGGCACGCGATGCGCGAGGGACTGAAGTCGATCGAACAATCGATTCCCGACCCCTATGCACGTCTCGTCGCCTACAGCCGCTACTGGGCCGAGTGCATCCAGGAATCGAATCCCCCCATCTGCATCTGCGCGCTGCTCGCGGCCGAACTGCCCGCGATCCCGGCAGAGGTGGCCGAGGAGGTCATGGGCCATTTCAACGATCTCCAGGCCTGGCTTGCATCGACCATGGAAGAAGGTGCGTCACGGGGTGCGATGCGCCTGAGCGACTCGCCGTCGGCGGAAGCGGCGATGTTCATGGCCTCCATCCACGGTGCCATGCTCTCGGCGCGTGCCACGGGCAATCCTGCGCTCTTCTGGCAGATCGCGAAGTCGTCGACCGACCGCCTGAAAGCCGTGTAACGAGGCGGCCCGGGGATATCACGCCCGTGGGCCTGTCGTCTTCGGAGGGCCAGGCCCTAGACTGGTGCCATCGCTACCGGCCAAGGATCGCGCCATGTCGTACTGGAATGCCCGTTGTGCCGCCCGCCTCCCGGCAATCCGGAGCGTGCGCTGGCGCCTCGGCTTCGCACTTGGTGTTTTCCTGCTGGCGATGCCTGCCGCCGCGCAGACCGAATTGCCGGGCGTCATCGTCACCGCACCGCCGCATACCGCCGTGCGTGGCGGCTATGAGGTATCGGGCGACTTCAGGGTCGACCCGCGGATGCCCTACGTGGTGTTCGCCGCACAGCCGCTGGTCGCCGGCGACATCCTGAAGGTGCAACCGATCCACCTCGGCGACGATGCCTACCTCGTGCTGCAGGAATGCGCCGCGCCGGACTGCAGCCTCGCGCGCGTGGTTCGGGTCTGGAGCCCGCTGGGCTCGACGGCGCATGGCGGCAAAGAGGACCAGGTACGGATCCCGCACGAGAACAAGTACTTCCTCTGGCTCAAGAGACTGCCAGGCTTCTTCTCGCCGCCCTGCTTCGGCTGCAACACCCAGTATGGCTCCTTCAAGTACGAAAGCCCGCCGTTGGTGCTGGTGCCGACCGGGACGCTCGCCGCCTACGCAGGCAAGCGCCTGGAATTGCCCGAATACGCCGACCCCGTCCGGGTCGAATCGCACCATCATGACGGCACCTATTTCCACGTGACGTATGCCGGCGGCACGCGCATCCGCGTACAGCGGCTGCGCGCGGTGGCCGACCGGCGCGACGATGCCGAGGGAGCCAGCATGGAGGGCGGCCATCCCTGAGTCGCTTCCGAAGGGGATGAAACATGCGACCGCGGGTGCGACACTGGCCGCCCACGTCGCGGAAGCCGGACATGCAGGGCCTTGGCAATCTGCTCCTCAACACCGACAGCTACAAGGCCAGCCACTGGCTGCAGTACCCGCCGGATACCGACGCCACGTTCTTCTACGTGGAATCGCGTGGCGGCATCCACGACCGCACCGTGTTCTTCGGCCTGCAGGCGGTCCTGAAGGAATACCTGGCCCGACCCGTCACCCACGCCGACGTGGACGAAGCGCGCGATGTCTTTGCCGCGCATGGCGAGCCGTTCAATGAAACCGGCTGGCGCGACATCGTCGATCGCCATGGCGGCTACCTGCCCGTCCGCATCCGTGCGGTGCCTGAAGGGACGGTGGTGCCCACGCACGAAGCGCTGATGACCATCGAGTCGACGGATCCACGCGCATTCTGGGTGCCGTCCTATCTCGAGACGATGCTGCTGCGGATCTGGTATCCCATCACCGTGGCCACGATCAGCTGGCATGCCAAGCAGACCCTCCGCCAGTTCCTGCAGCGCACCAGCGACGATCCCGAAGGACAGCTGCCCTTCAAGCTGCACGACTTCGGTGCGCGAGGCGTCTCCAGCCTGGAGTCGGCCGCCATCGGCGGCGCCGCGCACCTGGTCAACTTCATGGGCACGGATACCGTGTCGGGCCTGTTGCTGGCGAAGGCGCACTATCACGAGCCGATGGCGGGGTATTCGATCCCTGCGGCCGAGCACAGCACGATCACCAGCTGGGGTCGCGACAACGAGGTGGAGGCCTACCGCAACATGCTGCGGCAGTTCGCCAGGCCCGGCTCCATCGTCGCGGTGGTGTCGGACAGCTACGACATCTTCCATGCCATCCGCGAGCACTGGGGCACGACGCTGAAGCAGGAGGTCATCGACTCCGGCGCGACCGTCGTCATCCGGCCCGACTCGGGCGACCCGGTCGCGGTCGTCCACCAGTGCCTGGAGCTGCTGGACGAGGCCTTCGGCCATACCGTCAACGGCAAGGGCTACAAGGTGTTGAACCACGTGCGGGTGATCCAGGGCGACGGCATCAACCCCACCAGCATCCGCGCCATCCTCGAACGCATCACCAGCGCCGGCTACGCCACCGACAACCTCGCCTTCGGCATGGGCGGCGCACTGCTGCAGCGGCTGGACCGCGACACACAGAAGTTCGCATTGAAGTGCTCGGCTGCGCGCGTGAAGGGCGAATGGATCGACGTGTACAAGGACCCGGTCACCGACAAGGGCAAGCAGAGCAAGCGTGGCCGCATGACGCTGCTTCGGCACCGCGAGTACGGTGGCTTCCGCACGGTACCCGTGCCGGCGACGGCGGCAACGCTCGATGATGTGGAAAAGCCGGCAGGCTACGACGACGCGATGGTCACCGTGTGGGAAGACGGGCGCCTGGTGCGCGACTGGACGTTCGCCGAGATCCGCGCGCGCGCGGATACGGCACGGCTCTAGCCTCCGCCGCGGATCGATATCCGGAACAGCCCGCCCGCCCCGGGCGCACGGGCGAGTGCTTCCTCGCTCATGCGGACGCGTGCGGTGCTGACGTAGAGCATGCCGTCCTCGCCGATGCACGCGCTGCCCACGTGTGGCGCCGGTACGTCGATCCGCTCAAGCACGGCACCGTTGGGCGCGATGCGCACCACTTGGCCCGCGCCCCACATCGCCACCCAGAACGTGCCGTCGGCATCGAGCGCCATGCCATCGGGTTTGCCCGGCAGGCCGAGGAAGTCCGTGACGATGACCGGCTCGCCGAGGGTGCCGGCCTCGGTATCGGCGGGATAGGCGAGCAGGGTGCGATACAGCGTGTCGATGACGAACAGCGTCCGCGCGTCGTGACTGAAGGCCATGCCGTTCGCAACGCCCAAGCCGGCGGCCACCTGCCGCGCGGAAGCATCGACCGATGGCGCATGGAACAGGCCGCCCCGCCCCGCGAGCACACCGCGGTGCATGCTGCCGGCCCACAAGCCGCCGCGAGGGTCGACCGCGAGGTCGTTCAAGCGGCAGCCGGCGCCGACTGCGATGTCAGGCCCCGCGACGACGCGAGTGCGATCGTCGCTGAACGCCACGAAGTGTGTCTCGCCATTGCCCAGCAACCGGCCATCCGGCGCGATGCCCAGCGACCACACCGGCTCGCTGAGTGCCGTGGCGTGCCACGTCTTCGCAGCCGTATCGAAGTCGATCAGGCGCCGCGTGGTCGGATCGACCCACAACACATGCCCGTCGCAGGCAACAGGACCTTCGCCCACACCCGCATGCGGCTGGCACGCGAGCGTCACACGCACCGCGCGCGCGCGATGCAGCGCATCGGTCCAGTGGCGCGCACGCGCGCCCACCTCATCGGCAGGCCGGCCCGGCGTGTACAGGTCGCTGCCGACACCGAAACCGGCAGCGCCCGCGGCAAGCAAGCCCAGCGCGTCGCCGGGTACCGCGCCGCCTACAGCGAGCACGTGCACGTCCTTCGGCAACACCGCACGCAGCGCAGACAGCTGGGGCGATTGCGCGGGATAGCATTTCAAGTGACGCGCGCCGGCCGCGACGGCCGCGAACGCCTCGGTGGCCGTGGCGAAACCGGGCACCGGCAACAGACCCTGCTGGAGGCACGCGCGGATGACGGCCGGATCCATATTGGGCGCCACGCAGAATCGACCACCCGCCTCCGCCACGCGTGCGGCGTCGTCCGTGCTGAGCACAGTGCCGGCTCCGAGCATCAGGCGCTCACCGAAATGCGCCGACAGCAGCGCGATCGTCTCGAACGGCGAGGGCGAATTCAGCGGCACCTCGGCGACCGTGATGCCGGCATCCAGCAAGGCCTCGCCGACGGGAATGGCATCGTCCGTCGTGAGACCACGCAGGATCGCGATCACCGGCATCGCGGCCATCCGCGCATCGAACGCTTGCGCGATGTCCTGCTTCACGCCGGACATGCCTGACGCAACCGGTCGAGTCCGACGAAGCCGTGGCGGATCGCATTCCGCGACTCGACACCATGGCTGGCCAGGCCGAGTACCGCCATCGCCGCGCCATACAGCTCGACCACGGGCGCCGCGCCGACCAGCGGCACACTGGCGTCGCCGAGCCGCGGGAACAGCACGCGCGCATCCGCGATGTCCGCGCCGATCAGCACGCCACGCAGATAGGACGCGCCGTCGGCACGTTGCAGCTCACCGCGGATCACGCGGGCGCGCGCACCGAACAACAGCGCACCCAGCCCAAGTGCGCGTTGCGCGCCTGCGTGCACGCCTTCGAAGAACGCTGGCGATGCCGTTGCCGGCCCATCGACCACCGAGGCCAACAATCCGGCTGCGGTCAACCGGTCGAAAATTTCACCCGACATCGAGGTCAGGAATTCCGCCACGCCGCCGTCCTGCATGCGCACCCATTTGGTATGCGTGCCTGGCAACGCAACAACGCCCGTGGCAGGAAGTTGCGCCGACGCGAGCAGGCCGAACAGCTCCGTCTCTTCGCCCCGCATGATGTCCGGCGCACCGTCGGCGTCACGCGTGCAGGCGAGCCCCGGCACGATCTGGAGATCGACGCCTGCGATGGAGGCGGGCCGCAATGCCCCGGCCAGGTCGGCCAATGCCACCGGGCAGGCGACGTAGCCGGCATCCAACCAGCCGATGTTCGACCCGATCATGCCGCAGGCGTACACCGGCCCTGCATCGGGCCAGCGCTTCGCGAGCTCGGCCATCTGCCGTGCCATGCCCTCGCGGTCGAGCCCGGCGATGCCGGGCCCGGATTCGATCGCATCGAGCACCTGCGCATCGTCGTCCAGCCGATACGCGCGGAAATTGCTGCTGCCCCAGTTGATGCCGACCACCTTGCGCACGCCCCTCATCGCCTCGTCACGCCGGCGCCGCCGTCGAGCGGAAACACGCCACCGGTGATCCAGCTGCTGCGTGGCGATGCGAGGAACAGCGCGAGTTCGGCCGCGTCCTGCGGTGTACCGAGACGCCCCAGCGGATGGCGACCGATGTTGCGGGCGCGGGCGGCGTGCGGATCCGGATCGCGATCGAACGACCCCTGCAGCAGCGGCGTGTCGATGGAAGCCGGCGCGATGGCATTGACACGGACGCCGTCTGCCGCGAATTCGAGCGCCGCGGTGCGCGCCACCGATTCGAGCGCCGCCTTCGAAGCCGCATAGGCGGCCAGCGACGGCGTGGCGAAGCGCGCATTGATCGACGACACCAGCACCATGCTGCCACCCCGCGCGCGCATCCCGGGCACCACCTCGCGCATCACCCGCACCGCGCCGAGCACGTTCACCGCATACAGATCCAGCCAGAACGCGTCGTCGTGCTCCAGCACGCCGCCGGGCGGGCTGATGCCGGCGCAGTGCACGACGGCATCGAAGGAACCCACCACCTCATCCAGCCGCTTCAGCGCGGCCGCCGTGTCGTCGGCCGAGCGCAGGTCCGCGCGCTCGAAGGCATCGACGCCGTGCACCGAGGCGACATCCAACGCCGCCACGCGCGCGCCTTCCTCCCGCAACCTGGCCGCCACGGCGGCACCGATCCCGCTGGCGGCCCCGGTCACCAGGACCGCCCTGTCGCGCATTCCACCTTCGCTCATGCCGTGCACATCCCCGTCGGATCCCGGTGCTCAGAACCGGTACGTGAAGCTCGCCTTGTACGCGCGACCGAACACCACGTTCGTACGCAGGCCTTCATCGTACCCGTCGTAGGTGCGCTGCTCGCTGTCGAGCAGGTTGTTGGCTTCGAACTTCAGCGAGGTACGTTCACCGAAAGCGTAGCTGATCGAGGCCGACAGATCCTTGTAGGTGTCGTTGTAGATGCCGGTGGCGGCGCTGGACAGGCCGACCAGGTACTCGTCGCGCCAGTTGTAGGCCAAGCGCACACCGAACGGCCCGCGCTCGTAGTAACCGATCAGGTTGACGTTGTTCTTCGACAACCCCGGGAACGTCAGCGCATTGCCGTTGACGTCCTCGATCGGCGTCTCCGAATCGATGTAGGTGTACGTAGCCACCATGCCGAAACCGTCCAGCGCGCCGGAGAACGGCACCTGGGCCAGCAGCTCCACGCCGCGGACCGTGGCGCTGTCACCGTTGATCTTGCGCAGCACCAGGTAGTTGGTGTTGTTGTAGACCTCCGCGCTCTGGCGCTGGACGATGAAGGTCGACACGTCCTTGTAGAACACGCCGGCCGACAGCAGGCCCTGCCCGCCGAAGTACCACTCCAGCGACAGGTCGTACTGGGTGGCCTTGTACGGATCCAGGTCGGGCGCGCCGCCACTGCCGGTGCCGGGCGAGATCTGCGTGCCGTTGGTGTCGAACACGGCGTTGTTGTTGAGGGTGACGCCGTTGTTGAGGTCTTCGGTGTTCGGGAACGCCACCACCTTGGCCACGCCGCCGCGCAGGATCAGCGCATCGCTGATCGCCAGCTTGGCCACGGCCGACGGCAGCACTTCCCGATCGTCGCGCTCGAACCGCGATGGCGTGACGCCACCGGTGCCGCTGATCAGGTTGCCGCGCGATGTCAGGTCGCGCTCCAGCCAGCGCACGCCGACGTTGCCGCTGAAGCCCATGCCGCCCAGCGTCGTGTCCCAGTTGAGCTTGCTGTAGGCCTCGAGGAAATCCTCGTCCACGCTGAAGGTCGCCGCGTACGCCAGCGCGTTGTTGCGCGGGTCCAGGCATTGTGCGTTCTGCGAGATCAGCGCGACCGTGGTGAAGCTGCCGCAGCCGCCGAACTGGTCCCGATACGCGCCCAGGTACGACCGCGGCAGGCCCGAGAATTCGCCGCGCATGAAGTCGTCGTTGCTCCATACGCGCAGGTAGTCGGCGAGCGCCGTGGCGGGAATGCCACCGGCCGGCCGGATGTCGGCGCGACGCGGGTCCTGCAGGCTCTCCAGGCGGCTGGCGCGCGCACCGAAGTCGAGCGAGGTGAAGACGCCATCGTCGAACAGCAGGCTCCAGTCGGTGCGCAGCGCGCGGCTGTCGGTCTCCGCGCGCCAGTCGTTGTCGAACATGATGGTCATGCGCCACTGCGCCAGGTCGGTGACGTCGACGCCACTGATGTCGAAGCTGCCGAAGTTGCCCGAGCGCAGATCGAAGTTGGTGACCGAGGTCAGGCCCGCCATCGGCGCCAGGCGCATGTAGCGCTGGTGGTAGCGCGTGGTGGAACTGCCCCAGTCGACTTCCGCCGAACCGTCGAGGCGGTCGCCCACGCGGAACTTGGCGCGGATGGCGGACGACCAGGTTTCCGAATCGATGTCGGCGACTTCCGTGTTGAGCAGCACGGTACCGGTCGAACGGCCCGCCAGCAGGATGTTGTGCTCGGAGTACACGGCGTTGCTCAGGCCCGCCGCCGGGTTGAAGGCGATCCAGTAGCGGTCGCGCTCCGCATCCTGCCGCGCGTAGAACGTGTCGGCGGTGATCTCGACGCCCTCGGTGGGGCGCCACTGCAGCACGGCGCTGACGCCCAGCTTCTCGCGATCATCGTCGATGTTCTGCGCGCGCATGTCGGTGCTGCCGAAGCGCATCTGGGTCGGATCCGCCGGATCCGCGAAGCGCACGTAGCCGGAGAAGGTATCCAGGCCCTGCTGCACGACGTTGCGCTTTCCGTAGGTGGCGGTCACCAGCGCGCCCAGCGTGCGGTCGCTGTTGCGCAGCGAGAACAGGCCGAATGCGTTCGCGCCGGTGGATGAGGCCAGCTCATCGTGCGTGCCCGCCAGGCTGACGACGTTCTGCTCGCTGTCGCCTTCCAGCGGGTGCCGCGTCTGGATGTCGATGATGCCGCCCAGGCCGCCGGCGAACTGGTCGGCACCGGCGAGCTTGGTCACGCTAAGGCGCGAGATCAGCTCCGACGGCACCAGCGACAGCAGGCCGTAGGTGGACGTGGCGAGCTGGTCCAGGCCGTTGCCGCCGCGCCCGGTCGCATCGAAGATCTCGCGGCCGTTGTAGAGCGTGACGTTCTGCTTCATGCCGCGCACCAGCACGTCGCTGCCCTCGCCCATGCCGCGCTCGAGCTGCACGCCGGCCACGCGCGCGAGCGATTCGGCCACGTTGGTGTCGGGCAGCTTGCCGATGTCGTCGGCGACGATCGCATCGACGATCTGCGCCGAATCGCGCTTGATGTCGCGCGACGCCTCGAGGCTGCCGCGGATGCCCTTCACGGTGACCGTGTCGAGGGTCTGCGCCTGTTCGTCACCCGCGGGCGACGGCGCAGTGGATGCCGCGGGTTCTGCCGCGACCTGCGCGAAGGCAACCGCGGGCGCCAGCAGGCAGGCGCCCATGGCGGTGAACAAGGTCGAACGTCGAAAGCTGTGCATGAGTGGGCCCTCCCCCAGAAGTTGGGACCACCGGCATCGGATGTCCGCTTGTGGCTAAGGCAGCAACGTACCACCCGCCTACGGCCACCTCACACACCCTGCCCATGGTCCAGCGCTTTTACGTCGGTACTGCTGCGCTGCGACTTGGCAACGTGTAGCTAATATAGCAATATGATTTGGACGCGCACGCTGCACTGCAGCGAAGAAGATAGGCCTGATGGGCAGCCTGGCCGGATTCGCGCGCAATATATGTTGCTCTCATCGGAACAATGCTTCGCAAAGGACAGGGCTCATGGCCGAACTGCAGGGGGTCTTCCCCATCCTCCCGACGATCTTCCGGGCCGACGGCTCGCTCGACGACGCCGGCACCGCCAACGTGTTCGAGTACCTGCTGGGTGCGGGTGCGGCGGGCGTGGTGTTCCCCGGCCTGGCCAGCGAGTACGACCTGCTCACGATGGAGGAGCGGCTGCACCTGACCGCCTGCATCGGGCGCTGGAACCGCGGTCGCGTGCCCTTTATCGTCGGCGCGAGCGCCAAGACACTTGACGACGCCACCGCCTATGCGCGCGCCGGCGCGGAGGCCGGCGCCTGCGCGGCCATGGTGCTCACGCCGCATGCGCATGCGGGCGATGCGGTCGCGATGGCCGGTTTCTTCCAGTCGCTCGGCGATGCCGCCGGCATTCCGCTGATGCTGCAGAACGCACCCGCACCGATGGGCGTCGGCCTGGGCGTGGACGATGTGGTCTCGCTGGTCGAGCGCGCGCCCGCGATCGCCTACGTCAAGGAAGAGACGATGCCCTCGGGCCATCGCATCACGGCGCTTGCCGAACGCACGGCGTCGGTGCGCGCGGTGTTCGGCGGCGCCGGTGCGCGCTATGTGCTGGACGAACTCGGCCGCGGCGCGATCGGCACCATGCCCGCCTGCGAGATCACCGAGGCGCACGTGGCGATGCTCGATGCATGGGCCGCCGGCGACCAGGAACGCGCGCGCACGCTGTTCGAGCGCACGCTGCCGCTGCTGAGCATGCAGGCGGTCTTCCGCTGGCGCCTGACCAAGGCCGTGCTGCTGCGCCGTGGCCTGATCGCAAGCGACAAGGTGCGCGCACCGGGACCGGCGCTGGACGCCTTCGATCAGCGCGAACTCGATATCCTGCTGGCCCGCATCCACGACCTGGTGCCGATGGACTCGGTGCCGGGCAACGTGCAGAGGAGTCCTTCGTGAGCCACGTCGTCCAGGTCGAGACCTTCATCCTCACCGTCCCCAGGACCACGCCGTACCTGGGGCCGCTGGGCCCGGGCGAACGGGTCAACAGCCGCGGCTACCTGGTGCGCAAGGGCAACGGCACGATCTACCCCACCGTCGACCGCTCGGTCGTCGTGCGCGTCACCACCGCCGACGGCGCCGTGGGCTGGGGCGAAACCTATGGCATCTGCGCGCCGCGTGCCGTCTGCGAAATCATCAACGACCTGCTCGCGCCCGAACTGCTGGGCCGTGAGCCCGACGAGGTCGAGCGCATCTGGGACGACCTGTACGGCCTGATGCGCGTGCGTGGCTGCTTCGGTGGTTTCCATGTCGACGCGATCGCCGCGCTCGACATCGCCCTGTGGGACCTGCGCGCACGCGCGGAGGGGAAGCCGCTCTGGTCGCTATTGGGCGACCGCCAGCGCGAGGCGATCCCGGGGTATGTCTCCGGTTTGCCGGCCGCCACGCTGGACGCGCGCGTCGAGATGGCGCGCAGCTTCGCCGCCGAAGGCCATGACGCCTTCAAGATCCACGCCGTGGTCAGCCACGAAGGCATCGTCGAAGAGATCGCAGCGCTGCGCGCGGCACTGGGTCCGTCCGCCGAACTGATGGTGGACCTGCACTGGAAGTTCGACGTGGCGCAGGCGCTCGCCATGGCGCAGCAGTTGCAGCCGCACACGCTGACCTTCATCGAGGCCCCGCTGAAGCCCGAGGATGTCGCGGGCCTGATCGAACTGGGACGCGCGAGCCCGATCCCGCTCGCGGCCGGCGAGGAATGGCATACCGAGTACGAAGCGCGACTGCGCCTGGCCGGCGGCACGCTGGCCTATATCCAGCCCGAGATGGGACACACCGGGGTGACCCAGTTCCTGCGCATCGCGCGCGAAGCCGCGCGACACGGCGTGAAGATCGCACCGCACGCCACCATCGGCGGCGGGCTGTTCATGGCGGCGAGCCTGCACGCGGCCGCCGTACTGCCGGGCCTGTGGCGGCACGAATGGCAGCACTCGATCTTCTCGCGCTCGGTGGAGATGCTCGACACGACGATGGCGTACCGCGACGGGCATTACCGGTTGCCGGACGGCCCCGGCCTGGGTGCCGTGCCCGGCGCCCGCTTCTGGGATCACGCCGAAGCAGTGTTCTGAGGCGTTCCCTGGTATTCCTGGGTCAGCGGCGAACGCCGCGCCAGGCGGAAGGCGGTCCAGGCGAGCACCACCGCGATCGGATGCAGGACCGCCATCATCACGAAGACACGGTCGAACGCGCCGTCCGACACCAGGACGCCGATGACCTGCGCGGACAGCATGCCGCCCAGCGCGCTGCCGCAGCCGATCAGGCCGGCCACCGACGCGATGTAGCGCGAGGGGAACAGGTCGACCACCATCGAGGTGATGTTGATCTGGTACACCAGGTGCGCGAACGTCACCACGCAGGCCAGCGCGATCAGCACCGGCACCGTCGGATGCAGGGTGATGAGGATGCCCACCGGCGCAAGCATCGCCGCGCCCGTCATCACCGCGAGGCGGCTGCGCGGCGGATGCCAGCCACGCCGCACCAGCGCACCGGACATCGCACCGCCGCCGATGCTGCCGATGTCCGCGGCCACGTAGACGATCCACGCCAGCGAAGCGAGCGTGGCCAGGCTCATGCCACGCACGTCGCCCAGGTATTTGGGGAACCAGAACAGGTAGAAGTACCAGACCGGATCGGCCACCGCGCGCGAGGCCACCAGCGCCCAGACCGTGCGGTCGCGCGCCAGCTTCCCCCACACGCCCTTGATCGACGGCTGCGGCTGCGCGGCGGCCTGCGCCTGCTGCTTCGGATACGCCCACCACCACGCGATGAGCCACAGCAGGCCCGCCGCGCCGGTGATCCAGAATGCGGAACGCCATCCGTAGGCCAGCGCGATGCCACCGATCAGCGGTGGCGCCAGCGTGGCGCCGATCATCGCGCCGGAGGTGTACAGGCCGAGCGCGAGTCCGCGTTGGCGCGCGGGAAACTGCTCGGACACCACCTTGGTGCCCACCGTGTAGTTGCCCGGCTCGCCGAGGCCCAGCGCGAAGCGCGCCGCGCCCAGTTCGACCGCGTTGCGGACGAAGCCGGTGGCGATGTTGGCGATCGACCACCAGCCGACGAACAGGATCAGCGCGGCCCGCGCACCCAGCCAGTCGGTGACGCGGCCGGCCAGCACGTAGGCACCGGCATAGGCGAGCAGGAACACCTGCACGATGCGCGCGTACTCGAGATCCGTCATGCCGAGGTCGGCCTGGATCGTCGTCGCCAGGATCGACAGGGCCTGCCGGTCGAGGTAGTTGATGATGGTCGAGAAGAACAGGAGCCCCAGCAGCACCCACTTCGTGCGGCCGTCCCCGCTCATGCGTCTTCCCGCTTGCCCATGGCCATGCTCCCCCGAAGGAGCGTGCAACGTATTGCTATTGTAGCAACATGTCAAACCGCACTGCGGCAAGACCTCAGCCGATCTCCGCGGCCGCCGCCTGCAGCGCGCCCACCAGTTCGGCGGTCGCCGACTCCGGGATCCAGCCGGACATCGCGATGCCTGCATGCACCGGCTCGCCCATCGCGATGGCGACGATGTGGTGGTCGCGCTCGTCGGCCACATGCACGCGTGCGTAGCCCTGCGCGCGCGTCGCCGCCAACGTGGCGAGCAACTGCTCGATGCCCTCGGGGAACATCGGGATGGCCTTGTCGCCATAGAGCTCGCGGACATCCTCGTCCGCCATCTGCGACAGCAGCACGATGCCGATGCCGCTGGTGCTGGCGGGCAGCAGGCCGATGCGGCCCAGTCCGCGCGCGGCCTCGATGCCGGGCGGCGCATGGAACAGGTAGCTGACACTGTCGTTCCACAACACGCCCATCGCCACCGTGTGGCCGAAGCGGCGCAGGTCCTCGAGCACCGGCATCGCGCGGCGGATCAGGCCGGAGGCGAACAGGCTCTGCGCGGCCAGCACGTGCATGCCCGGCCCCGGCGTGTACTTGCGGTTGGCGGTCTGCCGGGCGATGCCCAGGTAGGCCAGCGTTTTCAGCAGCCGGTTCACCCGCGTGGGATTGGCGCCCAGCTGGCGTGCCAGTTCGCGGCATCCGACGGGTTCGGGCGAGGACGCCAGCGCCTGCAGCGTGGCGATGCCATCGATCAGGCTCTGGTTGGGCTGCGCATTCGGCTTGGTTCGCATCCGGAAAGCGTACTTGGGCCACGCCCCGTCCGCCACCGACGGCGATCACGCGACCGCACGGCGGCCCGTGGTCACCAGAACACGGCGTACAGTGCGGTGAGGATCGCCAGCACCGCGACCGCGCCGATGTTGAACACGCCACTCGTGCGGTAGTCGACATCGCGCGTCTGGATGATGTCCTTCTCCGGCGCGTGCGGCGTGGCCAGCGACACCACGACAGCCAACGCCAGCGCCAGCAGGAACACCAGCCCGACGCGGTCGATGAAGGGCAGCGCCGGCCATGCGAGCTTCAGCACGATGGACAGCGCGAACGAGCCGATCGCCGCCGCCAGTGCGCCGGCCTCGTTGGCGCGCTTCCAGAACAGGCCGAGCACGAAGATCACCACGATGCCCGGAGTGAAGAAGCCGGTGTATTCCTGGATGTACTGGAACGCCTGGTCGAAGCTGCCGAGCAGCGGCTTGGCCGCCAGGATGCCGAGCACGACGGTCACCACCGCGGCGATGCGGCCCACGCGCACCAGCGTCGCCTCGCTGTGCTGGCGTTTGCCTTTGGCGTAGAAATCCAGGGTGAAGATCGTCGCCACCGAATTGATCTTCGATGCCAGCGACGCAACGATCGCCGCCACCAGCGCGGCGAACACGAGGCCGAGGATGCCGGTGGGCAGCAGGCGCATCATCGTCGGGTACGCCTGGTCGGGCTTGTCGAGGCCCGGCGCCAGCATCACCGCGGCGATGCCGGGCAGCACCACGATCACCGGCATCAGCAGCTTGAGGAAGGCGGCGAACAGCACGCCCTTCTGCGCCTCGCCGATGTCCTTCGCCGCGAGCGCGCGCTGGATGATGTACTGGTTGAAGCCCCAGTAACTGATGTTCATGATCCACATGCCGCCGATCAGCACGCTGAGGCCCGGCAGGTCCTTGTAGAACGGGTTGTCCCTGTCGAGGATCATCTCGAAGTGTCCCGGCTGCGCAGCCCAGAGCTTGTGGAAGCCGGCGACGACACCGGCGCCGGCGCCCAGTTCGTTGAGCGTGAGGCCCGCGACCAGCAGGCCGCCCAGCACCAGCAGCGACACCTGCACGATGTCGGTCAGCGCGACCGCCTTCAACCCGCCATAGAGCTGGTACAGCAGCGCGAACACGCCGATCAGCACCACCGCCAGCATCTGGTCCATGCCGGTAACCTGCGACACCGCGATGGCGCCCAGCCACAGGATCGAGGTGACGTTGACGAACACGTACAGCCCCAGCCAGAACACGGCCATCAGGGTGCGGATGCGCGTGCCGTACCGCTGCTCGAGGAACTGCGGCATCGTGTAGATGCCGTTGCGCAGGAACACCGGCAAGAACCACTTGCCGACGATCAGCAGCGTGGCGGCCGCCATCCATTCGTACGAGGCGATGGCCAGGCCGATGGCATAGCCGGAGCCGGACATGCCGATGATCTGCTCGGCCGAGATGTTGGCCGCGATCAGCGACGCGCCGATGGCCCACCACGGCAACGACTTGCTGGCGAGGAAGTAGTCCCTCGCGTCCTTGGTGTGCCCGGCCTTCTCGCGCGACACCCACTGCGCAAGCACGAAGATGCCGGCCAGGTAGGCCAGCACGATGGCGATATCCAGTCCCGACAGTGTCATCCCGCTCCCCTTCCCCGTTCGTTCGCCATCGCGGGTGATCCGGACGCACGTGCGCCCGGATCACCCATCGTGGTCAGCGTGCGCAGTCGACGGTCTGCTCCGCCTGATCCAGCGCGCCCAGCGCCACGCGCGATACCGAGATCGTCATCGTGCCCGCGGTCCCGACGGACCACGGACGATCGAGCTTGGCGACATCGGCACCCGCTTTGGCCAGGCACTTCAGCGGCACGCCGACACGCGTCCACTGGCCGACCGGCAGTTTCGCCAGCGTCGGTGCCACTGCCACGCGCGCCGTGCATCCGGTGCCGCAGCCGACCGACAGCCAGGCGTCACCGCTGGGCGCGGCGTCCACGCGCAACGTGGTCAACAGCATCACGTCGCCATTGCTCTCGCGCTGCAGATCGAGCGCCGTGTGCGACTGCAATGCCGCCACCGCTTCGCCCTTGCCCGACCAGGCCAGACGGCGCGCGTCTTCCTGCGCCTGATGGTCCACGCCGGTGACCTTCAACAGCTCGCCGTCGAGCGCTTCCGGCACCTTGGTGACGGTGACGCCCTGGCCATCCACGGCCTCGAGCCGTAGCGCCAGGCCAGACCCTGCGTCGCCGCGCGCGAAGAACACACCGGTTGCCCCTTCGTCGCCACTGACGCCGGAGTCTTCCGGCAACGTGGCCAGGTCGCCCTTGTCGGCGTAGGTCAGGCCGAAGCCGAATGCGAACAGCGGGTCGTAGCCGTCCTGTCCCACGTTGTTGGCGTACTGCGTGGCCGTGCGCGGCCAGCTGAAACTCAGCTTGCCCTTGAAGTCGTGCTGCACGCCACCGTCGGCCTTGCGCAGCAGCACGTCGGCGATGCCCGCGCCTTCCGAACCCGGCAGCCAGGCGGCCACGAACGCATCGGCCGCGTTGATCTCGCGGTTCATCCACAGCGGGCGCCCGCTCAGGAACACCGCCACCACCGGAATGCCCTCGGCCTTGAGCCGCTTGATCAACGCGAGGTCGGCGTCATCGCCCGGCTTGTAGAGCAGCGTCTGCAGGTCGCCCTGGAACTCCGCGTACGGGTTCTCGCCGAACACGACCACCGCCACGTCGGGCTTCTGCGTGTACGTGCCGTCGACGGCGAGGATCGCCTCGCCTCCCGCCGCCTTCGCCTGCTGTGCGATGCCTTCGTAGATCGATTCCGCGTTCGGGAAGTCCTTGCGCGTGGTGCCGGTGCCCTGCCAGTTGAGCGTCCAGCCGCCGGCCTGCTTGCCGACATCGTCCGCGCCGTCGCCGGCGACCAGGATGCGCTGCTTCGGCGCCAGCGGCAGCACGCCGCCCGCGTTCTTCAGCAGCACCAGCGATTCGCGCACGGCCTGGCGTGCGACCGCGCGATGCTCCGGCGAACCGAGCAGCGCGAACTGCCCCCCCACCGTGCGCGTCGACGGCTTGCCCGCTTCGAACAGGCCCAGGCGGATCTTCACCCGCAGGATGCGGCGCACCGCGTCATCCAGCCGTTCCTGACTGATCGTGCCGGCCTTCACCGCGGCCAGCGTGGTCTCGTAGAAACCCTTCCAGCTGTCCGACGCCATCGCCATGTCGAGGCCGGCGTTGATCGTGGCCGGGCAATCGGTGTTGGTGCAGCCCTTCACCTGGCCGTGGCCGTTCCAGTCGCCGACCACGAAACCGCCGAACTGCATGCGGCCCTTCAGCGCATCGGTCAGGTACGGCTTGTTGCCGTGCATCTTCTCGCCGTTGACGCTGTTGAACGAGGCCATCACCGTCTGCGCACCGGCCGCGATCGCGGGCGGATAGCCGGCGCCGTGGATGCGCACCAGATCGGCTTCGCTGATCTTGGTATCGCCCTGGTCCTTGCCGTTCGTGGTGCCGCCGTCGCCGAGGAAGTGCTTCACCGAAGCGATCACGTGGCGGCCGTCGAGGAAGCCCTGCGTGCCGACCTTGCCCTGCAGGCCTTCGACCATCGCGCCGGCGTAGCTGGCCACGATCTCGGGAGATTCGGAATAGCCTTCGTACGAACGGCCCCAGCGGTCGTCCTGCGGCACCGCCACGGTCGGCGCGAACGCCCACTCCATGCCGGTGGTGCGCGTTTCCAGCGCGGTGACCTCGCCGATCCGGCGCAGCAGATCCGGATTGCGCGTCGCACCCAGGCCGATGTTGTGCGGGAACAGCGTGGCGCCGACGATGTTGCTCTGCCCGTGCACGGCATCGATGCCGAAGATCACCGGGATCGCCTTGCCGCCCTGCGACGTGTCCATCGATGCGTCGTAGAAGGCATCGGCGAGCGCGAGCCACTCGGCCGGCGACGCGTCGTAGCGCCCGCCGGGATCGGAGTTGCCGCCGGCCAGGATCGAGCCGAGCCGGTACTTGCGTACGTCGTCCGGGGTGATGCTGGCGATATCGCCCTGCACCAGTTGGCCGACCTTCTCTTCCACCGTCATCGTGGCGATCAGGTCGGTGATGCGCTTCTCGAGCGCCGCGTCCTCGGCCAGCGGCCAGGCGACCTGCGGCCACGGGTTCGCATCGGCCGCTGCCGCGGGTGCGGCCGCCTTGTCGTCGCCCTTGCAGGCGCCGAGCGCCAGCACCAGCGCGGCCAACAGCGCACCGTGGCGCATGCGCAGTGGATTCCTGTTCGTCATCATCTTCATCCTTCCATCTGCTCCAGTTCCTTGCCCTTGGTCTCGTGGATGAACCGCCGGACCAGGAAGAAACTGATCACGGCGCAGACCCCGTAGAAAGTGTAGCTGGCGGCCAGGCCCAGGCCCGATGCCATCAGCGGAAAGCTCTGCGCGATGAGGTAATTGGCGAACCATTGGGCAAACCCGCACACGGCCAGCGCCGAGCCGCGGATCTGGTTGGGGAACATCTCGCCCAGCATCACCCACATCACCGGGCCCCAGGATACGTTGAAGAAGATCACGTAGAGGTTGGCGGCGACCACGGCGACCATGCCCATCTGCTGGGACAGCACCAACGTGCCCGCTGCATCCAGCGTGCCCTGACTGAAGGCATAGACCATCACGAACAACGTGACGGCCATGCCTGCCGAGCCGATGAGCAGCAGGGGCTTGCGGCCGATCTTGTCGATCAGCGCGATGGTGACGAAACAGGCCGCGATCGACACCGCGCCCGAGCCGATATTGATCAGCAGCGCGTCGCTCTCGGTGAAGCCGGCCAGCTGCCAGAGCGTCGCGCCGTAGTAGAAGATCACGTTGATGCCGACCAGTTGCTGGAACACCGCCAGCAGCAGGCCTGCCCAGACGATGGCGCGGATCCCGAGGAAGCCACGCCCGCCTTTCGGGGTGAGGATATCGCTCAGGCGGGGCCGATGGTCGACGGAAAAGCTGGCCTGGATCTCGGCCATCTTGGTGGACGCTTCGGCAGGTCCCAACAGGCGGGTAAGCACTGCGTTGGCGTCCGCGAGGCGACCCTTGGACACCAGGTAGCGCGGGCTCTCCGGAATGAAGAACAGAGTGACCAGGAACACCGCGGCCGGGACCGCCTGCATCAGGTACATCCAGCGCCACGCCTCGATCCCGCCCCAGAACGCTTCCGTGGAGCTGCCTGCTGCCGCGGCGAGGTAGTAGTTGACGAGAAAGGCCAGCGTCAGGCCGGTGATGATCATGATCTGCTGTGCCGTCGTCATGCGGCCGCGGATGCTGGCCGGCACGACTTCGGAGATGTAAGCCGGCGAGAGCACCGAAGCGGCGCCGACGGCCATGCCACCCAGGATACGCGCCATCACGAAGATGCCCTGGCTATGCGCAAACCCCTGGATCAGCGCGCCGACCAGGAACAGGATGGCCGCGAGCCGCATCACGTTGCGACGCCCCATGCGATCGGCCAGCGTGCCGGCGAAGAAGGCGCCGACGAAGCAGCCGATCAACAACGAGCCGACCGTGAAGCCCAGGCCGGCGTCGTCCAGGGCGAACGCGCTCTTGAGGCCGGGCTGGGTGCCGTTTACCGCACCGCTGTCGTAACCGAACAGCAGTCCGCCGATGGTGGCGACGCAGCTGATCAGGATGATCAGACCGGTGTTGTGGCCCGCGGCAGATGGTGTTGCTGGCACGCTCGACATGGTTTTCCCTCCCAGAAATGGTGATTAGCGCAGCAGGTACTGGTTGAGCAGGTTTTCGTAACGCTCCTGCTTGCCGCTGATCTGCTTCGGCTCGCCTTGCGCGGTCGCCAGGGCCGCCAGATCGGCCAGGCCCAATGCGCCCGTCTCGAAGTCCTTGCCCTTGCCGCTGTCGAAGCTGGCGTAGCGCTCCTTGCGCCACTGTTCCCACGGCGACTCGGTCAGCAGCGCGTGCGCCACTTCCAACCCACGTGCGAACGCATCCATGCCGCCGATGTGGGCGATGAACAGGTCCTCGAGGTCGGTCGATTCGCGGCGCACCTTGGCGTCGAAGTTCAAGCCGCCTTCCAACCCGCCCTGGCGCAGCACCACCAGCATCGCGCCGACGGTGTCGTAAAGATCGGTGGGGAACTGGTCGGTGTCCCAGCCGTTCTGCGCATTGCCGCGGTTGGCGTCGATGCTGCCGAGCAGCCCGTGGTCGGACGCCACCTGCAGGTCGTGCTCGAAGGTGTGGCCGGAGAGCGTGGCGTGGTTGGCTTCGATGTTGAGCTTGAAGTCCTTCTCCAGCCCGTGCTCCTTCAGGAAGCCGGCCACGGTGGCGCTGTCGAAGTCGTACTGGTGCTTCATCGGCTCCATCGGCTTGGGTTCGATCAGGAAGTTGCCCTTCAGCCCGATGCTGCGGCCGTAGTCGCGCGCCACGGTCAGGAAGCGGGCGAAGTGGGCGACCTCGCGCTTCATGTCGGTGTTGACCAGCGAGGCATAGCCCTCGCGGCCGCCCCAGAACACGTAGTGCTCGCCACCCAGTTCGACGGTGGCCTCCAGCGCGGCCTTCACCTGTACCGCGGCGCGTGCGACGACAGCGAAATCGGGATTGGTCGACGCACCATTCATGTAGCGAGGGTGCGAGAACAGGTTGGCCGTGCCCCACAGCAGCTTGATGCCGGTCGCGTCCTGGCGCGCCTTGGCCAGCCCGACCATGTGCTTGAGGTTCTTCTCGTACTGGCCGATGTCCTCGGCATCCGGGGCCAGGTCGATGTCGTGGAAGCACCAGTACGGCACGCCGAGCTTGGTGAAGAACTCGAATGCGGCATCGACTTTGGCTTCGGCCGTGGCCATCGGCGAGCCGGCCTCCCACGGGAAGTGGCGCGTGCCCGGGCCGAACGGATCATGGCCGGCGTTGCAGAAGGTGTGCCAGTAACAGACCGCGAAGCGCAGATGCTCCTGCATCGTCTTGCCGCCGATCTTCTTCTGCGCGTCGTAGACCTTGAACGCCAGCGGGTTGTCCGAGCCGCGCCCTTCGAAGGGAATGCGGCCGATGCCGGGGAAGTATTCCTGGGCGCCGATGAAGGGCTGCGTGCTCATGAGGCGGTGTTCCTGTGGTTGTGCGAGGTGTCGCGTGGGGGATGTCAGCCGCGTTGCAGCGGGGTGACGGCATCGAGGTGGCGGAGGAAGCGGGTGTAGGCCGTCGCATACGCGTGCGCGCGGTCGGGATCGGGGCGTGCGGACAGCGCGGGATCGGTGGCCACGTGCGCGCGTGCGATGTCCGCGATGGAGGCGGCGTCGCCACCGGCACGGCCGACCGCCCACAGCGCCTGCAGTGCCGCACCGAACGCGGCACCTTCCGGTTGCACCGGCACATCCACCGGCAGACCGAACACGTCGGCCACCAGCTGGCGCCACGCCGCACTGTTGCTGCCGCCGCCGGTCAGCACGATGCGCTCGAAGCGCATGCCGGCGCGGACGAAGGCATCGAAGCCGTACTTCAGGCTGTAGGTCGCGCCTTCCATCGCCGCGCGGTAGATGTGCGCCGGGGTCATGTTGGTCGCGTCCATCCCGGCCAGCACGCCCTTGCCGAGCGGCAGGTCCGGCGTGCGTTCGCCGTTGAGGAACGGCAGCATCACCAGCCCCTCCGCGCCGGGCGGCGTGGCCTGCAGGTGGGCATCGCCTTCGCGCGTGCTGAAGCCGAAGGCCTTCGCCACCTGTTCGGTGGCGACGGTGCAGTTCATGGTGCAGATCAGCGGCAGCCAGCCGCCGGTGGACGAACAGAACGCAGCCCAGGCACCGCCGGGATCGACGACCGGCGCGTCCGAGTAGGCGAACAGCGTGCCCGAGGTGCCCAGGCTCATCGCCAGGCGGCCCTCCTCCACGCAGCCGGTGCCGATGGCCGCCATCATGTTGTCGCCGCCACCGACAGCGACCTTCACGGTCGCCGGCACGCCCAACTGCTTCGCCACGGTGGGATCGATGTCGAACAGCGCGTCGGGCGGCGCGATCGGCGGCAGGCAGGCGGCCAGGTCGCGATCCGCATCGGTCGCGCGCAACAGTGCCTTCGACCACGCGCGCGTGCGCACATCGAGCCAGCCCGTGCCGGAGGCATCACCCCACTCGCAGAAGCGCTCGCCGGTGAGGACGAAGTTGAGGTAGTCGTGCGGCAGCAGGATCGTCGCCAGCCGCGCGTAGACCTCGGGGCGATGCGCCCTCGTCCACGGCAACTTGGAGGCGGTGTAACCGGCCAGGATCGGATTGCCGCCGAGTTCGATGGTGCGCGCCGCACCGCCGACCGCGCCCATGATCTGCGCGCACTCGGCCGTGGTGCTGGTGTCGCACCACAGCTTCGCCGGCGCCAGTACTTCGCCTGCGGCATTCACCGGCACGAACCCGTGCTGCTGACCCGAGACCGCCAGCGCGGTGATGCGTGCACGCACGGCGGGATCGATGCGGTCGAAGCAGGCCCGCATGGCCGCAACCCAGTCGGCCGGATGCTGCTCGCGGCTGCCATCGTCGCCGCTCATCAGGTCAAGCGGCGTGCTGCCACTGGCCACGATCGCACGGGCGGCAGCGTCGTACACCACCACCTTCAGGCTCTGGGTACCTGCATCGATGCCGGCGACAAGGGTCATGCCACTTCCTTCTTCATGCGCGCACCAGCGCACCGTTGCGCAGCCGCACCGTGGCCGAAGCCCCCGCGGCAAGTTCGATATCGAGTGTCTGGTCCGCATGGACCAGCGTGTAACGACCGCCTTTGTCCGAATGCAGGGTCGCCTGCGCCAGCCGTCCCGCTTTCCAGCTGAGATCCAGGCGCGCGGCGCTGCGCACACGCACGCCTTCGAGTTCGCCATCGCGCCATGACGACGGCAGCGCGGGCAGCAGGAAGATCGATCCGCCCCAGCTCTGCACCAGCATCTCGACGATGCCGGCGGCGCCGCCGAAGTTGCCGTCGATCTGGAACGGCGGATGCGCGTCGAACAGGTTCGGGTAGCTGCGCTGCGGCGACAGCAGCATGCGCAGGATCTTCAGGCTGTGCTCGCCATCCCACAGGCGCGCCCAGAAATTCAGCCGCCATGCGATGCCCCAACCGGTGGCCTCATCGCCGCGGATCTCCAGCGTGCGCTTCGCCGCGCGCGCGAGTTCCGGCGTGTCGCGCAGGTTGATCTGCGCGCTCGGGTGCAGGCCGTACAGGTGCGAGATGTGGCGGTGGTGGAGCTCGGGCGCCTGCATGTCCCAGTCCTGCTGCCACTCCTGCAGCTGTCCGGCCTTGCCGATCCGGTTGGGCGGCAGTTGCGCGCCCAGCGCGGCCAGGCGCGCGGCGAAGTCGGCGTCCACGCCGAGCACGCGCGCCGCTTCGATGCACTGGCCGAACAGGTCGCGCAGGATCTGCGCATCCATGGTCGGGCCGGCGCAGATCGCCGCACCGAAGGGATGTTCGTTCTCCGGCGACAACGAAGGCACGGTGACCTTGTGACCGGTCTGCGGGTCGTCCTGCAGCGTGTCGACGAAGAACTGTGCGGCGCCCTTGAACAGCGGCCAGACCTGCTTCAGGTAATCCGGATCGCGCCCGTAGTCCCAGCGGTCCCAAAGCGCCTGCAGCAGCCACGCCCCGCCCGTCGGCCACAAGGCCCAGCGCGCGCCGTCCGGCGGCGTCGCGGCGCGCCACAGGTCGGTGTTGTTGTGGAGCATCCAGCCGCCGGCGCCGTACATGTCGCGCGCGACGCCGGCACCGGTCTGTGCCAGTTCCTCCAGCATGCGCTGCAACGGTTCGACGCACTCGCCCAGGCCATTCTGCTCAGCGGGCCAGTAATTCATCTCTGTGTTGATGTTGACCGTGTACTTGCTTTCCCACGGCGGATCCATCAGGTCGTTCCAGATGCCCTGCAGGTTGGCGGGCTGGCTGCCCGGCCGCGAACTGCAGATCAGCAGGTAGCGCCCGTACGCGTGGTACAGCGACACCAGCGCGGGATCGTCGCCCTGCGCGAAGGCCGCGATGCGCTCGTCGGTCGGCAGGTCCGCCGCAGCGGTGCGGCCCAGGTCCAGACGCACGCGATGGAACAACCGACGGTGTTCGGCGAGATGCGCGGCGAACACGCGATCGAACGCCTTGCCCTTCAGCCGTGCCAGCTGCCCGGCCGTGATCGCGTCGGGATCGCCGCTGACATCGTCGTGCGCCACGTGGCTGGTGGCCGCGACGATCCGCAATTCCAGTTCGCGCACGCCATCGAAGGCGATCTGGTCCTGCTCCACCCGCAACTGGCCCTCGCGATGCGCGACCTGCACGCGGAACGCGAAGCGCAGGCGGCCTTCGATGCCGTGCTTGCCGACGTTGCGGCCGCTGACATGCCATCCGCCGTCGACGATCCGCGTGGTCGTCGCATGTTCGTTGCCGGTGCGGATCCGGCCGATCATCGCGTCGCCGCCGTCGACGGTATAGCGCACGACGATGCACTGGTCGACTGGCGAGACGAACACCTCGCGCCGGTGCACGCCCGCGCCCACGCGGAACGTGGTGCGCGCGACGGCGGCATCGAGATCCAGCTCGCGCCGGTAGTCGGCCACGCCGTCCAGGCGATCGAACTGCAGCCACAGGTTGCCCAGCGGCTGGTAGGCCATCTGTTTCACCGGCCGCGAGATCAGGGTGTCGTCGGCCAGCGCGGCAGCTTCCGCGTAACGACCGGCGAAGATCAGCGCGCGCACCTGCGGCAGTCCCTCGCGCGCGTTCGGATTCACTGCCGAATACGGCCCACCCGCATAGAGCGTGTCCTCGTTGAGCTGCAGGCGCTCGTGCGCCACGCCGCCGAAGACCATCGCGCCGAGCCGCCCGTTGCCGACCGGCAGCGCCTCCACCCAGACCCGCGCCGGCTGGCGATACCAGAGCCGCAGGTCCCGGGCCGTCGTCGCATTGGCCACGACGGCATCAGAGCGACCCGGCAATGCCGCGACCACCGCACCCGCCGCCACGCCCTTGAACAGCGTGCGGCGCGCGGGATCGCGCGGTTCGGCGTCGACGGCGACCGGCAACGTGCCCGGGCGCGGGAACTGCATCATCCGGCCCTCCCGGACAGGTTTTGTCTACCGGTTACCATGGTGCCGTCCGGCCACGCGCCTGTCATCGTGCAGTGCGGGGAAAACGCACGACCTGCGCCTTGCCGTCGTACCGGACAGTGACGTCGCCCTGCGGTTCCAGCGCGCCGGCATCGGCACGCGGACCGTCGATGAAGCGCACCCGCACCTCGCGCGACGCGACCATGCCGGGATAGCGGCCTTCGCGCGCACCGATGCGCAGCTCGCCGCTCTTCTCGTTCCACGCCAGCGGAATGCGGCTGGATTCGCCGCGTTCGTAGCCGTAGCTGCGGCCGTTGTCCTCGTAAAGCGAGAACGTACCGTCGGCGCCGGTATAGACCTCGATCGTCAGCGGCGCATCGGGCTGCTCGTCCACGTACTGCTGCACCACCGTGCGCGGCACGATGGCGCCGGCGCGGACGAACAGCGGCATGCGCTGCAGCGGCGCGGCCGCCTGGATCGTCTGGCCGCCGTCGTAGCGCGTGCCCGTCTCGAAGTCGATCCAGCTCGTGCCCGCGGGCAGATAGACCGGACGCGTGGTCGCCTTGAACGTCGTCACCGGCGCGACCAGGAACGCCGGGCCGAACAGGTACTGGTCGGCGATGTCGCGCACCTTGGGATCGGACGGGAAATCCATCGCCAAGGTGCGCAACAGCGTGCCGTCCTGGTGGTAGGTGTCGCCGGCCAGCGTGTAGATGTAGGGCAGCAGCGTGTAACGCAGCTTCAGGTAGTGGACGAAGCTGTCGTAGTGCGGGGTGCCTTCCGGCGCGATCTCCCAGATCTCGCGGTACGGGAACTGGCCGTGCAGGCGGAAGATCGGTACGAACGCGCCATGCTGGAACCAGCGCAGGCTCAGTTCGCGCCATTCGGCCAGGTGCGCGGGGTCCTTGTTCTCGTAGCGCTTCTCCGGCGAGAAACCGCCGATGTCGAAGCTGACGTTGGGCGCGCCCGCCATCGAGGCATTGACCAAGCCGGAGATCTGTTCGCGCAGGTCGTCCCAGCGCGGCACGATGTCGCCGCTCCAGAACGCCGCGCCGGCGCGCTGCTGGCCCGCGAAGAACGCACGCGACAGGATGAAGACGCGCTTGTCGGGGTCCTGCTCGCGCGAACCGCGGTAGACGCCTTCCGAATGCACCAGCGGATACGAATTGAAGAACTCGGTCGACGGGCCCAGCGAGGTCGGCGTGGTGCGCGCCTTGCGCTCGCCGATGTCGATGTTGCTGTGCAGGTCGGGCTCGCTGGCGTCCAGCCACCAGGCATCAAAGCCTTTCGCGTTGAGCTTGCCGTTGACCTGGCGCCAGAAGATGTCCTGCGCGTCCTTCGAATACGGATCGTAGAAGGAATTCAGGTAGCCCTTGCCGATCCAGTCCAGTTCGCCGACCTCGACATTGCGGTGGTACATGTGGCCGGCCGCGTCGAGTTCCTTGTAGTTCGCGGTGGTTGGATAGAACTTCGGCCACACCGAAATCATGATCTGCGCATGCTGGTCGTGGACGTGGTCGACCATGCCGTCCGGATCGGGGAAATTCTTCGCATCGAAGTCGTGCGAACCCCAGGCGTCCTCCGGCCAGTAGGACCAGTCGAGCACGATGGCGTCGATCGGCAGTTTGCGCTTGCGGTATTCGTCCAGCGCGCCGGTCAGTTCGGCCTGGGTCTTGTAGCGCTCGCGGCTCTGCCAGAAGCCGTACGACCACTTGGGCAGCAGCACGGCCTTGCCGGTCAGCGTGCGGTAGCCGGCCAGCACCTGGTCGGCGTCGTCGCCGGCCACCACGTAGTAGTCGATGGCCTGCGCGGCCTCGGACCAGATCGACAGGTCTTTCGCCTCGTCGGCGGGCAGCGGGTCGCGATGCAGCAGCGCGATGTAGGCCGGCTCGATGCGGTCCCACACCAGCTTCACCGTGTGCCGCTGGCCGGACTTCATCTCCAGCGCGAACTCGTGGTGCCACGGGTTCCAGTTCTGGCGCCAGCGATCAAGCACCAGCTTGCCGTCGATGTAGAGCTTGGCGTACTCGCTGTTGTACAGCGAGAAGGTATGTCGCCCGTCGCTGCGCGCGGCGATCTCGCCTTCCCACACCACGTCGCTGCGGCCACCGGTGGCCAGGTTCTTTCCCTTCGCCGGGAAGTTCGCCAGATCCTTGATGTACTGGTAGTTCACTTCGCTTTCGCGGCGCTCGACCACCTGCTTGCCGTTGACGGTGTAGCGCGCCGTCAGCGCGCCCGGCTTGCCCTGGGCGTCGAACAGGTCCAGCGACGCACCCAGCGGCTGCAGGCCGCGCGGATCGCCGTAGCGGGTGATCGCGTTGCTGTCCCAGAGGATGCCGTAGTGGCGCGTGGAGACGAGATAGGGAATCGCCTTGTCGATGTTGTGCTGGAGCAGTTCGACATCGCGGCCCTTGAGGTTCATCCAGCCCTGCTGGTGCAGGCCGGTGCCGTAGAAGGCTTCATCGTCGGTGGACTCGAAGCGCTGGCGGATGGCGTAGTAGTCCTTGCCCTCGACCTTGGCCGGCGTGAACGTACGCGCACGCTCGGCCAACAACGGCTTGCCGACGGCGTCGAAGAAGCTCACCTGGCCCGTGCGCGCATCGACCTTCGCCGAGATGCCCTGCGTGCTGACCGTCACCTGCCCGCCGGATTCGCCCACGTTCACCGCCGGTGGTGCGCCGGTCTTCGCGCGCATCAGGCTGGGCGTGCGCGCGAAATCGCCGTCGGGGTCGGCCATCACGCGCAGGATGCCCGGCGCGACCGCTTCGACCTTGACGTCGGCGGCGGCGGCATCCGCCGGCCGCACGATCACGCCATGGTCGATCTTCTCGACGGCGTCCTGCCCCGCGGCGTTGGCGCCCGCTGCGGCCAGGGCCAGCAGCGGCACCGTCAACGTCTTCAAGTAACCCATCGCTTGCTCCTCGTTCGGGCGCGTGGGCACCCGGGTTCTGGGACCGGCGGACCGGTCCGCGGATCGATCAGTAGGTCGCCAGCTTCACCCGCAGCAACTGCGGGACGCTGGAGAAATTGAGGCCGTAGTCGGTCTGGTCGCCGTTCCAGCGACGCCGGAAGACCCACTTCCCATCGACGTACGTGCCTTCATCGACGACGTCGTAGATCTGCCGTGCGGCGACGGCCGGGTCGGCGGCGGTGATGTTGATGCGCGCATGCGCGCCGGCGACGAGGAACTCGTCCGGCCCCAGCTGCACCACCAGCGCGCGGCCGATCGGTTCGGGATTGCCCGGTGGCTCGCCCTGGAACCAGAACTGCGGCACGCCGTAGGTCACCACCATGTTCCAGCGGTCGTCGATCTTCACGGTCTGCACGGCCTGGCCGGGCTGCTCGGCGGTGGCGCGCACCTTGCCGTCGAAGCTCGCCTGCGCGATCACGCGCGCCGCCGGGCGCACGATGGCGTAGTTCAGCGCGAACGATTCCAGCGCCTTCTCGTCCAGGTGCTTGGCGCCGAGCGGCCAGTTGGAATAGCGCGAGTAATCGATGCCGAACGGCGACCAGCCGATCGCCTGTTCGCCCAAGGCGGAGAAGAAGTAGCGCGGGTATTCCTCGCGGTTGCCGGTCTCGGCGACGAACAGCGGGTTGTCCGGGCGCGAGTAGCGGTCCAGCACGGTGGTGTAGTGCGTGTACTCCGGCATGTAGATGTCCGGCGCCAGCAGGTCGATGTGCGGCGCGGCGGCCTTGTACACGTCCAGCACGTTGTCGGTGGGCCCACCGCTGGCGTACTGCCCGGGCTGGCCCGGGTTGAACGGCCCGCGCAGCGCGCCGTTGATGAACATCGGCAGCGGATAGACCGCCTTGCCGGCTTCGGCGACCTGGTCGATGTAGTGCGCGATATGCCAGGCGTGGAAATACTCGTCCGCGTCGGTGCCGAACACCTCGCGCCACGTGCCGGGGGCCTTGCCGAGCTTCTTCAGCAGCGCGACGGGCACCGGGCCTTCGAACACCTGCTGCGCCAGCGGCGAGAAATCGCGCACGCTGCCGTAGGTGCCGGGTTCGTTCTGCGGCTGCACCATGATCACGGTGCGCTGCGGATCGGCGGCCTTCAGGTGCGTCATCAGCGCGACGAAGGCCTTGCGGTCGGCGTCCAGCGTGGCCTGCGCGTGCGGCGACAACGAATTGAGCGTGCGACCGTCGGCCGTGATGACACGCGGGAAGCGGGCGTTGTCCAGCTTGACCCAGGCCGGTGTGTAGTTCGGGCCGTTGTTCTTCCAGGTCGCGAACCACAGCAGCACCAGACGCACGTCCTTCTCGCGCGCCTGCTTGAGCAGCACGTCGACGAAGGAGAAGTCGAAGGTGCCCTCCTTCGCCTCGACCTGCTCCCACGCCACCGGCACCATCACCGTGTTCGGCTTGACCACGTCGATGGCGGGCCAGACATCGTCCAGCGCCTGCGGCCAGTTGCTGGAGTTGTTGACCTGCGCGCCGAGGATCAGGAACGGCGCGCCATCCACCATCAACGCATGCCGGCCGTTCCTGCTGACGATCTGCGGGATCGGCGTGGCACCGGACGCATCGGCCGTGCCCCCGCCCTTCGCCGATGCCGCCGCCTCCCCTGGTCCCCTGGGCTGGCAGGCGATCAGGCCGAGCAGCGCGACGAGCGACAGGATCAGGGTACGGCGGGGCATCATCGAAGGCATTCCGGCGTCACCATGCGTCTGTGCGGAAGGGCGAAGCGGGCAGCTGCGCGGCGTTGATCAGGTTGGCGTCCACGGGGTTGTCGCGCCAGGCGTAACGGAGGGCGACCGGTCGCTTGACGGCGGCGCTCCGGACCACGACGCGCCCCGCCACGATGGAGGCCTCTGCCGGGTGGAACACCTTGTCGAGGCCGGCCAGCTGGAAACCGCGCACGCGTGTTCCGCCACCCCGCACGGACAACGAACCAGTGACGAACTCGACGTGGGCCGCGCTGCCTTCGAAGCGGGTGTGCAGCGGCGCCGGGCCGCGGAAATCCACCGTCTCGCCGTAGGCCACGTGCCGCGCCGCCAATGCCAGGCGGCGGCCCACGTCCTGCTTGTTGAGCGGATGGATGTCGTCGGGATTGCCGATGTCGATGGTGACCACTTGCGCGGTCGACGGCATCCACAGGGTGGCCGACTGGGATTCGCGCAACACCGCCCACGGACTCTGGTCGCCCTGGTCGAGTCCGGAAGAGAAGTTCGCCAACTGCACCCACAGGAACGGCAGCGTCGGCGCGTCCCATTGCGTGCGCCACTGGGTCCGCCAGCGATCGATCATGACCGGGAACTGCCGGTGGTACTGCAGCGCATCGGCCACGGTGTTGGCGTTCGATTCCCCCTGGTACCAGATGATGCCCCGCAGCGCGTACGGCTGCAGCGGATGGATCATCGCGTTGTACAGCAGCGTGGGGTTCTGGTTCTTGTCGTCGATCAGCGCGACGGTGACGTCGGCCGGCCTGAAGGACCAGTCCTCCAGGGCGCGCGACGCGCCACCGAGCGGCTGCACGAACACCTCCGCCGCTTCGCCGTGGATGCCTCCGCCACCCCCGCTGTCCGACACCCGCACCGCGACCTGGTTGACACCGGCGCGCAACGCCGTGGCCGGCACGTCATAGCGGCGCGGCTGGTTGTATTGCATGTGCGTCTTGCCCACCTGCTCGCCATTGACCCAGGTGGTGTCCGAATCGTCGATCCGCCCGACCCCCAGGATCGCGCCGGCACGCGCTTCTTCCTCGGTCAGCACGAACGTGGCGTGGTACCACGCCACCCCGTCCATGCCTTTCCATCCCGCGGTCTCCCACAACGCAGGCACCTGGATCGGCGTCCACGCGGACGCCTTGAACGCGCCGGATTGCCAGCCCGTGTCGTCCATCGGCAGCGAGGGCCAGCGCGCGAGATTGCGCCGCGTCTGTGCCAGTGCGGCCTCGTCCGACGCGCGCAGCCGTTGGTCCTGTTCGGCGAGCGCCTGTTCGTCCAGGCCCTGGGAATCGGCGTCCATCCACGCCTCGATGCGGCTGCCTCCCCAGGTGCTGTCGATGATGCCGATCGGCACGCCGGTGACCTTGCGCAGCTCGCGGGCGAAGAAGTGCGCCACCGCGGAGAACTTGCCTGCGGCCTGCGGCGACGACGCGATCCACTCGCCGCCGGCGAGCTGCGCCTGCGGCGTGCCGGACCACGACTTGGGCACCTTGAAGTGGCGGATCTGCGGGTCCGTTGCGCGCGAGGTTTCGAGCTCCGGATCCGCGGACTGCGCGATCGGCCATTCCATGTTCGACTGGCCGCTCGCCAGCCAGACGTCACCGACCAGCACGTCCCGGATCTCCCGCGGCCGCGCGCCGTCGTCGATGCGCATGACATGCGGACCACCCGCCGTCTGCGCAGGCAGCTCGAGCGCCCACCGGCCCTCGGGGTCGGCCTGCGCGGTGCCCTCCTGGCCGGCGAACGTCACCGCGACGCGCGCGCCCGGGGCCGCTTGCCCCCACACCTGCACCGGCTGGTCGCGCTGCACGACCATGCCGTCGGAAAAGAGCCGGGGCAGTTCCACCGCCCCTGCCGCCGGGATCGCCAGCAGGCCCATCAACAGCGAAAACACTCGAATCATTGCGGATCTCCATACCAGATGCCGCGTCCTTCGGTGCCGAAGTAGACGCGGCCGTACAGGCGGGGATCGCCCGTCACATGGCGGATGATGCCGCCAAACCGCAATGCATCGGTATCGATCCGCTGCCAGCGTCGCCCGGCGTCGTCGGAACGGAACAGTCCGCGTTGCCCGCGCACTTCGCCGAACACGAACAGCACCGGCGTGTCGCCCGCCTCCGCCGGCTTGCCCAGGCCCACCGACATCACGTTGTCCACGCCGGGCACGCGCTGCAGCCGGCCGGGCGCCAGGTGCAGCAGCCCACGCCACGACGCGGCGATCCAGGCCTCGCCCGTTTTTTCCGGATGCGGCCGGATCTCGGCGCGGTACCAGTCGCCGATCTCGCCGACCGGCGCGCGCACCTCGTCGAAGGCGACGCCGCCGTTGCCGCTGACATAGAGCTTGCCGCTGATCGCATCGAAGCCGTAATAGATGCCTTCATCGACGCGGTCGGCCTCCACCACCGCCGTTTTCGGCAGGCCCTTCACCTGCTGCCAGCGCCCGCCCATGTCGGCGGTGATCCAGTGATGTTCGCCATTGCGCGGATGCCAGATCGCGCGCTTGCCGTCGGCCGCGAGGGTGATCTGTCCCGCGCCTTCGCCGTCGGCCGGCTCGGTCGCGAAGGCGGTCCAGGTACGCCCGCCATCCTTCGACCAGGCACCGCGCACCGCGCCGTCCGGCCGGTTGTGGAAGTAGCCCGTGCGCACCATCACCTGCGGCGCGCGGCCGGCGAAGGCCAGGCTCTCGGTGTTGGAGAAGCGCACGCCGGCGAAGCGCTGCTGCGAGACATCGAGATCGTCGTGGACGAAGCCATCGACATCGCCGAGGCCGCTCACCAGGTGCGCGCCCTGCGGCGGGCTGGCCAGCGCCAGCGGCACCGTTTCCTCGAAGCTGGCCTGCTCGAAGCGCCATGCCATCTCGGCGCCCGCGTCGAAGGCCTTCGCATTGGTGGACGCCCACACCCCATAGCCGGTGACGAACAGGAGGCGGTCGGCATCGAAGGGATCGATCTCGAGGTCCGCCATCCAGTGCGGTTTCGCGTCCTGTGTCCATGGCGCGGAGGCATGGTCGAAGCTGGAGCGCGGGAACAGCGCGGTCCACGTGCGGCCGCCATCGAGGCTGCGGTAGATGTCGTCGTGCGGCTGATAGCGGCGGAACGTGCTGGCGATGATCACGTCGGGATTCGTCGCATCCACCGCCACGGCACCCCAGCCGAAGCCGGCATCGACCTTCGAGCGGCGCACTGGCGTGATGTCCTCCCAGCGGTCGCCGGCAGGATCGAAACGCCACACCGCACCATCGGCCATGTTGTTGGGGCCCGGTTCGTCGCCGTAGCTCAGCAGCCAGCGGCCCCGTGCATCGCGCACCATGTGGCTGGGACGCAGCCCGACCGGTTGGCCGGGCACGGCCTGCCAGGTCGCGCCACCGTCGCGTGAACGGTAGAGGCTGGTCTCGTTCGTCGATACGCCGGCATAGAGCGTCTTCGTCGGCACGCCTTTCGCGCCGTCGACCGGATCGAACACCACGAAGGCGATGCCCACCGGCCGCAGCTCGCGCCAGCCCATCGCCCACGCCGACCGCGCTTTGGCGATCGAAGGAAAGCCCGGCGCCTCGCGCCATGTCGCGCCGGCGTCGTCGCTGCGCCACAGGCCGTTGGCGCGCGTGCCGAACAGCAGCACGCGGCCATCGTTCGGATCGACGGCGAGGCGCTCGCCGTTGCCGCGCCCCTGCTCGTTGCCGCCGAACTTGAACGGCAGCGCCGTGCGCTGGAAGGTCGCGCCGCGATCGGTCGAACGCAGGATGGCCCCGTCCTGCCCGCGTTCGTGCAGATAGGTGCCGACCGCCAGATAGAGGCGATCGGGATCGGACGGATCCAGCGCGAGGCTCTCCACACCGAAACGGCCGCTGTCCTCGTGGCCCATCCAGTCCATCAACGGCTGCCAGCGCTGCTCGCGCGGCTGCCAGCGGTACGCGCCGCCGATGTCGGTACGGGCGTACAGCAGGCCCTTCTCCTGCGGATGGAACACCAGTCCGCTGACGAAACCGCCCCCGCCGATGGCGACATTGCGCCAGCGGTAGCCGGCTACGTCGTCCTTCGCCGCCGCGCCGGGCACCAGCAGGAAAACGAACAGCGCGAGGGTCAGTCGAAGCGTGAGCACGGAGTCTCCTGTCGGGGAACAGCGGTGCGCCGGCAGGAAGCACACCTCGGGCGCCGCACCAGGCGTGCACCGGTCCATCGAAGGAACGGCCGGCGGTACCGGCCGTTCCAGGGGTGTCGCATCAGAACGTGAAGCGGAGCGTCGCGGCGTAGCGGCGGTCGTTGACGTACCAGGAGGTGATGCGCTTGCCGGCACCGTTCTGGTCCATCAACGTGCGCTGCTCGGCGTTGTTGAGATTGTTCATCTCGAGACCGAACTGCACGTTGTCGGAGAAGCGATAGAAGATCGACCCGTCGAGCTGGCCGAAGCTGTCGCTGTACACCGGCAGCTTCCACGGGATGCCGCCATCGCCGCCGTTGTAGCCGTTCGGCCCGATCGACAGCAGGTACTCGCTGCGCCAGTTGTAGGCCAGGCGCACCTGCCACGGACCCTTCTCGTAGAACGCCGCCACGTTGTACGAGTTCTTCGACAGGCCATCGGCCGGCAGATCGTCGAACAGTGACCCGTCGGTGTCGACCGGCACCGCGTTGGAGGCGGCGGGGATCTTCGTGGAACTGTCGATGTAGGTGTAGTTGGCGGACATGCCGAGTCCGTCGAACGGCGCAGGCAGGAAATCGAAGAACTGGTTCCAGCCGATTTCCGCGCCCTGGATCTTCGCCTTGCCGACGTTCACCAGGCGGGACACGCGGTAGTCGTACTCGTTGCCATCGACACCCGGGTAGGCGAGCAGCTCGGTCTGCTGGCGGAAGTAGTCCTTGATGTCCTTGTAGAAGAAGTTGATCCAGGCCATGCCGCCGCTGTCGGGGGCGAAATACCACTCCAGCGACAGGTCGAACTGGTTGGCCTTCATCGGCGTCAGGTACGGGTTGTCGGTGGAACTGCCGGTGAGCTCCAGATCCTCCGGGCCGAGCTCGTCGCCCGGCTGCGGATTGACGCCGTCGCGGACCGCGACGCTGAGCACCTGGTACGCCTGCATGTCGCTGAAGGCCGGACGCGCGATCGCCTTCGAGGCGGCGAAGCGCACGATCCAGTTTTCGGCGGGCTCCCACTTCACGTTCGCGCTGGGCAGCACGTCGGTGTACGAGTTCTCCGCCGAAATCGGCTCGGACTGGCCCGTGCCCAGGTACGGAGCGAACGCGTTGTTCGGATACACCAGGTAACCGTCGGCGCTGTTCTCCGTGCGCACCACGCGGACGCCGACGTTGCCGTCGATGCGCGCGTCGTCCATCGCGAAGTTCAGCATCGCGTAGGCGGCGTAGGTGCGCTCCTTCTGCACGTTGCCCCACTGCGGGTCGGCGAGGTTGCGCGGGGTGATCTGGCCGTAGCAGCAGGTGTAGTACGGGACCGCCGCACCATGGATGTCGCGGTAGCTGTTCGGGAAGTTGAGCGCGGTGGCCAGCACGGGCGAGTAGAACGAACCCGGCGTCGAAGCGCCGCCGCGATAGAAGTTGTCGAACGTGATCAGGTTGGTCAGGCCGGAATTGACCGTGCCGTTGAGGTCCAGGCCCGGCAGCGGCACGCCGCCCGGCAACGCCCACCACTGCATCCAGGGCTGGAACACCGGCTGCCAGTCGTAGCCGGTATCGATGCTGTGCGCATCGCGATCGGTGACGCGCACGCCGACCTTGAAGGAGTCGAAGATGTTGCTGTCGAAGCTGTGCTTCAGGTCCGCGCGCCACGCGACCTCATCGGCCGTGTTGTCGTCCTGGTGGTCCATCGTGAACCCCCAGTAGTAGTTCGCGGGGTTGGCGGTGAACTGGTTGTCGACGCCGATGCGCGGCACGCCATGGCCCAGGTCGATGTCGATGTAGGGCACGTTGAGCCCCAGCGATACGGTCGAATCCAGCGCCTCCGTATTCGCCTTGATGTACTGCAGGTCGGTCGAGAACTCGGTGCGGTCGCTGAACAGCCATTTCAGGCCGAACGAGTAGTCCGTGGTGTCCGACTTGCGGTGCGAGGCGCGGATGTCCGTGCCCATCGGGATGTCGCCGTTGGAGCGCAGGCGGCCCGAAACGAAGACGTTGCCGTCGAGTTCGTAGGGCTGGCTGGCGTCGACGCGCACCTGCAGCGGATCGTTCGACACGAAGATCGCGTCTTCGTACCAGAGCTCGTCGTATCGGCTCTGGAAGGCGGTGGCGAACAGTTCCAGGTTGTCGCTCGGCCGCCATTGCAGCGCGACGTAGGCGCCCTGTCGCTCGCGCTCGTACTCCAGCGTGCGCCAGTCGGCGCCACGCGGCAGCCACAGGCTCTCGTTGGTGCCGTCGTTGTTGAGGTCGGAGTTGGCGGTGTTGAAGAACGGCCGCACGAACATGCCATCGGTACGCGTCGCCAGTTCGGAATGGGCCAGATTGACCAGGATGCCGAACTCGCCTGCGTCGGTGTCCCAGCGGTTGCTGAAAAGCACCGAGCCCGACGGCTTCAGCTGGTCGGCGAAATCGCCCCGATTGGCGCTGAACGACATGCCGAACCGGCTGCCTTCGATATCGAACGGCATGAACGTGCGCAGGTCGACGGTGCCGCCCAGGCCGCCTTCGATCATGTCGGCCTTCTGGTTCTTGTACACGTCCACGCCGGCCATCAGCTCGGCGGGCACGTCCTGGAAGCTGAGGCTACGGCCACCCGAGGCGGAGAAGCTGTCGCGACCGTTCAACTCGGAGCGCACCTGGGTCAAGCCGCGCACCTGCACGCCGCCGCCTTCGGCGGAGAAATGCTCCGGATCGCCGACCGTCAGGAAGCGGTCGATGGTCACGCCGGGGATGCGCGACAGCGTTTCCGTGACGCTGCGGTCGGGCAACGCGCCGATGTCGAGCGCAGTGACCGAATCGACGAACGTGTCGGCATCGCGCTTGATGTCCTGCGCCCGGTAGACGGAACCACGGATGCCGGTGACGACGACTGCATCGAGCTCGGTGGTCGTGTCGCCTTCCTTCGCCTCGGACGCAGCCTCCTGCGCGAACGCAGGCGTCGACAGCAACAGCGCGATGCCGAGGGCGAGGACGGTGGGTTGCAGCTGGCGGCCGGCGGGACGGCCCGCACGGGGACCAGCCGCGATGCGGCGCTGACGCGTTGACATGGATGTTCCCTCCCAGGACACATGGCAAACGATTGAGTTGTGGTCCTGCCCGGGCGTCTGCGCGCCGCGTGGCCGGATGAAGCGGTGACGGCTGCAGCCCCCGGCTGCGGTCATCGATGGTTCGGTCTTTCCCGTGGGGCGTCGCGGCGCCCGGGGCCTTCTGGCCGGTGCCTGGCGCTCACCTGGCGGCCGTGGGACCGCCTTCCTGTGACTGCGGCGGGAGCATAGGCGGCGCTGACATGCCGTACCAATGAAATATTGATCGCCAGCTATATCGAACCCGAATAGCTCTTCAGGCGCCGTCGCCGCCATCGCCTGCAGGCGGCACCGTGCCCGTCTGGGAGGGTTCCAGGTCGGTGTAGAGGCGACGGGCGGTACTGCGGAGGGCCTCCAATACGCGCTCCGCGCCCGGGGACAACAGCTGGTCGCGCCGACGGACGATGCCGAAGAACTCCATGCGCACGCCCAGCTCGATCGGCAGCACGCACATCTGACCGGTCTGCAGGTAGGGCCCCACCGATTCGGCGGGCAATGCGGTCAGCAGGTCGCTGTGCCGCAGCAGGTGGATGATCACCGGCAGCGAGGCCGTTTCCACGATGTTCTGCGGCGGCGCCTGGCCATGCTCGAGGAACACCGCATCCAGGCGCGAACGCAGCACGCTGGCGGCCGGCGGCATGATCCAGCCGTAGTCGGACAGATCGGCATGGGTGATGCGCGGACGGCGGGTGAGCGGATGTCCCGCGCGCACGATGACCGCGTGCGGCTCGTCGGCGAGCGGCTCGAAATCCAGCTCGCCGGCGCCTTCCGGGCCCATGATCCGGCCGACCACGATGTCGAGCTGGCCGTCCAGCAGCTTGGCGACCAGCGGACGGCTGTAGTCCATCTCGACCTTGATCAGGATGTCGGGGAAATCGCGTTTCACCGCGGCGATGGCCTGCGGCACCAGCGTGGTGCCGGGGTTCACCACGGTGCCGATCGCGGCCTGCCCCATGCGCCCGCTGCGCAGCGCGGCGATCTCGTCGTGGGCGCGGCCGATTTCCGACAGCGCCGAGCGCGCGCGGCGGATCAGCACCTGCCCGTACCAGGTGGGCTCCACGCCGCGGGCGTGGCGCTCGAACAGCGGCACGCCGAGCAGATGCTCCATCTCCGCCAGCAGCTTGGAGGCGGCGGGCTGGGTCATGTTGGCGGCCTCGGCCGCACGCAGGACCGAACGCTGCTCGTACAGGTGCAGCAGCAGGGACAGGTGGCGGGTCTTCAGGCGCGTGGCGCCGAACCAGCCGGTGGTGGGGTGGACCATGGTCGCCTCCGGGCACGAGCTATTCGTGTGCGGAATAGCCTATGACAAAAATTTCATTTGTCGTACATAGATGCCCACGCGAGGCTATGCCACGCTTCAAACGCGGGTCGGCGGCCAGGCCTGACCGCCCGCGAGGGGAGGCCCCGGGGACGGCCGGTACAGGTCCGCCACGGGACAGCCCCGCATCCGATCACCGCCGGGAGGAGGGCCCCATGGCGACATCGCAATCCGACGGCACGTCGCGTGCCGGCGCCATCGTCGCGTCCATGCCATCGGGCATCCGTCTCCCATGAGCGGTCGTCTGTCCGGCAAGGTCGCGCTGGTCACCGGGGCCGCCAGTGGCATCGGCGCGGCCACCGCACGGCTGTTCGCACGCGAGGGCGCCACCGTCGTCGGCCTCGACAAACAACCCGCCACCGATGACGGCGTGCAGCACCGCACCGCCGACATCACCGATGCCGGCGCGGTCGACGCCGCCGTGCAGGCGGTGATCGCCGCGCACGGCCGCATCGACGTGCTGGTCAACAACGCCGGCGCCGATGTGTTCTCCGATCCGCTCACCCTGTCCGACGAGGACTGGGAGCGCTGCCTGTCGCTCAACCTCAAGGGCGCCTGGCATCTCTGCCGCGCGGTGCTGCCGGCGATGCAGGCGCAGGGCGCGGGCAGCATCGTCAACATCGCCTCGGTGCATGGGCACAAGATCATCGCCGGCTGCTTCCCGTATCCGGTCGCCAAGCACGGACTGGTGGGCCTGACCCGCGCGCTCGGCATCGAATACGCCGCGAACGGCATCCGGGTGAACTCGATCTCGCCGGGGCTGATCCTGGTGCCGCGTATCGAAGCCTGGTTCGCGCGCGAACCCGGCGCACGCGAGAAGCAGGCGGCATTGCTGCCGCCGAAGCGCATCGGCATGCCGGAGGAAGTGGCCTACACGGCGCTGTTCCTCGCCAGCGACGAAGCGCGCTTCATCAACGCCACCGACATCACCATCGATGGCGGCCGTTCGCAGGTCTACCACGACTGACCCGCATGGACGCGCCCGCCCTCCCCTTCGCCCTGCCGCTGATCGCGATCCTGCGCGGCATCGTGCCCGCCGACGTGCCCGCGCACGTGGGCGCGCTGGTGGAGGAAGGCTATGACGCGATCGAGATCCCGGCCAACTCGCCGGACTGGGCGCGCAGCGTGCGCATCGCGGCGGAGGCGTTCGGCCGGCGCGCGCTGATCGGCGCGGGCACCGTGCTCACGACGGCGGAGGTCGATGCGCTGGTCGCCGCGGGCGGACGCCTGATGGTCACGCCGAACACGCGCCCGCCGGTGATCCGGCATGCGGTCGAACGCGGCCTGCAGGTCGCCGCCGGTGTCGCCACCGCGAGCGAGGCCTTCGACGCGCTCGACGCCGGCGCGCAGATGCTCAAGCTGTTCCCCGCGTCCGTCTACGGACCGGCGATGGTGCGCGCCCTGCGCAGCGTGCTGCCGCCGGTTCCCCTATTCGCCGTCGGTGGCGTCACGCCCGACACCCTCTCCGGCTACCTCTCAGCCGGCTGTCAGGGCGCCGGCATCGGCGGCGAACTTTACACGCCCGGCCAACCGGTCGAGCGCACGCGCGAGCACGCGCGGCGCTTCCGCCAGGCCTACCTGGACCACGCCGCATGAAGATCGTCCGCGTCAGCACCTTCCACGCCGCACCGCGCTGGCTCTTCCTCAAGGTGGAGACCGACGAGGGCGTGACCGGCTGGGGCGAGCCGGTGATCGAAGGACGCGCAAGCACGGTGGAAACCGCGGTGCACGAACTGGCGGACTACCTCGTCGGCCAGGACCCCGCGCGCATCAACGACCTGTGGCAGGTGCTGTATCGCGGCGGCTTCTACCGCGGCGGCGCCATCCTGATGAGCGCGATCGCCGGCATCGACCAGGCGCTGTGGGACATCAAGGGCAAGGCGCTCGGTGTGCCGGTCTACCAGCTGCTCGGCGGCCGCGTGCGCGACCGCATGAAGACCTACCGCTGGGTCGGCGGCGACCGCCCCGCCGACATCGTCGCACAGATGCAGCGCTACCAGGCGCAGGGCTTCGACACGTTCAAGTTCAACGGCACCGAAGAATTGAAGCTGATCGACAGCCCGCGGGCGATCGACGCCGCGGTGGCCAAGGTCGCCGCGATCCGCGAGGCGATGGGCGACCGCGTCGATTTCGGCATCGACTTCCACGGCCGCGTCAGTGCGCCGATGGCGCGCGTGCTGCTGCGCGAACTGGCGCCGTTCAAGCCGCTGTTCGTCGAAGAACCGGTGCTGCCCGAACAGTGGGAGTACTACCGCCCGTTGTCGGATGCGACCTCGATCCCGCTCGCCGCCGGCGAACGCATGTACTCGCGCGCCGAGTTCAAGCCGGTGCTCGCGGCCGGCGGCCTGGCGATCCTGCAGCCCGACCTGTCGCACGCCGGCGGCATCACCGAGTGCGTGAAGATCGCGGCGATGGCCGAGGCGCACGACGTGGCGCTGGCGCCGCACTGCCCGCTGGGCCCGGTCGCGTTGGCCGCCTGCCTGCAGGTGGATTTCGTGTCGCACAACGCGATGCTGCAGGAGCAGAGCATCGGCATCCACTACAACACCGGCGCGGACCTGCTGGACTACGTGCTCAACAAAGAGGATTTCCGCTGCGACGACACCGGCAGCATCGCCGCACTGCCCAGGCCCGGCCTGGGCGTGGAGATCGACGAGGACCGCCTGGCCGAGGCGCACCGGCAGCCGCCGCGCTGGCGCAACCCGTTGTGGCGGCATGCCGATGGCAGCGTGGCCGAGTGGTGACGCCGTGACGACGGCGCTGGCGACCCTGGCCGTCGACAGCCGCTGCACGCTGGGCGAAGGCATCCTCTGGTGCGACCGCCGGCGCGTCCTGTACTGGACCGACATCCTCGCCGCCGAACTGTGGCGGCATGATCCCGACAGCGGCCACACGCATACGTGGTCGCTGCCCGCACCGCTCGGTTGCCTCGCGCTCGGCGAGGACGGGCGCCTGCTGCTGGGTCTGGCGAAGGGGCTGTACGCGAGCGATGTGGAAGCGCAGCTGGGCACGCGCGAGCTGACGCTGGAAGTACTCGCGGATGTCGAGGCCGGCGACGCGATGACCCGCGTCAACGACGGCCGCACCGATCGCCACGGCGGCTTCGTGTTCGGCACCAAGAGCGAGCACGCCGACCTGCGTCCGGCCGGCCGCTTCCATCAGTACACCGCAACGCATGGCCTGCGCGAACTCGCGCTGCCACGTGCCGCCATCCCGAATTCGATCTGCTTCGACGCCGCCGGCACGCGGATGTACTTCTGCGATTCGGTGACACCGCGGATCCTGCACTGCCGTTACGACGCCGCCACCGCGGCCGTGTCCGACATCGCCGTGTTCGCCGACCTGGACGTGCCCGGTGCGGAACCCGATGGCTCCATCATCGATGACGAGGGTGCGCTGTGGAATGCGCAATGGGGCGCGGGACGCGTGGTGCGCTATCTCGCTGACGGACGCATCGACCGCATCGTGCGGGTGCCCGCGCCGCAGCCATCGTGCTGCGTGCTGCGCGGCGACACGCTGTACGTGACCAGTGCGCGGGTCGGACTCGACGCTGCCGCGCTCGCCGCATCGCCGCTGTCGGGCGGGGTGTTCGCGCATCGCATGGAGCGCGCGCTGGCGCGCGGCGTCGACCGGGTGCGCCTGCCATGATCGCCGTCGACTGGGGCACCAGCCGCCTGCGCCTGTACCGGATGGCCGACGACGGCCAGGTCCGCGAGCGTCGCCACAGCGACCAGGGCGTGATGGCGTGCGCGGGCCGCTTCGGTGCGGTGCTCGCCGAGGAGATCGCCGGCTGGGACGACAGCGACATCCTGCTGTGCGGCATGGTCGGCGGACGCGGCGGCTGGCACGAGATGCCGTACCTGTCCTGCCCGGCCGGCAACCACGCGCTGGCATTGGGCATGCAGCGTTTCAATCCGCCCGGCTTCGACGGACGCGCGCTCTGGCTGGTACCTGGGCTGCGTGACAGCGATTCGGACAGCGTGCCCGACGTGATGCGCGGCGAGGAAACGCAGCTCGCGGCGCTGCTCGATGCGCTGCCCGGCGGTACGCACGTCGTCTGCCTGCCCGGCACCCACAGCAAGTGGGTGACGGTGCGGGACGGCCAGGTGCACCGCATCGCCACTGCGATGACCGGCGAACTCTTCGCGCTGCTGCGCCAGCACAGCATCCTCGGCCGGCTGATGCCGGCCGGCGACGTGCGCTTCGACGGGTACGCCTTCGACGCCGGCCTGAAGCGCAGCGCCGAGACCGGTGGTCTGCTGCACCACCTGTTCGGCGTGCGCACGACGGGCCTGTTCCAGCAGTTCGCCGAACCGGCGTTGCCGTCGTACCTCTCCGGCCTGCTGATCGGCCACGAGTTGCGCGCGTCGGGTTTGCTCTCGCATGCACCGCGCCCGGCGCAGGTGCACCTGATCGGCAACGATCGCCTGCTGGCGTCCTACGCGCACGCGCTGACGACGCTGGGCGTCGGCGTGCAGCGCCACCCCGAAGACCTGTCCGCGCGCGGCCTGCATGCGCTGTGGGCACGGCGGACCGCGACCGCCCCCTACTAGAGGAAGACCGGATGCTGAAGCACTGCGCATGGATCCTGGCGGCATCGTTGATGATCGGTCCCGCATGGGCGGGCGATGCGGTCTTCAGCGAAGTGCGCTACCACGGCGACGATGGCGGTCCGCCGATGGGCGCGGATGAATACCGCAATCCGGTCGTCGCGGGCTTCTACCCCGACCCGTCCGCGATCCGCGTCGGCGACGACTTCTATCTGGTGAACTCCACGTTCGGCTACTTCCCGGGCCTGCCGGTCTTCCACAGCACCGACCTGGTGTCATGGACGCAGGTCGGCAATGCGATCCATCGCCCCGACCAGATCAACTACGGCGAGAAGGAAGAACTGACCCGCGGTCTGTTCGCCGCCACCCTCGCCCACCACGGCGGCACCTTCTACATCGCCAACACCTGCTTCTACTGCGATCGCGGCAACTTCGTGGTGACGGCCAAGCATCCCGCGGGTCCGTGGTCGGACCCGATCTGGCTCGGCGTCAGCGGCATCGATCCCTCGCTGTTCTTCGACGACGACGGCAGCGCGTGGGTGGTCCACAACGATGTGCCCGACGGGACGCTCCGCTACGACGGCCACCGCGCGATCTGGCTGCAGCGCTTCGACTTCGGCACGCGCGAACGTGTCGGCAAACGCGTGCTGCTGGTGGACCGCGGCGCCGATCCGGCGACGAATCCCGAACACGTCGAAGGCCCCCACATCTTCAGGCACGACGGCTGGTATTACCTGACCGCGGCCGAGGGCGGCACCGGCGAACAGCACGCGCAGATGGTATGGCGCAGCCGCGCGCTCACCGGCCCGTATCAACCCTCGCCATCGAATCCCGCGTTGACCCAGCGCGATCTCGACCCGAAGCGCGCCGATCCGGTGACCTCCACCGGCCACGCGCAGTTCGTGAAGCTCAAGGATGGCACGTGGTGGGCGGTGTTCCTCGCCACACGGCCGTACCGCGGCAACCAGTACAACCTCGGCCGCGAAACCTTCCTGCTGCCGGTGACGTGGAAGGACGGCTGGCCGGTGATCCTGCCGCGCGGCGAACGCGTACCGATGGTCGCGAAGCGCCCGGACCTGCCGCGCAATGCGCAACGGTTGCCGACCAGCGGACCGATGACGTGGACCGAGCGCTTCGACGCGCCCACGCTGCCGCTGTCGTGGGTGACCCTGCATCCGCCGCAGGAGCGCTGGTACACCACCGGCGAGCATGGCCTGACGATCACCCCGGGCACGATGCCGCTGGGTGCGTTCGGCACGGCCCCCGGCCAGCCGTCGTACGTCGCCCATCGCGTGCAGCATCACGCGGCCACGCTGGACACCACGCTCGCCTCGTTCGAACCCACCGTCGGCGAACTGGCAGGACTCGTGCTGCTGCAGAACGAATACGGCCACTACGTGCTCGGCGTCGAACGCGACGCACGCGGGCTCGCGGTCTCGCTGTACCGGCGCAGTGGCCGCGAGGGTGCGAAACAAGGCGATCGCCTGGCGCGCATTCCACTGGATGAAGCGCATGGCCCCGTCTCGCTGCGCTTCCGCGTCGACGGCCCGCGCCTGGAGGCGTCGTATTCGCTGACTGCTGGCGACTGGAAGACGGTCGCCACCGGCCTGGACGCCAGCCTGCTGAGCGTGGAGACAGCGGGCGGCTTCATCGGCAATACGTTCGGCGTCTACGCCGTCCGTCGCTGACACGCGATCACGGCGTCCGCATGCCAGGCACCTCGCGTCGCGCACTCTTCAAGGCCGGGCTCGCCGGCCTGGCCACCTGGCCGCTGTCGTCTCGCGCCGTCTCGTCCACGCCGTGTGCGCCTGCGCTGCCGGCGCATGCCACCGGCGTCGAAGGACAGCGCAAGGCCGACCTCGGCGACGGCACCTTTCTCAATCCCATCGTCGCCGGCGATCGTCCCGACCCCACGATCCTCAAGGACGGCGACGACTACTACATGACGTTCTCATCGTTCGATGCCTATCCCGGCCTGGTGATCTGGCACTCGACCGACCTCGTCACCTGGACGCCGCTCGGCCCCGCGCTGCGCACCAACGTGGGCACGGTGTGGGCGGTCGATCTCTGCAAGCACGACGGCCGCTACTTCATCTACCTGCCGGCGCTGGCGAAGGACCAGGCGTGGAAGATCCACGCGATCTGGGCCGACGACATCCGCGGTCCGTGGAGCGAACCGGTCGACCTGAAGATCGACGGCTGCATCGATCCCGGCCATGCGGTCGGCGAAGACGGCAGGCGCTACCTGTTCGTCAACGGCATCCGCAAGGTGCGCCTCACCGACGACGGCCTCGCGACCGACGGCGCGCTCGAAACCGCGTATCAGCCCTGGCGCTATCCGGACGACTGGATCACCGAGAACTTCGCGCCCGAAGGCCCCAAGCTGACCCGGCGCGGCGACTGGTTCTACCTGGTCACCGCCGTCGGTGGCACCGCAGGCCCGGTCACCGGCCACATGATGATCGCCGCGCGTTCGCGTTCGATCCACGGACCCTGGGAACACTGCCCGCACAATCCGCTGGTGCGCACGCTGGGCGATGCCGAGCCCTGGTGGTCGCGCGGCCACGCGACGCTGGTCGACGGACCGGCCGGCGACAGCTGGATGGTCTACCACGGCTACGAGAACGGCTATCGCACGCTCGGCCGGCAGACGCTGCTGGAGCCGATCGAGTGGACGGACGATGGCTGGTTCCGTGCGCGCGGCGGCGATCTGTCGGCCCCGTTGCCGGTGCCGCGCGGCGGCAAGGCGGGCATCGCCGGCGTCGCGCTGTCGGACGATTTTTCGAGCGACCGCCTCGGCACGCAGTGGGCCTTCCACGCGCCGCGACCGGACGAGATGCGACGTGTGCGCTATGGCAAAAAATCCCTCCGCCTCGCCGGCGCAGGCCGGTCGCCTGCGGATGGCAGTCCCCTCGCCTGCATCGTCGGCGACCGTGCCTACCAGGCCGAGGTCACGCTGACCCTGGTCGACGGCGGCGAAGGCGGCCTGCTGCTGTTCTACAACCCGAAGGCCTTCGTCGGCCTGGGCTTCGCAGCGGACGGGCTGCGCGTGTTCCAGTACGCGGAGGAACAGACGTGGGCGCGGCAGGCGATGCCGACCACGCGCGTGCGCCTCCGCCTGACCTACGACCACCACGTGGTGACCTGGCACCACTCGCACGACGAAGGCCGCACCTGGACGCGGCTGGACACGCGGATGGAAGTGTCCGGCCTGCACCACAACGTATTCGGCGGCTTCCTCAGCCTGCGCGTCGCGTTGTACAGCGCCGGCCCGGGCGCGGTGGAGTTCAGCGACTTCCGCTACCGCGCGCTCGCCTGAGCATCACGCCATCGGCGTGTCGTGGTGGAAGTGCCGCTTGAACGGCACCTCGCCGTCGCGCGGCGCGTCCAGTTCCTGCGCATAGCGATGGCCGGCGTACACCGCATGCGCGATCAGCCCCGGCGCCAGCGCATCGCCAATGCAGGCCACGCTGCGGATGCCTGCATCGGCCCACTCAGTCTCGCGCGCCTTCACTGCCTGGTAGAGCGCATCGTCGGGCAGGCGGGCCGTGACCACCACGACCGCGTCGCAGTCGATCGAGGAGACCGCACCGCTCCACGCGTGCTCCAGCGTGAGTGCGGTGCCGGCATACCCAGTGACCAGATGCGATACGCGCTGCACGACCCCCAGCTCGGCCATGCGCCACTGGATGTGGCGGTAGTCCAGCGTGTTCGCACTCCATGAGGCGACGGTGTCGTCCGGGGTGAGGTACGTGACCTCGCACCCGCGCAGGCGCAACGCTTCGGCGACGACGCTGGCGGTATAGAAGTAGTCGTCGTCGTACACCACCACGCGGCCCTCGGGCCAGCGCCCGTCCATCAGATCGTCCTGCGTGAACACGCGCGGGTTGTCGGCGAAGTCGGCGATGCCCAGCCCGTGGCTGCGCCCGAACCCGTCCCGCCGCCAGTGGCATCCCGTGGCGATGACGACGTGGTCCGCACCGAAGTCGAGCACATCCTGGTCCGTCAGCGCGGAGTCGAGGTACGTGCTGACGTTCGTCAGCTTGCCGATCTGCCCGAGCCGCCAGTCGCGCACGCGCGCCCATTCCGCGAGCCCGGGCAGGCGCGCCTCGCGTGTCACCCGCCCGCCCAGCTCGCGCCGCGCCTCGGCTAGGTGCACCTCGTAGCCTCGTTGACCCAGCGCGCGCGCGGCTTCCAGTCCGGCCGGGCCGCCACCGACCACCAGCACGCGGGCGTCGCTCGCTTTCGGCGCGATCCGTTCCGGATGCCAGCCCTTGCGCCACTCCTCGCCCATGCTGGGATTCTGCGTGCAGCGGATCGGCGAGATCGTCATGTCGCCGGAGACGCAGATGTTGCAGCCGATGCATTCGCGGATGTCGTCGACGCGGCCTTCCTCGATCTTGCGCGGCAGGTACGGATCGGCGATCGACGGCCGCGCGGCGCCGATCAGGTCGATCACGCCGCGCCGTATCTGCGAGACCATCGTGTCGGGCGAGGTGAACCGGCCCACGCCGACCACCGGCCTGGTCGTCGCCTTGCGGACGAAATCGATGAAGGGCTCCTGCGCGCCTTCGCGGGCGAAGCGCGAGGGCACGGAATCGTTGTACCAGGCGGCGAGGTTGACGTCCCACAGGTCGGGTAGCTCCGCCAGCATGCCGACGATGTCCTGCGCTTCGGCGAGTTCGACGCCGCCCGGCCCCAGCAGTTCCTCGGTGGCGAAGCGCAGTGCGACGGCGCAGCGATGACCGACCGCCTCGCGCGTGTCCTGCAGCACCTCGCGCAGCAGGCGCACGCGGTTCTCCAGCGAGCCACCGTAGGCATCGCTGCGCTGGTTGCGGCGGCGCTGCAGGAAGTGCATCGGCAGCGACAGGTCATGCGCGGCGTAGACATAGACGATGTCCATGCCCGCCTTCATGCCGCGCACCGCGGCCTCGCGATGCCAGCGGCGGTACTCGGCGATGTCGTGCAGGTCCATCGCGCGGGCCTGCGAGGGATAGCCGTATTTGGAGGGCTGGTGCGACGGCGCCAGCAGCACTTCGCGCGAGTACAGGTTGGAGGCGGTCGGCCCGTTGTGCGACAGCTCCACCGCGGCCAGCGCGCCATGCGCATGCACCTTGTCGCACATCAGCGCGAGCGCGGGAATGTCGCGGTCGTCCCACAGGCGCGCTTCGACGTACGGTGTGAGATCGCTGCTGGGGTGGATCTCGCACTCTTCCGTCGAGACCACGGCCCAGCCGCCTTCGGCTTTCACTTCGCGCATCGCCGCGTGCGCCAGCGGCATCGCATGACCCATGCCGTTGCAGTGCGGCACCTGGAAGAAGCGGTTCTTCGTCGTCACCGGCCCGATGCGGACCGGCTCGAACAGGATGTCGTAGCGCGGATCACGCATGCGGCACCACGCGGGTGTGGCGGCGGTGCAGGAGGAAGTACAGCGGCAGACCGGCGACCATCAGTGCCAGCGCCAGCCAGAACGGCTGCGCACCCATGCCGATGAAGGCGAACACCGTATAGGCCGTGCCCAGCACGGCGGCGACCAGCAGGTCTCGCCCCGCGTCGCGATGCCCGCGCCACCAGAGCACGCCGAGGGCAAGCGAACAGCCCAGATACAGCGGCAGGTTGGCCGCGGTGACCACGGTACTAAGGAAGGTGAAGCCGGCCACCGCGGAGTCGCTGTAGTTCATCAGCACCATCGCGCTGGCCAGCGACGCCGTCAGCACCAGGGCCCCGACGGGTGCGCCGAAGCGGTTGGTCCGCGCGAACACCTTCGGCATCGTGCCGTTGTCGGCCATCGTGCGCATCATCTCGCCGCTCAGCAGCGTCCAGCCGTTCAAGGCACCGAGACCGCTGACCACGACGAACAAGGCGATCCACCGGCCCGTCCCTTCGCCGGCGAAACGCTCCATCACCAACGCGAACGGCGCACTGGATTGGGCGAGCTCGGCATGCGGCAGCAGCAACAGGGGCACGGCGGACACCACCAGATAGATGGCCGCGGTGAGGCCGGTGCCGGCCATGGTCGCGCGCGGAATGGTGCGCCCGGGATCATCGACCTTCGCCGCGGGGATCGTCGCGGACTCGATGCCCAGCATCGCGAACAGCGCGAGCGTGGACGCGGCCATCGCATCGCCCAGGCTGATCGGCTTCGCCGGCGGGTGCGCACCGAAGGATGCCGGCGACTCGAGCAGCACCCAGGCGCCGAGCACCGCCACGGCCAGCATCGGCATCAGTTTCATCACGGTGGTCACGACCTGCACGCGGCCGCCGCTGCGCACGCCGAGCAGGTTGACGCCCACGAACAGCCACAGCACGGCCAGGCCCAGCACGGCCGGCTGCACCCGCGCCAGCGACGGGAAGATCGCCGCGGCGTAGCCGGCCACGCCGGTGGCCAGCGCCGCCAGGGTGATCCAGTTCGACACCCAGTACGACCACAGCACCGCATAGGCCGGCAGGTCGCCCAGCGTGTGGCACACGTACCCGTAAGGGCCATCCGCGCCGGGCAGCAGGCGCGCCAATCGCGCGAGCACCCGCGCCAGCGCGAGGCAGCCGAGCACGGTGATGCCCCAACCCAGCAGCGCGTTGTAGCCGAACGGCGCCAGCGACGCGGGCAACACGAAGATGCCCATGCCGATGGTGTTGCCCACCACCAGTGCGGTGCAGGTCCAGAAACCGATCTTCCTGCCGTCGCGTGGCGGCATGCGCGCGTTCAATACGCCGCCCTCAACAGGTTGTGGAAATGCCACACACCGCTTTCGCGCTTCGGGCACAACCGCCCCGCGTCGTAGAAGCCTGACGCAAGGCCCAGCTGCACCGCTTCGCAGATGCGGATGTCCTCGTCCTGCACCTCGTCGCTGAAGGCCTGATCGTTGGCGATGCGCGCCAGGGCCGCGGCGTCCTGCGCGTAGTAGTAGTCGAATTCCACCCGGCACCGCTCCGGCCCCAGCGGCAGGATGCGGTTGGTCTGCAGCCGCCCCGGCATGATGTTGAGCATCACGTTGGGATAGACGAAGTAGTAGAACGCGTCGCCATCGCCATAGAGGTCGCCACTGTCGCGCAGCGGCGAGTGCTGCAGCGAATGCCAGGGGAACAGTTCGGTGTCGTAGGCGCGGTAATCCAGCACCTTCGACAGGCCCGGATGCACGTGCGGCAGGTGGTAGCCCTCGAGGAAGTTGTCCACGTAGACCTTCCAGTTGCACGCGATGTCGTAACTGTCGCGACGATGGAAACGCATCGCGGCCAGGTCGATCGGCGCGATCCGCCCCGCGATGCCGCCGTACACGTCGTCGAACGGCGGTACGTCGTCGTGCAGGGCGACGAACACCAACCCCTGCCATGCCTGTACGCGGAGCGGCGGCAGGCGGATGTCGGCCACGTCGAAGTCGGCCGCGCCCTGCATCTCCGGCGCGCTGCGCAACTGGCCTTCCAGCGTGTAGGTCCAGCCGTGGTACTTGCAGTGCAGCGCGCGCGCGCCGGTGCCGTTGCAGAGCGCCAGCGGCCCGGCCCGGTGCCGGCAGACATTGGGGAATGCACGCAGCACGCCGTCCTGGCCGCGTACCACCAGCACCGGCACGTCGCCGACGCGCTCGACGACATGGTCGCCGGGCTCCGCGAGTTGGCCCTGGTGGGCGATCAGTTGCCAGCTACGCTGGAAGACGGCGGCCTGCTCCATGGCCAGGGTCGCCTCGCCGCGGTAGTAGCGGGCGGGCAGCGCGCGTGCGCGGTCCAGGGGAAGGGGGCTGGCGGTGTCCTGCATGGCGTTCCCACGACGGGTGGCCGCGCCGCGGCCGGGATCGATGGACGGCGCCGGCCAAGCCTACGCGGAGGAAGGGGGTGCGGACAGTCCCCCGCCTTGCGCTGCGTGCAACGGGAACAGCGGTTCGGACGCTACTGCTCGCGCTCCGCGGCCTCGCGGTCGTTCTCGCGCATCTCGTACCACATGCCGTTGAGGACGGCGAAGCTCGCGGCAAGGCCGGCGCCGAGTATCCAGGAGAAGTACCACATGGTCGTTCCTCAGTAGGCGTTATGGTTCTGTTCGAGGCTTTCGGGACTCACCTTGCCGCGCAGCACGCGGTACACCCACGCGGTGTACAGCAGGATCAGCGGCAGGAAGATGCACGTGGCCACCAGCATCACGAACAGCGTCATGTGGCTGGACGACGCATCCCACAGCGTCAGGCTGGACGCGGGATGGGTGGAGGACGGCAGCAGGAACGGGAACACGGCCAGGCCTTCGGTCAGGATGATCGCGACGATGGCGAGCGCCGAAGCAAGGAACGCCGCCATGCCGCGCCCGGCGCGCAACAGCGCGGCCGCAGCCAGCGAGCCCGCCACGCCCAGGACCGGGAACAGCCAGGTCCACGGCATCGCGTGGTAGTTCGCCATCCAGCCACCGGGGACGCGGGCCACCTGCTTGAACAGGGGATTGGACGGCGCGTCGGTGACGAGGGTACCGACCACCGCGTAACCGTCCACGCCCCGCGCCAGCCACACGCCCGCCAACGCGAACAGCACCGCCGTCGCCAGCGCCGACACCGTACCGAAGCGTCGCGCGCGCACCGACACCGGCCCGTCCGTCTTCAGCACCAGCATGCTGGCCCCGTGGGTCACCAGCATCGCGACGCTGACCAGGCCGCACAGCACCGCGAACGGCGACAGCAGCGCAAAGAAACCGCCGGCGTAGTGGATGCGCAGGGTGTCGTCGAAATGGAACGGCACGCCCAGCAGCACGTTGCCCATGGCCACGCCGAAGACCAGCGCGGGCACGAAGCCGCCGACGAACAGCGCCCAGTCCCACACCGCGCGCCAGCGCGGGTCTTCCACCTTGCTGCGGAACTTGAAGCCGACCGGCCGCAGGATCAGCGCGAACAGGATCAGGAACATCGCCAGGTAGAAGCCGGAAAAGCTGACTGCGTACAGCGCGGGAAACGCCGCGAAGATCGCGCCGCCGCCCAGGATCAGCCACACCTGGTTGCCCTCCCAGACCGGGCCGACCACGTTCAGTACCAGCCGGCGCTCGGCATCGGTCCGCGCCACGGCCGGCAGCAGCGTGCCGATGCCCAGGTCGAAGCCGTCCATCACCGCGAACCCGATCAGCAGGATGCCCAGCAGCAACCACCAGATCAGGCGCAGGGTCGCGTAGTCGAGGGGTATGGTGTCCATGTCGTCCTCCTTCAGGCCACGGTCGTGGAAGCCGGCGCCAGCGGCGCGCCCGCCTGGTCGGGGCGTGGGCCACCGCCGGGTACGTCGTCGGGCCCCTTCAGGATCACCTTGCGCAGCAGGTACACGTCCACCACGGCGAGCACGGTGTACACCAGCACGAAACCGGTCAACGAAATGACCACCTGGTGCAGCTTGAGTCCCGATGCCGCCAGGAACGTCGGCAGCACGCCATCGATGATCCAGGGCTGCCGTCCGTACTCGGCGATCAGCCAGCCGGCCTCGATTGCCAGCCATGGCAGCGGCAGGCTGTAGAGGGCCAGCTTCAGGAACCAGCGGTACTTGTCCAGTTTCTGCACGGTCGCCAGCCAGAACGCCAGCGCGAAGAAGGCGATGAAATAGAACCCGATGCCCGCCATCAGGCGGAAGCTCCAGAACAGCGGCGCCACGCGCGGGATCGTGTCGGCGGCGGCACGCGCGATCTCCTGCTCGGTGGCATTGAGGATGTCTTCGCGGTAGCGCTTCAGCAGCAGGGCGTAGCCCATGTCGCGCCAGTGCAGATCGAACACCGCCTTCGCCTGCGCGTCGTCGCGGTTCGCGCGCAGCTGCTGCAAGGCCGCGTAGGCCAGCTGCCCGTTGCGGATGCGACCGTCCGCACGCTCGACCAGCTCGCCGATGCCGGGGATCTCGGTGTTGAACGATCGCGTGCCGATGAGGCCCATCACCCACGGGATGTGCAGCGCGTAGTGGTTGGCGCGCGCGTCCTGGTTGGGGATGGCGAACGCGGTGAAACCCGCCGGTGCCGGCTCGGTCTCCCACATCGCCTCGATGGCGGCGAGCTTCATCTTCTGGTTCTCGCCCGCCACGTAACCGCTCTCGTCGCCCAGTACGACCACGGACAACGCCGCCGCCAGGCCGAAGCTGGCCGCCACCGCCATCGAACGCTTGGCCAGGTCCGCGTGGCGTCCGCGCAGCAGGTAGAACGCGCTGATCGACATCACGAACACCGCCCCCAGCACGTACCCCGCGCTGACGGTGTGCACGAACTTCGCCTGCGCCACCGGGTTGAACAGCACCGCGGCGAAATCGGTGACTTCCATGCGCATCGTGGCGGGATTGAACTCGGCGCCGACCGGGTACTGCATCCAGCCGTTGGCGATGAGGATCCACAGGGCCGAGAAGTTCGTGCCCAGTGCCACCAGCCACGTCACCATCAGGTGCTTCACCCGCGACAGCCTGTCCCAGCCGAAGAAGAACAGGCCGATGAAGGTCGCCTCCAGGAAGAACGCCATCAGGCCCTCGATGGCCAGCGGCGCGCCGAAGATGTCGCCGACGTAGTGGCTGTAGTAGGACCAGTTCATGCCGAACTGGAACTCCATCACGATGCCGGTGGCCACGCCCATGGCGAAGTTGATGCCGAACAGGGTGCCCCAGAACATCGTCATGCGGCGCCAGATGTCGCGCCCCGTCATGACGTAGACGCTCTCCATGATCGCGATCATGAAGGACAGCCCCAGCGTCAGCGGCACGAAGAGGAAGTGGTACATCGCCGTCAGCGCGAATTGCAGACGGGACAGTTCGACGACGGTCATGTCCGGCATGGCGATGCGGCTCCCGGTTGTCTGACGCAGATTCTAGCGGCCCCGTTGCGCGCTCGGGGGCGACCATCTGTCGCACCCCCCGCCCTCCCGACCTGCGGCACCCTGCGCGCCGCGGCGCCCGACTGCGGACGACGTTGATCCTGATCAATGCGGCCCGTCCGACCGGGTCCGAGAATCCACCGTACCAGAATAGGAGAGGCCGCATGCAAGGCGTCCAGGGGACTTACAACGACAACGTGGTGCGCCAGTTCACGGTGATGACCGTGGTCTGGGGCATCGTGGGGATGCTGGTGGGGGTGCTGATCGCCGCCCAGCTGTACTGGCCGGCGCTGAATTTCGATCTGCCGTGGCTGAGCTACGGCCGGCTGCGCCCGCTGCACACCAATGCGGTGATCTTCGCGTTCGGCGGCTGCGCCCTGTTCGCCACCAGCCTGCACGTGGTGCAGCGGACCAGCCACGTGCGGCTGATCTCGGACAAGCTGGCGGCGTTCGTATTCTGGGGCTGGCAACTGGTCATCGTGGCCGCCGCGGTGTCGCTGCCGCTGGGCCTGACCCAGGGCAAGGAGTACGCCGAACTGATCTGGCCGATCGACGTGCTGATCGCGGTGGTCTGGGTGTCGTACGCCGTGCTGTTCTTCGGCACCATCGCCAAGCGCGCGGTCAAGCACATCTACGTCGCGAACTGGTTCTTCGGCGCCTACATCATCGCGGTGGCGCTGCTGCACATCGTCAACAGCCTGGCCCTGCCCAGCGGCCTGCTGCACTCCTATCCGGTCTACAGCGGCGCCGTCGACGCGATGGTGCAGTGGTGGTACGGCCACAACGCGGTGGGTTTCTTCCTGACCGCCGGCTTCCTCGGGATGATGTACTACTTCGTGCCGAAGCAGGCCGGCCGCCCGGTCTACTCCTACCGCCTGTCGATCGTGCACTTCTGGGCGCTGATCGCCATCTACATGTGGGCCGGCCCGCACCACCTGCACTACACGGCGCTGCCGGACTGGGCGCAGAGCCTGGGCATGGTGTTCTCGCTGGTCCTGCTGGCGCCCAGCTGGGGCGGCGCGATCAACGGCGTGCTGACCCTCTCCGGCGTGTGGCACAAGCTGCGCACCGATCCGATCCTGAAGTTCCTGATCGTCTCGCTGTCGTTCTACATGATGTCGACCTTCGAAGGTCCCATGATGTCGATCAAGACGGTCAACTCGCTGAGCCACTACACCGACTGGACCATCGGCCACGTGCACGCCGGCGCGCTCGGCTGGGTGGCGATGATCACCATCGGCTCGGTCTACGCGATGCTGCCCAAGCTGCTCGGCCGCGAGCAGATGCATTCGGTCAAGGCCATCGACACGCACTTCTGGCTGCACACGCTGGGCGTGGTGTTCTACATCGCCTCGATGTGGATCGCCGGCGTCATGCAGGGCCTGATGTGGCGCGCCACCAACGCCGACGGCACGCTGACCTACAGCTTCGTCGAAGCGCTGAACGCGACCTACCCCTACTACCTGGTCCGCCTGGGCGGCGGCCTGCTGGTGTTCGCCGGCATGGTGCTGATGGCCTGGAACACCTGGAAGACCTTCCAGGCGGCCCGATCCGTCGCGCCGCAGCCGATCCTGCCGCCCGATGCCAGCCAAGCGCGCGCCTGAGGAGCCGACGACATGAGCAATGGAAATTCGCACGAGAAGGTCGAGAAGAACGTCGGCCTGATGGCGGTGCTGATCGCGGTGGCGGTCTCCTTCGGCGGCCTGGCCGAGATCGTCCCGCTGATGTTCCAGGCCGAGGCGATCCAGCCGCTGGAAGGCGTGAAGCCCTACCCCGCGCTGCAGCTGGCCGGCCGTGACATCTACATCCGCGAAGGCTGCTACAACTGCCACTCGCAGATGATCCGCACGCTGCGCTTCGAGACCGAACGCTACGGCCACTATTCGTTGGCCGGCGAATCGGTCTACGACCGCCCGTTCCAGTGGGGCAGCAAGCGCACCGGTCCGGACCTCGCCCGCGTGGGCGGCCGCTACTCCGACGACTGGCACCGCGTGCACCTGCTGAACCCGCGCGACGTGGTGCCGGAATCGAACATGCCGTCCTTTCCCTGGCTGGAGAACGCCAAGGTCGACGGCGCCGACGTCGCCCAGCGCATGAAGACGCTGCAGCGCATCGGCGACCCGTACACCGATGAAGACATCAACAACGCCGCCTCCGATGTCGAAGGCCGCACAGAACTGGACGCCGTGGTCGCCTACCTGCAAGGGCTGGGCAAGGCCGCGCCGAGGGGAGGCTGAGCCATGGTATCGGGGATCGTGACCGGCGCATTGCTGGTGCTGTTCATCGTCGGCTGGGCGTGGGCGTGGAGCCCGCGCCGCAAAGCCGATTTCGAGGATGCGGCACGCATGCCGCTGGGTGAGGAAGGGGAGAACAACCCATGAGCGCAGGCTGGATCGGGTTCATCGTCGCGCTGGTCGTACTGAACATCCTGGGCTGCGTGTGGCTGCTGTGGTGGACCGGTCGCCGTCGTCCCGGCGACCCCGCACCCGAAGACACCTCGCACGTGTGGGACGGCGACCTGACCGAATACAACAAGCCGCTGCCGAAGTGGTGGATCAACCTGTTCTACCTCACCATCGTCTTCAGCATCGGCTACATCGCCTGGTACGGCGGCCTGGGCGTGGTACCCGGCTACGCCAAGTGGTCTTCTTCCGGTGAACACGACCAGGTGAAGGCGGTGCAGGACAAGAAGCTGGATGCGACGTTCGCGCCGTTCGCCGGGCAGTCGATCGACCAGCTCGCCAGGGATCCAAAGGCGCTGGCGCTGGGCCGTTCGATCTTCAACAACACCTGCGCCACCTGCCACGGCTCGTCGGGCCAGGGCGCGATCGGTTATCCCAACCTGACCGACGGCATCTGGCATTGGGGCGGCACGCCGGACCTCGTCCTGCAGACGGTGCTTGACGGCCGCGAAGGCGTGATGCCGGAATGGGGCACCGCGCTGACCAACATGGGCGGCGAGAACGCGATCGACTACGTCGTCGCCTACGTCAACGTGCTCGGCAATCCGCAGGAGGGCATGAAGAACAACTTCATGGCCGCGCAGGGCAAGCCGCTGTACGACGGCCTGTGCGTCGCGTGCCACGGTGTCGACGGCAAGGGCAACCAGGAACTGGGCGCCCCCGACCTGACCGACGACTACTGGCTGTACGGCAACAGCAAGGACAGCCTGCGCGCCACGATCACCCGGGGGCGCCATGGCGTGATGCCCGCCCATCGCGAACTGCTGGGCGAAACACGCGCGCGTCTCGTGGCGTCGTACGTGTGGTCGCTCTCGCACCGGGAGGGTCAGGCGGCCGCCGACGCGAAATGACCGACTTCACCGAGCCCCGCCTCGACCATCCGCCCCGGCCGCTCGCGCAGCGCGTCGGGGCGGTGCTCTGGCCCAGCTTCTTCGCCGCCGGCGTGGCGACGATGGTGTTCTTCGCCTTCGTCGATCCGCTGACGCTGCGCGACATGACGTTCCCCGACCTGGCGATCAGCCGCGAACTCGGCTACACGCTGGGTTTCTTCATGTTCTGGCTGGCCACCGCGGCGAGCAGCCTGTTCACCTGGATCCTGCTGCGTCCCGCGAGCCGGTTCAACCGCGCGCTGCCGCCGGACTGAGCGCACACCGCCTGCGACAAACCGTCGCTCCCTCGCGCAGTCGCGCGGCGCGAGCATGGTGACAGCCAAGACAGACACTGCCATGTCCACGCCAGCCTCGTCCCCGACCGCCTCCAACAGCAAGCGCCGCATCCCGCTGGACGTGGTCGATGCCCAGGGCAACTCGTTCTACGTCAGCGAACGCAAGGTGTATCCGCGCGACGTGGCGGGCACGCTCAACCGCCTGCGCGTGGCGGCGGTCTGGTGGTTGCTGGGCATGTACTACGTGTTCCCGTGGCTGAAGTGGGACGATCGCCAGGCAGTGCTGTTCGACCTGCCCGCGCGCAAGTTCTACGTGTTCGGCCTGGTGTTCTGGCCGCAGGATTTCCTGTTGCTTGCGGTGCTGCTGATCATCGCGGCGATGGCGCTGTTCTTCTTCACCGCGCTCGCCGGCCGCCTCTGGTGCGGCTACGCGTGCCCGCAAACGGTGTGGACGGAAGTGTTCCTGTGGATGGAGCGCTGGACCGAGGGCGACCGCAGCGCGCGCATGAAGCTGGATGCGGCGCCATGGAGCGCGAAGAAGCTGCTGCGCAAGGGCGGCAAGCACGTGCTGTGGGCCTTGTTCGCGCTGTGGACGGGCTTCACCTTCGTCGGTTTCTTCACCCCCATCACCGACCTGGGCGCCCGCCTGTGGCCGTTCGACTGGGGCAGCTGGGAAACCTTCTGGGTGTTCTTCTACGCGCTGGCCACGTGGGGCTTCGCCGGCGTCCTGCGCGAACAGGTCTGCAAGTACATGTGCCCCTACGCGCGCTTCCAGGCGGCGATGTTCGACCGCAACACCCTGATCATCGCCTACGACCCGATGCGTGGCGAACCGCGCGGCCCGCGCAAGCGCGGCCTGGGCAGCGTGCTGGAACGCGCGCGGGGCCTGCTCAAGAACACCACTGCGTACGACTACGTGATGCGCGCCGCCGCGCATCCCAGCCTCGCCGACCAGCGCCTCGGTGCGCACGGCACCATCACGTTCGCCGGGGCCGGCGCGGTGATCGAGCCGCTGCCGAAGTTCGTTCCCGACCAGCTGGGCGACTGCATCGACTGCACGATCTGCGTGCAGGTATGCCCGACCGGCATCGATATCCGCAACGGCCTGCAGTACGAATGCATCGCCTGCGGTGCATGCATCGACGCCTGCGACGACGTGATGGACAAGATGGGGTACCCGCACGGGCTGATCCGCTACACCACCCAGAACGCCATCGACGGCAAGCCTTCGAAGGTCCTGCGGCCGCGCATCCTCGTCTACGGCACCCTCCTGCTGGCGCTGATGGTGGCGTGGGGCTGGGGCGTGCTCAACCGCGACGTGTTGATCGCGGAAGTCCTGCGCGACCGCAACGCGCTGTACCGCGAAGCCGCTGTTGGCCAGGTCGAGAACAGCTACACGCTCAAGCTGGTGAATAAGGATCAGCAGGCGCACACCTACCGGGTGACGCTGGTCTCCGGCAGCGCCGATATTGCCCTGCGCGATGGCGACCTGACCGTGAAGGCCGCACCGGAAGAGGTGCTGTCGCTGGCCGTCACCGCGACCGCGACGAACGACGTCCGTGGACGCCATCCGGTGACCTTTACCGTGCGCGATCTCGACACCGGCACCGAGAAGTCGGTGGAAAGCAGCTACTTCGGACCTATCCAATGACAACGCAAACACCCTCCTCCGCCGGCGCCGGCCGCCCCTTCTGGAAAGAACCCATGGTGTGGCTGGTGTGGGGCCTGCCGCTGGCGTCCGTCGTCGCCGGCATCTGGCTGGTGGTGGTCGCCGTGGGCGCAGGAGGCGCGGATACCGTCACCGACAAGGTGCAACGCGTCTCGCAGATCCAGACCACCGACCTCGGCCCCGACGACAACGCCGCGCGACGCAGGCTGAGCGCGATCGTGCAGGTGCGTGGCGACCATGTGGAACTGACCGCGGTGACCGGCGATTTCGCCGCCCCGTCGCCGCTGGTGCTGACGCTGGCCCACCCGACCGAAGCGGCGCAAGACCTGACCCTGCCACTGGCGCGCGACACCACCGGCTGGCGTGCCCCGGCCGACCTCGACACCGCGCACGACTGGAACGTGCAGCTCTCGCCGCAGGATGGCAGCTGGCGCATCCGCGGCCGGCTGCAGAAGGACACGCAGGCGGTCCGCCTGGCCCCGTCGCACGGGGGCGGTTGAGCGCCCACGCATGGACATGCCGCTCGCACAGTGCCATCACTGTGGCGAACCCGTCGCCGACGGCACGACGGCGCGGATCGACGGCGGGCATGCGTTCTGTTGCGAAGGCTGTGCGGCCGCGGCTGCGTGGATCGAGGACGCCGATCTCGGCAGCTACTACCGCCTGCGCAGTGCGGCCGCGAACCGCGTGCAGGCCACGCGCAGCGATCTCGACAGTTGGGACCGGCCTGAACTGCTCGACGAGCACAGCCGTGCCATCGATGGCGGTCGCGAAATCGTGCTGCTGACCGACGGCATGCGCTGCGCTGCCTGCGCCTGGCTGATCGACCGCGCCCTCGCCCGCGAACCGGGCGTGCTCGACACCACCGCGAACGCGGTCACCGGGCGCATCCGCATCGGCTGGGATCCCGCGCGCATCAGACTGTCCACGCTGCTGGAGCGCCTGGCGATGCTCGGCTATCGGCCCTACCTCGCCACCGGCGACGCACGCGAACAGGCCCGCCTGTCCGAACGGCGCCGCTGGCTGCTGCGCCTGGGCGTCGCAGGGCTCGGTTCGCTGCAGGCGATGATGTTGGCCGAGGCGCTGTACCTCGATGTCAACGCGACGATGCCGCTGCCCACGCGCGACCTGTTCCGCTGGCTGACGTTCCTGGTCAGCACGCCGGTGGTGTTCTACAGCGGCTGGCCGTTCCTCGCCGGCATGGCGCGTGAATGGCGCGCGCGCCACCTCGGCATGGACACGCTGATCGCCGGCTCCACGCTGCTGGCCTATTTCGCCAGCCTGGCCGAGACGATCCGCGGCGGCACCCATGTCTGGTACGACGCGGCGGTGATGTTCGTCTTCCTGCTGCTGGCCGCGCGCATGCTGGAACAGCGCGCGCGCAACGTGGCCACCGCGCAGGTCGACGCGCTGGCGCGCGCACAGCCGGTCTTCGCGACCCGTGAACGCGCGGACGGCACGCGCGAATCCGTGCCGCCATCCGCGTTGCGCATCGGCGACACCGTCTGCGTCGCCGCAGGCGATGGCGTGCCGGCCGACGGCACACTGCTGGACCATGACGCGGATTTCGAAGAAGCCCTGCTGACCGGCGAATCGCGCCCGGTGCGACGACGCGTTGGCGAGACCGTGTACGCGGGTACCACCTGCCGCGAGCGCCCCGCGCGACTGCGCGCCACCGCCACCGGCACCGCCACGCGCCTGTCGCAACTGGCCGAACTGGTGGATCGCGCCCAGGGGCACCGGCCGCCGCTGGCGCGCGTGGCCGACCGTGTCGGCCGCCATTTCGTGGTCGGCCTGCTGCTGCTCGCCGTGTGCGTCTACGCGGGCTGGCGCATGTACCAGCCCGAGCGCGCGTTCGAAGTGACGCTCGCCCTGCTGGTGATCAGCTGCCCATGCGCGCTGTCGCTGTCGGTGCCGGCCGTGCTGGCCGCCGCGCATGGCGCGCTGGCGCGCTGCGGCGTGCTGGCGACGCGACCCGAAGCGCTCGACACGCTGGCGCGCGCCACCGACATGGTGTTCGACAAGACCGGCACGCTCAGCGACGGGCGCCCAGCGCGCGTGGCGGTCGAGGCCTTCAACGGCGTGGATGCCGACGTGGCGACCCGCATCGCCGCGGCGCTCGAGAAGGACAGCGGTCATCCGATCGCGTCGGCGTTCGCGGATGTCGATATCCGCGCATCGGCACAGGCGGTGGTCGCGCATCCGGGCAGCGGCGTGGAAGGCGACGTGGACGGCCGTCGCTGGCGCTTCGGCCGGGCCGATTGGGCTGCGGGCCGCGCGGATGACGGCGGCCTCTGGCTGGGCGACGGCACGCGTGGCGTGGCGCGCTTCACCTTGGACGAGCAACCCCGCGAGGATGCGACCGCGGCCTTGGACGCGTTGCGCGCACAGGGGCTGCGGTTGCATCTCGCCAGCGGCGACAGCGAGGGCGCCGTACAGCACCTGGCGCATGCGCTCGGCATCGCGTCGCCGCTCGCGCGCCAGTCGCCCGAGGACAAGCTGGCGCGTGTGCGCCAGCTGCAGGACGAGGGCCGCATCGTCGCCATGGTCGGCGACGGCCTCAACGACGCGCCGGTGCTGGCCGGCGCCGATGTGTCCATCGCAATGGGCGAGGGCGCGCCGCTTGCGCAACAGGCCGCGGATCTGGTCGCGACGGGCCCGTCGCTGCTGCGCATCGCCGACGCCGTGCGCGTGGCCCGGCTCGCACGGCGGCTGGTGAAGCAGAACCTCGCCTGGTCGGCCGGCTACAACCTGCTCGCCGTGCCGCTCGCGGCGGCCGGCCTGGTCACGCCATGGATCGCCGCGCTGGGCATGGCGGTATCCTCGCTGGTCGTGACCGTCAATGCGCTGCGCCTGGCGCGCGACGACCGGAGGCTCGCCGCATGAACATCCTGCTGATGCTGTTGCCGATCAGCCTGCTCTTGCTGGGGCTGGCCATCGCTGCGTTCGCCTGGGCGGTTCGCAAAGGCCAGTTCGACGATCTCGACACGCCGGCGCTCGATATCCTCGATGACGCACCGCCACGCGCAGCCGCTACGGCCGTTCCCGCTCCGCGCGAAAGCGATGATGGGGCCTGACGTTCCCGTCCTGCTCGCTGCGCTGCTCGCGGGGCTGGTGGGCAGCACGCACTGCGCGGTGATGTGCGGCGGCATCGCCACCGGCTTCTCGGCGATGGCGTCCCGCCAGGGCTGGCGCGAAGCGCTGCAACTGAATCTCGGCCGCGTAGGCGGCTATGCGCTGGCCGGCGCGCTGGTCGGCGCGTTCGGCGGCGGCCTGCTGGCGCTGGCGCGCCACGACACCGCGGTGCTGGCGATGCGCATCGGCGTGGGGCTCGCGCTGGTGGTGCTGGCGCTGCGCCTGCTCGACCAGCGCGGACGACTCGATGTCCTCGCACGACCGGGCGCGAAGATCTGGCAGGTGCTGCGGCCGCTGCATGCGCGCGTCCTGCCTGCCAACACGATGCCGCGCCGCCTCGCCGCGGGCGCGCTGTGGGGTTGGCTGCCATGCGGGCTGAGCCTCAGCCTGCTGACGGTGGCGTGGCTGCAGGCGAGTGCGCGCGATGCGGCGTTGACGATGGCGGCATTCGGCTTGGGCACGCTGCCGATGATGGTGGCGCTGACGTGGTCGGGCGCGCGTTTGGGCCGGCGCTGGCAGCAGCCGGCATTCCGGCGCGCGGCGGCCGCCTTCGTGCTCACGACCGGCGTGCTGACGATCGCCTCGCCGTGGCTGATGCAACATCCCGCGCTGCACGGCGTGCTCGCCGCGCTGGGCTGCCGGCCGCTGCCGACATGAGCGATGTCGCCGTAGTGGAGGCAACGACACCGACCGCCGCATCGCGCCTGGCGGCGCTGGGCCGCGAAGCCGCCCTGCCCTTGCGCGGCCCGAGCACGTGCGCTGTCCTGGCGGGCGTGCTGCTGGTGCCGCAGGCAGCGTTGATCGCGCTATGCATCCAGCGCGTGTTCGTCGCCGGCGGATCCGCGATGGAGCAAGCACCCTGGCTGGCCGCACTGCTCGCCGTGCTGGTGGTGCGCGCGCTGCTGGGCTGGGCAGGACGGCGCTGGGCCGACCACGCGGTGGAGCGCATCCGCATCGCCGTGCGCGACCGTCTTGCGCGTGCGGTCGTGGCGCGCGGACCGGCGTGGATGCGGACGCAGCAGAGCGGCGCGCTGGCCGAACATCTGGGGGCGCATGTCGATGCGCTCGAGGGTTACTACGGCGGCTTCGTGCCGGTGCGTGCGGAAGTCGTCGGCGTTCCCCTGGCGATCCTGGTGGCCGCGTTCGCGGTGGACCGCACCGTCGGGCTGATCCTGCTGTTGACGATGCCGCTGGCACCGATCTTCATGATGCTGGTCGGCTGGGGCGCCGAAGCCGCCAGCCGCGGCCAGTTGCAGGCGCTGGCGCGGATGGGAGGTCATTTCGCCGATCGCCTGCGCGGCTTGGGACTGATCCGCCTCTATGGGCGTGGCGACACCGAACTGCAGGGCATCCGCGCCGCCGCCGAGGAGCTGCGCGTGCGCAGCCTGCGCGTGCTGCGCATCGCCTTCCTTTCCTCGGCGGTGCTGGAGTTCTTCGCCTCGCTCAGCGTGGCGATGATCGCGCTGTACCTGGGCTTGAGTTACCTCGGCATGCTCGACCTGCGCGCGGAACCGCTCACGCTGGGCATGGGCGTGTTCTGCCTGCTGCTGGCGCCGGAGTTCTACGCGCCGCTGCGCCGGCTCGCCACGCACTATCACGACCGCGCGGCGGCACGCGCGGCCATGGACGAGCTTGCGACGCTGCTCGACACGCCGGAGGACGCACGTGACGCGGGCGCGTCGCCCACCTCCGGGCCATCGACCGCGCTCGTGGTCGCACGCGCACTGACGGTCCGGCATGCCGGCGCAGCGCGCGATGCGCTCCACGCCGCCAGCATCACGCTGCAGCGCGGGCAGCGCATCGCGCTCATCGGCCCCAGCGGCGGTGGCAAGAGCACCCTGCTGGATGCGTTGGCCGGCCTCGTGCCAGCGAGCGCGGGCGACCTCATCCGGAGCCCGGGCCTGCGCATCGGCTACGCGCCGCAGCGGCCGTTCCTGTTCGCTGGCAGCCTGCGCGAGAACCTGCGGATGGCCAAGCCCGATGCGAGCGATGAAGACCTGCGCGCCGCGGCGGACGCTGCGCAGGTGCTGCGCTTCGCCGACCGCCTGCCCGATGGACTGGACACGGTGATCGGCGAGCGGGGCTTCGGGCTCTCGGGCGGCGAAGCGCGTCGCGTCGCACTGGCACGCGTGTTCCTGCGCGCGCCGGACCTGCTGCTGCTCGACGAACCCACCGCCTTCCTCGATCCGGACACGGAAGCCGCGGTGCTGCAGGCGATCGCCCGCTTCGCGGAAGGGCGCTGCGTGGTGATGGCCACGCACAGCGCGGCAGCAATGGCCGCGATGACGACGGTGTGGCATGTGCATGATGGACATCTGGGCATGGAGGGCCGCGCATGAGCGAAGGCGGCCCCCACCTGCACGATGTCCTGCGTCCCCACCGGCGTCTGGCGACGATGGCGGTGGTGTTGCTGTTGTTGACGTTGCTGGCGGGTACCGCGCTGCTCGCGGTCTCGGGGCATTTCCTGACCGCTGCAGCGCTGGCGGGCACCGGCGCGCTGGGCTTCAACTTCTTCGGCCCGTCGGCCGGCATCCGCGCGCTGACGTTCGTGCGCATCCTGTCGCGATACGCGGAAAAGCTGGTGGGCCACGATGCCACGCTGCGCATCGCGCGCGATCTGCGGGTGTGGTTCTTCCAGCGCGCCCTCCCGCTCGCCCCGCTGGCGCTGGGACGCCACCGCGTCGGCGATCTGGTCACGCGACTGCTCGCCGACATCGATGCGGTCGACGGGCGGCTTGTCCGCGCGGTCGGCCCGCTGGTCGCCGTGATGGCGTTGTGCGCGATGGCGGTGGTCATCGCCGCATGCGTGCTGCCCGCGGCCGGCGGCGTGTTGCTGGTGGCGCTGCTGCTGCTTGGCGTGGCGGCGCCCTGGTGGTCGATCCGCCGCGCCGCCACGCTCGAGGATGCACGTGCCAGCGCGCGCACACGGTTGCGTGCCGGCGTGCAGGAAGGTATCGAAGGGCAGGCGGACCTCGTCGCGATGGAGGCAGCCTCCGCCTGGTTGCAATCCCTGGACACGCGCAGCCGCGATGTCGCGCACTGGGATGGCCTGCGCCGGCGCCGCCTCGCCGATGCCGCGCTGCTGCAGGCCCTGATCGTCGCGTGCACATTGCCCGCGATGCTGTGGCTGCTGCTGTCGGCGGTGGACGCGGCACGCATCGGCGCGGCACTCGCCGGCGGCCTGTTCTTCATGACGGTCGCGGTGCTGGAGGCCTGCAGCGCGATCGCGCCGGCCTGGCAGGCATGGCATGCGGCCACCGTCGCCGCGCGACGGCTGGAGGACGTGGTCGAAACACCCGGAGCGCACCTCCATGCCGGCGTGCAACGGCCTGCGGCACAAGGCGCGCTCGCGCTGCACGACGTGACGTTCGCCTGGCCGGGCACCTCGCGTCGGGTGCTCGACCACGCGATGCTGCGCGTCGAGCCTGGCGAGCACGTCGTCATCGCCGGCGACAGCGGCGCGGGCAAGTCGTCGCTGGTGGCGCTGGTGCTCGGCCTGTGCGAACCGCAGGCGGGCACGGTCTCGTTCGCCGGCACTGACGTGCGTGACCTGTCGCCGGCGGACTGGCACGCGCGCATCGCCTGGTTGCCCCAGGACGCGCCGGTGTTCTCGGGCAGTGTGCGGGGGAACCTGCATCTCGGCGATCCCGATGCCGATGACGCACGATTGTGGGCCGTACTTGCCCAGGTGCGACTGGACGCGCATGTCCGCGGCCTCGTCGGCGGCCTGGATGGCTGGGTCGGCGAAAACGGGGCCACGCTGTCCGCAGGCCAGGCACGCCGGCTGGCGCTGGCGCGCGCGCTGCTGCGCGATGCGCCGCTGCTACTGCTGGACGAACCCACCGAAGGCCTGGACGAAGACACCGCCGACGCGCTGATGCGTGATTTCGCCGAAGCCGCGCGCGGGCGCAGTGCACTGATCATCAGCCATGCGGCGCTGCCGGAGGGCGTAGCGCATGCGCGGTACCGGTTGCGGGATGGGAGGCTGATGCGGATGGATGACTCGCTCCCACTGTAGGAGCGACGTAAGTCGCGACCGCAAGAACGAGCGGCATTGGACCTACAGATGAGGCGATGATGACGGAGACTCCTCTGCACGATTCTTATCCGTCCGGGAGTGCGTGCGGTCGCGACTTACGTCGCTCCTACAAAATGCAGAGCCTCAGCCCCGCGCTTCCGCCAATGCATCCAGGCGCGTGCGGTTGAGCAGGCGCACGTGGTGCGGATCGTCGGTGGCGATGCTGCCTTCCTGGCGCAGGCGGGTGAAGCTGCGGCTGACGGTTTCCACGGTCAGGCCCAGGTAGTCGGCGATGTCGGTGCGCGTCATCGGCAGGATCACTTCGGTGTCGTCCTGGCCCTGGCGCCGACGGCGCTGCGCCATGTCGACGAGGAAGCCGGCCAGGCGCTCCATCGGATTCAGACGCGCGAGCGCCATCAGGTTGCCGCGGGTGGCGTCCAGTTCCACGCAGGCGCGTTCGAGCAGTTCGCGCTCCAGCTCCGGATGGTCATTGCACAGGCTGCGCATGTCGGCCATCGAGAATTCGCACAGCGTGCTGTCGGTGATCGCTTCGATCGTGTGCTTGTAGTGCGAGGTGCCGCTGAAGCCGATGAAATCACCCGGCATCAGGAAGCCGGCCACCAGGCGTCGCCCATCCGGCAGCAGGCGGATGCGGCGCAGGGCCCCTTTGGTCACGGTGAACACACCGCGGCGGGGCTCGCCTTCGCGCACCAACGCTTCGCCGGCAACCCGCTTCACGTCGTCGGCCAGCGCCTCCATCGCCTGCGCCTTCTGCACCGGCAACGCCGCGCAGACGGCCAGGTGCCGGACCAGACAGCCGCTGCAGCCGCGCGCGGCCTGGCAGGCCACGGCATCTCCGGCCGGGACGGGAGATGCCGGGGCGTCGGTCTGGCGGAGGATGCGAAGGCTCATGGCGGTCGGCTACGGGGGTCTTCACGGACGATGATACGCCCCGTAAACCCTTGATTTTCATGGTGCGACAATTGGTCGCAGCGTGCTCTTTCAGCGGGCATTCCCCCATTCAGGCGCGGATTCGGGTACAGTGCGCGCCGCTTGCCTGCGGCCGTTCGTTTCCCCGATGGTCCGCCGGCGCAGGGAATTCCCCGCGAATTCCCGCGCCCGCCCCGCTCCGACTTCTTTCGTTGCGCAAGCTCGGTAGCGCCGTTTTGGCGCCTCCGCACCCCTTCTCGCAGCGCGGTTTCAGGGAACGCTTCGAGTCACGGTCTTGCCGCATTCCGCGCGTTCCATGCCGCCGCACGCCTCTGTGCCGGCGTTGCGCGCGCGTCCGGCCGACCGGCTTTGGAGCTTCGACAATGACGTTTGAAACCTTGGGCCTGGCGCCCGCCCTGCTGCGCGCGCTGGACGAACAGGGCTACACCCAGCCCACCCCCATCCAGGAACAGGCCATCCCGCTGGCCCTGGCCGGCCACGACCTGCTGGCAGGCGCCCAGACCGGCACCGGCAAGACCGCCGCGTTCGGCCTGCCGCTGATCCAGTACCTGGCCACCACCCCGCAGGAAGTGCAGCGCGGTGGCCCGCGCAAGCCGCGCGCCCTGGTGCTGACGCCCACCCGCGAACTGGCCGTGCAGGTGCACGACAGCCTGCGTGGCTACGGCAAGTACCTGCGCATCCCCAGCACCACCATCTACGGCGGCGTCGGCATGGGCAACCAGCTGGACGCGCTGCGCCGTGGCGTGGACATGGTCATCGCCTGCCCGGGCCGCCTGATCGACCACCTCGAGCGCCGCAGCGTGGACCTGTCGGGCATCGAGATCCTAGTGCTGGACGAAGCCGACCGCATGCTCGACATGGGTTTCCTGCCGTCGATCAAGCGCATCCTGGCCAAGCTGCCGCGCCAGAACCGCCAGACCATGCTGTTCTCCGCGACGTTCGCCGATCCGATCCGCGAGCTGGCGCTGGAGTTCATGCACGACCCGAAGCAGATCCAGGTCACGCCGAAGAACACGGTGGCCGAGACCATCACCCACCGCGTGCACCCGGTCGATGGCAGCCGCAAGCGCGACCTGCTGTTGCACCTGCTGGCCAAGGACAGCCGCGTGCAGACGCTGGTGTTCGCCCGCACCAAGCACGGCAGCGACAAGCTGGCCACGTTCCTGGAAAAGAGCGGCATCAAGACCGCGGCGATCCACGGCAACAAGTCGCAGGGTGCGCGCCAGCGCGCGCTCAGCGACTTCAAGGCCGGCCGCATCAACGTGCTGGTCGCCACCGATATCGCCGCACGCGGCATCGACATCGACCAGCTGCCGCAGGTGATCAACTTCGACCTGCCGATGGTGGCCGAGGACTACGTGCACCGCATCGGCCGCACCGGCCGCAACGGCTCGACCGGCGAAGCGATCTCGCTGGTGGCGCAGGACGAAGCCAAGTACCTGCGCGCCATCGTGCGCATGCTCGGCCGCGACGTGGACCTGCGCGACGTGCCGGGCTTCGAGCCGCAGACGCCGATCCGCTGGGGCAACAGTGCGCCGGGCAAGGCCGATCTGCCGGGCGGCGAACGCACCCCGCGCCGCAACGGCCCGCAGAAGCACGCGCGTCGCCCGCACGGCGATGCGCCGCGTCATGCGCACGCCGGCCCGAAGAAGCACGGCGGCCAGCGCCGCGACGGCCGCCCCGGTGGCGCCCGCCAGGGCCAGTCGCGCCCGGCCCGCTAAGCTGCACCCCGCGCGCGGCGCCTTCGACGGTGCCGCGCGCTTCCACGCTCCAGGAACCGTCGCATGGACATCTTCAAGGTCTTCACCGTCGAGGCCGCGCACCGCTTGCCGCACGTACCGGACGGCCACAAGTGCGCGCGCCTGCATGGCCATTCGTTCCGCATCGAGCTGCACTTGTCCGGCCCGGTGGATCCGCAGGCCGGCTGGGTGATGGACTTCGCCGACGTGAAGGCAGCCTTCAAGCCGATCTATGACCGGCTGGACCACCACTATCTCAACGACATCCCCGGTCTGGAGAACCCGACCAGCGAGCAGCTGGCCGCGTGGATCTGGGACCAGGCCAAGCCGGTGCTGCCGCTGCTGAGCGCCGTCGTGGTGCATGAGACCTGCACCTCGGGATGCCGTTATACCGGCCCCTGAGCCGATGGAACCGGTTTCATACCACTCCATACAAGCGTTTGATTTTTAACGGCTCCTGACCGTTCGTCGGATTTCCATACGCCGCTTATTGCACTGCAACATAGATCCCTCTATGCTGCGTCGCAACAGATGGAAATCCCCTTTTAGGAGCACGCCATGACCACGCAATTCAACGAAAGCTTCAGCCAGTTCACGCACCAGTTCGCGGCCGCTGCGGCCCGTGCGAACCGCCTGGCCCTGGAAAGCGCCGAGACGGTGTTCGGCGTGCAGCTGAAGACCTTCGAAAAGAACGTCGACGCCACCACCGCCTTCTTCGGCGAACTGGCCGAGACCCGTGACCTCGACGGTTACAAGAACCTGTGGCCGAAGGGCCTGCAGGTCGCCAAGGACAACGCCGAGCGCGTCGTCGCCGCCAGCCAGGAAGTGTTCGGCCTGAGCCTGAAGACCGGTGAGGCCTTCGGCCAGCTGGTGAAGACCCAGTTCGAGACCGCGACCGACAGCGTCCAGGCCTCCGTGGCCAAGGCGACCAAGGCCGCGAAGGCCAAGTAAGCCCGCTTCAACCAGTTATTGCGCGGCCCTCCCCTCCCTCCGCGCAAACCCGACCCGGCAGCCCCCACGATGCCGGGTTTTTTATTGCCTGCGATCAGGGCAACGCGAGGGACGACGCCAGCGCCTGGGCCTGCGCGCCCGGCGCATGCGGCAATCGTCCCCAGCACGGCACGGGCATCCGCGCCGAGAGCAGGGCGAAGTTCTCGTCGCGGCGCGCCATGTCGGGGTCGACCTCATTCGCGATCCAGCCCACCAGCCGCGCACCATCGCCCTGGATCGCGCGCGCGCTGAGCCGCGCATGGTTGATGCACCCCAGGCGCATGCCGACCACCAGCACCACCGGCAGCCGCAGCTGTTCGACCAGGTGCCGCTGGTCCAGCGTGGCCGTCAGCGGCGCGGCCCAGCCGCCGACGCCTTCCACCAGCACCATGTCGGCCAGCGGATGCAGGCGTTCGAACGCGGAGACCAGCACGCCCAGTTGCACGTCCACGCCCGCATCGCGTGCGGCGATCTCCGGCGCCAGCGGCGCGGGCAGCGCATAGGGATTGACGTCGTCGTACGGCGGCACCGGATCGCTGGCGGCCTGCAGGGCGAGGGCATCCTCATTGCGCCAGCCCTCGGACGTGCGTTCGCAACCGCTGGCGACCGGCTTCATGCCCACCGCGCGAAGACCGCGCGCGCGGAAGGCGTGCAGCAGCGCGGCACTGGCGACGGTCTTGCCTACGCCGGTGTCGGTGCCGGTGACGAAGAGCCGATCCATCGCCTAGCCCTCCGCGCGTTCCGGCCAGCGACGCGCGCCCCAGCGCTGCCCCGCCACGTGGAGCAGCCCGGTGAACGAGAGCAGGAAGTACACGCTGCCCGGCAGGGCCACCTGCCAGGAGCGCGAGTCCTCGGTCAGCAGGCTGGCGATCAGCACCGACAGCAGGCCGACCAGGACGAAATACGCATGCGACGTGAACTCGCCCGCGGCGTTGGCGGCGGCCTCCGCATCCAGCCCCATCCGGGCGCGGGCGCGCCACGCCAGGGCGTAGAGGCCGCCGATGCACGCCGACATCGACGCGAACGCCAGCCCGTAGAAGGTGAACATGAAGGCCAGCGGGCGCGCGCCGTTGGCGTCGCTCAACGGCATCGGCAACCAGCCGCCGGTGATCCAGGCGAAGAAGGTGCCCAGCAGCAGGCGCAACGGATACACGTAGACCAGCACCAGGAACACCAGCAGCAGGCTGAGCAGCGTCGCGGTGGCGCTGCCGAGACGGTAGCGCCGGCTCCAGCGGACATGCGCGTACCAGAACATCGCCACCATCGCGAAACTGGCGGCGAACGCGGGCACGTTCTTCAGCGCCTGCAGCAGCGCGCCGATGCTGTCCGGGATGCGGTCCACCGAAATCACCAGCAGGGTCACCGCGAACGCGAAGGCCGCGTCCACGAACGCCTCGAGCCGCGTCACCCCATGCCCGCGCCAGCCGGCTTCGTCCTGCCCCTCGCTCATACCCGCCTCCCCGTCGCATCCCCGATGGAATGCATCATATCGGGCCGCTACGAGAGGCCGGGAGTAGAATCGACCGCATGTCATTCGCCTCCTCGACGCTCACCGGCAGCAAGCCGGAACAATACGCACAGCTGGCCGACCAGGCCCGTGCCCTGCTGGCCGGCGAACCCGACCGGATCGCCAATGCCGCCAACCTGGCCGCGCTGGTCTATCACGCCCTGCCGGACTTCAACTGGGTGGGCTTCTACTTCTTCGATGGCCGGGAATTGGTGGTCGGTCCGTTCCAAGGCTTACCAGCCTGCGTGCGGATCCCGTTGGACAAGGGGGTCTGCGGAGCCGCCGCACGCACCCGCCAGACCCAGCGCGTGGACGATGTGGACGCTTTCCCCGGCCACATCGCCTGCGACTCCGCATCGCGCTCGGAACTGGTGGTCCCGCTGGTGAAAGGGGGCGAACTCGTCGGCGTGCTCGACCTGGACAGCCCCCGCCTGGCCCGGTTCGATGCGGACGACCAGGAGGGCATGGAACGCATCGCCGCCATCTTCCTGGATTCTCTGACATGACAGGCACCAAGCTGCGCAACATCGGCCCCAAGTCCGCCGCCTGGCTCCGCCAGGTCGGCCTGCGCACGCAGGAGGATCTGGAGTCGGTCGGCGCAGTGGAGGCCTTCATCCGGGTCAAGCGCGCGGGGTTCCGGCCCAGCCTCAACCTGCTGTACGCGCTGGAAGGCGCGCTGCTCGACTGCCATTGGCAACAGCTGCCGGAAGCGCGCCGCGCCGAACTGCTGGTGGCCTACGATGCCGCCGCCGCCCTGCTGCCCCCGCCGCGTGGCCGCCCGGCCGCCGGCCCGGTGACCACGACCCACACCGAGCCGGAGGAGGACGCCGGTCCTTCACTGAACCTGTTCGATTCGCGCGGCGACGATTGATCGCCTACGGCGACACCGTGGCCTGACGGCCACGCGACCGCTTCCCGTATACTGCGCGCGCTTTCAGGTGACCCGCGCCTTGTGCCGGGTTGAAACGGGAAGCCGGTGACCCGCCCCACGGCGGCATTCCGGCGCTGCCCCCGCAACGGTAGGCGAAGACAGCCGCGGCATCGGCCACTGTGCGTCCACGACGCATGGGAAGGCGCCTCGGCGGAGTGCCCTGCACTCGTTCGCAAGCCCGGAGACCGGCCTGGGAGTCCACTGGTTGCGATGCGGAGGGCGTCGCGGCGTGCCGCGCCGCTTCGCCTGCGCTGTCCGCTCCGCTCCCCTTTCCATCGCGACTCCACGCCGAAGACTGCGCGCGGGGCGCGCGATGGAGTTGTTCCGATGCAGAGCCGTACTTTTTCCTCCCCTTCCCTGCTGGCCCTCGCGGTCGCGATGGCGCTGCCGATCGCGGCGCAGGCGCAGGACGCCACCAATCTCGACGAAGTCGTCGTCTCCGGCACGCGCACCGAGGTGGCCGTCGAAGACAGCCTGGTTCCCGCGCAGGTGATCGGTCGCGATGCGATCCAGCGCAGCCAGGCGCGCTCGCTGGGCGAACTGCTGCAGGGCCGCGCCGGCATCTCGATCGCCAATCAGGGCGGCGCGGGCAAGATCACCACGCTCAATCTGCGCGGCGCCGAATCCGACCACGTGCTGGTGCTCGTGGATGGTGTGCGCATGGGTTCGGCGACCGCCGGCCTGCCGGCATTGCAGGACCTGCCGATCGACCAGATCGATCGCGTCGAAATCGTGCGCGGTCCGCGCTCGAGTCTGTGGGGCTCCGAGGCCATCGGCGGCGTGATCCAGGTGTTCACCCGCCGCAACACCGGCAAGGTGCGGCCGAACGTCCGCATCGGCGTGGGCAGCGACAGCACGCGTGAAGCCAGCGCCGGTATCGGTGGCGGCATCGGGCGCGGCTGGTTCGGCGCCGACGTCGCCTACACGCGCACCGACGGCTTCAACGCCTGCCGCGGCACCAGCGGGGATGCCGCAAACCCGTTCGGCGCCGGCTGCTTCGCCGACGAACCCGACCGCGACGGTTACCGCAACACCTCGGCCAACCTGCGCGGCGGCTACGCCTTCACCGATGCGCTGACGCTGGAAGCCAATGCGCTGCGCGCCGACGGCGAGAGCGAGTTCGACGGCAGCTTCACCAACCGCTCCGAGACGGTGCAGCAGGTGCTCGGCACCAAGCTGCGCTATGCGCCGAGCGACAAGGTCAACCTGCTGCTGAGCCTGGGCCGCAACGACGACAAGTCCGACGATTTCCACGACGACGTGCCGTCCGGCTACTTCGAGACACGCCGCTACGTGGCGTCGGCGCAGGGCGACTTCACGGTTGCCGCCAACCAGTTGTTGACCGCCGGCATCGACTGGCAGGACGACAAGGTGGAGAGCGCCACCGCCTTCGACATCACCCAGCGCGACAACCTGGCCGGCTTCGTCGAGTACCAGGGCCGCTTCGGCGCGCACCAACTGCAGGCCAGCGTCCGCAACGACGACAACGAGCAGTTCGGCAACCACACCACCGGCAGCCTCGGCTACGGCTTCGGCTTCGCCAACGGCCTGAAGCTGACCGCCAGCGTGGCCACGGGCTTCAAGGCGCCGAGCTTCAACGATCTGTACTACCCGTTCTTCGGCAATCCGGACCTGAAGCCGGAGGAGTCCGAGAGCGTCAACCTCGGCATCGCGCAGTACGCGGATACCTGGAACTGGACGTTCAACGTCTACCAGAACAAGGTGGACCAGCTGATCTCGTACGACGCGGCGATCTTCCTGCCCAACAACATCGACGAAGCGCGCATCCGCGGCGCCGAGTTCACCGTCGACTTCGTGCTGGCCGGTTTCGACATCGCCACGCAGCTGAGCCACACCGATCCGCGCAACCGTTCGGCCGGCGTCAACCACGACAACCTGCTGGCCCGCCGTCCGCGCAACACCGCGCGCATCGACGTGGATCGTGCGTTCGGCGCGTTCCGCACCGGCGTGACGTTCAACGCCGCGGGCGAGCGCTACGACAACCTGGCCAACACCGTCCGCCTAGGCGGTTACAGCACGCTGGACCTGCGCCTGGAGTACGCCATCGCGCCCGCATGGACGCTGCAGGCGAAGGTGGGCAACGTCTTCGACCGCGAGTACGAAACCGTCGCCTGGTACAACCAGGCCGGCCGCACCTACGGCCTGAGCCTGCGCTACCAGCCGACCGAGTGACGCGGAGAAGGCGGCACGCATCAGGAAAAAGCCCGGCATCGCCGGGCTTTTTTTCGCGGTTCAACCGGCCGCCACCTCGGCTCCGTCGAACAAGCCCGGCTGGGTCGCCATCTCATCGCGCTCCCGGAAACCCGACAGACCCACGCCCACCAGCCGGTAGCGGGTGGCGCCCGGCAGGTCGACACGCTCGCGCAGCGCGAGGGCGATATCGATGAACTCCTGCGCGGAGGCCGGCGGCGATTCCGGCGTGAAGCTGCGGGTGAGGATGCGGAACTGGGCGGTCTTCAACTTCAGCACCACCGTGCGGCCCACGCGTTCGGTCTTGCGGCTGGCCTGCCACGCTTTCTCCGCGATGCGCACAATGTGCGGTTCCAGTTCCGACAACAGCAGATCGGTGGCGAAGGTGTCTTCGGAGGAGATCGACTGCACCGGCTGGTCGGGTTCGACCGGCCGCTCATCGATGCCGCGCGCGCGCCGGTACAGGCTGCCACCGAAGCTGCCGTAGCGCGCCTCCAGTTCGTGCTGCGCATGCAGGCGCAGGTCGCCGACGGTGTGGATGCCGTCCGCATTCAAGCGCCCCTGCATCACCTTGCCGACGCCGGGAATGCGCTCCACCGGCAGCGGCGTCAGGAACGCGTCCACCTGGTGCGGGCGCAGGACGAACTGGCCATCCGGCTTGCGCCAGTCCGACGCGATCTTGGCGAGGAACTTGTTCGGCGCCACGCCGGCCGAGGCGGTGAGCTGCGTCTCCTCGCGGATCTGCGCGCGGATGGTCTCGGCGACGGCGGTCGCGGTCGGCAGGTCGGATTTCGGCGCCGTGACGTCGAGATAGGCTTCGTCCAGCGAGAGCGGCTCGACCAGATCGGTGTGGCGCAGGAAGATCTCGCGCACCTGCCGCGACACCGCCTTGTAGCGGACGAAATCCGGCGGCACGAACACCGCCTGCGGGCACAGCCGCTCCGCGCGCACCGCCGGCATCGCCGAGCGCACGCCGAACACGCGCGCTTCATACGAGGCCGCGCACACCACCGAACGCTCGCCGCGCCACGCCACCACCACCGGTCGCCCACGCAGCGACGGATCGTCGCGCTGCTCCACCGACGCGTAGAACGCGTCCATGTCGATGTGGATGATCTTGCGCATCACGCGATGATATCGGCCGCCGTACGCGATCGCATGGATGCGCGCACGCACGATACGCACGCGTGTGGAGATGCGGGCGGAATCCGTGAAACCCTTGCCGCAATTGCACTTCTGCAATGGTACGCCGGCGTATGGAAAAACCCGGTTGATTTGCATCAAGACAAGCGTATGCACATGTGTGCATTATTTGCGCTTCGCAGAACGGACGATGCAATGAACGCCCCCGCTTCCTTCTCGCGCGAACAGCTGCTGGCCAGCGCGCGCGGTGAACTCTTCGGCCCCGACAGCGGCCGCCTCCCGAACGACCCGATGCTGATGTTCGACCGCATCACCGAGATCCGCCAGGACGGCGGCGCGCATGGCAAGGGCATGGTGCGCGCCGAACTCGATATCCATCCGGACCTGTGGTTCTTCCAGTGCCATTTCCTCGGCGACCCGGTGATGCCCGGCTGCCTGGGCCTGGATGCGATGTGGCAGCTGACGGGCTTCTTCCTGACGTGGATCGGCGCGCCGGGCCGCGGCCGCGCACTCGGCTCCGGCGAAGTGAAGTTCACCGGCCAGGTGCTGCCGACCGCCAAGCGCGTGAGCTACGAGATCGACATCAGCCGCGTGGTCAACCGCAAGCTGGTGTTGGCCGTGGCCGACGGCCGCATGCTCGTCGACGGCCGCGAGATCTACACCGCGCGCGATCTGCGCGTGGGCCTGTTCACCTCGACGGAGAGCTTCTGATGCGCCGTGTCGTCATCACCGGCCTGGGCATCACCTCCTGCCTCGGCAACGATGCGGACACCGTGTCGGCCGCCCTGCGCGAAGGCCGCTCCGGCATCCGCCACATCCCGCAGTACGCCGAACTCGGCTTCCGCAGCCAGGTCGGCGGCGCGCCGGAGATCGATCTCGACGCGCAGATCGACCGCAAGCAGAAGCGCTTCATGGGCGACGCCGCCGCCTACGCCCACATCGCGCTGCGCGATGCGATCGCTGACGCTGGTCTGGACGACGCGCTGGTCAGCCAGCCGCGCACCGGGTTGATCGCCGGTTCCGGTGGCGGTTCGGCCGAATGGCAGATCGAAGCCGCGGACCTGCTGCGCGCGCGCGGCATCCGCAAGGTCGGCCCGTACATGGTCCCGCGCACGATGTGCTCGACGGTATCGGCCACGCTGGCCACCGCGTTCAAGATCAAGGGCGTGAGCTATTCGATCTCCGCCGCCTGCGCGACCTCCGCGCATTGCATCGGCGCGGCGGCGGACCTGATCCGCGCCGGCCGCCAGGACATCGTCTTCGCCGGCGGCGGCGAAGAACTGCACTGGGCGCTGACGATGATGTTCGATGCGATGGGCGCACTGTCGAGCAAGCGCAACGATGATCCGACGCATGCCTCGCGTCCGTACGACGCGGACCGCGACGGCTTCGTCATCGCCGGTGGCGGCGGCATGCTGGTGCTCGAGGACTACGACCACGCCATCAAGCGCGGCGCGCGCATCCATGCCGAACTGCTCGGCTACGGCGTGACGTCCGATGGCGCCGACATGGTCGCGCCGTCCGGCGAAGGCGCGGTGCGTTGCATGCAGATGGCGCTGGAAGGCGTCACCGCACCGCTCGATTACCTCAACACGCATGGCACCTCGACGCCGCTGGGCGACGTGATCGAACTCGACGCGATCCGCGCTGCGCTCGGCGACACGCTGCCGCCGATCTCCTCGACCAAGGCGTTGTCCGGCCACTCACTCGGCGCGGCCAGCGTGCACGAGGCGATCTACTGCCTGCTGATGATGCGCGACGGCTTCATCGCGGGCTCGGCCAACATCGAGACGCTGGACGAAGGCGCGGCGGGCTTCCCCATCGTGCAGGCCAGCCGCGAGGCCACGCTGGATACGGTGATGTCCAACAGCTTTGGTTTCGGCGGCACCAACGCGAGCCTGGTGTTCGGGCGCGTCTGACCGGTTCACCGGCCTCGCCCGCGGTCGCCTCAACGGCGGCCGCGGCGCTCAAGTCCGAAGCGTAGTGGCCGATACAGTCTGACGGACGCCCGTCCCCGGCGTCGGCCCCCGCCCCATGTCCGGAACCTACAACGAGGTCCTCGTCCTCTTCTCGCTGCTGGTCGCCATCCTGGCGTCCTACACGGCATTGGACATGGCCGGCCGCGTCACGACCACCCGCGGCACCGTCGCGGCGCGCTGGTGGCTGGCCGGCGGCGCGATGGCGATGGGCCTGGGCATCTGGTCGATGCATTTCGTCGGCATGCTCGCGTTCGACCTGCCCATCCCGCTGGGCTACGACCTCGCCATCACGCTTTACTCGATGCTCGCCGCCCTGGGCGTCTCCGCGTTCGCGCTGTGGCTGGTGTCGCGACCGGACCTGCCCAGGCGCCTGCTGTGCCTCGGCGCCGTGCTGATGGGCGCGGGCATCGCGCTGATGCACTACATCGGCATGGCGGCGCTGCGCATGCAGCCCGGCATCGACTACGACCCGCTGTGGTTCAGCCTGTCCATCGTCATCGCCGTGGTCGCGTCCGGCGCAGCGCTGTGGATCGCCTTCCACCTGCGCCGCGGCCACCGGCGGCACTGGATGCGCCTGACCGCCGCCGTGGTGATGGGCTTCGCCATCGTCGGCATGCACTACACCGGCATGGCCGCCGCGCGTTTCCCGGCCGGCAGCTGGTGCGGCGCGGCACGCGATGGCGGCGTACCCAACCAGTGGCTGGCCGTGCTGGTGGTCGTGGCGACGGTCGCGATCATGGGCATCGCGCTGATCGTCTCCGTGCTGGACCGGCAGATGCATCTGCGTACCCGTCACCTGGCGATCTCGCTGGCGCGCGCCAACGAGGAGCTGGTGCAGGCGGCGCTGCACGACCCGCTGACGAAACTGCCGAACCGCGTGCTGCTGCAGGACCGCATCGAACAGGCCATCGAGAAGGCCAAGCGCAAGCAGGAATCGCTGGCGGTGATGTTCCTCGACCTCGATGGCTTCAAGAGCGTCAACGACGCCTACGGCCACCAGGCCGGTGACGCACTGCTGGCGGAAGTGGCGGCGCGCGTGCGCCGCCTGCTGCGCAGCCAGGACACGCTGTCGCGGCTCGGTGGCGATGAGTTTGTGCTGGTCGCGCCGACGACCGATCCGGACGATGCGGCCGTGGTCGCGCAGCGCATCCTCGATGCCGTCGCGCTGCCGATCCAGGCGCAGGGGATCGACGTGCAGGTCACGGCCAGCATCGGCATCGCCATGTATCCGTCCGACGGCGTGACCGAGCGCGACCTGATGGCGCATGCGGATGCCGCGATGTACCACACCAAGGACAACGGCCGGAACGGCTACACGTTCTTCGCGCCATCGATGAACATCAGCGCGCACCAGCAGCTGAAGCTGCTGAATGATTTGCGACGCGCGGTGGACCGCAACGAACTCGTGCTCCACTACCAGCCCAAGTTCGCCGCGCCCGACTACCGCATGGCGGGCGTCGAGGCGCTGCTGCGCTGGCAGCATCCGCATATGGGACTGCTGCCGCCCGGCGCGTTCATCGCCGCCGCCGAGCGCAGCGGGTTGATCCTGAGCCTGGGCGAATGGGTACTGGACGAAGCCTGCCGGCAGCTGCATGCCTGGGATGACGCCGGCCATGCCGTGCCCAGCATCGCGGTGAACCTGTCGCCGCTGCAGTTCTCCTCGCCGTCGCTGGTGGACACCGTGCGCGACACACTCGCGCGGCATGCGCTGGACCCGACGCGCCTGACCCTGGAGATCACCGAGACCACCGCCATGCGCGATGCGGACGCCAGCGTCGGCATTCTCGACGAGCTGACCCGCATGGGCGTGCGGATCTCCATCGATGATTTCGGCACGGGCTACTCCAGCCTGCTCTACCTCAAGCGCTTGCCGGCGACCGAACTGAAGATCGACCGCGCCTTCGTCCGCGAGCTGGAATCCAATGCCGACGATGCCGCAATCGTGGCGTCCATCGTCGCCCTGGGCCGCACGCTGAACCTCAAGGTCGTCGCCGAGGGCGTGGAAACGCCCGGCCAGCAACAGCAGCTGCGGCAGCTGGGCTGCGATTTCTACCAGGGCTACCTGCTCGGCGAACCGGTGGCGGCGGACCGGCTGGTGCGCACGATGGAACCGCCGCTCGCCGCTGTCACTGCCGGCTGACGTCAGCGCTCGTCCACGGCGCGTCGGCCGATGGCCGGATCGTCGGTGAAGAAGCCACCGATGCCGAGCGCGAGATAGGCGCGGATCTCCTCGATGGCGCCGTCGTCATGGCGTGCGCGCGGTTCGTCCCCACGACGCAGCGCGCGCGGCAGGAACGCGTTCTCGGGGCGGAACGTGTAGGGCCACACCGGCAATCCCGCCGCGCGCGCATCGCGCATCAGCGCGGTCGGCGGACCCAGCGTGCCGTCCTCCGCTTCCGGGATGAGGCTGCGCGTCCAGGGCCCGAGCAGATCGGCGTACGTCGCGATCTCCTTCAGCCCCTCCGGCGTCATCAGCTCGGCATAGCGGCGCGCGACACCTGCGGCCAGCGCGTCGCCGGGTGATGCCTCGGCGGAACCGAGCAACTGCAGCAGGCGGATGTTCGGATGGGGGGCGCCCAGGCGTTCCCGCAGCGCGCGCAGGTTGGCCTGTTCGAACGACTAGATCACCACCGGTGCCTCGCGTGTGTAAGCATGCGCCGAAAGCGTCTCCAGCAGGCGATCCTCCATCGGCAGGCCGGTGCGCTGGAAATGGCTCGGATGCTTGATCTCCGGAATCAGTCCGATGATGCGGCCCTCGCGCGCGGACTGCTCCGCTGCCAACGCGATGATCTCGTCGAGCGTCGCGATCTGGAACTCGCCGTCGTGTCCCGTCCCGCGCAACTGCGGGAGGCGCTCGCGCGCCCGCAAGGTCTTCAGCTCCGCAAGGGTGAAGTCCTCGGTGAACCAGCCCTCGAAGGTCTCGCCATCGATCACCTGCCGGCGCTTGCGCACGGCGAATTCGGGCCGCTGCGCGACATCCGTCGTTCCACCGATCTCGTTCTCGTGGCGCGCGACCAGCACGCCATCACGCGTGGCGACCAGGTCCGGTTCGATGTAGTCGGCGCCGTCGGCGATGGCGCGCGCATACGCGGCCAGCGTGTGCTCCGGCAGCAGCGCACTGGCGCCCCGGTGTCCGATGACCACGGGCGTGTCCCGCGCCTCGGCGGCCGCGGCAGGGAACAGGGGCACCATCGCCATCAGGAACGGGAACACGCGGTGGAACGGCATGGAGGAGGCCTCATGGCACCGGCACGATACGAAGGAACGTCATGAAAGCACAAAGCCCGGCAGGGGCCGGGCTTTGGAGCAACGCGGGAGGAGAGAGGGTCCTCGTTGCGGGTGCCATTGTCGGTGCGGCGTGTTACAGCGCTGCGACAGCCGTCATTCCACCGTCACCGACTTCGCCAGGTTGCGCGGCTTGTCCACGTCGGTGCCGCGCGCCAGCGCGGTGTGGTACGCCAGCAACTGCACGGGGATGGTGTGCACGATGGGGCTGAGCACGCCGACATGCCGCGGGGTGCGGATCACGTGCACGCCTTCCGACTCGCTGAAGTGGCTGTCCTGGTCGGTGAAGACGAACAGTTCGCCGCCGCGCGCGCGCACTTCCTGCATGTTGGATTTCACCTTCTCCAGCAGCACGTCGTTCGGCGCGATCACCACCACCGGCATGTCGGCATCCACCAGCGCCAGCGGACCGTGCTTCAGCTCGCCGGCCGGATAGGCTTCGGCGTGGATGTAGGAGATTTCCTTCAGCTTGAGCGCGCCTTCCAGCGCGATCGGGTAATGCAGGCCGCGGCCGAGGAACAGCGCATCGGACTTCGGCGCGAAACGCTCCGCCCACGCCGCGATCTGCGGCTCGAGGTTCAGCGCGTGCTGCACGCTGCCCGGCAGGTGGCGCAGCTGCTCCAGGTAATCGGCTTCCTGTTCCGGCGACACCTTGCCGCGCAGCTTGCCCAGTACGACGGTCAACTGGAACAGCGCCGCCAGCTGGGTGGTGAAGGCCTTCGTCGACGCCACGCCGATCTCGGCGCCTGCACGCGTATAGCAGACCAGTTCGCTGGCGCGCGGGATCGCGCTCTCCGGCACATTGCAGATCGACAGCGTGTGCTGGTGGCCCAGCGACTTCGCGTACTTCAGCGCCTCCATCGTATCCAGCGTTTCGCCGGACTGGGAAATGGTGACGATCAGGTGCTTGGGATTCGCGTACGCGGCACGGTAGCGGTACTCGCTCGCGATCTCCACGTTGCATGGCACGCCGGCGATGGCTTCCAGCCAGTAACGCGCGGTCATGCCGGCGTAGTAGCTGGTGCCGCAGGCGAGGATCTGCACGCCTTCGATATCCCTCAGCGCCGCTTCCGCATTCGCGCCGAACAGCGCGGGCGAGAAGCCTCCGTCGATGACCGCTTCGATGGTGTCGGCGATCGCGCGCGGCTGCTCGTGGATTTCCTTCTGCATGAAGTGGCGGTACGGGCCGAGCTCCAGCGAGGCCAGCGACACGTCGGAGACATGCACGTCGCGCTCGATGGGCTGATCGTTGCCGTCGAACACGCGTACCGACTGCCGCGTGACTTCCGCGGTGTCGCCTTCCTCGAGGAAGATCACGCGGCGCGTGGCCTGGATGATCGCGGACACGTCCGAGGCGATGAAGTTCTCGCCCTCGCCCAGGCCGATCAGCAGCGGGCAGCCCATGCGGGCGCAGACCATGCGCTCGGGCTCCTTGCGGCTCACCACGGCCAGCGCGTAGGCGCCGGTCAGCTCCTTCACCGTGTGCTGCAGCGCGGTCAGCAGATCGTCGCCGCCCTTGAGATGGTGGTGCATGAGGTGCGCGATGACCTCGGTGTCGGTCTGCGACTCGAACACGTAGCCGAGCGCGCGCAATTTCTCGCGCTGCTCCTCATGGTTCTCGATGATGCCGTTGTGCACCAGCGCCACGCCGTGGCTGATGTGCGGGTGCGCATTGGCTTCGGTCACGCCGCCATGGGTGGCCCAGCGCGTGTGGCCGATGCCCAGGCTGGCGTTGAAGCCCTCGGCGGCGGCGGCGCCCTCCATCTCGGCGACGCGGCCCGTGCGGCGCACGCGGCGGACATCCTGCTGGTCGACCACCGCGATGCCCGCGGAATCGTAGCCCCGGTATTCCAGCCGCTTCAGTCCCTCGATCAGTACCGGCACCACGTCGCGATCAGCGATCGCGCCCACAATTCCGCACATAGGCCTGCGCCTTCCTTCTGGATGAGTCGTGTGGACATTCTACGTGTCCGGCACTGGACAGGCCCTGTCCGTCCAGTGTCCGCGGACACCCGGACAGCCTGCTGCGCCGGACAACCCCCTTGTGAATCAACCGCTTGCGTTTGGCACGCATCCTGCTGATACGAGCAGGTCATTCCAAAGAACGCATGCCGACGATGATTCGGGACACCTCCGCGCAAGACCGAGTGCTCAGCTCCACCCAGGCCCGCCCGGCCTGGCGCCGTTGGGTGTGGCCCGCGGCCGGGGGTGCCCTGCTGCTGGCCGGCATCGTGTTCGCCGCCCGCGGCTGGCTGTCGGGCACGGCATCGGTGGATGGCGCCCGCCTTCGCTTTGCCGAGGTCACACGCGGCGACCTGGTCCGCGACATCGCCGCCGACGGCCGCGTCATCGCCGCCAACAGCCCCACCCTGTACGCCGTCGCCGGTGGCGTGGTCACGCTGAAGGTCGTGGCCGGCGACAAGGTCGCCAAGGGCCAGCCGCTGGCCGAGATCGACAGCCCGGAGCTGCGCAGCAAGCTGGCGCAGGAACAGACCACGCTGGCCGGCCTGGAGGCCGAAGCCAGTCGCGCCACGCTGGATGCCAGCGTCACCCGCGCCAACGCGCAGAAGGCGCTGGACCAGGCCGGCATCGAACGCCAGGCCGCCGAGCGCACCCTGCAACGCTACCAGCGCGGTTTCGAAGGCGGCGCGGTGCCGCAGGTCGACGTGCTGGAAGCACAGGACAACCTGCGCAAGGCCGAGATCGCGCTGTCGCACGCGCGCAAGGACGCCGGCCTGCAGGGCCAGGGCGCCGGGCTGGACGCGCGCAACAAGCAGCTGCTGGCCGACCGCCAGCGCGCGGTGGTGGCGGAAGTGCAGCGCCAGGTCGATGCGCTGACCCTGCGCGCGCCGTTCGATGGCCAGGTCGGCCAGGTGCAGGCCGTGCAGCGCTCCAACGTGGCGATCAACGCACCGGTGCTGAGCGTGGTGGACCTGTCCGTCTTCGAGGTCGAGATCAAGGTGCCGGAGAGCTTCGCGCGCGACCTCGCCATCGGCATGCCGGCCACGTTGACCAGCGCCGGCCAGCCCTACCCGGGGGAGATCTCGGCGGTCTCGCCAGAAGTGGTCAACGGCGAAGTCGTCACCCGCCTGCGCTTCTCCGAGAAGCAGCCGCCCGGCCTGCGCCAGAACCAGCGCCTGTCCGCGCGCATCCTGATGGACACGCGCCGCAACGTGCTGATGGTCGAGCGCGGCCCGTTCGTCGAACAGGGTGGCGGTCGCTACGCCTACGTCATGGACGGCAGCTCCGCGGTGCGCCGTCCGGTGCAGCTGGGCGTCAGCAGCCTGAGCAATGTCGAAGTGCTCGGCGGCCTGCAGCCCGGCGACAAGGTCGTCGTCTCCGGCAGCGACCTGTTCGGCGATGCCGAGCGCGTTTCGGTCAACTGATCCAGCACTCCCCCACGCGTCCTCCCCCACGTCATCCCCTCCGTACCCGAACCCGAAGAAGGAATCCGCCATGCTTGAGATGCGCCAAGTCGCCAAGGTCTACCGCACCGAACAGGTGGAAACGCATGCGCTGCGTTCGCTCGACCTGCATGTCCGCGAGGGCGAGTTCGTCGCGGTCACCGGTCCGTCGGGTTCCGGCAAGACCACCTTCCTCAACATCGCCGGCCTGCTGGAGACCTTCACCGGCGGTCAGTTCCTGCTCGATGGCCAGGACGTCAGCCACCTCGGCGACGACGCCCGCTCGCGCCTGCGCAACCAGAAGATCGGTTTCATCTTCCAGGGCTTCAACCTGATCCCCGACCTCAACCTGTTCGACAATGTCGACGTGCCGTTGCGCTACCGCGGCATGCCCGCCTCCGAGCGCAAGCAGCGCATCGAAGACGCCCTCGCCCGCGTCGGCCTCGGTTCGCGCATGAAGCACTACCCCGCCGAACTGTCGGGCGGCCAGCAACAGCGCACGGCCATCGCACGCGCACTGGCCGGCGGCCCGCGCCTGCTGCTGGCGGACGAACCGACCGGCAACCTGGACTCGCAGATGGCGCGCGGCGTGATGGAGCTGCTAGAGGAGATCAACCGCCAGGGCACGACCATCATCATGGTGACGCACGACCCCGAGCTGGCCGCGCGCGCGCAGCGCAACGTGCACATCGTGGACGGCATGGCCACCGACCTGTCCGTCGAGCCCGCGCTGATCCGTGCGGCGCACGCCGCCGAAGCCAACGCCTCCGCCTGAGGAGACCTGCCATGTTCGGCTACTACTTCACCCTCGCGCTGCGCAGCTTCAAGCGCAACAAGGCGCTGACCTTCCTGATGGTGCTCGCCATCGCGCTCGGCATCGGCGCCAGCATGACCACGCTGACCGTGTTCTACGTGCTGTCGGGCGACCCGATCCCGCAGAAGAGCGACAAGCTGTTCTACCCGCGCATCGATCCGCGTTCGGCGAACGGCTTCACGCCGGGCGACGAACCCGAGGACCAGATGACCCGCCACGACGCGGAGCGCCTGCTGCGCGACAAGAAGGGCGATCGCCAGGCCTTCATGACCGGCGGCGCGTCGTCGATCGAGTCGGAGGACGGCAAGATCGAGCCGTTCCGCATCGACTCGCGCTACACCACGGCCGATTTCTTCCCGATGTTCGAGGTGCCGTTCCGCTACGGCAATGGCTGGTCCGCGGCCGACGACGAATCGCGCGCGCGCGTGGCCGTCATCTCGAAGGCGCTCAACGAGAAACTGTTCGGCGGCGCCAACAGCGTGGGCCGCGAGATCAAGGCCTCCGGCGCCACGTTCCGCGTGATCGGCGTGCTGGACGAGTGGCGTCCCGCGCCGAAGTTCTACGACATGACCCAGGATCGCTTCACCGAGGTGGAGCAGCTGTTCGTGCCGTTCTGGACCTCTCGCGCGCTGAAGATGGGCACGCAGGGCAACATGAACTGCTGGGGCGACTCCAGTGCGGAGGAGGAAGGCTCGCAGGGCCCGAACGCACCGTGCTCGTGGCTGCAGTACTGGGTCGAACTGGGCTCGCCCGAGAAGGTCGAGGCCTACAAGCAGTACCTGACGAACTATTCCGACCAGCAGCGTGCGGCCGGCCGCTTCGAACGGCCCACCAACGTCGACCTGCACAACGTGATGCAGTGGCTGGACAAGCAGGGTGCGGTGCCCGGCGACGTCCGCCTGCAGGTGTGGCTGGCCTTCGGCTTCCTGGCCGTCTGCCTGCTCAACACCGTGGGCCTGCTGCTGGCGAAGTTCCTCGGCCGCGCTTCCCAGATCGGTGTGCGGCGTGCGCTCGGTGCGACCCGTCGCGCCATCTTCGCGCAGTGCCTGGTCGAAGCGGGCACCGTCGGACTGGTCGGCGGCATCCTGGGCCTCGTGCTCGCCTGGCTGGGCCTGTTGGCCGTACGCCAGCAGCCCGCCGGCTATGCCGACCTCGCGCACATGGACCTGAAGATGTTGCTGGCCACCTTCGCGCTGGCGATCGTCGCCAGCCTGCTCGCCGGGATGTTGCCTGCCTGGCGCGCCATGCAGGTGACACCCGCGATCCAGCTCAAGAGCCAGTGACCCATCCATCCAAGAGGCACGTCATGGACATCCGCCCCATCCTCTCCACCCTGGCCCGCCACAAGACGGCCGCCGCGCTGATCGTGCTGGAAGTGGCGCTGTCGTGCGCCATCATCTGCAACGCCGTGTTCCTCATCACCCAGCGCCTGGAGCGCATCGATCGGCCCACCGGCCTGGCGACCGAGGAGATCGTGCGCATCAGCATGGGCAATCTCGGCGAAAACCCCGAAGCGGACGCGCTGGTGAAGCAGGACGTCGCCAGCCTGCGCGCGCTGCCGGGCGTCAAGGCGGCCGGCAGCATCAACCATGTGCCGTTCGACAATTCCTCATGGAACACCTCGATCCAGCTCGTGCCCGACCAGGAGCGCCCGAGCGCGCAGGCGAACGTCTACCTCGGCGATGCCGTGGTCGAGACCCTGGGCCTGCGGCTGGCCGAAGGTCGCGACTTCACCCCGGATGAGTACGCCAACTGGACCGAGATGAACAAGCAGAACGCGAAGGTGATGATGCCGTCCGTGATCATCAGCCGCGAGCTGGCCAACAAGCTGTTCCCCGGCGAGAGCGCGATCGGCAAGAACATCATCTCGTGGAATGCCGACAACGTGCCGCATCGCATCGTCGGCGTGGTCGAACGCCTGATCCGTACCAACGACAACGGTGGCCCCGCGGAAGCCGGCTTCACGATGATCCTGCCGGCGAAGGATCTGACCATGGGGAACTTCGTGTTGCGCACCACGCCGGAGCGTCGCGAAGAGGTGCAGAAGGCCGCGATCGCCGCGCTGGAGAAGAACAGTGCGCGGCGACTGATCCTGCGCGAAGGCACGTTCACCCAGATCATGAGCGACTACTACCGCGGCGACCGCGCGATGGCGTGGCTGCTGATCACCGTGATCATCTCGCTGCTGGTCGTCACCGCGCTGGGCATCGTCGGCCTGGCGAGCTTCTGGGTGCAGCAGCGCACCAAGCAGATCGGCATCCGCCGTGCGCTGGGCGCCACCAAGGGTCAGATCCTGCGCTACTTCCAGACGGAGAACTTCCTGCTGGCCACGCTGGGCATCGTCATCGGCATGATCCTGGCCTATGGCATCAACCAGTTGCTGATGGGCAAGTACGAACTGCCGCGCCTGCCGTTGCTCTACCTGCCGGTCGGCGCCGTGCTGCTGTGGCTGCTGGGCCAGGTCGCGGTGTACGGACCGGCGCGCAAGGCGGCCTCGGTGCCGCCCGCCGTCGCCACGCGTACCGCCTGATCCATCAACGCCCTGCCGCGCACGCCCCACCGGCGTGCGCGGCCCGACGGGGTTCCCATGTCTCCTCCTTTCCTGCTGCTGGGACGCCACCACGCGGGCACCTGGTTGATCGCCGTGCAACTGGCGATCGGCGTGGTGCTCTGCCTGCAGGCCTGGCAGGCGCTGACGGACCTGCAGGCCGCGCGCACCTCACCGGATGGCATCGACGACACCGGCTTGCTGCTGGTGCCGTGGCTGCAGATGACGCCGGCCGTGGACCCGGGCGTGGACGACGTGCTGCATCGCTTGCGCGCGGTGCCGGGCGTGCTGTCCGCCACGGCGACCAACCAGGTGCCGTACGGAAACACTGCCTGGAGCGTGCATGCGTGGACGCCGGCGCATCCCGCCGAGCGGAACATCGTGTCGGTATTCCTCGCCGATGAGCACTTCAGCAAGACGCTCGGTATCGCCACCATGCGTGGACGCGATTTCCGGCCGGGCGAGTTCCGCGACTACACCGGCGACCAGGCCGACCTGCATGCAGGCCCGGGACCGGCCATCATTTCCTCCGCGCTGGCCACGCGCCTGTACGGTGATGTCGACCCGCTCGGCCGCACCCTGCTGACCGCACCGGGCGCGCACTTGCGCGTCGTCGGCGTGATCCAACGGATGCCGCCACCGGCGAGTGCGCCCGATGCGCGCGACCTGGCCATGATGCTGCCGGTGAGGATGGTGCGTGCGGGCGATGCACAGTTCCTGGTGCGCCACGCAGGCTCCAGTGACGACATGGCAGCGCGCATCCGGGCGGTCCTGTCGGCCGCCTATCCCACCATCGTCGTCGCCGAGCCTGTCGACATTGCCGCATTGCGCGACGCGTCGCTGCATGCGCCACGCCTGCGTGCGGGCTGGTCGGTGGGCGCCTGCATCGTCTGGTGGGTCTCCACGCTCGGTCTGCTGATGCTGGGCGGCCAACGCTGGGTGCAGGAACACACGCAGGAATTCAGCCTGCGCCGCGCCGCCGGCGCTACCGGCCGCCAACTCGCGCGTCGGTTGCGTCTCGAATACCTGTGGCTGGCCTGCGCAGCGGCATCGTTCGGCCTGGCCTGCAGCGGCTGGTTGCTGCCGCGCATCGCGCCTGCGTGGCTGGCGAGTACGCCATCGATGGGATCGATGCTGGCCGTCGCCGCCTGGGTGGCGTTGGCCGTGCAATTGGCCGCCGCATGGCCCGCCTACCTGGCCCGTCGCATCCCGCCGCACCTCGTCAGCCGCAGCCCTTCGGTTAGGCTATAGCGCATGCCCACCATCCTCGTGATCGACGACAACCTGGCCGTCAGTACGGCCCTGGAAGTCCTGTTTTCCCTGCACGACATCGACACCCTGCATGCCGAATCGCCGGCCGCGGGACTGGCGATGCTGCGCGAGCATCCGATCGACCTGGTCATCCAGGACATGAATTTCAGCGAAGACACCACGTCCGGCGCGGAAGGCGAACAGCTGTTCATCGACCTGCGCACCGAGTGGCCGGACCTGCCGGTCATCCTGCTGACCGCGTGGACGCACCTGGAAGCGGCCGTGAACCTGGTGAAGGCCGGCGCCGCCGACTACGTCGCCAAGCCCTGGGACGACCGCAAGCTGCTGGCCACCGTCAACACGCTGCTCGAACTGACCGAGACGCGTCGGGAACTCGACCGCCGTCGCAGCCGCGAACGGCGCAGCCGCCACCAGCTCGAGCAGAAGTACGACCTGCGCAACCTGGTGTTCGAAGACCCCGCCAGCGAACGCGTGATCGCGCTCGCCTGCCAGGTCGCGCGTTCGGATCTTCCCGTGCTGATCACCGGACCCAATGGCGCCGGCAAGGAGAAGATCGCCGAGATCATCCAGGCGAACTCCAGCGTGAAGCAGGGCCCGTTCGTGACCCTCAACTGCGGCGCCCTGCCGTCGGAGCTGATCGAGGCGGAACTGTTCGGTGCCGATGCGGGCGCCTACACCGGCGCCAACAAGGCGCGCGAAGGCAAGTTCGAAGCGGCCGACGGCGGCACGCTGTTCCTCGACGAGATCGGCAACCTGCCGCTGACCGGGCAGATGAAGCTGCTGCGCGTGCTGGAGACCGGCCGGTTCGAGCGCCTGGGCTCCAACCGCGAACGCAAGGTCGCCGTGCGCGTGATCAGCGCCACCAACGCGGACCTGCCGACGATGATCCGCGACGGCAGCTTCCGCGAGGATCTCTACTACCGGCTCAACGCCATCGAGCTCGCGCTGCCGCCACTGGCCGAGCGACCGGGCGACATCCTGCCGTTGGCCGAGCGTTTCCGTCCCGACGACAAGCCGCTGGGCGAGAGCGCGCGCGCGGCATTGTTGCGGCACGCGTGGCCGGGCAACGTGCGCGAGCTGCGCAACGTCATCCAGCGCGCCGGCCTGCTGGCGATGGGTGAGCGCATCGAAGTCGGCGACCTCAACCTGCCCCGACCCGCGCCCGTGCGTTCAGCGGTCGTCGCCGAGCCGGAGCGCGCCGACATCGAAGCCGCGATCGCGCGCGCCGGTGGCGTGATCGCGCAGGCCGCCACCGACCTCGGCATGAGCCGGCAGGCGCTGTACCGCCGCATGGAACGCTTCGGCATCAAGGCCACATGATCCGTCGATCGCTCGCCGGCCGCGTCTTGTCCTGGCTGCTGCCGTTGCTGGTGGTGGCGCTGGTGCTGCCGGTCGCGCTGTCGACGTGGCTGCAGGACGATGTGCTGGCGGTACTGCTGTCTGCGCTCATCGTGTTGCCCCTGGCCGCCTGGGCGATCCATCGTGGACTGCGCAGCACGCGCTCGTTGTTCCGCGCATTGTCGGGCAGCGTCAACAGCTACCGCGATGGCGAATACAACTTCGGCATCCACTGGCAGGGCAGCGACGAACTCGCCGAGCTCGTGCGTTCGCACGCCGCCTTGGGCGAAGTCCTGCGCGAACAGCGGCAAACGCTGGTCCAGCGCGAATTGCTGCTCGACACGATGGTGCAGAACACACCGGTGGCGATGCTGCTGGTGGCGCCCGGCGGCGACGGCGTGCGGCGCGTGGTGTTCGCCAATGTCGCGGCACGCAAACTGCTGCACGGCGGATGGAAACTGGAAGGCCAGGACTACGATGCCTTGGTGACCGCATCGCCGGTGGAGATGCGCGAAGCGCTCGCGCGCAGCGGCGACAGCCTGTTCGCCATCGGCAGCGAAGAGGATGACGAGGAGGAGCAGGTCTACCACCTCGCCCGCCGCAACTTCCGCCTCAACGGCCGCCCCCACGAGTTGCTGCTGCTTCGCCTGCTGACGAACGAACTGCGCCGGCAGGAAGTGATGACGTGGAAGAAAGTGATCCGCGTGATCAGCCACGAACTCAACAATTCCCTGGCGCCGGTCGCGTCGCTGGCGCACTCGGGCGCGGAGCTGGTCCGCCGCGGGAAGCATGAGCGTCTGGAAGAGGTCTTCGGCACGATCGAAGACCGTGCGCGGCACCTGGAAGGTTTCATCCGCGGTTACGCGCGTTTCGCCAAGCTGCCCCAGCCGCAGCTGCACACCGTGCACTGGCGCGGCTTCCTGGAAGGCCTGCAGCGCCAGATCGGGTTCGAGCTCTCGATGCACGATGCCGACATCGACGGCCGCATCGACCTGGCGCAGATCGAGCAGGCGCTGCTGAACCTGCTGAAGAATGCGCATGAATCCGGCACAACCGCCGACGGTGTGTCCGTGCGCGTCACCCGCCTGCCGGGCTGGGTCCGCATCGAGGTGATGGACCGCGGCACGGGCATGAACGACGCCGTGCTGCAGAACGCACTGGTGCCGTTCTATTCCACCAAGCGCAACGGTACCGGCTTGGGCCTGGCGTTGACGCGCGAGATCATCGAAGCGCACGGCGGCCGCCTGTCGCTTCACAACCGCGATGGTGGCGGCCTGTGCGTGGCGATCCAGTTGCCGGACGCGCCGGCGGCCTAACGACGCAAAGCGAGCCTTACTTCGGCTGCTTCACCGGCCGCTGCCAGCCCTCGACCGTCATCTGCCGAGCACGCGCAACCGTCAGCTTGTCGGCCGGCGCATTCTTCGAGATCACCGAGCCGGCACCGATCGTCGCGCCGTCCGCCAGCGTCACCGGTGCGACCAGCGAGGAGTTCGAACCGACGAAGACGCGGTCGCCGATCGTCGTGGTCGACTTGTTCACGCCGTCGTAATTGCAGGTGATGGTGCCGGCACCGATGTTGGTGCCGGTGCCGATGACGGTGTCGCCGAGATACGTCAGGTGGTTGGCCTTGCTGCCCACGCCGATGCGCGCGTTCTTGGTCTCGACGAAGTTGCCCACGTGCACGCCGTCGGCGAGCACGGTGCCCGGGCGCAGGCGCGCGTAGGGGCCGATCAGCGCGGCGCCCTCGCTGGCGACGCCCTCCAGGTCGCAGTGCGCACGCACCTGCGTGCCGGCCGCGAGCGTCACGTCCTTCAGGCGCGTGAACGGTCCGATGACGACGCCGTCGCCCAGTTCGACCGTGCCTTCCAGCACCACGTCCACGTCGATCTGCACGTCGCGGCCCACCGTCACCGTGCCGCGCTGGTCGAAGCGCGCGGGGTCGACCAGGCGCGCGCCCTGCACGCACAGCGCGCGCGCGGCGCGCAGCTGGTAGGCGCGTTCGAGCTGCGACAGCTGCCAAGGATCGTTCGCGCCTTCCGCTTCGATGGGCTCGCCCACCAGGACCATTTCGGCCGGCGTGAATTCGTCCGCCGCCATCGCGAAGACGTCGGTCAGGTAGTACTCGCCCTGCACGTTGTCGTTCGACAGGCGCGCGAGCCAGCCCTTCAGCGCGCTGCCGTCGGCGGCGATGATGCCGGTGTTGATGACGCGGATACGACGCTGCTCTTCATCGGCGTCCTTGTGCTCGACGATGGCGGCCACACGGCCCGCTTCATCGCGGACGATGCGGCCGTAGCCGGTGGGATCGGTCGGCTCGGCGACCAGCACCGCCAGGCGGCCAGGCGCATCGAGCAGGCGCTGCAGCGTGTCGCTGCGCGTCAGCGGAACGTCGCCGTACAACACCAGCACGCGCGCGCCATCGGGAATGGCGGGAATCGCCTGTGCGACCGCATGGCCGGTACCCAGCTGCTGCGCCTGGTGCGCCCAGTGCAGATCGGGCTGGTCAGCGAATGCGGCCTGCACCTGGTCGCCGCCATGGCCGTAGACCACGTGCACCCCGGCCGGCGACAGTGCGCGCGCGGCCTCGATCACGTGCGCCAGCATCGGCCGCCCGGCGATCGGCTGCAGCACTTTGGGCAGTGCGGACTTCATCCGCTTGCCCTCGCCGGCGGCGAGGATGACGACGTGGAGTGGCTTCATGTGCGCGTGTCCCTGTGGCTGTGCGGCGTCGCGATGTCGTCGCATGGTAGCAATTCCCCCTTCAACGCAGATCGCGCCGGAGCGGTGCCATCGCCACGCGTGCCGGCGGGTACCATGCACGGATGAGCGACCCCACGTCACGCCATCTGCTGTTCCGCCAGGGCGGCCACTACATCGCCGTCGGTGTGGCGCAGCTGCTGCTGGACTGGCTGGTCTTCGTCGGACTGACCGCGCTCGGCATGCCTGCGGCACCCGGCAACCTGGCGGGCCGCATCAGCGGTGCGCTGCTCGGCTTCTGGTTGAACGGACGCGTGACCTTCGCGCGTGACGGCACCGCCCGGCTCGGCTGGTGGCGCTTCGCCAAGTTCCTGCTCGTATGGGTCCCGCTGACGGTGGTGAGCACGCTGGCAGTGACGTGGGTGGCGACGTCCCTGGGGCTGGCGCATGCCTGGCTGGCCAAGCCGCTGGTGGAAGGCGTGCTGGCGGTCGTCGCCTTCTTCCTCTGGCGGCACGTGGTCTACCGCTAGGGCCCGGAAACGAAAACGCCGGCACAGGACCGGCGTTTCCGATGCAACGGGGTGCGGAACCTCAGTGCTTCAGGTTCTTGCGCAGGCGCTCCAGCGCGCTGAGCTGGGCGATGCTCATGGCCAGCTGGGCCTGGGCTTCTTCCACGCTCATCTTCGGATCCTTGTGGGACAGCACGCGTTCGGCTTCTTCCTTCGCCTTGCGGACCTGCGCCTCGTCGATATCGGACGCGCGCACGGCGGTATCCGCCAGCACGGTGACGACCTGCGGCTGCACTTCGAGGATGCCGCCGGAGATGGCGAAGTCCAGCTGCTCGCCGCTGGCCAGCGTCACCACCACCTTGCCCGGCTTCAGGCGGGTGATCAGCGGCGCGTGCTTCGGCGCGATGCCGAGTTCGCCCAGCTCGCCGGTGGCGACGACCAGGGTGGCTTCACCGTGGAAGATTTCCTGCTCGGCGCTGACGATGTCGCAACGGATGGTGCTCATGGAACTCTCTTTGCCGTGTAGGGCGGGCCTTGGCCCGCCACGGATTGTCGCGAAGGTGGGCCGGGGCCCACCACGCGCTTACGCCTTCTCGGCGAGCTTCTTGGCCTTCTCGACGGCTTCGTCGATACCGCCGACCATGTAGAACGCCTGCTCCGGCAGGTGGTCGTACTCGCCATCGCAGATCGCCTTGAAGCCGCGGATCGTGTCCTTCAGCGAGACGTACTTGCCCGGCGAGCCGGTGAACACTTCGGCCACGTGGAACGGCTGGCTGAAGAAGCGCTCGATCTTGCGCGCGCGCGACACGGCCTGCTTGTCTTCCTCGGACAGCTCATCCATGCCGAGGATGGCGATGATGTCCTTCAGTTCCTTGTACTTCTGCAGCGTCGACTGCACGCGGCGCGCGGTGTCGTAGTGCTCGTGGCCGATGACGTTCGGGTCCAGCTGGCGGCTGGTCGAGTCGAGCGGGTCCACGGCCGGGTAGATACCCAGCGACGCGATGTTGCGGCTCAGCACGACGGTCGCGTCCAAGTGGGCGAACGTGGTGGCCGGCGACGGGTCGGTCAGGTCGTCCGCGGGCACGTACACGGCCTGGATCGAGGTGATCGAACCGGTCTTGGTCGAGGTGATGCGCTCCTGCAGCACACCCATTTCCTCGGCCAGCGTCGGCTGGTAACCCACGGCCGACGGCATGCGGCCCAGCAGCGCCGACACTTCGGTACCGGCCAGCGTGTAGCGGTAGATGTTGTCGACGAACAGCAGCACGTCCTTGCCCTTGCCCGACGCGTCCTTCTCGTCGCGGAAGTACTCGGCCATGGTCAGGCCGGTCAGCGCGACGCGCAGGCGGTTGCCCGGCGGCTCGTTCATCTGGCCGTACACCATCGCCACCTTGTCGAGGACGTTGGAGTCCTTCATCTCGTGGTAGAAGTCGTTGCCCTCGCGGGTACGCTCGCCCACGCCGGCGAACACGGACAGACCCGAGTGCGCCTTGGCGATGTTGTTGATCAGTTCCATCATGTTGACGGTCTTGCCGACGCCGGCGCCGCCGAACAGGCCGACCTTGCCGCCCTTGGCGAACGGGCACATCAGGTCGATGACCTTGATGCCGGTTTCCAGCAGGTCGTTGGCCGAGGACTGGTCCTCGTACGACGGGGCCGAACGGTGGATTTCCCAATGGTCCGACGCCTGCACCGGGCCGGCTTCGTCGATCGGGTTACCCAGCACGTCCATGATGCGGCCCAGCGTGCCCGCACCGACCGGCACCGAGATGGCCTTGTCGGTGTTCACGGCGACCAGGTTGCGCTTCAGTCCGTCGGTGGAACCGAGGGCGATGGTGCGCACGACGCCGTCGCCGAGCTGCTGCTGCACTTCGAGCGTGATGGCGGTGTTCTCCACCTTCAGCGCGTCGTACACCTTCGGCACTTCGTTGCGCGGGAATTCGACGTCAACCACCGCACCGATGATCTGAACGATCTTGCCCTGACTCATTGCTGCATTCCTCTAGATGAATTCTTGTGACTACGCGCGTCAGACTGCCGCCGCGCCGCCGACGATTTCGGAGATTTCCTGGGTGATCGCCGCCTGGCGGGCCTTGTTGTAGACCAGCTGCAGGGTGCCGATGAGCTTGTTGGCGTTGTCGCTGGCGGCCTTCATGGCCACCATGCGCGCCGCATGCTCGGAAGCGATGTTCTCCAGCACCGCCTGGTACACCAGCGATTCGATGTAGCGCGTGATCACGTGGTCGAGCACGGTCGCGGCATCGGGTTCGTAGATGTAGTCCCAGTCGTGGTGCGCGACCTGCGTCTCCGCCGCAGGCAGCGGCAGCAGCTGGTCGAACGCGGCGCGCTGGGTCATCGTGTTGACGAAGTCGTTGTAGACGACGAACACGCGGTCCAGGTTGCCTTCGGTGTAGGCGTCCAGCATCACCTTGATCACGCCGATCAGCTGGTCCAGCTTGGGCGAGTCGCCCAGGTGGGACACGCTGGCCAGCATGTTGACCTTGACCCGGCGGAAGTACACCGAGGCCTTCTGGCCGATGGTGACCACGTCGACCTCGACGCCCTTCTCGTTCCACTGGCGGATCTCGCCGAGCATCTTGCGGAACAGGTTGTTGTTCAGGCCGCCGGCCAGGCCGCGGTCGGACGAGACGATGATGAAGCCGACGCGCTTGACGTCCTTGCGCTCCACCATGAAGGGATGCTGGTAGTCGGTGTTGGCCTGGGCCAGGTGGCCGATCACCTGCTTCATCGCGCGCGCGTACGGACGCGAGGTCTTCATGCGGTCCTGCGCCTTGCGGATCTTGGAGGCCGAGACCATCTCGAGCGCGCGCGTCACCTTGCGGGTGTTCTGCACGCTCTTGATCTTGGTTTTGATTTCGCGTCCGCCTGCCATGTCTCGCTCGCTTGTTTCGTCTTCGTCGGGCGGGCCATCGGCCCGCCTGCCTACGAACGGTGGGCCGGGGCCCACCCTACGCAATTACCAGGTACCGGTCTGCTTGAACTCGGAGATGCCCTTCTTGAAGGCGCCTTCGATCTCGTCGTTCCAGTTGCCCGTGCCGTTGACCGTGTCGACCAGCGCGCCCTGGGTGTTGGTGAAGTGCGCGTGCAGCGCGTCTTCGAACGCCAGGATCTTGCTGACCGGCACGTCGTCGAGGTAGCCCTCGTTGACGGCGTAGATGGACAGCGCCTGCAGGGCGATGGACATCGGCGCGTACTGCTTCTGCTTCATCAGCTCGGTGACGCGCTGACCGCGCTCCAGCTGCTTGCGGGTGGCTTCGTCCAGGTCCGAGGCGAACTGCGCGAACGCAGCCAGCTCACGGTACTGGGCGAGCGAGATGCGGATGCCGCCCGACAGCTTCTTGATGATCTTGGTCTGGGCGGCGCCACCGACGCGCGACACCGAGATACCGGCGTTCACGGCCGGGCGGATGCCGGCGTTGAACAGGTCGGTTTCGAGGAAGATCTGGCCGTCGGTGATCGAGATCACGTTGGTCGGCACGAATGCGGACACGTCGCCGGCCTGCGTTTCGATGATCGGCAGCGCCGTCAGCGAGCCGGTCTTGCCGGTGACCTTGCCTTCGGTGAACTTCTCGACGTACTCCTCGGACACGCGGGCGGCGCGCTCGAGCAGGCGGGAGTGCAGGTAGAACACGTCGCCCGGGTAGGCTTCGCGGCCCGGCGGACGCTTCAGCAGCAGCGAGATCTGGCGGTAGGCCACGGCCTGCTTGGACAGATCGTCATACACGATCAGGGCGTCCTGGCCACGGTCCATGAAGTACTCGCCCATGGTGCAGCCGGAGTAGGCGCTGATGTACTGCATCGCGGCCGACTCGGAGGCGGTGGCGGCGACGACCACGGTGTGGGCCAGCGCGCCGTTCTCTTCCAGCTTGCGCACGATGTTGGCCACGGTCGAGGCCTTCTGGCCGATCGCGACGTACACGCACTTGATGCCGGTGCCCTTCTGGTTGATCACGGCGTCGATGGCCATCGCGGTCTTGCCGGTCTGGCGGTCGCCGATGATCAGCTCGCGCTGGCCGCGGCCGATCGGGATCATCGCGTCGACCGACTTGTAACCGGTCTGCACCGGCTGGTCGACCGACTTGCGCCAGATCACGCCCGGGGCCACGCGCTCCACCGGCGCGGTCAGCGAGGTGCCCAGCGGGCCCTTGCCGTCGATCGGCTCGCCCAGCGCGTTGACGACTCGGCCGAGCATTTCCGGACCGACCGGCACTTCCAGGATGCGGCCGGTGGTCTTGGCCACGTCGCCTTCGCGCAGGTGCTCGTAGTCGCCCAGGACCACGGCGCCGACCGAATCGCGCTCCAGGTTCAGCGCCAGCGCGAACGTATCGTTCGGCAGCTCGATCATTTCGCCCTGCATGACGTCGGCCAGGCCGAAGATGCGCACGATGCCGTCGGACACGCTGGTGACGGTGCCTTCGTTGCGCGACTCCGCGGCCAGCTTGACCTTCTCGATACGGGTCTTGATCAGGTCGCTGATTTCAGAGGGGTTGAGCGTGGTAGCCATGGGTAAGTCCTGTGTGCCGGCTTGCGCGCGGCGGTTCAATGGGAATTCAGTGCGTCAGCGCCGACTGCAGGCGCGCCAGCTTGCCTTTCAGCGAGCCGTCGATCACCACGCTGCCGGCATCGATCACGGCGCCGCCGATCAGCGACGCGTCGACCGCCGTCTCCACCTCGACCTCGCGGCCGAAGCGCTTCTTCAGCGCGGCCTTGATCACGTCGAGTTCGCCGGCGGGCAGCGTCGTGGCGGAGGTGACCTTCGCCTTCACGACATGCTCGGCCTCCGCGCGCAGCTCTTCGAACAGGCCGGCGATCTCCGGCAGCTGCGGCAGGCGGCGCGCATCCGCGAGGATGCCGAGGAAGCGGGTGAACGCTTCGCTGGCGCCATCGGGCGCGAGCAGCGACACCGCCACCGCGGGCAGCAGCTGCGGATTCGGCAGCAGGGCGGCCACGCGCGGATCCGCCGCGGCATGCGCGGCGAAACCCAGCGCGTGCGACCAGGCGGCGAAGTTGCCTTCGTCGCGCGCCGTCGCGAAGGCGGCGCGGGCGTAGGGGCGGGCGACAGTCAGGGCCTGGCTCATCGATCAGATCGTCCGGATCAGATTTCGGCGGCGAGTTCGTCGAGCAGCGCCTTGTGGGCGTTGGCGTCGATCTCGCGCTTCAACAGCTTCTCGGCACCGCTGACGGCCAGCGCGGACACCTGCTTGCGCAGGTCCTCGCGGGCACGCGTGGCGGCGGCGTCGATCTCGGCCTGCGCCAGTTCTTTCTGGCGGTTGGCTTCGGCGATCGCTTCGTTCTTGGCCGCGTCGACGATCTGGTTGGCGCGCGCGTGGGCCTGATCGATGATCTCGTTGGCCTTGACGCGGGCGTCCTTCAGCGCTTCGTTGACCTTTTCCTGGGCCTGCGCCAGGTCCTTCTGGCTGCGGTCAGCCGCGGCCAGGCCTTCGGCGATCTTCTGCTGGCGTTCTTCGATGGCGGCCAGCAGCGGCGGCCAGATTTTGGTCGCAATGATCCAGATCAGGCCAGCGAAGGCCAGCGCCTGGGCGAACAGAGTGAGATTGATATTCATCGTAAACCTGCCGGTGAGGAAGGGCCCGCGCACGATGCGCGCGCCCAGCGACGCCTGATGGCCGACCGCGGAGGCGAACCGCCGCGGTCAGGCTTCACGCGGCTTCTCAGCCGCCGGCCAGCTTGGCCAGCTGCTCGGTGAAGATCGTGATGAACGGGCTGGCGAAGGCGAACAGCAGGCCCACGGCGACCGAGATGATGAACGCGGCGTCGATCAGGCCGGCGGTGATGAACATGCGGACCTGCAGGACCGGGATCAGCTCCGGCTGACGGGCAGCCGATTCCAGGAACTTGCCGGCCATGATGGCCAGACCCAGACCGGCGCCGAGTGCGGCCAGGCCGATCATGATGCCGATGGCGAGGGCGGTGGAAGCCTGGACCTGGGCGAGGTTGGTGAGGATGCTTTCCATGGTGATCTCCGGAACTTAAGTGCTTGAAAGGTGGATGGTACGAAGGGAAACGGTGAAGCGGAAACGTTAGTGGCTGTCTTCCGACAAGCTGAGGTAGACGATCGACAGCATCATGAAGATGAACGCCTGCAGCGGGATGACCAGCAGGTGGAACAGCATCCAGCCCAGGCCGAATACCGCGCCGCCGAGCATGCCGACGATGCCCGCGCCGCCCAGCACCCAGATCAGCAGGAACACGATCTCGCCGCCGAACATGTTGCCGAACAGTCGCATCGCCAGGGAGATGGGCTTGCTGACCCATTCGACGATGTTGAGGATCAGGTTGAACGGCATCATCCACTTGCCGAACGGCGCCGTCAGGAACTCCTTGGCGAAGCCGCCGAAGCCCTTCGAGCGGAACGCGAAGACGATCATCAGGAAGAACACGCTGATCGACATGCCCAGGGTGGCATTGACGTCGGCGGTGGGAACCGGCTTCCAGTAGTGCACGCCCAGCAGTTCGAGCGGCTTGGCGATGAAGTCTGCCGGGATCATCTTCAGCAGGTTCATCATCAGGATCCAGAAGAAGATGGTGATCGCGATGGGCGTCACCAGCTTGCTGGTCCCGTGGTAGGTGTCGCGGGCCTGCTTGTCGACGAACTCGAGCATGATCTCGACGAAGGCCTGCCACTTGCCTGGCACCCCGGCGGTCGCCTTGCGGGTCGCCAGCCAGAACGCGAACACGATCAGCAGCCCCATCAGCACGGCCGTCACGAAGGTGTCGACGTTGATCGTCCAGAAGGGACCATCACCGCCCACCTGGGCCGTGAGGTTCTTCAGGTGGTGCTGGATGTAGGTGGTGGGAGTAAGAGCCTCGCCCGCCATGTGTCGGAAACCTTTCGTCTAGATTGGGTTTATCGCTGCTTGCCAACCGCAGCCAGCATCTGTGCCACCAGTCCGGTGACCACGCCTGCCATCAGGGGCAGCGGGGGCAGCTTGTACAGCCCCGCGCCCATCACCAGCACGCCGATCACCACGACCCACTTCACCACCATCCCCGCGACCAGCCTCAGCACCGCCGAAACGGCTCCGAGTACGCCGCCGCCGAAGGCCATCCAGGCCGCCAGCAACGCGCCGGTCACGATCGCCAACCCTCCGACGGCCGCTGCGACTGCGTGGGGCACGCCCCAGAGCAGGAACAGCAGAGCGACCAGCAGTACCGCTGCCGTCTGCCAGACGGCGGCGCGCAACACTAGCCGCCGGCCCGCAGCGACGGAATTCAGCACAACGAAAGCCCTACGGAATTGGCGGGGTACGAGGCGGTAATGCGCCTCGCCGAGCCGCAAAAGTATAGCAGCGGGACAATTTCCGGGACAACCGCCAAAGGTCAAAAGCGCGTGCGGCGGCGCGTTTGCCCGCAAATCCTTGGCGTGCCTGCATGTAACCGTTTCCCCTATTCAGAATTTTCCTGGCGATTCTCCGGAACTTTGGCGAAAAGCATGTGTCAGTCCTCTCAAGGCCTGCTGCTCAACTTCCTCGTCCGATGCTCCGTCGCAGGCCTCCCCGAAGCCCCGGCTGCCCCCGGGGCTTCGCTTTTCCCGGCGCAGGGCGTCAATAGAAAGAAACTATCAATCCGAACCGATTAATCCATTGGACTTGTCAATGGATAGCCTCAAAATGAGATCAATTCTCATCTTCGAGCGCCCGGTGCGACCATGAACAAGACCCTGAGCTTCGCGATCCTGCACTTCTCGGTGGCCTTCACCCTGGGCTACCTGTTCACCGGCAGCCTGCTGGTGGGCGGCATGCTGGCGCTGATCGAGCCGGCGACCAACACGGTGGTGTTCCACTTCCACGAAAAGGTGTGGAAGCGGATCGAGGCGCGGCGTGCGGCGAGAGCGATGCCCCTGCCCGCCTGAGGCCGTCCCGATCAAAAGAGAAAGGCCGCGCTTGCGCGCGGCCTTTCCGTTGCTGCGATGCCCGGAAGCGGCTTACTTCTTCTTCGGGATGTACAGGTCGGTGATGGTGCCTTCATAGACTTCGGCCGCCATCGCCACCGATTCGCTGAGCGTCGGGTGCGGATGGATGGTCGCGCCGATGTCGCCGGCTTCCGCACCCATCTCGATCGCCAGCGCCAGTTCGCTGATCAGGTCGCCGGCGTGCACGCCGGTGATGCCCGCACCGATGATGCGATGGGTGTGCTCGTCGAAGATGAGCTTGGTGAAGCCTTCGCCGCGGCCGATGCCGACCGCGCGCGCGGACGCCACCCACGGGAACTTGCCCACACCGATCTTCAGGCCCTTGGCCTTGGCTTCGGTCTCGGTCACGCCGACCCAGGCGATTTCCGGATCGGTGTAGGCCACCGACGGGATCACCCGCGCCACCCACTCCTTCTTCTCGCCGGCCGCCACTTCCGCCGCCAGCTTGCCTTCGTGCGTGGCCTTGTGCGCCAGCATCGGCTGGCCCACCAGGTCGCCGATGGCGAAGATGTGCGGCACGTTGGTGCGCATCTGCGCATCGACCGGAATGAAGCCGCGGTCGGTGACCGTCACCCCGGCCTTGCCAGCATCGAGCTTGCCGCCGTTGGGCGAGCGGCCGACGGCCACCAGCACGCGGTCCCACGTGCCCGTTTCCAGGTCCGGCTTCTGGCCTTCGGTGGCGCTCTCGAAATGCACGGTGATGCCCTTCTTCGACGCCTCGACCTTGGCGGCCTTGGTCTTCAGGTGCACGACCGCGCCCTGTTTCTTCAGGCGATCGGCCAGCGGCTTCACCAGGTCCTTGTCGGCGCCCGGCATCAGCTGGTCCATGAACTCGACCACGGTCACCTCCGCGCCCAGCGCGCGGTACACCGTCGCCATTTCCAGGCCGATGATGCCGCCGCCGACCACGAGCAGCTTCTTCGGCACGTCGGCCAGCTGCAGCGCATCGGTGGAATCCATCACGCGCGGATCGTCCCACGGGAAGTTCGGCAGCTTCACCGCCTGCGAACCGGCGGCGATGATGCATTGCTCGAAGCGCAGCAGTTGCGTCTTGCCATCGCTGCCGACGATCTCGAGCTCGTTCGGCGAGACGAACTTCGCCACGCCGGTCACCGTGCGCACCTTGCGCTGCTTGGCCATGCCGGCCAGGCCTTTGGTGAACTGGCCGACCACCTTGTCCTGCTTGAAGCCGCGCAGCTTGTCGAGGTCGATCTTCGGCTTGCCGAAGCTGATGCCGATGTCCTCCGAATGCGAGGCCTCCTCGATCAGCGCGGCCGCGTGCAGCAGCGCCTTCGACGGGATGCAGCCCACGTTGAGGCAGACGCCGCCGAGCGTTTCATAGCGCTCAATGAGCACCGTATCCAGACCGAGGTCGGCGGCGCGGAACGCCGCGGTGTAGCCGCCCGGACCGGAACCGATCACGACGATGCGGCATTCGATGTCGGCCGGCTTGCCGGTGCCGAGCGCCGGCTTCGGCGCGGAGGTCGCCGGGGCAGCGGGCGCTGCCGGGGACGAAGCCACCGGCGCGGTCTTGGCAGGCGCCGCGGCGCCCTCGCCTTCCAGGATCGCGACCAGGCTGCCTTCGGCGAGCGAGTCGCCGAGCTTGACCTTGATCTCCTTGATGACGCCGGCCGCCGGCGACGGCACTTCCATCGTCGCCTTGTCCGATTCCAGCGTGACCAAGCCCTGGTCCTTCTTCACCGTGTCGCCGACGGCGACGAGGATCTCGATGACCGGTACGCCATCGTAGTCGCCGATGTCGGGCACTTTGGCTTCGATCAGGCCACCGCCACCGGACGCGGCCGGCGCGGCGGCCGGCACAGCAGCCGCAGGCGCGGCAGCCGGCGTCGGGGCCGGCGCTGCAGGGGCCGCCGGGGCGACCGGTGCCGGCGCGGAGGCAACAGTGCCTTCGGCTTCCAGCACGGCCACGACACTGCCTTCGGACAGCGCGTCGCCCAGCTTGACCTTGATTTCCTTCACGACGCCGGCGGCCGACGAGGGCACTTCCAGCGTGGCCTTGTCCGATTCCAGCGTGACCAGGCCCTGGTCCTTCTTCACCGTGTCGCCGACGGCAACCAGGATTTCGATGACCGGCACATCGCTGTAATCGCCGATGTCGGGGACTTTGACTTCGATCGTGTTCGCCATGGTCTCGGTCTCCTTACAGCAGCACGCGGCGCATGTCGCCGAGCAGCTGGGCGAGGTAGGCGGTGAAGCGCGCCGCGGCGGCGCCGTCGATTACGCGGTGGTCGTAGCTCAGCGACAGCGGCAGCATCAGGCGCGGCTGGAACTGCTTGCCGTCCCACACCGGCTGGATCGACGACTTGGAAACGCCGAGGATGGCGACTTCCGGTGCGTTGACGATGGGGGTGAAGGCCACGCCGCCAATGCCGCCCAGCGAGGAGATGGAGAAGCACCCGCCGGACATCTCAGCCGGGCCGAGCTTGCCGTCGCGCGCCTTCTTCGCCAGCTCTCCGCTTTCCTGTGCGATCTCGTTGACGCCCTTCTTGTCGACGTCGCGGATCACCGGCACGACCAGGCCGTTCGGCGTATCGGCGGCGAAGCCGACGTGGAAATACTTCTTCAGCGTGAGGTTCTCGCCGCTGGCATCGAGCGAGGCATTGAAGTCGGGGAACTTCTTCAGCGCCGAGACGCTGGCCTTCATCAGGAACGCGAGCATGGTCAGCTTGATGCCCGCCTTCTCGTTTTCCTTGTTCAGCGCCACGCGCAGCGCTTCCAGGTCGGTGATGTCGGCGTGGTCATGCTGGGTGACGTGCGGAATCATCGCCCAGTTGCGCGCCAGGTTGGCGCCGGAAATCTTCTTGATGCGCGACAGCGCGACGACTTCGGTCTCGCCGAACTTGCTGAAGTCCACCTTCGGCCACGGGAGCAGGTTGAGGCCGCCACCCGCCGCGGCCGGTGCGCCCGCTGCGGCAGGTGCCGACACACCGCCCGCCAACGCGCCCTTGACGTACTTCTGCACGTCTTCCTTGCTGATGCGGCCACCACGCTCGGAGCCCGTCACCTGGTTGAGGTCCACGCCCAGTTCGCGGGCGAACAGGCGCACGGCCGGGCTGGCGTAGGCGACTTTCTCGGGCAGCACGCGGTCGGCGTTGAATTCGACCGGCGGCGTGCGCGGCGGCGAGGCTTCCGGATCGATGCCGGGCTTGTCGTCCAGCACGCGCGAAGCGGCGGGCGCCACGGCGGGCGCGGCGCGCTCCTGGGCGATCTCGCGCTGGGCGATCTTGTCCGGCGTGGGCGCGACGGCAACGGGTTCGACCTTGGTGCCGGTTTCCGCGGCGGGCGGCGGGGCCGGAGCGGCGGCGGGCTTGGCCTCGGCGGCGCCTTCGCTGGTTTCGATCAGCGCGACGACGGCACCTTCGGCGATCTCGTCGCCCAGCTTGACCTTGATCTCCCTCACCACGCCGGCGAACGGCGACGGCACCTCCATGGTCGCCTTGTCCGACTCCAGCGTGACCAGGCCCTGGTCTTTCTTCACCGTGTCGCCCACGGCGACCAGGATCTCGATCACCGGCACGCCGTCGTAGTCACCGATATCGGGGACTTTGGCTTCCTTGATGTCGGACATGGCGTTACTCCGTTGCGGGCGTGAAGAGGGGAACCCCTATTGTGTCCGCAGCGGCGCGATGCGCCAACCATCCCTTGGTGTTAATTGCTGTCCCTGACAGGACAATGCCTGCAGCGATGCCATTGGTATCGCTTTGGTTCGCCGCCATGCGCACGCACGATACGCCGCCGCATTGTCAGGCGGGCCGGCGCAGGAACGGCGTGATCGCGGCCCACGCCTCCACCAGCGCGGGCAAACCTTTCGCCGCATGCGCGGGGCTGGTCGAGGGCAGGGCGAGCAGTGCCGGCGGCGTATCCGCCAGCGTCGGCCTTACGTGACGGCGGAATGCATCCGCGGCCTTGCCGCCGTTGAGCGCGATCGCGGCGACCTCGGGATGCGACGCCAGCCAGTCGCCGATGGCGTTGGGGACTTCACTGCCGCGCACGATGGCCGCATCCAGGCTGCCCGGGCGCTCACAGCGGCCGATGACGTCCCACACACCGATGCCGGCGCGCTGCAGCGCGTCGAAACGCGCTTCGTACGAGGCAGCCGGATCGAAGCCGCACAGCGCGCCCATCACCGGCCAGAACCGGTTGCGTGGATGCGCGTAATACTGCGCGCCGCGCAGCGATGCGCTGCCGGGCATCGAGCCGAGCACCAGCACACGGCAATGCGCATCCGCGCGCGGCGGCAGGCCGACCAGCACCTCGCCCATCGCTCAGCCGCCCGCGGACTGCCAGGGCCGGACCACGAGCGTCGCGCCCGCTACCACCAGCAGCAGGCCCACGACACGCAGTGTGTCCACCGGCTGCCGCGCATGCAGCACGCCGAAGTGGTCGAGCAGCACCGAACCCACGAGTTGACCCGCGACGACGAGGCAGATCAACGACGCCGCGCCCAGGCGTGGCACCAGCAGGGTGGCCGACGCGACGAACACCGCACCGATCATGCCGCCCGTCCACGCCCACCACGGCACCTTGCCCAATGCCGCAGGCACGAACACCGGCCGCGTCAGCAACCACCACGCCAGCAGCACGCCGGTCCCGACCATGAAGGACGCCAGCGACGCGAACACGGGGCCGAACGACTGCCGGCCCAGCGACGCGTTGATCAGCGCCTGGAGCGGCAGCAGCATGCCGATGAAGAGGGCCAAGGCCACGCCGGTCGCGTTCATGTCGGGTCCTGTACGAAAGGAGGCGACACGATACGCCACGCCCCGCGATGTGCGGGGTGATGGCGGCCTCAGGCGGGCGCCATCGCCCGGTCGCGCCGCGACACGGCGCGGTGCAGCAGCGCCATCGACACCAGCAGCATCGCCATCGGCGCCAGCAGCAGATAGAACGCGCGTGACCCGTCGAAATGCGCGAACAACTGCCCGGTGATGTACGACCCGGTGGTGCCGCCGAGCGCCGAGAACACCACGATCAGGCCGGTCATCGCCGCGTGCCGTGCCTTCGGCAGCGCACTCAGCACCACCGAGTTGATCGCCGGATAGATCGGCGCCATCAGCAGGCCGATCAGCGGGAACACATAGGCGGCCAGCGGCGCGTTCCACCAGGTCATGCCTTCGCGCGGTTGCACGTTCGCAGCCAGCGGCAGCGCCACCAGCACCAGTGCCGCCATCGCCACCACGCATCCGCTCAGCAACCAGAACCAGGGCACGCGCCGCAGCAACACGCCGCCGCCGAGCCGGCCCAGCGCCAACGATCCGGCGAAGATGCCGGCCGCCTGCACGCTGAACGTGGTGGGCAGGTGCAGGATTTCGCGGTTGAAGGTGGGCAACCAGGTGTTGATCGCCTGCTCCATCAGCACGTAGAGGAAGGCGGACACCAGGAACACGGCTACCAACGGCAGCGCCAGCAGGCGGAACATGTCGACGAAGGACTCGCCGGCCGCATGGCCGTCCTGCGCCGCGCGCTCGTCCAGCGTGCAGGTGGCCAGCAGGACGATCACGGCCACGCACAGGGCGGCGAGCACCCAGTAGACGTCCAGCCAGACCGGGTCGCCCGGCACCTCGGCATTGATGAAAGCCGCGAACAGCCACGCGCTGCCCAGGATGCCGACCATGAACCAGCCCTCGACCGTGCTGGTCAACGCGGCGTGCCCTTTCGCATCCTCGGTCAACAGGCCAATGCTGGAATACACCGACACCTTCACCAGCGCGAACGAGACGCCGACCGCGGTGAACAGCAGCTTGGTCGCCCAGAACGCGTGCAGCAGCGGCATCGCGGCGCAGGCGAGCGCGACCAGCGACAGGCCCAGCATCATCGCGCGGCGATAGCCCAGGCGCGGCAGGAACGAGGCGACCAGGAACGAGGTGATCGCGATCGGCAGGTCCTTGAACGCCTCCAGCAGGCTCGCATCGGCCTTGCTGATGCCGAAGCCCTGGATGGACTGCAGGATCACCGTGCCCACGGAGTTCAACAGCATGGCGAAGATCATGTAGGTCAGGATCATCGCCAGGATCATGCGGGTGCGCGTCATCGGCGGTACCGGAAGGTTCGTGCGCATCCTAGCCCCATCGGCCGGCCTGCGAAGGGAGCCGCCGCGCCGGGGAGAGACGGCGCGGCGGCGGAACACGGCCCGCGTGAAGCGGGCCGCGGGACATCACCAGCGGTAGGCGACAGAGGCCTGGTAGGACGTGCCTTCCAGCGGACGGCCCATGAACACGCCACCGCTGGTCGCATTGCCGAGCACGCGGGCATTGCCCTCGGTCAGCGCGATCTCGTCGGTCACGTTGCGGCCCGAGAAGGTGAACTCCCAGTGGTCGCCCATGTGTGCACTGGCGCCGATGTCCCAGGTGTCGTACTTCGGGAGTACCTGGCCGTTGGCGGGATCCGAGTAGCGATCGCCGACGTGGGTGTAGGTGGTGAACACCTTCACATCGCCCCACGGCAGCGACCAGTAGTAGCTCGGCGTCAGCCGCGCGCGGAACTTCGGCTGGCGCACCACCTGGTTGCCGTCGTAGGTGGCGAAGTCGCCGTACTTCGCGCGCAGCCAGGTCGCGTTCCAGGCCAGCTCGAACCCGCCGGCCGGCCGCCACGCACCTTCGAACTCCATGCCGCGCGCCTTCGAGTCGCCGATGATCACGACGTTGTTGCCGTTGTTGTCGAACGCCTGGTACCGCAGGCCGGTGAAGTCGTTGTAGAACGCGGTGAGGTACATCTCGTACGTCTCGCCGCCGGCCTTCAGGCCCAGCTCGTACTGGTCGATCTCGGTCTTGTTGTTGGCGCCGTCGCGCAGATTGTCGAACTGCGGGAAGGTGAAGCCCGAGTTGACGCGACCGAACAGGCTCACGCTGTCGTTGAGCGTGTAGTTCAGGCCCGCCGTCCACGACACGTCGCTGTCGTTCTGGTCGATGCTGCGCGGCGTGGTCGAGACCGAGGTGGTGTTGTCGTACAGGGTGTTCGGGTCGCCATCCAGATCGACCGTGACCGGATCCCACACCGTGCCGTTGACCTCCTGCCGCTCGTAGCGCACGCCGGCATCCAGGCGGATGCGGTCGTTGACGGTCCATTCGTCGGCGATGAAGAACGCGGTGTTCTGGCCGTCGTAATCGCCGCGGATGTTGTAGAACGCGTTGCCGACGAAACCGTCGCGCGTGGCGACCTGCCCGTTGGACAGCGCCAGGTTGACGCGGCGCGCGTTGTCCTGCGCGGTGAGCAGCATGTTGTTGCCCAGCCACCAGCGGTCCTTGGACGAATAGTCCGCGTAGTACACGCCGAAGGTCAGCGCATTGCGTTCGGTCAGGTCGATACTGAAGCGCAGGTCGTTGGTGAACGAGCTGATCTCCTTCTCCACCACCCAGAAGCCCGCCGTCAGCACCTGCTGGTTCGGGTCCACCGTGCCGCCGCCGTTGACGAAGGTGCCGGTGCCGGTCACGCCCGCGCCGTAGGTGTCGGTGATGTACGACGACAGCGTCTGCGGATTCGCGCCGGTGAACAGCGCGTAGGTCGGCGCATCGCCCTTCAGGTAGTTGAACTTGTCGCTGATGGTCCAGTTGCCGACATACCAGTCCAGCGAGCCGCCGAACACGTCGATGTCCACGCCGCGGCCATCGGCCAGGTCGCGCGTCATCGTCTGGTTGCCGACGCCGGTCGGCAGCGTCACCCGGCGGAAGTCGTCGCCGACCAGCGTGCCGGTGGTCGCGTCCAGGCCCGGGAAGCTCGAGATGTCTTCGCCGTTGTTGCGCGAGACCAGCGGCACCGCGGTATAGAACGTGTTCTTGTCGTCGGTGTGGCGGGCGTAGAGGTTGAACTCGCCCTCGGCCCAGCGCTTGGTCAGCGTGGCGCTCAACTGGCCGCCCTTCTCCACCGGGAAGCCGGTCTGGCGCACGCCATCGGTCTCGCGGTAGAAGCCGCCAACGCTGTAGTACCAGCCGCTGTCGGCGCCGAGCGGGCCGCCACTGTAGAAGTCGACGCGGCGCAGGTCGTCGGTGCCGACGGTCAGGCGCACCAGGCCCTCGGGCGTGTCTTCGCCCTTCTTCTGGATGAAGTTGACGGTGACGCCGGGCTGGCCGTTCGAATAGATCGGGCTGGGGCCGCCGCGCAGGCCTTCGACGCGCGCGACGGTGTCGTCGATGCGGAACAGGGTGGTGTTCTCGAGGAACGACAGCGTCGGCGGCGGGAAGATCGGCGAGCCGTCGAGCTGCAGGGTGAAGAACGGCGCATCGCCCTCGGACGGCATGCCGCGCACGAAGACGTTGGCGCCGGTGCCGCCGCCGCTGGCCTCGGCCCAGACGCCCGGCACGATCTTCAGCAGGTCGGCGGTGCTGGTGGGTGCGGTTTCCTGGATCTGCTCCGGCGTGGCCGTGCTGATCGAGAAGCTGGCGTCGCGCTTGCGCAGGCCCTTGAACTTGGCCGTGCCGCTGACGATCACGGCGTCGAGCGTCTTGGCCTCCTGGTCGGCCGGCGCCGCGGGTGCGGCTTCCTGCGCGCCTGCCAGCGCCGGCGTTAGCGCCAGCGCGATGGCGGCCGACAGGGCGTAGCGCATCGGGTGCTTGGTGTGTTGCATGGTCTCTCCCTCCACTTGCATTGTTGTCGTGTTGTTGGCTGGCTGCCCACCGCGGCTTCTGTGGCCACGTGCGGTCAAGGCGATACGAACGTCCTCAGATCAAACGCGTTGATGTGCGGGATGACGGCGTCGGCATGGCGCAGCGCGCGCGCGTCGCCGATGCCGATCGCGGCCATGCCCCCCGCATGGATGGCTTCGATGCCCGCCGCGGCGTCTTCCACGCCGATGCAGCGGTGCGCAGGCACGCCGAGCGCGGCCGCGACATCGAGGAAAATGGCCGGGTCGGGCTTGGCCCGGACGATCCGGCCGGCATCGGCGATGTAGTCGAAGCGGTCGGCGATGCCCAGCTTCCGCAGCAGCGCCGGCGCATTGCGGCTGGCCGACGCCAGGCCCAGCTTCAGGCCCGCGGCGCGCGCGGCATCCAGCACCTCGCTCACGCCGTCGAACAGGTCCTGCGGACCGACGTGCGCGATCTCCTGCACGTAGTAGCCGTTCTTGGTATCGGCCAGCGCACGCTTCTCGTCGCTCGAATAGGTGCGCGTGGCGCGCTCCAGGATGATCTCCAGCGAGGCCATCCGGTCTACGCCCTTCAGACGCTCGTTGACCTGCAGGTCGAACGGCACGCCGATCTCGTCGGCCAGGCGCTTCCACGCCCGGTAGTGCGTATGCGCGGTGTCGGTCAGCACGCCATCGAGATCGAAGATCAGCGCATCGCAGGCGCGCGGCAGCGACAGCTTCGGTGGCGACGGCACCGCGAGCGGCAGGACGACTTCGCGCCCTGCCTTCAGCAGCACCTCGCTGCCGGCGTGACCGAACGCCAACGCATCGCCTTCATCGAGGCGATAGCGCGCGCCGCGGGCGTCCACGTCCACACGCAGGGCGCGGCCCCGCCAGCGCAGGTTGAAGCCGTAGCCATTCCAGGCGTGCGGCGACGTAGGGGCGAACTGCAGCCGACCCGCCACGATGCGCAGCCCGCCGAATCCCTGCACCAGCCCCAGCCAGCTACCCGCCATCGCCGCCATGTGCACGCCGTGGTCGGTGTTGCCATGCAGGTCATCCAGGTCCACGCGCAGGCTGGCGTCGAAGTAGTCCCAGGCCTTGCCGTCCTGGCCGACTTCGCTGGCGAGGATGCCGTACACCGGCGCGGACAGCGTGGAGTCGTGGGTGGTGACCGCGTCGTAGTAGTCGAAATCGCGGCGCTTGGTGCCCAGGTCGACGCCGTCGCCGGCCAGCACCATCGCCATCACCACGTCGGCCTGTTTGCACACCTGGTGGCGGTAGAGGGTGAGCGGGTGATAGTCGAGCAGCAGCGGGCGGTGCGGCCCTTCGCGCTTCGGGAATGGCCAGCGCGGCTTGGCGAGGAAGTCGTCGTCCTGCGGATGGATGCCGAGCGCCTCGTCCACCGGCAGGTGCATCGCATCGGCGGCGCGCTGCCACAAAGCGACCTCGTCGGCCTCGAGCCCGATGCGCGTCGCGAGGGCACGCAGTGCGTCGGGGCGATCCGCCGACAGGCGGGTCCATGCGTCGACGGCGCGCTGCAGGTGCCGCTGCGCCATGCGGTTGGTGTACCAATTGTTGTTGACCAGCGTGGTGTACTCGTCCGGCCCTGTCACTTCATGGATGCAGAACGCGCCACCGAGCCGCGGATTGAAGTGGCCGGCCTGTGGCCAGATGCGCGCGGTCTCGAAAAGAATCTCGGCGCCAGCCTCGCTGAGGAAGTCGAGATCATCGCTGGCGTCGAGATAAAGCCCGATCCCATAAGCGATGGCGGCATTGATGTGGTACGCCGCCGAGCCGCTGGGATAGTGCGCGGAACATTCGCGGCCGGCGATGGTGCGCCAGGGGTAGAGCGCACCGCGGGCGTGGTTCATCGCGCGCGCGGTGTCGCGTGCGCCGTCCAGCGTGCGGAACCGGTACATCAGCATCGCGCGCGCCACGTCCGGCGCGGTGAACGCCATGACCGGCAGCACGAACGCTTCGGTATCCCAGAAGCAGTGGCCTTCGTAACCTTCGCCGGTGATGCCCTTGGCCGCCGTGCCGTTGATGCCGTCGCGACCGGCCGACTGCAACAGGTGGAACAGGTTGAAGCGCAGCGCCAACTCCGCCGCGGCATCGCCGTCGACCGACAGCCCGGCACGCTGCCAGAACGCGTCCATCGCATCGGCCTGCGCCGCGGCGATGCCGTCGAAACCGTCGCGCAGGGCACGCGTCAGCACGGCGTCCACGCCGTCCCGCGCATGGCCGTTGCCGTCGTCGTAGGCGACGTACTTTTCGATCACCACCGATGCGCCCGGCGACAGTGTCGCCCCGAAGCGTTGCTCCACCCGGCCATCGCCCGCGTGCGACGCGACGAACACCAGGCCCGGCGCCAGCCGGTGCTGCTGCGCACACACCAGGGCGACACGGCTGTGATGGGTCCGCTGCGTCAGTCGGGCGCTGTCCGCGTCGGCGTGTTCGTCGGCGACCTGCAGGTCCTTGCCGCCATGCACGCCGATGCGCGGGTCATCGCCCTGCTCGACGGCCTGGCGTCCGGTCTCGATCGACGAACACAGCGTCAACGGGCCCGCGTAGTCGACGGAGGCGACTTCGAATCGGATGGCGAGCAGCGCGCGCTCGGCCAACGGCACCACGCGACGCGCGCGGATCTCGAGCGTATGGCCCTGCGCGGTCTTCAGGCGCAGGCGGCGGTCCAGCGCGCCGGCGGCAAGATCCAGCGTGCGCTCGAAGTCGAGCCACTCGGCCTCCTGCAGGCGCAGCGGGGTGTCGCCGAGTTGCAGCCGGAGATGCTTGCCTTCGGCGACCGGCACGCGCGTGTCGGTGCTGCGGGTGAAGCCGGGGAAGCGCTCGTGATAGTGGATGGGGTTCTGCTCGAACACGCTCGAGAGGAACGTGCCGTCGCTGGGGCTGTCGTCTTCCTCCAGCGCGCCACGCACACCCAGCGTGCCATTGGCGAGGGCGAACAGGGTCTCGTCACGCGCCGCACGCCCTCCGTCGAACGCCCGCTGGGTGAGCCGCCAGGGATCGGACCGGCCTTCGCCTGGCTCCGTGCTTCCACCCGATGTGTGCGCCTGCTTGTGTTCCACCGACATCCTCGTGCTCACCTGTTTCCGGCCGTGGCGGTACCACGGGCGGGGGCACGCTAGGAGTCATTGTTATCGATGTCAAGTTATCGATGTCAAAGAGATCTCTGGTGGGCCGGAACACTGCCGGCGCCAACGACAGGACGCAGCACAACACCATTCAATTCAATGGATTAGGGCAAATTCGGCGCATCGGGGCGTGGCGGGATGTCCACCGGGTAGCCGCTGCGATGCAGCAGCGCACTGCGCTCAGGTCGTGCGGACGACCAGGTGGGTCGGGAGGGTCTCGGAGACCGCCTCGTCGCCCTCGATCAGGGCGCGCACCTTGCGGGCCAGCAGGACGCCGGCATCGATGAAGTTCTGGTGCACCGAGGTCAGCGGCGGCACGTAGGTCGCGCCCAGCGGGGAGTCGTCGTAACCGATGACCGAGACGTCCTCGGGCACCCGCCGGCCACGCTCGATCAGCGCGCGGATCGCGCCGATGGCCAACAGATCGCTGGCGGCGAACAGCGCGTCCACCTGTGGATGCGCCTGGAGCAGCCCATGCACCGCATCCGCGCCTGCCCCGACCGTGAAGCTGGAGACGGTCGGTGCGATCGGCGTGATGCCATGCCGCGCCAGTGCGGCGCTGAAGCCCTCGAGGCGTTCGGCGAACTCGCCATGGGCCGGATCGCCGAGGAACGCGGGGCGGCTGCGGCCCAGTGCGATGAATCGTTCCGCCGCCAACGCACCGCCGCGGCGATTGTCGCTGCCGACCACCACCTGCGATTCATGCCGGCTCACTGCGCCCCACACGACCATCGGCCGGCCCCAGCGCTGCACTTCGTGCATCGCGTCCTCGTGCGCGCCCTGCCCGAGCAGGATCACACCGTCGGCGGCCTGCACGTTCGGCAGCGAGCCGCCCTGCAGCGAGGTCAGCAGCACGCTGTAGCCGGTGGAGGTCAGTTCCTGGGTGATGCCACCCAGCAGGTCGAGCGGATAAGGCCCCGACATCTGCCGCTCGACGGTGGGCTTCATTTCCACCACCACCGCCACGGTCATGCTGCGTCGGAGCTTGAGGTTGCGTGCGCTGACGTTGAACGCATAACCGTACTGCTGCGCCACCTCGCGCACGCGGGCGCGCGTCTCGGCGTTCACCAGCGGGCTGTCGCGCAGCGCACGCGAGACCGTGATCGCCGATACGCCGGCCACTTTCGCCAGATCCGCCATCGTCAGGTGGTCGCCGGGCGACGGCAGCGCCGTGGTGGTGGGGCCGGTACGGCGCTTGCGTTTGGCAGGGGGCATGCGGGTCACGTCCGTGCGCGGCTGGCTTCGTATTGTGCAATAAGCGTGTCCACCGGCGTCGACGCGATCACGCCGCCGATCACCTCGGGCAGCAGGTCGCCTGGCGCCTTGAAGCGCAGGCAGCTCTTGCCCATGTCCAGCTTCAGGCCGGCATCCGCATAAGCGTTGCGCAGCACCACGTCCTGCGCGGAGTTCGCGTAGCACGCCGTCAGATACAGCGCGTAGTACTGCTTCTGCGCCGCGAGTGCGACATACGGCAACGGCTGCTTGTTGTAGGTGGTCGGGTAGCGCGACAGCGGCACCTCCCACGCGATCATCCCCCAGCTCATCGACTCGACGTAACCGGCTGGGATGTGCCGGTTCACCAGATCGCGGACCGAGGCGATCACCGTGCGGCGATCCGCGGGCAGTTCCGCGAGGTATTCCTCCACCGTCTTCGCCTTGCTGCTGGCCATGGCTGCCTCCTTTGCCGCACGACATTAGCGCAGCCGTGACGCCGCGTCATGCGGAATCCGCGCGCCTGCGATCCCCACGCACCGGCGCCGCATGTCGAGGCGCGGTGAAAAGCCGATGAACCTGGGCTGGATATCGCCGACGTTGCGTTTGGTTCACGTCGAAGGGCGGATGGCGTTCATGCGCGTCTCGTTACGGTGCCCACGCCTTCGATGCCGCACGGTTCCACGTCGCGTCGTCGATGGCGATAAGAACACAACAGGAGATTCCCCGCATGACTTCGATCCGCACCCTCACGATCGCCCTTGCTTCGCTGATGGTTGTCCCCGCCGCGTTCGCACAGGACACCTCGACCGACACTGCATCGTCCTCCTCGACCAGCGGCAAGCGTTTCGCTGTGGTCGGTGGCGCCGCCATCCTCAAGCCCGACCGCGATCCGGCCCCGGGCCTGAAGATCGACGGCGATGTCGCGCCGGTGATCAGCGCCAGCTGGTACGCCACGGACAACATCGCGGTGGAGCTGTGGGGCGCGGCCGACAAGTTCAATCATCGCGTGAAGGCCGACAGCGCCGGCAAGATCGGCACCGTCGACCAGCAGCCGATCGCGTTGAGCGGCCAGTACCATTTCGGCACGCCCGACAAGGTGATGCGCCCGTTCGTGGGCCTGGGCTATTACGAGTCCAACTTCAGCAACGAAAGTATCGGCACCGACGATGCGCACGTTGGCTTGGAAACCGCCAAGGGCGCCATCGCGACCGCAGGCGTGGACTTCAACATCAACCAGACCTGGTTCGCGCGTGCGGATGCCCGCTACCTGAAGGGCGACGCGGGCGTTCGCGTCGCCGGCCAGGGCACCGGCGAAGAACTGACGATCGACCCGTGGGTCGTGGGTGTGGGTATCGGCGCGCGCTTCTGATCCATCGCTCCATCGCGTCGATACGGCGGCGGGCTTCCGGGCCCGCCGCCTTTTCATTTCAGCGGCCGCCGTGCCCCTGCAGGCGGCGAAGGCGCGCCACGCGCCACTTCACGCCCCAGGCATAGACGAGGTAGTGCCCCAGCAAGACGCCGGCCACCGCCAGCAGGCTGCCATGGCCGCTCAGCAGCGCATGCGTCGGCGCGACCGCGCCGGCCTGCCAGTACTGCCACATCTGCACGAACCCGAGCACGATGCGCCCCGCCACGATCGCCACCAGCAGCAGGGACAGCCACGCATTGGGTTGATAGAACACGCCCTGCGGCGCCACGTCCCAGCGCGTGAGCCACACGCCGAGCAGGCCCAGCAATGCCCCCATCGCGAGTCCGATGCCGGCGCCGACCAGACTGTCCGGCCACCAGAACAGCCCCACTGCACTGACCGCGAGGAAGATGGCCACCGAGACCAGCAGGCTCCACGCATTGAGTGCGAGCAGCCAGTCGCGCGCCATCCGGCGTGCGCGCCCATAGCGGTAGCGCTGCCACAAGGTCAGCGGCAGGGCCACCACCCACAACGCGAGCAGCAGGAACAGGACGAACAGGGCGAGCACGATGGGCATGGCCGCATCATGCCCGAAAAGCAGGTGGCGTCAGGGATGCTCGGCTTCCACGTGCACTTTTTCCCGACGCAGCAGATAGAGCCCGCTCGCCACGATGATGCCCGCGCCGATCCAGGTCACACCGTCCGGCAGTACCGACCACAGCGCGACATCGAGGATCACGCCCCAGACCAGCGCGGTGTATTCGAGCGGTGCGATCAACGAGGCCTCGCCGCGACGGAACGCCTCGGTCAGCGCGACCTGCGCCAGCGAGCCGGACACGCCCACGCCGGCGATGATCCAGCCATGCGAAGCCTGCAGCGGCTTCCACGCAGGCAGCGCCAGCAGCCATGCGCCCAGCGACAGCAGGACGATGAACCAGAACACCAGCGCCTGCGTGCTGTCGCGTTGCGCCAGCATGCGGACAGTCACCGCGCCCAGCGCATAGCAGATCGCCGCCACGAGAATGGCCAACCCTCCGGTCGTCAGCATGCCTTCGCCGGTGGGCCGCAGGATCACCAGCACCCCGGCCAGGCCAATGACGATCGCGGTCCACCGTCCGGCCCCTACCCGCTCCTTCAACAGCGGCCCCGCCATCGCGGTGACCAACAACGGCGCCACGAACGTGATGGCATACGCCGTCGTCAGCGGCATGGTGCGCAAGCCGTATACGAACCCGGCCATCATCGCGATGCCCAGTGCGCCACGCAGCAGGTGCAGGGGCCAATGCACGCGCAGCAGCGAAGCGGCCGGCACCGTCGCCAGCACCCAGATCGAGACCAGCGGCAGCGACGAGAGCCCGCGCAGCGCCGCGACCTGCAAGGGTGGGTACTGCGCCGAGAGCAGCTTCAACCCCGCGTCCATCAACGCGAAGAGCAGCACGGCGACCAGCATCAGCAGGACGGCGGAGGTGAGCGAGGGGCGGGACACAGGCATGCGTCATTATCCCCCGCAGCTGCCCGATAGCGAGGGGCGGCACGGTAGAATCGCGGCAGTACCGCCAGGAAGAATCCCCATGCCCTCCTTCGACGTCGTCTCCGAAGTCAACGTCCACGAGCTCACCAATGCCGTGGACCAGGCCAACCGCGAACTGTCCACCCGCTTCGACTTCAAGGGCGTGGATGCCAAGTTCGTGCTGGAAGAGAAGCTGATCACCCAGTCCGCGCCCAGCGATTTCCAGCTCAAGCAGATGACCGACATCCTGCGCGCGCGACTGATCGCCCGCCAGATCGACGCCCGCTGCCTGGAATTCGGCGACGTGGAAACCAACCTGGCCGGCGCCCGCCAGAAGATCACCGTCAAGCAGGGCATCGAGCAGAAGCTGGCGAAGAAGATCGTCACGACGATCAAGGACGCCAAGCTGAAGGTGGAAGCGCAGATCAACGGCGACAAGCTGCGCGTCACCGGCAAGAAGCGCGACGACCTCCAGGACGTCATCGCTCTGCTGAAGAGAACCGAGTTCGAGCTGCCGTTGCAGTTCGACAACTTCCGTGACTGATACACCGACCAACGCCGGCGACGCACCCGACCCCATCGACGCGACGCGCCGCTGGGTGGAGCGCGCAGTGATCGGACTGAACCTGTGCCCGTTCGCCAAGGCGGTGTACGTCAAGCAGCAGGTGCGTTTCGTGCTGAGCGATGCCAGCACGCCGGAAGCCCTGCTCGAGGAACTCGCCGAAGAACTGGTGCTGCTGCGCGACACCGATCCCGAGCAGGTCGACACCACGCTGATCGTGCACCCGGACGTCCTGACGGATTTCCTGGACTACAACGACTTCCTCGACAACGCCGATGCGGCCGTCGAGGCGCTCGACCTGCAGGGCAGCATCCAGGTCGCCAGCTTCCACCCCGACTACCAGTTCGCCGGCACGATGCCGGACGACATCAGCAACTACACCAACCGGTCGCCCTACCCCACCCTGCACCTGCTGCGTGAGGCGAGCATCGACCGCGCGGTGGAGGCATTCCCGGATCCGGACATCATCGTCGAGCGCAACGTGAAGACGCTGGATGCGCTGGGGCATGCGGGCTGGGCGAAGCTGTTCGCGGAGTGAGGCCGTCAGCGCCGCTGTAGGAGCGACGTAAGTCGCGACCGCACGCCCTCAGCCCTCAAGAACGATCGGCCCGGCAAGTATCACCGAGCCACACCGAGTCCCAGTACGGATACTTCCCTATCGTGTCGACCAATCCCGCGCGTAGCGGGTTCGCGACCACGTAACGCGCTGCCGCCCTCGGATCGTCGCAGGAGCGCATCGCCCGATCATGGAAACCGGGCGCCCAAACCGCATTCTGGCGTCCCGCCAGAATCGAACGCGATGCATTGGCTTTCAACCGCTGCACGCAGACGGAAAGCGATTCCATGGCACCCAGTTCGATCAGGCCATGCCAATGGTCCGGCATCAGCACCCAGGCCAGTAGCCGCGAGCGGTACCAGAGACGCCTGTCCGTGATCGCCCTCGCAACCTCATGGGCGACCGCAGCATCGAGGAACAATGGCGAGCGATCGCGCGTGACGAAGGTAACCAGATGCACGTGCCCCTCGGCCGAGAAGCGCCCTCGCCGGAGCGCTGCATGCCCCGAGATCCTTTTGCCTGTTGAATCTTGCATCCCCCGAAGATCCGGAGGCGACGGGCATCAAGACATCAGGACAGGTCTGGCATCCATGTGGGATTTTGCCGTGCGGTCGCGACTTACGTCGCTCCTACAGGGAATGCATCGGCTGCCAATCGCTGCTCCAGCAGCAGTCGCGCATCGTCCAGCGACGGCAGGATCGTGTGGCCCAGTGCACGCACGGTGTCGTCCGGCTCGAGCAGGTCGGGGATCTGGATGGGGTGCATGCCCGCGGCGAGCGCGGCGCGCACGCCGGTCGGCGAATCCTCCAGCACCAGGCAGCGCGCGGGATCGACGCCAAGGGAGCGCGCCGCGAGCAGGTAGATGTCCGGCGCAGGCTTCGGGTGTTCGACATCGCTGCTGGTGCAGATGGCGTCGAAGCGCGGCAGCAGGCCGGCCGCTTCCAGCTTGCGCAGCGCGAGCGGGCGCCGCGTGGAGGTAGCCACCGCGCGCGGAATGCCACGGGCGTCGAGGAGGTCGAGCATCGCCATGATGCCGGGCCGGTGCGGTACGCCGGCCGCGACGACGGCGTCGTACAGCACGTGCGAGCGCTGCAGGATCTGCTCGCGCTCCGCTTCACCGACCGCTTCGTCCAGCAGGTGGCGGCAGACGGCCTCGCTGTGGCCCACCATCGACAGCCAGAGCAACTCGGGGAGGTCGTGGCCGCGCTCGCGTGCCGCCTCGGCCAGGCAGCCGATGATGGCGCGCTCGCTGTCCAGCATCAGCCCATCCATGTCGAAGATGACCGCAGCCGGCGCGAACGGCAGCGATACGGCATTCATGCGCGCGTCTCGAACAGGCGGTGCAGGTCGTCCTCGCCGAGCACGCGCCACTGCCCCGGTGCGAGGTCGTCGAGCATCAGTCCGCCGATGCGGCTGCGATGCAACGCGTCGACATGATTGCCCGCCGCGGCGAACATGCGGCGCACCTGGTGGTAGCGGCCTTCGGTGAGCGTCAGCTGCGCATGGCGTGGATCGATGACATGCAGATGGGCCGGCGCCAGCGGTGTCTGTTCCGACTCCAGCATCAGCGTGCCGCTGGCGAAGAGCGCGCCTTCGTCGCCGCGCAGATCCTGCGCCAGGGTGGCGTCGTAGACCTTGGGCAGGTTGGCTTTGGGCGAGATGATCCGGTGCAGCAGGCCACCGTCGTCGGTCAACAACAGCAGGCCACTGGTCTCGCGGTCCAGGCGCCCCACCGTGGACAGCACCGGTGAGCGCTCGCGGAAGCGGGGCGGAAACAGGTCGTAGACGATGCGCCCGGTGTCCTTGGTCGAGCAGGTGTAACCCACCGGTTTGTGCAGCAGGATCGCGACGCCCGGCGCGGGGTCGAGCGGTTCGCCGTCCACGCGGATGCTGTCGTGGTCGACCGGGTCATCGGCATACAGCACCTCACCGGCGGCGTCCGTGACGCGACCTTCGCGGAACATCCACTGCACGTCCTTGCGACTGCCGTAGCCGAGGTTGGCGATGTGCTTGACGATCTTCATGCGCTCACCGCCTCGCTTTCACCGCGGCGATGACCTTGAAGCCATCGCGTTCGCCCGCCACGCGCACCTCGCCGAAGCGCTCGTTCAAGGTCTGCTCGTACGGCAGGTGGCGGTTGGCCACCAGCCACAGGCGGCCGCCAGGCTTGAGCGCGGCGGCCGCGGCAGTGATGAAGCGCTGGCCGATGTCCGGACGGTCCGCACGGCTCTGCGTGTGGAACGGCGGATTGCTGACGATGAAGTCGTAGCGCTGCGGTAATCCCGCGGTGACGTCGTGCCAGTGGAATTCGAGCGTTGCGCTCGTACCGGTTTCCGCGAGGTTCGCCCTGGCGAGCGACAACGCGCGTGCCTCGGCTTCGAACAGGTCGAGCGCGGTGATGCCGGGATTGCGCGCCAGCAGCGACAGCGACAGGAATCCCCATCCCGCACCCAGGTCGGCGCCGTGTCCGGCGATGTCCGTCGGCAGGCATTCGACCAGCAGCGCGGAAGCCGGATCGATCCGGTTCCAGGCGAACACGCCGGGGCGGCTGAGGTAGCGGCCGTTCTCGATACGGCGCGGCGCGTCCAGCGCCAACCATTGCGCGAGCAACGCGTCGTCGACGCTGTCCGCGCGTTTGCGCGTCCAGAACGTGCGGCAATGGAACTTGGTCAGCGTGCCGGCCAGTCCCGCGAGTTGCTTCAGGTCGGTTTCGCCCGACTTGGCGCCCTCGTTGTTGGTCATCGCGGCGACGACGACGCCGTCGGGCCCCGCCAGCTGCACGGCGCGTGCAAGCAACGCGCGCGCTTCTTCGCGCTGGCGCGGCGGCAACACCAGCACCAGAGCGTAGCGCGTCGGTTCGGCCGCTGCATCGGTGACGACGCGCAGGCCGGCGCGTTCCAGCAGTTCGGCGTCGGGACGGAAACTCTGTTCGCATACCAGCTGCGACAGCGGGAACTGGCGCAACGCGGCGCCATCGCGCGCGCGCAGGAACAGCACCGGCCCGGACGGCCAGGCGAGCACGCCCTGCGCGAAGGGCAGCATCAGGGCATCGAGAGCGGGATCGGAGAAGGGAGAGGCCACGATGCGACGCGCAGGCAGGGAATGAGGCGTCATTCTAACGGCAGCCACTCGCGACCGATTCCACCACCGTCGGTCGGGCTTCGAAAATAAAATGAAAAAAGTGTTGCGCATCGCAAACAAGCGGCGTATCGTGCGCGCCCGTCGGCCACATGGCCGTTTTTTCAGCAATCGAATTCTTCCCATGAAGCCCGCCTATTCCTTCGACAGCAAGCCCGCCCTGCAGCCAACGCGCTGCGGCCTGGCGCTGCGTGCGAACGGCTGCGACCTGCGCGATATCGAACGCGCACGGCACCTGGACTTCTGACATCCGGCTGACTCCCTGGGAGATCGGCCACCCCGATCTCCCGAGGAACGCGAACGCCCTCGGGTCGCCATACCCGGGGGCGTTTTGTTTTCAGCGTTCGCGGAGGATGCGCATGCATCGAGGTTCGTTTCTTTCCACCACGGAAGTTCCTTTCCGCCCTGGGGCATCCGGGTAGCGCGCGTGCGCGCCCCGATGCAGGGGCGCGGCTGCGACTGGCGCATGTGCGCTGCGTCGTGATGCCCCGACGCGGGCTGCATGTGGAGAGAACACTCACAAGGGCGCATGGCGCCCGAACGGATTGCCGGTTGGCGACAGCCGGCAATGGGGAGCATCGATCGAACACGCTACAGCGGTACGGGCTGGTGTCCCGTCCGGTGCGCGCGGCGCTGCCGTGGCGTATGCCGAAGCGTGGGAGACGGTGTTCCTCGAGCGGACGGAAGCTCAGAGGTCGAGCAGCGGCGCATGCCGTTGGCCACCGGTTCGAATCCGGTTCGTCCACCACTGGATAGCTCAGATGGTTAGAGCATCGGACAGTTAATCCGAGTGTCGCGGGTTCGATTCCCGCTCCAACGCCTGCAAGGGCACATGACCTTTCACGTCATGACACCGGGACGAAAGTCCCACCAGGAAACGCCCCGTGCCGTGCGATGTCTTTCCGCGATGGAATGCAGGAAGGCAGCGCACCGCAGCGGGGACTGTGCCGGTACCGCGCCCTCGACGCGGAAGCGCGCAGCGTTCGATGCGGTCCACGGACCGCGCCCTCGCTGCGATGCTTCCGCCGACAGCGCCGATCGCCCGCATCGCCGCCGTCCAGGGGCGTTTCCACCTTCTTCCGCCGACCGCATGCCGCGGCCGGCACCCGTCGCCGCGGGACTCGATCCACCGCGGCGATCCGTTGAATCCGGATCGAACCACCAGAGCCAACAAGGAGAACAACGCCATGTTCTGGACCAAGAGGGTCGTGATCGGTGACGGCGAGCGCGGCCTGGTGTATCGCAACCGTCGGTTCGAGCGATTGCTCGTGCCCGGCGTGTACCGCTGGTTCGACCCGATGGGTCGGATCGAGGTGCGCACCTTCAACATCGCCGCACCGGAGTACGCCGGCCACGACGTCGACGCGCTGATCGCGCGCCTCGGCGAGCGCCTGGGCGACACCTTCGTCCTCGCCGACATCGGCGTGGACGAGGTGGGCCTGGTACTGAAGAACGGCAAGCTGGAAGACGTGCTGCCGCCCGGCACGCGGCGCCTGTACTGGATCGGGCTGGTGAAGGTCCAGGTGCAGTCGGTGGCGCTCGCCACGCCGGACGTGGACGTCGCCGTCGCGCGGCGCCTGCGCCAGCTGGGCGCGTTGTCGAAGCTGGCGGTGGTGGCCGATGTGCCGGCGGAGTTCGCCGGCCTGGTGTTCATCGACGGCAAGCTCGAGCGCACGCTCGCCCCGGGCAGCTACGCCTTCTGGAATTTCCAGAAGAACGTGGTCGTGGACATCGTCGACCTGCGCGTGCAGGCGATCGAAGTCTCGGGTCAGGAGCTGTTGACCCGCGACAAGGTCAGCCTGCGCGTGAACCTGGCCGCCAGCACCCGCGTCACCGACGTGGTGGCGGCGCGCACCAAGGTCGCGAAGGTCGGCGACTTCGTCTACCGCGAGCTGCAGTACGGCCTGCGCAAGGCGGTCTCCGCCAAGACGCTGGACGAACTGCTGGGCGACAAGGCCTCGCTGGACGCCGACATCTTCGCCTACGTGCGCGGCCAGATGGCCGGGCTCGGCGTCGAGGTGCTTGGCGTGGGCGTGAAGGACGTGATCCTGCCGGGCGAGATGAAGGAGATCCTCAACGGGGTGGTGCAGGCGGAGAAGACGGCGCAAGCCAACGTGATCCGCCGCCGCGAGGAGGCGAACGCCACGCGTTCCCTGCTCAACACCGCGAAGCTGATCGACGAGTCGCCGGTGCTGATGCGCCTGAAGGAGCTCGAGGCCCTGGAGAAGGTCACCGAGAAGATCGACAAGCTCACCGTGTTCGGCGGCCTGGATGGCGTGCTGAAGCAATTGGTGACGTTGAAGTAGCAAGACCTGGCGCGGTGGACGGAACCGCCGCGCCCGGTTTCAATGGAGTGAACACATGAACATGCAGACATCATTCGAACTGCTGCACGCCGAGGGCAGCACCACGCCGATCAAGGGCTGGGTGCGCGGCGTGCCGCTGGACCAGGGCGCCCACGAGCAGCTGCGGAACATCGCGGCCGTCCCCTTCGTCGGCCCGTGGGTCGCGGTCATGCCCGACGTGCACCTGGGCAAGGGCGCGACCGTGGGCTCGGTCATCCCGACGCGCGGCGCCATCATTCCGGCGGCGGTCGGCGTGGACATCGGCTGCGGCATGGCCGCGGTGCGGACGACGCTGCGCGCGAAGGACCTGCCCGACAACCTGGCGCAACTGCGTTCGAGCATCGAGCGCAGCGTGCCGGTCGGCAACGGCCGCGGCGGTGAGCACTGGACGCTGCCGGACAGCATCCGCACACGCATCACCCAATCCGGACTGGAACCGCGCCTGGAGGCGATCAAGCAGAAGCACCGCAAGATCCGCACCGACAAGCTGGACCGCCAGATCGGCACGTTGGGCGGCGGCAACCACTTCATCGAGATCTGCCTGGACGAGGCCGATGCGGTGTGGGTGATGCTGCACAGCGGTTCGCGCGGCACCGGCAACCTGATCGGCACGTACTTCATCGAGCGGGCGCGCGAGCAACTGGCGCACCGTATGCTGGGCTTCCACCTGCCGGACAAGGACCTGGCCTTCTTCATGGAAGGCGAGCCCTTGTTCGACGATTACGTGGAAGCGGTCTCGTGGGCGCAGGATTACGCCCGCGAGAACCGCGAAGCGATGATGTCGCGCGTACTGGCGGAGATGCGCCACCGCCTGCCGAAGTTCCAGTTGGAGAAGATGGCGGTGAACTGCCACCACAACTACGTGCAGAAGGAATCGCACGGCGGCGTGGACCTGCTGGTGACCCGCAAGGGTGCCGTGAGCGCGCGCGCAGGCGAGCTGGGGATCATCCCCGGCAGCATGGGCGCGAAGAGCTTCATCGTGCGCGGCAAGGGCAACGCGGACAGCTTCCACAGCTGCAGCCACGGGGCCGGCCGCGTGCTGAGCCGTACCGCGGCGCGCCAGCAGATCACCCTGTCGCAGCACCGCGAGGCGACGGCGCACGTCGAATGCCGCAAGGACGCCGGCGTGATCGACGAATCACCGGCGGCCTACAAGGACATCGACGCGGTGATGTCGGCGCAGAGCGACCTGGTGGAGGTCGTCCACACGCTGCGCCAGGTGGTGTGCATCAAGGGGTGAGCTTCGGCTCGCCCCTTTTTTTGCGGACTACACGCGCAGGAGACGGCGTATCAGCCCTGCAGCTCGCGCAACGTCACCGACGGCGGCGCATCCAGCACCTTGCGCGTGGCGAACAGGCCCGCGCCCAGCGCCGCCAGCATGCCCAGCCCGCCACCGATGGCGGCCAGCTGCCAGTTCGCCTTCCACGGCAGGTCGAACACCTGCGTGGCGACCACGCCCGACAGCACCGAGGCCGCGATGGCGGCGACCAGTCCCGCGAGCAGGCCGATGGCGGCGAACTCGGACGCCTGTGCGAGTCGCAGCTGGCGACGGCTGCCACCGAGCACGCGCATCACGCCACCTTCCAGCAGCCGTTCGTCCTGGCTCGCGCTGACCGCGGCCATCAGCACCAGCAGGCCCGCCGCCAGCGAGAACCAGAACACCACCTGCACGACCTGCGAGACCTGCTCGGCCGTGCTGCGCACCTGCTTCAGCACCGCCTCCACGTCGATCACGGAGAGATTGGGGAACTGTCCCACCAGCTCGCGCGTGAACGCGGTATCGCCGGTCGGCACGCTGACCGCGGTGATGTAGCTGGCCGAGTAGCCATCGAGCGCGCCCGGCGAGGCGACGACGAAGAAATTCGGACGGAAGCTCTCCCAGTCCACGCTGCGCAGGCTGGTGATGCGGCCTTCGAAGCGCTGGCCGGCGATATCGAAGGCGACGCGGTCACCCAGCTTCCAGCCCAGTGCGTCGGCGAAATCCTCTTCCACCGACAGCTCCGGCGACGACGGTGTGCGGTCGGTCCAGAATTCGCCCGCGGTCACCTTGTTGTCGTCGCGCAACGTCGCGGCCATCGACAGGTTGAATTCGCGTTCGGCACGGCGCTGCGTGCGCTCGTCGGCCTCTTCATAGTCCGCACCGCTGCTCGGTTTGCCGTTCAGTTCGACCAGGCGGCCGCGGATCATCGGATACAGGTCCACCGCTGACAGGCCGCGCGCCTGCATGAAGGTCTTCACCGGATCGACCTGGTCCGGCTGCACGTTGATGATGAAGCGGTTGGGCGCATTGGCCGACAACGCGAGCTGCCAGCGATCGAGCAGATCGGTGCGCACGAAGGTCAGCAGCAGCAGCGCCATCAGACCGAGGCCGAGGGCAGAGACCTGCGCGATCGACGTGCCCGCGCGACGGCTGACGTTGGCCAGCCCGTAACGCAGGCTGCCGCGCAGCCGCGACCGCAGGCGGCGCACCAACAGGATCAGCAGCCACGCCAGCAGGGCAAGCACGGCGAGCGTACCGACGATGCCGATCAGCATCGCGGTGCCCAGGGTGGGCGACCCGGCCTTCCACCACAGCAGCGCACCCAGTCCGACGAAGCCCGTCAGCGCGACCAGCCATGCGCTCGGTTCGGTGCGGTCGAGGTCGCGACGCAGCACGCGCAAGGCCGGCACGCGCCGCAGCGCCAGCACCGGCGGCGCACCGAACGCGAGCAGCACGATCATGCCCACGCCATACCCCTGCACCGCGGGCAACAGCCCCGCCGGCGGAATATCGATCTCCAGCGATTGCTGCAGCCAGCGGCCGATGCCCCATTGCAGGCCGAACGCGACCAACACGCCCACCGTGCACGCGGCCAGGCCCAGCAGCACCAGCTCGCCGACGTGGATGCCCACCAGCGTGCGCTGCTGTGCGCCGAGGCAGCGCATCACGGCGGTGCCGGAGAGATGGCGCTCGCTGTGGCGGCGCGCGGCCATCGCCACCGCGACGGCAGCAAGCACCACCGAAACCAGCGCGGCCAATCCCAAGAAGCGGCTCGCGCGGTCCAGCGCGGACCGCACTTCGGGGCGCGCATCCTGGATCGTCTCCATCCGCTGGCCGCGCGCGAGCTGCGGCTTGACCGCCGCGGTGAACGTTTCGACCGCGGCGGCATCGCCAGCGACCACGAGGCGATAGCGCAGGCGACTGCCCTCCTGGACGAGGCCGGTGGACGGCAGGTCGGCCAGGTTGAGGAACACCTTGGGCGCGACGTTGAAGTAGTCCAGCGCCGCGTCCGGCTCCTGCGTCACCAGTGCGGCCAAGGTCAGCGTGCGTGTGCCGATGCCGATCGCATCGCCGGGTTTTGCACCCAGCGTTTCGGCGCCCGCCTGGCTGATCCACACCGTGCCCGGCGCGGGCACGCCGACGGCATCGCGCTCGGCGGCACCGGTCCGGTCGACGATGCGGAAACTACCGCGCAGCGGGAAGCCCTCGCCCAGCGCGCGCAGGTCGCCGAGCGACAGCGATTCGCCCGCGCGCACCATGCTCTGCATCTCCTGGGTCTCGGTCACGCGCAGGCCGGGCGCGTTCGCCAGCGCACGCAGTGCATCGGTAGGCGGCGTATCGCCACGCACGACCACGTCGCCGCCCAGCAGGCGGTTGGCCTCGATGGCGAGCGCACGCTCCGCGCGATCGGTGACGAAGCCGACCGACGTCACCCCGACGACGGCCAGCACCAGCGCGGCGAACAGGATGCGGATGTCGCCTGCGGCCAGGTCGCGGCGCAACTGGCGCCACGCGAGCGCCAGCGTCCTCATACGGCGTCGCCCTGCAGGCGCCCGGCATCCAGGCGCAGGCGACGCTGGCAACGTTCGGCCAGGTGGTCGTCATGGGTGACCAGGATCAGCGTGGTGCCGGCATCGGCATTCAGCGCGAACAGCAGGTCGATGATCGCCTGGCCGGTATGGGTATCGAGATTGCCGGTGGGTTCGTCCGCGAACAGCAGCGAGGGGCGGGTGACGAACGCACGCGCCAGCGCGACGCGCTGCTGTTCGCCGCCCGACAGCTGCCGTGGATAGTGGCCCAGGCGCTGGCCGAGGCCGACCTTCTCGAGGATCTGGCGCGCCGGGCCGTCCACATCGGCATCGCCGCGGAGTTCCAGCGGCAACATGACGTTCTCCAGCGCGGTCAGCGACGGCAGCAGTTGGAAGCTCTGGAACACGAAGCCGACCTTGTCGCCGCGCACGCGCGCCCGGCCGTCTTCGTCCATGTCGGAGATGCGCTCGCCGTCGAGCGTCACCGTGCCTGCGCTGGGAACGTCCAGGCCCGCGAGCAACGACAGCAGCGTGCTCTTGCCGGAACCTGATGCACCGACGATCGCCACGGTGTCGCCGTGGCCGATGCGGAAGCCGACATCGTCGAGTATCGTCAGGTCGCCGTCGGGCAGTGGTACATGCTTGCCGAGGCCCTGCACGTCCAGGACGGCGTGGCGTGTGGCGGCTTCAGTGTGCAGTCTGCTGGCGTCGGCCATGATCGTCTCGTCGGTCATTTCGTGAATCATCGGGAGCACGGATTAAATGTTTCTTAATTCAAGCAGGTATGGGGCCGGACGCGCGGGCATGCAATGGGTCATGGGTCTGGCCCTGCTTCTGCTCGTCGCGTTGTTCGCACGTCCCGTCGCAGCGCAGACCGCGCAGGCCGCCCCGGCGAAGGCCGCGCGCACCATCCTGGTGATGGGCGATTCGCTGTCGGCCGCGTATGGGCTGGCGCCCGCACAGGGATGGGTCGCCCTCACCGCCGACCGTGTCGGCAAGACGAAGCCGGGCTGGCGCGTCGTCAACGCCAGCATCAGTGGCGAGACCACCGCGGGCGGTGCAGCCCGCATCGCGGCGGAACTGCAGCGCCACCGTCCCGCTGTCGTCGTCATCGCATTGGGCGCGAACGACGGTCTGCGCGGGCTGCCGCTGGCGCAGACCCGCGCCAACCTCGCGAAGATGATTGCGGCCGCCCAGGCGGGCAAGGCCAAGGTCCTGCTGGTGGGCATGCGCATGCCGCCCAACTACGGGCCGGACTACACGCGCGGCTTCGAAGAAAATTACCGCGCACTGGCCAAGCAGTACGGCACCGCCCTGCTGCCCTTCCTGCTGGAGCCGATCGCACTGGACCGCAACGCCTACCAGGCCGACAACCTGCACCCGGTCGCCACCGCCCAGCCCAGGCTGCGCGATCATGTCTGGAAGGCGCTGGAGCCGCTGTTGCGCTGAGGGGCGTAGGATTTTTCCTACGCTCAACCGCGGCGTCCGCCGAATGTGAAAATTGACACATTCGCGCACAGTAGCCCTGCCGGTTCCCTGCCCGGCGCTGCTACTGGAGTACCCCATGCCACGACTGCTTTTCACCATCGCCGCCGCCGCCAGCGGCTGGCAGCTCTATGAAGGCGAGTACGGCCGCAACTGGTTCGACAACCTCTGCGATGCCCGCGAGAACGCGAAACTGCTCGCCGCCACCCTGCACCAGCATCACGGCATCCCCACCGCCGTCGTCATCGAGATGCCGAGCAACGAAGCCATCCTGCTGGCCCGCCACGGCTGACCCGTTTACGCGGCAATCCCCGACAGCTGCCGCAACACCTGCTCGAAGGTCTCAGGCGGCTGTCCGCCCTGGACCAGGTGGCGTCCGTTGAAGATCACCGACGGCACCGCCTGGATGCCGTGCTGCTGGTAGAAGCGTTCGCGCTCACGGACTTCGGCGGCGAACCGGCCGGTCTCGAGGATGCGCCGCGCCTCTTCGGCATCCAGCCCCGCACCATCGACGATCGCGACCAGCGTGTCGCGGTCGGACAGGTTGCGGCCTTCCCCGTGGTACGCCTGCAGCAATGCGCGCTTGAGCGTGTGTTGTTGGGCGGCGCCCCGTCCGCCGGCCCAGTGCAGCAGCCGATGTGCGTCGAAGGTGTTGTAGATGCGGTCGCGCTTCTGAAGATCGAAGTGGAAACCCAGGGTCTCGCCACGCTGACGCAGGGCCTCGCCGTTCTGCGCCAGCTGCGCAGGCGACAGGCCGTACTTGCGGCCCAGGTGATCGGCGATGGACTCGCCCGAGGGACCCATGTCCGGATTCAGCTCGAACGGTTCGAAGTGCAGTTCGACCTGCAAATCGCCACCGACGGCGGCGATCGCGCGCTCGAGCGACGCGAGCCCGATCGCGCACCATGGGCAGGCAACGTCGGAGACGAAATCGATCTTCACGGGCTTGTTCACGGGCGCGTACTCCGGCACTGAATCAGCAGATCCACAGGATTGCGCCATCGCCGCGCGCAGCGGCGCCGCGGTAGAAAGCGACCAGCTTGCGGTAGTTCTCCGCGATGTAGTCCAGCGCATCGTCGCCATCGCGGACACACATCTCGGACAGGTAGACGTTGGCCTGCGCCAGGCTCGCCGGATCGAAACGTCGCTTGAAAGCATCCTCGTCAAGCAGGGCGGAAGCGATCTCCGATACCTGCTCCGGCATCAGAATGCGCGCAGGCCCGTAGCCGGCATCCTCTCCCACCTCCTCGCCGCCGAACACGGCCCATCCGAGCGGCGCTTCCGCTTCTTCAGCCTGGCCGGTAAGCATGAAATGGATGCAGTGCCACGACTTGTCCAGATCGATGCAGTTCGGCGGCTCACGCTCGCCGTCGTCGGGGTAGAGATATCCCTCCACCAGGTCGGGATCGTCCTTGAGGCGTCCGATCGTCGCTCGATCGATTCCCGCCAAACACGCCACCATGCCCATGCGCGATATCCCTATGTCTGAATGATGGAAGAGCGTTGCAAGACTGATACGGCGTCAGTCGCCTTTGTACACACGGCCCTGCTTCATCACGAAGCCGACGTTCTCCAGCACCGCCACGTCCTGCAGTGGATCGCCGTCCACCGCGATCAGGTCGGCGACGTAGCCCGGCTTGAGCACGCCCACGTCCTTGTCGATGCCGAACAGCCGCGCGTTCACCACCGTGGCCGAGCGGATCGCCTGCAGGGGCGTCATGCCGAACTGGACCATGCGCGAGAACTGGCGCGCGTTGAGCCCATGCGGGTACACCCCCCCGTCGGTGCCGAAGCCCATGATCGCGCCTGCCTGGTGCGCCTTGCGGAAGTTCTCGCGCTGGGTGGCGCCCACGCGACGCTCCTTTTCCAGCGATTCGGGCAGGAAGCCGGCCTTCTCGCCCTCGCCGAGGATGTACTCGGTGTTGTAAATGTCCATCACCAGCACGGTGCCGTTCTTCTTCGCCAGCGCGATGCCGTCGTCGTCGATGAAGCTGGCATGCTCGATGGAATCGACGCCGGCGAGCAACGCATTGCGGATGCCGGTCGCGCCATGCGCATGCGACGCGACCTTGCGGCCCAGCGCATGCGCCTCGTCCACCAGCGCCTCCAGTTCCTCCAGCGAGTACTGCGGTGCGCCGACCTCGGTGCCTTTCGACAACACGCCGCCGGTCGAGCAGGTCTTGATGAAATCGGCGCCGAACTTTACGTTCTGCCGCACCTTCTGCCGCGCGGCCCAGGGACCGTCGGCCACGCCCTCGCCCACGGCCTTGTATTCGGCGGGCAGCAGGTTGTTATCGCTGCAATGGCCGCCGGTGATGCCGATGGATACGCCACCGGCGAGGATGCGCGGCCCCTCCACTTCCCCGTTTGCGATCGCATCGCGCAGGGCCACGTCCGCGTAACCGGGCGAGCCGGGTACGCGCACGGTGGTGAAGCCCGCGAGCAGCGTGGTACGCGCGTTCTTCGCGCCCTTGATCGCGGCGGCCGGCAGCGAAATCGCCAGTCGCCGGTACCCCTGCAGGTCAGCATCGCCGTGCAGGTGCACGTGCGCGTCCATCAGGCCCGGGAGCACGGTCTTGCCCGACAGGTCGTGCACCGTTGCGCCGGCAGGTACGGGGGTCGTCGCTGCCGGACCGATGGCGGTGATGCGCGCATCCTCGATGACGATGGCCTGGTCGCTCAGCATCCGTCCGGATTCCACATCGAGCAGGCGTCCGGCCTTCACGTAGGTCGTCGCCGCGAACGCGGGTGCGCAGGCGACGGACAGGGCGGCGGCGAGGACACTCACCATACGAGCGTGCAGGCGCATCGGAACTCCGAGCAGGAAAGGGGCCGCGCGACTCTAGCAGCCGCACGCATTCGATGACGAAGCAGGGCGGGCGATCCCGCCCTGCGCACGCGCATCAGACCGGCGTTGGATTGCGGTAGGCGAAGCCCGCCTGGTGCCAGTACGGATACGGCTTCGGCCGCTGGCTCGCCTTATCCAGCTTGGCGACCTGTTCGGCCGTGAGGTTCCAGCCCACCGCGCCCAGGTTCTGCTTCAGCTGCTCCTCGTTGCGCGCGCCGATCACCACCGTGCTGACGGTGGGGCGATGCAACAGCCAGTTCAGTGCGACCTGCGGGATCGTCTTGCCGGTTTCCTGCGCGACTTCATCCAGCGCATCGACCACGTCGTACAGGTGTTCGAGGTCCACCTGCGGACCGGCATCCTGCGCCGTCTGCGACTGCAGGCGGCTGGTCTCGGGCAGCGGCTGGCCGCGACGGATCTTGCCGGTCAGGCGACCCCAGCCCAGCGGGCTCCACACCACGGCACCTACGCCCTGGTCGGCGGCGAGCGGCATCAGTTCCCACTCGTAGTCGCGGCCGACCAGCGAGTAGTACGCCTGGTGCGCCACGTAGCGCGTCCAACCATGGCGGTCGGCGGCGGCGAGCGACTTCATCAGGTGCCAGCCGGAGAAATTGGAGACGCCCAGATAGCGGATCTTGCCGGCCTTCACCAGCGTATCGAGCGTGGACAGTACTTCTTCCACCGGCGGGCGCGCGTCGAAGCCGTGCAACTGGAACAGGTCGATGTAGTCGGTGCCGAGCCGCTTCAGTGCGGCATCGACGGCGTTGATCAGGTGATGGCGCGACGAACCCACCTGGTTCTCGCCCTCGCCGAAGCGGAACGTGGCCTTGGTGGAAATGAGCAGGGAATCGCGGGCACGGCCCTTGATGGCCTCGCCGAGGATTTCTTCGGCCGCGCCCTTCGAATAGACGTCGGCGCTGTCGAACATGGTGAGGCCCGCATCGAGGCAGATGTCGACCAGGCGACGCGCTTCGGCCACGTCCGTGCTGCCCCAGGCGCTGAACAAGGCGCCCTGGCCACCGAAGGTGCCGGTGCCGAAGGACAGGACGGGGACGCGCAGGCCGGACGCGCCGAGGTAGCGGTATTCCATGGGGAGAGTTCCAGAAACGGGGGAGTGCGCCATTGCACTCCCCCGTCGCCGCAGCAGCAACCCCTTGCGATGGAACGCTTAGTTCGCGCTGGCGGCCGGTCGCACGATGACCTCACTGACATCCACGTCGTCGGGCTGCTCCACCGCGTAGGCGATGGCGCGCGCGATCGCCTCGGCCGGGATCGCGACCTGGCGGAAGTCCTCGAGCCACGCCTTGATGCCCGCATCGCTGGTGGTTTCGGCCAGTTCGCTCGTCGTCACGCCGGGCGAGATCACGGTGACGCGCAGGGTGTCGTGTTCCTGCCGCAGTCCCTCGGAAATGGCGAGCACGGCATGCTTGGTCGCGCAGTACACCGACGCGCTGGGCCACACGCGATGGCCGGCGGTGGATGCGACGTTGATGACCTGCCCGCCGCCCTGCGCCTGCATCACCGGCAGCGCCGCGGCGATGCCATGCAGCACGCCGCGGATGTTCACGTCGATCATCGCGTTCCACTCATCGATCTTCAGCGCGGCCAGCGGCGACAGCGGCATGACGCCGGCGTTGTTGACGATCACGTCGAGCCGGCCGTATTCGGCCTGGGCGAACGCGACGAACGCCTGCATGTCGTCCAGGCGGGTGACATCGAGCGCACGGAAGCGCGCGCTCCCGCCCGCGGCGACGATGTCGGCGGCCAGCCGCTCGAGCCGGTCGGTGCGACGCGCGCCGAGCACGACGTGCGCGCCGCGACGGGCGAGTTCGCGGGCGGCGGCTTCGCCGATGCCGCTGCTGGCGCCGGTGATGGCGATGGTTTTTCCTTCGATTCCGGACATGGGGTGACCTCGTTGGGGGAATGCGCGGCACGGGCCGTGCCGCAACGGGGCGCAGTCTCCGCCCGCCTGCCGCGACGCCGATATCCGGTTCCTCCGCGATCCTTGCCTGATCCTGCGCCAGCCCACTCGCACCCATTCCATCCTGCGGCACGCTGCGTAGACTCGCCTCATCCCCCAAGCCTTCAGCCACGGCCCTTCCCATGTCCGATACCGCGTCCGTCCATGCCGATCGCCTGCGCGAGCTGGCCGGCCTGATTGAACGATCCACCGGCGGTGATGGCCTGCACACGACCGCGATCCCGGCGCTGCAGTTCTCCCGGCTCAGTGCGCCGATGCCGCTGCCGATGCGCGGCGTGCAGGAGGCCGCGCTGTGCCTGATCGTCCAGGGCGCGAAACGCGCGATCCTCGCCGACGAGGTGTACGAATACGACGCCAGCCGCTTCGTCGTTGCCTCGGTGGACCTGCCGGTCACGGGCCAGGTCACCCAGGCCTCGGCGGAGGCGCCCTACCTGTGCCTGGTCCTGAAGCTGTCGCCCGCCACCATCGCCGAACTGGTCACCGACGCCGAGTCGGCCCGGGCGCCGTTGCCGCCGCCGTCGCGCGGCCTGTTCCTGCAGCCCAGCAGCGTGGAGATGCTCGACGCGGCGATCCGCCTGGTGAAGCTGCTGGATACCCCGCACGACATTCCTCTGCTGGGGCCGCTGATCGAGCGCGAGATCCTGTACCGCGTGCTGTGCAGCCCGCAGGGCGCGATGCTGCGCCACATCGGCATCGCCGACAGCCAGGGCCAACGCGTGGCCAAGGCGATCCACTGGTTGCGTCAGCACTACGCGCAACCGCTGCGCATCGACCACATCGCCCGCGAAGTGCACATGAGCGCATCGGCGCTGCACCATCACTTCAAGGCGGTCACCGCGATGAGCCCGCTGCAGTACCAGAAACAGCTGCGCCTGCAGGAAGCCCGCCGACTGATGCTGAGCGAAGTGATGGATGCCGCGAGCGCCGGCCATCGCGTGGGCTACGAAAGTCCGTCGCAGTTCAGCCGCGAGTACAGCCGCATGTTCGGCGCGCCGCCGGTGCGCGACGTGGAGCGCCTGCGCAGCCTCTGAACGGGGCGGAAACCCGCGCTGAACATGCCGTAAGCCCCGCCTGCCGTAGCGTTGCCGCCCTTCCCGGCGCGGGCGCACAATCCCCGTGGATAACCTCTCGAGGAACGGCCATGAAAGCCCCCGCCCTGCTGCTCACCGCCCTTGTCGCACTCACGGCCGCGCTGCCCGGCCAGGCGCGGCAGAAGGACGTCACCGATCCCGAGATTCCGCGCAGCCTGCCCGCCGAGGGCGGTGCCGTCAGCGTGAGCTGGACCGACCCCGCGCAGTTCAGCGAGATCAAGTTCGGTGGCAACCGTTGGGAATCGAAGCGCGGCACCTGGGTCACCGACCTGGCCAAGTACCTGCGTGATGAAGCCGGCCAACGCCTCGCACGCGGCCAGACGCTGGACCTCACCATCACCGACATCGATCGCGCCGGGCAGTACGAGCCCATCGTTCGCCCTGGCATGGACGACATCCGTATCGTGAAGGACATCTATCCGCCGCGGATGACGCTGAATTTCGTCGTGAAGGGCCCCGATGGGCAGGTGGTCGCGGAAGGCGAGCGCAAGCTGGTCGACCATGGGTTCCTGATGGGACCCCACCTCAACAACAACGACACCCTGCGCTACGAGAAGCGCATGATCGATGACTGGCTGCGTCGCGAGTTCAAAGGCAACGCCGCGCTGACGTCCACGCCCTGAGCCAGCGGCTCACGGCGCCGCGTCGCGCGGCGCTGGTTCGTGCGGATAGACCGCCGACACGGAACACTGCACGCGGATCCCACGGCGCGACCAGCGACGTTCGTCGCCAGGAATCACCGCATCCGCGTTGCCCGCGTCGAACAGGCTGCCGCCGCCGCTGTCCTGGGCCACCACGCGATCTCCAGGATTGCCGCAGATCAGCCCGATGCCGACGCCGGACCGGAAGCTGATCGCGGGTGCCGAATCCAGATCGGGGCAGCTCTGCGCGAGTTCGACCCGGTAGTAGCGATGACCGCCGGAGCGGCGCGGCGACAGTTCGACCAGCATGCCCTGCTGGTCTTCGGACCAGGCGCGCAGGTACCTCGGGTTGAAGCAGAAGCTCGAGGAACCGGCGAAGCCCCGCCGTTGCGGCGCGCGCACCTCCACCGTCTCCAGCGTGGTCACGCCGTCATCCGTCTGCATCGATGCGGCACGCGCCATCGCGGCGTACTCGCGGGCATCGATCGTCCCGATGCCGGTCACGGCACAGGTCGCCTCGCCGATGCGCACGTATTCCTGGCCGGTCCCGCACACCCAGCCCTCGCGGGCCAGCAGGACCGCATCGGCCCGTCCGGCACCGGGACAGCCTTCGGACAGGGTGATCCGGAAGCGCTGGCCGTCGCGGCCCTGCACGGCCAGTTCCGTCGACGAGGCCTGCCGCACTTCCGCCATCTGCCGGGCATCCAGACAGCCGGGGGCCGGTGGCACACGCGGAGGCGCGTCGGGCGCCTGGGCATGCGCTGCCTGGTGCAGCGCCAACGTCATCAACAGAGCCAGCTTCAGTCGCATCCGTGCTTCTTCCTCGGGAACGCGGCGATGGTAAACCAGGCTTGTGGCGCGCAGGAGGCGGCACCATATCGAGGGCATCCCTTCTTGCCGCGGAGCACGTCCATGACGACCTTCGACCTCACCCCGCCCACCGAGCCGCAACGCACGGCACTGATCGCCGGCCTGAGCGACGACGAACGCCGGGTGCTGCTGCAGCACGGCACCGAAGCGCCGTTCTGCGGCGTGTTCCTGGACAACAAGCAGGACGGCACCTACACCTGCCGCCTGTGCGGCCTGCCGCTGTTCCGCTCCAGCGCGAAGTTCGACTCCGGTACCGGCTGGCCGAGCTTCTTCCAGCCCGTGGATGAAGCGCACATCGGCCGCATCCGCGATGCCAGCTACGGCATGGTCCGCACCGAAATCGTCTGCGCCCGCTGCCACAGCCACCTGGGCCACGTGTTCCCGGACGGCCCGCCGCCGACCGGCGAGCGGCACTGCCTGAACTCGGTCTCGCTGGCGTTCACGCCGCAGGGCACGTCCCTGCCGGACCCGCTGCAGCGCGGCGGCGCGGAGTCGCAACCGGCGGGATGACGCGGCCGGACTGTCACGAGACGGGCACATGACGGCGGTAGCCTGATCGTCACCCAACCGTCGCCCGGCTGTCACATGGCCGCATCTCCTGTTGTCCACCCGCCTGCCCCCACCTTCACCGGACTGCCTGGCGCGCTCTGGCTGTACCGGTTCGATGCCGCGGGACGGGCGCAGGCGCTGGATCCCGCCTCGTGCAGCGCGCGCACGCTGCATGACGCCGATGTCGACGACTGGCACTGGCTGCACCTGGACCTGAGCGATGTCCGCAGCGCGCAGATCGTCGCGACGCTGCCGCTTCCCGAAGAAGCGCACGCCACGCTGGTGTCGCCCGATTCCCACGTCAACCTGCAGTTCGAGGATGCGGTCGCGCACGGCGTATTCGTCGACTGGGTGCACCAGCGCGGCGTCGACCTCGCTGCCGAAGGCCAGCTGCGCGGCGACGACGGCATCGGCTGGCTGCACTTCGCGATGACGGACCGCGTGCTGGTCACCGCGCGACGGCAGGCGCTGCGTTCGCTGGAGGCCGCCCGCCGCAACGTGATGGCCGGCGCAGTGACCGATTCGCCGGTCCGCCTGCTCGAGTTGGTGGCGGGGCGCTTCGCCGATACGGTTGAGCGCAGCAGCGACGGATTGTCCACGCGACTGGACCGCATCGAGGACCGCGTGCTGGCGGACAGCATCGGCGAAGAGCGGCGCGACCTCGCGCAGCTGCGCCACCAGACCGTGCGCCTGCACCGGCCGCTCACCGCGATGCGGCGTGTGCTGAAGCCGTTCGAGCAACGCCACGCCGGCGACACCGACCACGAGCTGCTCGCCGCCATCGCCCGCCTCAACCAGCGCCTGGACGACCTCGATGGCGATGTCGGCACACTGCAAGAGCGCGCGCGCCTGCTGCAGGACGAAGTAGCCGCCAAGCTCGCCGAGCGCACGAACCGGCACCTTTACGTGCTCTCGATGATCACCGCCCTGCTGCTGCCGCCGAGCCTGGTCGCCGGCCTGTTCGGCATGAACCTGCCCGGCCTTCCGTTCGCGCACAGCGCCCATGGGCTGGCGTTCGCGTTGCTGCTTGGCGCGGCCTCGAGCGTGGTGGTCTACCTGCTGCTGCGGCGCATGGGCGTGGCGCGCTCGACCTGAGCGCGGCGTGCGGGCGCGCTATCCTAGCGGCCTGATGACACTGCCCCTCCGCACCGCCACCCGTTACGTCACTCCGCTGCGCGAAGGCGGCTCCATGCCCGCCGTGGTCGAAGCGGACGACGAAGGCCTGTACGTGCTGAAGTTCCGCGGCGCAGGCCAGGGGCCTAAGGCGCTCGTCGCCGAGGTCATCGCCGGTGGTCTGGCCAAGGCCCTGCAGTTGCCGATGCCCGACCTCGCCCTGATCGAACTCGACGCGGATCTCGCCCGCACCGAAGGCGACCCCGAGATCCAGGACCTGATCAAGGCCAGCGCCGGCATCAACCTGGCGATGGACTACCTGCCTGGCGCGGTGAACTTCGATCCCGTCGCGGAACAACCCGATGCGGACCTGGCGTCGCGCATCGTCTGGTTCGATGCCTTCATCAGCAATGTCGACCGCACCGCGCGCAACACCAACCTGCTCATGTGGCACCGCAGGCTGTACCTGATCGACCACGGCGCGGCGCTGTACTTCCACCACGGCTGGGACGGCGACGCATCCGGCGCCGGCAAGCCCTTCGCGCTGATCCGCGACCACGTGCTGCTGCGCTGGGCATCGCGACTGGACGAGGTCGATGGCGGCATGGTGGCGGCACTGACCGAGGCCGTGATCGCGGGCATCGTCGCCGACGTGCCGGATGCCTGGCTGCAGGGACCCGACGGCTTCGGCGATCCCGCGACGCAGCGGGCCGCCTATGCCGAATACCTGGTCCGTCGCGTGGCGCATCGCGAGGCGTTCGTGCAGGAGGCGATCCGTGCACGCGCCTGACACCTATGACTACGCGGTGATCCGCGTGGTCCCGCGCGTGGAGCGCGAGGAGTTCGTCAACGTCGGCATCATCCTGTCGTGCGAACGCGCGGGCTTCCTCGAAGCGCGGATCGAACTGGACGAGGCGCGCCTGCGCATGCTCGACCCCGCACTGGACATCGACTCGCTGCGCCGCCACCTGGACACCATCCCGGCGATCTGCCGCGGCGGCGACGCGGCGGCGCCGATCGGCCTGTTGCCGGCGCGCGCGCGCTTCCACTGGCTGACCGCCAAGCGCAGCTCGATCATCCAGACCTCGCCGGTGCACATGGGCCGCTGTGGCGACCTGCACGCGACGCTGGAGCACTTGATGGACCGCATGGTGCGGCCCCCGAAGGCCACCACGCCGCGATGAGCGTCTACGTGGACGATGCCGTCACGCTCTGGCGGGGAAAACGCTGGGCCCACATGATGGCCGACACCGTGGACGAGCTGCATGCGATGGCCGCGCGCCTGGGCATGCCGCGGCGCGCCTATCAGGACAAGCGCAGCGGCGCGCACTACGACCTGACCGAGGAACTCCGCGAACAGGCGCTGCGGTTCGGTGCGGTGGCGATCTCCCGCCACCACGACCGCGACCAGGTCCGCGCCATCATCCGCATCGCCCGCTCGCAATGGAGTGGGCTGCACACGGACGACTGACCGCCGCCCTCAGAGCAGTTGCGCCTTGCCGCTGCGGATGGCGTCGCCGACCAGGCGATCCACATCGCGCTGCATCTGCACCACGGCGGCCTCCTGGCGGCGAGCCAGGACCTCCTGCTGGCGGGCGAGCGGCTCCTGCTGGCGCGACAGCGTTTCCTGCTGCTTCGACAAGGCCTCCTGCTCCTGGGCCAAGGCCTCCATCTTGCGATCGATCTCGGCCTGGCGACCCTGTCCGCCACGCATCGCGGCCGATGCCTGCTCGCTGGCGATGGCCGCCATCTTCACGCCCAGTTCGCCCTGCTTTTCACCCAGCGCGCCCTGGCGTTCGCCGAGCGCACCCTGCTTCTCGCCGAGCTGGCCCTGCTGCGCACCGAGGGCTTCCATGGGCGCATGCGCCGCCTTGACCCGCTGCAACGTGGCGCTGTCGCGCACGACGTACTGCTTGCCGTCCTGGCGCACCCACATCACCGGTGCATTGCCCTGCTGCAGTTTGCGCGCGATGTCGATGTCGTCGCTGCGGCCGGCCATGGTCACTTCGTTGCCATCGATCAGGACGTAGGCATCACCGCTGCCCTCGCGATCGATGTTGATCACGTGCGTGCTGCCGTGACCGGCGTGTTTCGGAGGCGCAGGCGGTGCCGGCGGTGCCACCGTGGGCACCGGCGGCGCTGCAGGCGCGGGCGGCGGCGGCGGCGGGGGTGCAGGCACGGCGTACGGACTGGCGGCGGCGACGGCCCGCGGGGCGACGGCCGGACGCGCCTGCGGCGTGGCGCGGGGGGCCACGACGGCGACAGGCGCGATGGCGGCGGTGGGCGCGGCGGCAGGCGACGGTGCGACGGGCGCGGCAGCGGCACTGGCGGTGACCTGGTACGGCACGGCGCCAAGCAGCACCAGACCGATGGTGACGGCCAGGGCGCCGCTACGCAGCGGCGATGCGGTGTGCTGGAGCATGAGCAGTCTCCTCTTGAGGATGCGGAACGTGGGGGAGGCGCCGGCGAGGGCCGGCGACGGTGCGGTGGAAACGCCCAGCTTCACCAGCAGGCGTCCGTAGTCGTGGGGCGCATGGCGCTCGTCGGCCAGCACGGCGGCATCGCAGGCCACTTCGCGGGCCAGGCCGTACTCGCGCGCGGCGAGATGGGCGACGGGATGGAAGAAGAACAGGTGCTGCGCCAGCGCCGGCATCCACGCCCACCACAGATCGCGGCGCTGCAGGTGCGCGAGTTCGTGGTGCAGCGCCATGCGCAGGTCGTCGCCGCGCATCCGCGCCAGGCCGGCCGCGGGCAGCAGCAGCACCGGGCGCCACGGGTCGGCGAGCATCGGCGAGTCGATCTCGTCGCTGACCCGCAACGCGGGCAGCGTGGCGAGGCGCAGATGACGACCGAGTGCGGTGTACTCCTCATTCGCACGCAGGTCCATGCAGGGTCGCGCCCGCATCAGCTGTCCGCGCAGGCGGAGCGCGTGGCGCGCGGAATTCAGCAGCATTACCGCCACGCCCGCGAGCCAGGCCGCGAGCAGCCAGACAGGCCAGGCGATCGGCGTGTCCGCGTCCTGCGGGACGGCCATGCCGGCCGTGGTGGCGGTGACCGTGGTGTGCGTGGCGACGTCCGTTGCGGGAACGATATGTACGGCGACGGTGGCCGCAGGCTCGGCCGGCAACAGCGGCAGCGTGACCGGTGCATGCCAGAACAAGCCCACCACCATCTGGGTGGCGACCAACCACCACAGCCAGGCGCGCGTGCGGGCATCGAGTCGCGGGAGGAAGCGGCACAGCGCCCAGACCAGGGCGGCCAGCAGCACGGCTTGCCCGCCGACGGCGAGCAGGCGCGACGCGATCAGGTCGGCGAAGGCATCCAGGCCCATCTCAGCTCTCCTTCCGCTTGGATTGCAGGTTGGCGACCAGCGCTTCCAGTTCGGCCAGCTCGTCGTCGCTCACTTCCGAGCGCTGCGACATCCAGGCCACGAACGGCGACAGCGATCCCTGCAGGGTCTTCTCGACGAAGCTGCCCACCGCCGTGCGCATGACATCGTCGGACTGGGCCACCGGCGCGTAGCGGTACACCCCGTCCACCGGCCGCCTGCGCAGGTAGGTCTTCGCCCGCAGCCGTTCCATCATCGTCAGCACGGTGGAGCGGGCCAGGCCGCGCGGTTCGCCGAACGCGGCCGCCACCTCGCCGACGCTGGCCTCGCCGTGCTCGGACAGGTGCTGAAGCAGCGCCAGTTCCTGGTCGCCGATGGACTTGCGGGCCTTGCCGGACATGGGATTGCCTCATGACTACAGGTGTCGTCACCATGCCCGTGACGACAACTGTAGTCAACCCTGTCGAAGGTCATTCCCCACGCCACCCCGACGGACGGTCGACGCTCAAGAAACCGGGGGACAGGCCGATCCAGAGGAAACCCCACCCCTGCCTCGTGTCGCCATGCTCATCATCGTCGGCTTCATCATCGTCACCCTGAGCGTGATCGGCGGCTATCTCGGCTCGCACGGCAAGCTCGGCGCCCTGTGGCAACCGTTCGAGCTGGTCATCATCGGCGGCGCGGCGCTGGGCGCGTTCATGGCCAGCAATCCGACCAAGGTCGTGAAGAGCACGATCGCGGCCACGCTGTCGGTGTTCAAGGGCGCGAAGTACAAGTCGTCCGACTATCTCGACGTGCTGACGCTGATCCACGAGATGCTCAACAAGGCGCGTCGCGACGGCTTCATGTCGCTGGAAGAGCACATCGAGAACCCGACCAACAGCCCACTGTTCCAGAAGTACCCCAAAATCCTCGCCGACCACCACCTGCTCGACTTCCTGACCGAGTGCCTGCGCCTGATGGTGGGCAGCAACATCGAACCGCACGAACTGGAGCCGCTGCTCGAGCTCGAGCTGGAGAAGCACCATCACGAAGCGATGGCGCCAGCGCACGCGCTGCAGAAAGTGTCCGATGGCCTGCCCGGTTTCGGCATCGTGGCCGCGGTGCTCGGCATCATCGTCACGATGGGCTCGATCGGCGGCGACATCGCCGCGGTTGGCGCGCACGTCGCCGCGGCGCTGGTCGGCACCTTCCTCGGCATCCTGCTGGCCTACGGCTTCGTCTCGCCGCTGGCCGCCGCCATCGAGGCGCAGGTGGAGCAGGACAGCCGCATGTACGAATCGGTGAAGACCGCCCTGCTCGCCTGCCTGCGCGGCTACAACCCGGCCGTGGCGCTGGAGTTCGCGCGCAAGACGCTCCCTTCCGACGTGCGCCCGCCGTTCGCGGAATTCGAAGCGCACCTCAAGGCCAACAAGTAAGCCACGGCGATGAGCGAGCAACGCCCCACCATCATCGTCCGCCGGGTCAAGAAGGTCGCCGGCGGCGGCCACCACGGCGGCTCGTGGAAGGTCGCCTACGCGGACTTCGTGACCGCGATGATGGCGTTCTTCCTGGTGATGTGGCTGATGGGCGCCACCACCAACAAGGACCGCGCGGCGATCTCGGAATACTTCCGCAATCCCAGCCCGCTGAGCGGCAAGAGCTTCTCGCCCGCCCCCGGCCCGGCCGGTCCGGGCGGCGCCAGCACGTCGATGATCAAGCTCGGCGGCACGATGGACCTGCCCAAGGGCGAGAGCGACAACCCATTCGACAAACCGCCGGGCGATGCCCAGCAGGTCTCCGAAGAACAGCAGAAGGCGCAGGAGAAGCAGCGTCTCGAAACGCTGATGCAGGCCCTGCAGGAAGCCATCGGCAAGAGCCAGGCGCTGGAGCCGTTCAAGGACCAGCTGCTGCTCGACCTGACGCCTGAAGGCCTGCGCATCCAGATCGTCGACCAGCAGAACCGGCCGATGTTCGATCTCGGCGGCACGGTGCTGAAGCCCTACACGCAGGCGATCCTGGCCGAGCTGGCGACCTTCATCAACCAGGTGCCGAACCACATCAGCATCACCGGCCACACCGACACCACGCAGTACACGACGAACCGCGGCTACACCAACTGGGAACTCAGCGCCGAGCGTGCCAATGCCGCGCGACGCGCGCTGGTGGTCGGCGGCATGCACGAGGACAAGGTCTCGCGCGTCGTCGGTCTGTCGTCGTCGGTGCTGTTCGACAAGCAGAACCCGCAGAACCCGATCAACCGCCGCATCAGCATCGTGGTGATGACCAAGGCGGCGGAAGAGGCACTGCAGGGCGAAGGCCGGCTGCTCGCCCCCGGCGCGCCGAAGCCCGATGCCGACATCGCCATGCCCGATGCGCCGGTGCAGGCGACGGTCGTGCCTGCACCGTCGGCCACCGCGCAGGGCAGCGCGGCGCCCTGACGTCTTCGCGATGCCGGCGTGCGTCTACGCAGCCGGCCCTTTCAACTCGATGGTGTTGCCGTCGGGATCCTCGATGTAGAGCGACGGCCCATCGCCTTCCGCGCCGAAGTTGAACGCCACGGGCGCCGGCGCGATGCCGAACTCCGCCAGATGGGCACGCAGCGCGGCTTCGTCGAACGGCTCGATGCGCAGGCAGAGGTGGTCGACGTTGCGCCCTGCTTCGCCCGCTGCGGCACCGCCACGCGCGCCCAGCGTGCCGTCCACACTCACCAGATCGATCATCGAGGCGCCTGCACGCAGGTGCACCAGGCCGAGGTGCTCGCGTTGGCGCTCGACATCGCACCCCAGCACGTCGCCGTAGAAGCGGATGCTGCGCGCGAGATCGCGCACGCGCAGGACGAGATGGTCGATCCGCAGGACATCGAACGGGCGCGTCATGGAAATCTCCTGGATGGTTGCAGACGCGACGATCCATCGACACCGATTTCGACATGCGGTGCGATGTCGCGGCGTTGACGCAGCTGAACAGAGCGCGCACAATCCGCGCCGATCAGCCAGCACCGAGTCGCTTCATCGAAGTTCTCACCGCCAGCGGAATGCGCCCTCCGGGCCCCCACTCGCTCCGAGAACTCGATGAAACTCCTGACCCTGGCCATCCTGTCGGCGTTGTCCGCCGGCGCGCACGCGGCTGACGCCGCATCCTCCGACACGCCCGCTCCAGCCACCGCCGTCCCGCCGGCGACCACGCCGGACTATCTCAAGCCCACGACGCTCGATACGCTGAAGGTCATCGGCCAGCGCCTGTTCCCGTATCAGGAAGGCCTGATGCTGGACGAGCGCTACATCGACGAGCAGGCCAAGGGCAATGGCGATATCGCAACACTTCTGCGGATCAACCCGAACGTGCAGTTCGACGATACGGCGTCCCACTCCCGCAACATGGGCGAGATCCGGCCCGCCGAGATCAGCATCAACGGCGGCCTGTACTACCAGAACGCCTTCGTGGTCGACGGCGCCAGTTTCAACAACGATCTCGACCCCGCCAGCAACAACCCCAACCATTTCGCCGATCCGCCCAGCCATACGCAGGGCATCGCGATCGACACCAGCCTGATCGGCAGCCTCACCGTCTATGACAGCAACGTGCCGGCGAGTTATGGCGGCTTCAATGGTGGCGTCGTCGATGCGGAGACCCGCCAGGCCAAGGATGCCTTCTCGGGGAAGCTGTCATTCCGTATGACCCGCTCGGTCTGGAACGAAGTGCATGTGAACGATGATTACCGTCAGGTCTTCGAGGAATCCTCGAGCCTCGCGAACCAGCCCATCTACGACAAACACCAGGCCAACCTGACGCTGGAAGGGCGCACCACCTCCGGCATCGGCCTGATCGGCACGATCAACCGTACGCGCTCGGAAATCCCGCTGCGTGCCCACTCGGGCGGGCGAACGCCCGAGTTCGACGAGCCCGTGAAGGACACCATCCGCGAGAACACCAGCTACAGCCTGCGCGGCGACTGGAAAAACGACGATGGCTTCGCCCTGAGTGGCAGCGTCGTCTATGCGCCGACCGACGAGACGTACTTTATCGAGAACGCGCGCGATTCCTGGTTCGACCTGAAGCAGGGCGGCCCGATCGTCAGCCTGCGCGCTACGCTGGACCGCGGCGCCTGGACCTTGGGCAACACCCTCAGCTACTCCGACCTCGACAGTTCGCGTCGCAGCGACGTGGACTTCTGGCGCAGTTGGCGCTGGTCGGAGGACAAGAACTGGGGCACGAATCCCAGCGCATCCGGCCTGAGTACCGAGGGCAATTGGGGCAACGTGGACCAGACCAATCGCACCCTGGCCTACAAGTTCATCGCGGACCGTGATGCCATCGTCCTCGGGGGCACCCAGCACCGCCTGCAGTTCGGCGCGGAAGCGTCCCGACGCGAGGCCACCTATCACCGGCTGAACGACCACTATTCGTGGATCTCACCCGTCGCCACGTCCACCTGTACGGACGCCCGCGGCGTAGTCGATACCGTCACGTGCTCGCTGGCGCCGGCACGCGGCTTCAATGGCCGCGGCCAGTTCCTGTCGCGCCTGACGACCTACCACGCGGGCTACTTCGAAGCCGAATCCACGGACTGGGCCGTGTTCGTGCAGGACGACATCCGCGCAGGCGACTGGAGCTTCCGTCCTGGCGTTCGCGTGGATGGAAGCACGCTGACCGAGCACACCACCATCGCACCGCGCTTCGCCCTGTCATGGGACATGTTCGGCAACCAGCATTCATTGCTGACGGCGGGCGCCAACCGCTACTACGGCCGCAATCTCTTCGCCTACAAACTGCGCGAAGGCCGCGAACGCCTCGAGACCAGCCAGTCCCGCGTGGCGACCGGCGCGAATGCGCTGGTCTGGAGCGCGCCGGTGCAGTCGACCACGCAAACCCGGTTCGAGGAACTCGACGTTCCCTACAGCGACGAGCTCAGCCTTGGCTTCAACCAGGTGTGGGGGAACTACGACCTCAACGCCAAGTACGTCCGCCGCGAGAACCGCGATGAAGTCATGCGGGTGCGCGTCGCCAGCGGTGATTCCAGTGGCTACTACTCGGCCAACGTGTACGAGTACCAGAACGTCGGGCGCGCCGAGAGCGACACCTACACGCTCAGCATCGGCACCCGTCGCCCATGGCAATGGGGGCCCAGCACCAGCACCGCGCAACTGGCGTTCGACTACACCGACACCCGGCGAGCCTACACAGGCGCTTACCAGGACTATTCGACCAACTACGACGAGGCCGACTACAACGCCATCGTGCGGTACGAAGGCGACATCATGCGTGCCTACGAGATTCCCGCCGACAGCTTCAACCGCCCGTGGACGGCACGACTGGCCACGCAGACCCGGATCGAGGCCTGGGGGCTGCTGTGGAGCAACTTCCTGCGCTATCGCGCCGGCTATCTCGGCGTGAGCCAGGTGGGCTACGAGGATTACCAGGGCGACCGCATCGAGGTCTTCGAGCAAGTCGACTACCCGCACAGCTTCACTTGGGACACCGTCGTCGAGTACGCCTTCGACCTTCCCCACGAGCAACAGATCTACGCGCGCATTGAAGTACAGAATGCCCTCAACCGCGCCAACCGGATCAGCGGCTCGACTTACGCCGCCCTGTACGAACCCGGCCGCAGCTACTGGCTGGAACTCGGCTATCGCTTCTAGGCCATGACGAGGCGCGCACGATGAAGAACAGATCCTTCGTCCCCCACTGGCTGCTGTGGTGCCTGCCTGCCACCGTGTCGGTGCAGGTCGTGCTGATGCTGGTGTCTTCCGGGCCTCATGCGACGTGGCGCGGGAGCGGCTACACGGCGGCGATGGCGGCATGCACCGTCGCTGCCGGATGCGCTGGTCTCTGGTCTCTCTGGCGCCTGCGCGATTGGCCGATCACGTTGCGCCTCTTCATCGCGCTCGTGCAGACACCCTTGCTGGCCGGCGCCCTGCTGATGGCGGGCGCCTGAACGTGCATCGCTGGCTGCCCGCGCTGGTGTTCCTGCTGCCCGGCTCGCTGCTCGTGGCGGCGACCGCCGCGCAATCGCAGACGGAAGGCACCGCAGCGGTACCCTCCCTTGGCGAATGCCGCCAGCGCATCGCCGCCAGTGCACCCTCGATCGATACGGCATGCCTGCGCCGCGTCTATGCATTGCCCATCGCCGAATGGCCTGCACCCATGGTCGATGCAGGCGCAGCCTGGCAGGAACTGGCGCCGCTGCCCGACACGCCGCCGGTGCCTGCGGACAACCCGCAGACGCCTGAGAAGATCGCCTTGGGGAAGCGGTTGTTCGAGGACCCCCGCCTGTCGCGCAGCGGACAGATCGCCTGCGCGAGTTGCCACGACCGGCAATTGGGCTGGGGCGATGGGCGCAGTGTGTCGTTCGGCCATGACCGCCAGGCCGGCAAGCGCAATGCGTTGAACATATCGATGGCCGGCTTTTCGAGCCCGCTGTTCTGGGATGGGCGCGCGGCGACGCTCGAAGCGCAGGCGCTGCACCCGATCCAGGATTCGACGGAGATGGCGTTCGCTCCGCGCGAACTGGAGAAACGCCTCAACCGCGAGACCGACTATCCCGCGGCGTTCGCGCAGGTGTTCGGCGAGAAGCGCGTCACGATGCCACGCGTGGCACAGGCGCTGGCCAGTTACCAGCGCAGCCTGGTGCCGCGTTTCAACCGCTTCGACCGCTTCCTGGAGGGGCAGCGCGACGTGCTCACGGACCAGCAGCTCTGGGGACTGCACCTGTTCCGCACGCAAGCACGCTGCATGAACTGCCACAGCGGCCCCGCGCTTACCGACAACCGCTTCCACAACCTCGGCCTGCACTTCTATGGCCGGTCGAAGGAGGACCTGGGACGTTACCGCGTGACCGGCGACCCGGCCGACAGCGGGAAGTTCCGCACGCCGACGTTGCGCAACGTCGGCAAGACCGGCCCGTACATGCACAGCGGCGGCTTCATGGAACTGCGCGGCGTGGTGAACATGTACAACGTCGGCATGCCGCGGCCCGAACGCAAGCCGGACCAGCGCGACGATCCGCTGTTCCCGCAGGTCGATCCGCTGCTCAAGCCGCTGGACCTGCACAAGACGGAACTCGAGGCGATCACCGAATTCCTGCGGACGCTCTGACGCACGCGCCTAGAACGCGTCGCTGCCCGGCCTGATCTCGACTCCCATCACCGCGGCGAGCTGCTGCATGCCCTCATCGTCGCGTCGCAGCGCCATCCAGCCCGCATAGGCATCGCCGCCGGTATTCCAGTTCCACAGCGTGTACCCATGCTCACGCAGGCGGTCGTAGGCGGTCGCCATCAGCACCGGCACTTCGGCCCCGTCCATGAAGTCCTCGTCGCTCGCGTCGCCACCCCAATCGATCTCGATGGCATAGCGCGCGGCAAGCTGGTTGACGCAATCGATGAACGACTCGGCGTCCTTCCCGTCGACACAGAAGCCCGAGGTCCAGTCGATCGCATCCTTCACCGCCCACAACACCTGGTCCGGCTCCGCGCCTTCCTCGCCGGTGGCGTCGCGATACGCCGCGAACTGGCGCAGCGCGGTCTCCTCATCCCCCGGATTGATCAGGACCAGCAGGTTCCACACCAGCGCCTCGGTATCGTCGAGGTCCATGTCGTCGTCGTCGTCGAAGGCATGGCGGAAGTTGTCGTCGGGGTCGAATTCGTTGTCGGGCGTATTCATGGCAAGGGGGCTCAAAGGCTCCGGGAGCGGGGTGCGTGTCGACGCTGGCTGAATATTAAAGCCATGTGATGCATCCGAGCGCGGCGCGCGCGGCGTAAGCGCGCCCGTGGCTGCAACACCTCATCCACTCAGAAGGAGATTTCCATGAACCGCACGTTCCTTTCCGTGGCCCTGCTGTCGGTGTTCGCCGCGGCAGCCTGTTCACCCAAGACCGCCGACGCTGAAGCCGGCGGTACCCCCATGCCTGTCCCCGAAGCCTCGGATCCGGCACCCGCCAGCGCCGAGCCCGCGATGCAGAAGGACATCGTAGATACCGCCGTCGGCTCGCCCGACCACACGACGCTGGTCAGCGCCGTGCAGGCCGCAGGCCTGGCCGAGACGCTCAAGGGCGCAGGACCGTTTACCGTTTTCGCTCCGACCAACGCCGCCTTCAGCGCGCTACCGGCCGGCACCGTCGATACGTTGTTGAAGCCCGAGAGCAAGGCTGACCTCACGTCCGTGCTGACCTATCACGTTGTCGCCGGCAACGTGGATGCCGCCACACTCGCTTCGCAGATCGAAGCCGGCGGCGGCACTGCGACGTTGAAGACCGTGCAGGGCGGCGAACTGAAAGCCCGGCTCGCCGACGGCGGCGTCACGCTTACCGATGCCAAGGGCAATACCGCCAAGGTCACGACGGCCGATCTCACGGCCAGCAACGGCGTGATCCACGTGGTCGACAAGGTGCTGATGCCGTAATTCCTCGACGGCAGCACACGCCGGGCCGGCCGTGGTGGGCCTGCCCGGCGTTCTCTTGGTGGATTGCCCCGGTAGGGTCTAAGGTGATGCCGCCGGCGCGGGCCGGCCTGCCGGGAGACGGCACATGTTCAATCCGCGCCCACAGGTGCAGGTGCTCCCGATCGGCGACGGGCACGCGTGCATCGTCATCGACGACGCGCTGGTCGGCCCCGAACGCCTGCCCGCCTTCGCGCATGCCTACCGGGAGGACTTCCAGCAGGCGCCCGCCAGCCAGTTCCCTGGCCCGCAGCTGCGCATGCCCGATGAGTTCACCGGGTTGCTGGACGACGTACTTCGCGAACACGCCCGGCGCCCGCTCGGGGTGCGCCGCACCCTGTTCGGCGCGAGCCGGCTCTCGCTGGTCACGTCGCCGCCCCGGGCACTCGCCCCCGCGCACTGGAGCCCGCGTCGCGTGCGCGCCTTCGAGCCGGACCAGCGCATCGTGCTCGCGGAACTCTTCCTGTTCCACGACGAGGCGCTGGGCGGTATCCGGTTCTTCGTGCCACGCGTGTCGCCGCAGCACGTCGAACAGATGGAGCACGATGCCGAGACGCTCGCGCCGGACGAGTTCTCGCTCCGCCATGGCGTGACGGCGGGCTATCCGCACGGCGCGAGTGCGTGCTTCGCCGACGTGCTCACCGTACCGGCACGCTGGAACCGCCTGGTCTTCCACGATGGCGCCTGTTTCCACGCGCCGGCCATCGGCGATCCGGCGCGGTTGGTGGAGGATCCACGCAGCGGCCGCCTGAGCCTGACCGCCGCGTTCACCTGCAGCCGTCCGCGCGTGGCGTGGTGAGGCGTCGCTTCGCGTATTCTTGCGCTCCCGAAGCACGCACGACGCACCGCCATGTCCGACACGCCGCCCGACCGTTTGTCCTCCGATCCGCGCAGCCCGTTCCACAATGCCGAGGCGATGGACCGTGGCGTGGGCATCCGTTTCAACGGCACCGAGCGCGACAACGTCGAGGAGTACTGCATCAGCGAAGGCTGGGTGCGGGTACCGGTGGGCAAGTCGAAGGACCGCCGTGGCAATCCGATGACGATGAAGGTCAAGGGCACCGTGGAGGCGTGGTTCCGCTCGCCGGCGACCGAGTAACCGCAGACGCGGCGCGTCACGCCGCCGGAACATCGCCCGCCGCGGACACGTGGCACAATCCCGGCCTGCATGGCACGCCGGGAGGGCGCATGAAGTTCCTGCTGATGGTCTACACCGACGATTCGCTGCTGGAAGCGCTGCCCGATGGCGCGTTCGACCGGATGATGCACGGCTGCATCACCCATGCTGACGAACTGAAAGCCGGCGGTACGCTGATCGAATCGCAGCAGCTCGAACATGGCAGCACCGCGCGCACGGTGCGCGTGCGCGACGGCAAGACCAGCATCGTCGACGGCCCCTTCGCCGAGACCAAGGAAATCCTGGGTGGCTACAACCTGATCGAAGCCGACAGCCTCGACGAAGCGGTGAAGATCGCGCAGGCGTTTCCGTGGATCGGCACCGGCAGCATCGAGGTCCGGCCGGTGCGCGATTTCGACGAAGTACGCAGGCGCGTCGGCGCCTGAGCCCGCATCACTTCGCCTTCGCGCCGCCGAGGTGGCGCGAAAGGAATCCCAGCAGCTGCGTGTAGTAGGTCCGCCGGTTGGCCTCGGCATAGAAGCCATGGCCCTCGGTGCGCACGTAGAGCGTCTCCACCGGCACGCCCGCGGCCTTCAGCGCCTTTTCCATCCGTTCCGTGTGCGCCTGCGGGGCGATCTCGTCCTTGCCGCCCGCGGCCAGGAACACCGGCACGCGGATCTTCGATGCCAGCGTGGTGGGCGAAATGTCGGCCAGCGCCGCGCGATCTTCGCCGACCCAGTCGTTCATGTAGTTGCCGACCCACTTGGCGCTCCGCGACTTCTGCCGGTGCATCAGTTCCAGGTCGTAGACCCCGACGTACCCGGCCGCGCAGCGGTACATTGCCGGTTCTTTCGCCACGCCCATCAAGGCGGCGTAGCCACCGTAGCTCGCTCCGTATATGCAGATCCGCTGTGGGTCGGCGATCTTCTGCTCGATCGCCCAGCGCGTGGCGTCGGTCAGGTCGTCCTGCATCGCACCGCCCCACTCGCGTGCGCCCGCTTCCTTGTGCGCACGCCCGTAGTTGCCCGATCCGCGGAAGTTGATGCGCAGCACGGCGTAGCCGGCGCGCGCGAGCATCTGCGCTTCATCGTCCACCTCCCAGCGATCGAAGATGGAAATCGGTCCGCCGTGCGGCATCACCACCAGCGGCAGCGGGCCCTGGCTGCCGCGTGGACGCGTCAGGTAGCCATGCAACGGCAGACCGTCACGTGCTTTCAGCGACACCAGCTCGCTGGGCGCCAGCGTCGCGGGGTCCAGCCAGTTGCGCCGGCTGAAGATCAGATCGGCGGCGTTGGTCTCGGTATTGAACAGGTAGAAATCGCCGGGGCTGGTGTCGTTCCAGATGTGGACGATCTTCATCTTGCCGTCGCGCGTACCGGAGGTGATCGAGATCGCATAACCCGGGAACGAGCGCTCCAGCTTGCGGTAAAGCCGCGCGGTCTCGGAGGTCTCGTCGAAGAACGCGGTGCGGAGCTTGTCGTGCATGAAGAAGCTGCCCACCGGCACGCGACCGCCGGCGGCGTAGATGATCCGGTAGGGATCGACCACCGCGTCGCGCAACACCTGCTTGCGCTCGCCGGTGGCGGTATCCAGCGACATGATCGCGTCAGGTCCGTCGCGTTGCCCGATCCGGAGGTAGGCGGTGCGGCCGTCCGGCGCGAAGCCCAGCGGGATCTCGGTGCGATGACTCGTGTTGTAGTCGTTGATCAGCTCCCACGGCGCATCGTCACCGGCGCGGTGGTAGAGCTTGGTGGCGTTGTCCTCGCCGGCGCCGAGCGCGAAGCGCACCTGTCCGGCAGCATCCACGACGAAGTCCGCGCGCCGCACCGGCGCCGTGGCCAGCGTGTCCAGGTTGCCGTTGTAGGCGTCCAGGCTCATCAGCCGGGTGTTCGGCATCGAGGTGTCCAGCGCGTACATGCTGATGAGCACCTTGCGCGGATCGTTCGGCATCGGATCGACGAGGTCGGCCGCGCGGGGCTGAAGCTCCGTCCCATCCAGACCGTAGCGACCGAAGATCTGCCGGCGCACGGTGCCGTCGACGTTCGTCGCGTACAGCTCGCCGGTGGCATACGGCTCATCACGCGAACCGTACTTCTTCGCCACCGACACCACGACGCGCTCGTCGCTCACCCACCAGACATCGTCGATGACGCTGTCGCTGCCGGCGGTGATCTTCGCGGTGATCTGCCGGTCGCTGCGCCGCTGCACGGCCAGGACCGTCTGGTCCTCGAGCGGCACGGTCAGCGCGTAGTACTCGCCCGTAGGCGAGATCTTCACGGTTTCCAGCACGTCCTGCTTCAGGAACGGCTCCAGGTCCACCTGTGCCTGCGCCCACGGCGCCAACAGGCATCCCAACAGGATGCCCACACTCCTTGTTCCCCATCCCATGGATGCCTCCCGTGGCATCGTTGTCCCCGGTGCGGATTAAACCGCACGCCCTCGGGAGCCGACAACCACGGGCTCAGCGCGCGAGGGCGGCGGGTTCGCGCTGGAGTTCGGCCGGTGGCACATGAAGGGCAGGCTCGAGCGCCTGCAGCCGCTGCTGCCCGCTCCTCAGCCACGCCTGTCCCTGTTCGCTTTGCAGGTGATCGCGTCCGATCCGCTCGATGGCGGCCGCATCGCCCTGTTTCGCCGCCTGCAGCAGGTGGTCGACCATGTTCGCGGTCGGCGGCGCTACCGGCATCGGCCCGATCTCCACGGGTCGCCAACGCAGCCCTTCGGCCATGGCCGCATTGCGTGGCTGGGCATCGAGGCAGTCGATCCTGCACAGCGCCGAGGGCGCGAGTTCCTCCTGCCTCCCGCGAACGCCCTCCTTGTCGTAGACGGAGGTGCGATAGAAGAACTGGTGATCTTCCGAGTGATGGATGACGTTGCGCGCAGGGTCGGTGGATTCTTCCCGCTTCTGCAGGAAAGGAGGATCGCTCAGCGCGTTGAGGTAGTCGATCATCAGGTTGCCACTGCGGACCGACAGGCCGTCCAGCGTATAGCTGCCGCCGATATCGCTGTGCGCGCCGGCCACCGTGACGTTGAGGAAACGCCCGCCGTCGGTCACGCCAGGGTCCAGCACGCGGGTGGACTGGAAAAGATTGCGCCGCTCGTCTTCCGCGGTGATCTGGAAGCCCGACACCACCGAAGGCGGCAGCCGGCGATCGTGGTTGCGCGGCTCGCCGGTGCCCACCGGATCGAACAGGCCCACCGCCTGGATGACGGTGCCGGGTTCGCGCAGGGGTGGACGGGTGAACTCGAGCCGCTCGATGAACCCGTTGCGATCCCGCACCACATTCATGCCCGCGGGATCCTGGATGCCGCGCGCTTCGATCAGCCGGGTGAATCCAGCGGCCTGCTCGGCGCCTCGACTGAAGCCGATGGCGGCGACGCGGATGTCGGCGTCGGGGTTCTCCTTCAGCCAAGCATCCGCCTGCCTGACGAACTGGACGTACATCTCGTCCATTCGCGCGCGATAGCTGTCGCCAGCCATGAGGTCGCCCAGCCCATCCAGGCCCCCTTGCGTTCCAGGACCCTCTACATAGCCGAAGCCGATGGCAGGATCCTTGAGGGCGTCGATCTGCTTGGCAACGTAAGCGACGTTGGTGTGATTCGCCGGCGCATCCTTGAACATGCTGTTGCCGGTTCCATCGAAAGCCGCGACATACAGTCGCTCGCGCCCGTCTTCCGCCCCCTTCAGCAGGGGCGCACGGAACTCGCCAAGTTGCCCTCTTGCCCGTTCGTAGCCCGCGAGATCATCTTCGCTCGCCGGATACGTGCCCACGCCATCAGGCTTCAATCCCTTGCCCATACCACCTCCATGTGTCAGCGACGATCAGTACGTCCTGGTCCATGCCAGGACGAGCTCGTCACGCGAGTAGCCGCGCGCGCCTCCTGCCGTCTGTTCCGTTCTGGTAGGAATGAGGGCTCGCATGTAGACGTTGACGGTACGGTCGTTGACCTCAAGCACGATGTCCGGGTCCGCGATACCGAGATCGTCGCGATAGTCTCCCCGCGGGACGTTATGGCGAACGACGCGATCCTTGAATATCTCGCCGATGTCCACCTCCGCTTCATGAGGAACGCCATCCTTCGAGCGCCAGCTCACCTTGGCGGGCGGCGGGAAGTTGCGCTTGCCGATGTGCCCGGCACGCAGCAACTGCTCGCGCGAACCTTTGTACGAGGACATCGGCGGACTCACCTCGTCCTCGCGGTCGACACCATGCGTGAAGCCCGCGTACGTGATCCGGCAGCCAATCGTGTCGAAGCAATGCGCCCCGAAGTTGTGCTGGGCGAATGTCAGCGGCCACGTCGCCGCGACTTCACCGCTTTTTTCCGCCCGCGCTGATCCGGTTTCCTGCGTCATCGCCATGCCTTGGCATCCTGCGGTTAAGACCATCGATGCGATCAGTGCTGCGAATGCAGTGGGACCGCTCCCTTTGCCAGCGCGCGTTGATCTCCGGATCATCGCAAGGCCTCCTGCCAGAAACAGCCTTATCTGTACGGCACGGCGCCGCGCTGCGCAAGGCGCGACGCCCCAATGTGAGCAATGTCGCGCGCTGCATTCATTTACATCAAGCCGCCACCGCCTGCTTCACTCGGCCGGCGGGCCGGCCTCGTCCATGTGCACGACTTCCCACAGGTGCCCGTCGAGGTCTTCGAAGCCGCGCTGGTACATGAACCCGTAGTCCTTCGCCTCCATCGGCTCGCGGCCACCCGCCGCCAGCGCCTTGGCCACCAGCGCATCGACGGCGGGACGGCTCTCGGCGGACAGGCAGAGCAGCACTTCGGTGTGCGTGCGCGCATCGCACAGTGCCTTGCGGGTGAAGCCCTGGAAGAACGGCTCCGCCAGCAGCATCACGTAGATCGTGTCGCTGATGACGAGGCACGCGGCGTTTTCATCGGTGAACTGCGGATTCACGGCGTACCCCAGCGCGCTGAAGAAGGCCTTGGCCTTGTCGAGGTCGCGCACGGGCAGGTTGACGAAGATCTGGGTGCTCATGTCGGGCCTCACGGTTGGGTACGGGATTGCACGTCGGCCGCCAGCCGCGCTTCCTGCTCGCGCAGCTCGGGCGTCAGCGCCTCGCCGAAATCCTCGGCTTCGAACACCGGGCGCAGTTCGATCTCGGCGCCACCATCGAAGGGCGCGCGCTTGATCCACTCGATCGCTTCGTCCAGGGTGCGTACCTGCCACAGCCAGAAGCCGGCAACGAGTTCCTTCGTCTCGCCGAACGGTCCGTCGATGACGGTCCGCTGCTTGCCGTCGAACCTCACACGGGCGCCCCGCGACGTGGGATGCAGGCCTTCGCCCGCCAGCATGATGCCGGCCTTGACCAGCGCTTCGTTGAACTTGCCCATCTCGGTCAGCAGCTCGGTGCTCGGCATCTCGCCGGCTTCGGACTCGGGGCTGGCCTTCACGATGACCATGACTTTCACGGTGCTCTCCTGTCTTTCGGACCGGACCATCCGGCCGTTCTTGCATAGGCGACGAACGGGTGTGGCCGGGATCGACACGGCCGGAAGCATCCGTCGGGCCCGCCTATTGCAGCCGCAGTTCCAGGTCGCGCCGGGCCTGCGCCTCGTTGCCGCTGTGGTCGCGGGCGGTGATGCGGAGCACATAGTCGCCGGCGGGCACCTCGTCGGCTTGCCAGGCACCCTCGCTCCACAGGCCATCGCGGACCGTATTGGTGACGCTGTAGCGGAAGCGGGTGACGGCGCTGCCGTGCACGGTGATGCCACTGCCGGGCGCATACGCCACCTGTACCGCGTCGTCGGACGGCAGGCGCTGAAAATCGAGGTTCATGCGCGGTACTTCGTAGCCGGACACCGGCGTTCCGTCGGCATGCAGCAGCTGGTAGCCGAGCGCATACAGGCCGAGGCGCCGGCGCGGCAGATTCCGATCCACCTGGTCCCACGCCTCCACGACGATGCGCACGCCCTGCAGCCCGCGCGGCACGACGATGCGACCGTCCTGCTTCGCATCGATGGGCTGGTCCAGCGTATCGAACAGCGCGACCTGGTCGATGCGGGGCGCGTAGCGGTCGGTGAAACCGGTGAAGCCCAGCCCGATGGCGTTGCGCTCATACCCGGACGGGCCGATCGAGAGGTGCACATGCGCCATGCGGTTCACGGTACCCAGTGGGTCGCCTGCCGCGAACCGCGTGCCACGGCGCACGCGGATGCGGCTCGGGTCGCCGCCGAGATCATGCAGCAGCTGGAAGCGCGCTGGATCGAGCAGGTCGCCGCCCGGCGTGCGCCCCACCCGCATGTGGATGTAATCCAGCGCGCCCACGCCCAGGCCTTCGCCCAGGCCGCCGAACCCCCATGCAGCGGACGGACTGCTGACCTTGCCGTCGGCGATCGCGAGCACCGTCGCGCCGACATCGCCGCGGATGTCGAGGCCACCGTGCAGGTGGTGCCGGCTCTCGCCTTCGTAGTCGCCCCGGACTTCGCCCAGTGTGCCCACCACTTCGTGCCAGCCGTCCTGCGGTGCGAGCGGCCAGCGGCCCGCCGTGGCCGGCAAGGGATCCTCCGGCGCCGGCCCGATCGGCGACACCGTCGGCGCCGCACCCGCGGCCAGCGGCGCGAGCCGGTGCACGCGATGGCCACCCGCGTCGGTGACATGCACGCGGCCCGCGGCGTCGACGGCGAGCCCCGCCGGGCGCGACAGGCGTTGTCCGGGCAGGTGGCCCGCGAGCACGTGCCAACGGCCATCGCGCATCACCTGCATCACCCGCCCGCTGTACAGCTCGCCGACGTAAAGGTGGCCATCGTGGGTGACCGCGAGCGCCAGCGGACGGCGCGGGCCCATCGTCGTGCCGGTGTCGGGTCGCATCGGCAACGTGCTGACGCCACCGTGGGGTTCGATCCGCCGTATCGCGTCATTGCGCAGGTCCGCGACCCAGACGATGCCGGTCGCATCCACCGCCACCGAGGTGGGCGTATCGAAACGCGCCTGCGTACCCGTGCCATCGAGGAAGCCCGGCGCGTCGCCCCCCGCCAGCGTCGTCACCTGGCCATCGCGATCGATCAAGCGGATGCGGTCGTTGTAGGTATCGGCGACGAGGATGCGCCCGCGCCCGTCCACCGCCACGCCGACCGGCCCGTTGAACTGCGCCTGCGCACCCGGGCCATCGCGATACCCGGCTTCGCCGGTGCCTGCGAGGGTGGTGACCACCCCCTGCGGCGTGATCCTGCGGATGGCGTGGTTGCCGGTGTCGGCGACGTACAGGTTGTCGTCGAGGTCGCGGGCCAGGGCGGAGGGCGTATCGAACATCGCCGCCGTGCCGACGCCGTCGGCGAAGCCTTCAGCGCCGCCTGCCAGCGTGCTGACCGTGCCGTCCGGCGCGATGCGGCGAATGCGGTTGTTGTCGCCGGCATCGGCGAGATACCGCGTGCCGTCGTCCATGGCGACGATGCCCCACGGATCGTCGAGGCGCGCCTGCGCACCGGCGCCATCGCGCGCACCGCGTACGCCGTCACCCGCTGCGAGCGTCCGCTCCGCCATCCAGCCGAACGGCGTCAACGGCGGACCGGCATCGGGCACGGGCACCGGGAATCGGGGCGTCAACAGGAACGTGGCGGCGATCGCCGTGGTGGTCAGCACCACGACCACCCACATCCATGCGGTACGGCTCATTGCGTCGATGCAGCGAAGAAGGTCGCCGCACGATAGTCACTCGCTCCAGGGAAAGGAAGCGCGCCCGGGATGCGTGGCATGCGCATCCCCGTTTTCGATCAGGGCTGGCCCGTCGCGGTCACCCGGCAGGGCACCGTGAACGTGACGCTGCCGCCTGAGGGCAGCACCGGAATCGCGACGCCGCTGCCGACCAGCGCACCCAGTGCGCCGCTCGCTGGGCATTGCGCGCCGCCGGTGGCACTGCAGGTGATCGGGCTGCCTGCGGCGGGGCAATTCAGGCCGGTGCCGGGGACTTCGGTGGCGATGGCGCCGTCGGCCGCTTCCGGACCCGCATTCGTCACCAGCACGGTGAAGGTGCGCAGGTCGCCGGACACCGAGGAGCCTGCGACGGTGGTCTTGCTCACCGCCAGGTCCACCAGGCGCGCGGTGTTGGTGATGGTGCAGACGATGTCCAGACCGGTGTGCGCCGCCGTCAGCGTCAGCGTGTTGCCACTGAGGTTGCCGCCGGTGCAGCTCCACGCGCTGGCCGTGTAGCTACGGGCATTGCCGGCGCCCAGCGTTTCAGCCAGCGTGATGACGTTGCCCGCCGCGACCGCCACGGCGGTACCGGTATCCGTTTCCGATGCGGTGTTGGCGGTGGACGCGAGGGTCGCGCTGTTCGTGCCGCCCGTCGCCGACAGCGTGGCCGTATCGTTGATCGCCGCATTCACCCAGCGCTTGGCCAGCGCCAGCGTCGACTGCCGTGTGTTGGTCAGCGTGCAGGTCAGGGTCTGGTTGGCGCGGTAGTTCGCCGTCGGGATCACCACCTGGCGCGTCGCCGCATTGACCGTGGCCGGAATGCTCGCGCCGCTCTGGTCCACGCAGGTGGCCGCGGTCAGCAGGTAGCCGGCCGGCACCGTGGATTCGGTCAGGGTGATCGCCGCCGCATGGTTGGTGATCGCATACGTACTCGACGCCACCGGCGTGTTCACTGCGGTGGTGGTCAGGTTGAAGGTCTGCGCGAGCGCGTCGCTCGCGGTGAAGCCGAACGTCCCGGTGCCGCCCAAGGTCTGCTTGCGCACGATCACCTTGGAACCGTCGAAGCTCCAGCGCATCTCCAGCTCGTCGCCGCCGGCCGGACCGGTCAGGTCGATGCTGAAGGTCAGGCTGCTGACGCCGGTGCCGGTGAACTGCACCGAGCCACAGGCGGTGCCGCGCGCGACGGACGCGGCATTGCCGGTGCGGCATTCCGCATCGGCATCGCCGGAGAACGCACCCAGCTGGCGGAAAAACCGGTTCTGCGCTGCCTGCACGACGAACTGGGCGTTGCCGCTCAGGCGGTTCAGGGTGACCGAACCGCCCTGCGATGCGGAGCCGGTCAGCGTCCAGCGCGAACTGTTGGGATCGCTGTTGATCGCACCGCCCATGCGGTCGATGTGCAGCACCGGGTTGTCGACCGGCTTGCTGAACGTGACGGTGTAGGTGCGGGTGCCGGTGTCGTGCAGCATCACCAGCGACGTGCCGCCGTTGACGGTGCCGCCGTAGGGATCGGTCCACCAGCTGTTGTTGGTGGCGTTGAACGTGCCATTGGCGTAGTTCTGGTCGGCGCTGCCGGTCCAGGTCACGGTGATCCCGCTGACGGTCGCCGTCGCGGAACTGGCGCCATTGGTCGTCCACGTCCCGCTCAGCAGCGCAAGCGCGGAGCCGGCGGCGAACACGCCCGCGACGACCAGGCCGACCTGCCCGAGCAGGCGCGACAGCCGGCGTCGCGGCGGCCGTGCCGTGCGACGGAGCGAGGTCATGGGAGGAGATACACACGAGGCGCCACGCAGGCGCAGGCCATCCAGGAAAGTGCGCGACATCGACGAACGGATCCCCAACAAACTTCCGGAAAGACAGTGCCTTCCTGGCTGGCGCCCACACCGGTCCTGCAAACGCGCGGGACAGGCCGGGTACACCCCTGCAGCACCCAGGCCCCGGAAACCCGGGTCGACCAACGGCACTAATGTGATCCGTATCTTAGCTTACGGGCGCCTGCAGCGAGAGGCCCATCACATAACAATAGCGATCCGACTCACGGAAGAGACCCGTCGCGGCCAGCGCATGCCGGCCGGGCGTGGCCCGGCGCGGATCAGCCGGCACGGGCCTAGCCGGTCGTCACCGGCTTGAACGGGGAGTCCAGCACGACGGGGCGCATCGGGACGTCGTCCGTCTCCGTTCCCATCGCCGCCGTGCACTCGGGAGACCGCAGCCGGGCTTCGCGTTGTGCGCGCGCGTCCCGCCGGGCGCGGAGCGCACCGTCCATCGCGAAATCCACCGGAATCGCGACCCGCGTGGTGATGGACGCGCCATCGACCTCCTCGGGCACATAACGCAGCGATGCCACCCACGTGCGCAGCGCCTCGTCGAACAGGCGCAGCTGGCCGCTCCGTGCTTCGATCGTTTCGACCGCAGCGCGCCCGTCCGCCCCGATCTGGATGACCACGCGGAACTCGCCCACGGCACCCCGTTTGGCCGCGTCAATCGGGTAGCGCGGCGGCGGCAGCAGGTAACGGCCATCCGCGTAGCCCGGACCATTCCAGCCGTAGTCCACCGCCAGCCGCATGCTTCCGCCGGGTGCTGGAACCGCGCACGCATCGACGAAGACGGTGGTGGCGCCAGCGCGCGGCTGGTCGCCGACCCGGGCCGGCTCGAAACGCCATTGCCCGACGCGCTGCGCGATCGCATCGCGGATCAGCGCCGGCAGTTTCGTGTCGACCTCCACCTTCTGCGGCACGCCCTGCGCATCCAGCGAGACGCGGGCATGGGCACGGAAATGGATCGGCTTCGGCGCCGGCTCGGCCGAGGCCGCAGTGAGGGCCACCAGCAGCAGCCCGATTCCCCACACCTTGCGCATGGCTTCGTCTCTCCCCCAGGACAGACGAAGCATAGCGCCATCCCGGCTCAGCGCGCGGGCAGCGGGTCTTCCTTGTAGATCGCCACGTGCGGCACGCCGTCGGCGCCGATCCAGCCGCGGTACATGCCCTCGGTGTTGAACGGGAAGGCGACGGTGCCATCGGCACCCAGGGCGATCGCGCCACCATCACCGCCAGCCTTCGGGATATCGCGATTGATCACCCCGTCCGCGGCACGGACCAGGCCCTGTCCGGACAGGCGCACGCGCGCGCAGATCTCGTGCGCGGCCGCGGCGCGGATGTAGTACTCGCCCCAGCCGGTGCCGGACACCGCGCAGCGGTCGTCGGCCCACGTGCCCGCGCCGATGATCGGCGAATCGCCCACCCGGCCGTAGCGCTTGTTGGTCATGCCGCCGGTGGACGTGCCCGCGGCCAGCAAGCCCTTTGCGTCCAGCGCCAGCGCACCGACCGTGCCGAAGTACGCCTTGCCCGGCAGCTCCAGCGGCGTGTTGCTGGCCTGCGCCTGCTTCTCTTCCTTCAGCGCATTCTGCAATTGCTGCCAGCGCTTCTCGGTGCGGAAGTACGACGGATCCACCAGGGTGATGCCCTGCTCTTTCGCGAATGCTTCGGCGCCACCGCCCACCATCATCACGTGGCGCGACGTGTCCATCACCGCGCGCGCCAGCGTGATGGGGTTCTTGACACGATGCACGCCGGCCACCGCACCGGCCTTGCCGGTCGCGCCATCCATGATCGACGAGTCGAGTTCGTTCTTGCCGTCGTGGGTAAACACCGCGCCGCGACCGGCGTTGAACTGCGGCGCATCCTCCAGCACGGTGATGGCGGCGGTCACTGCGTCGAGCGCGGGCTTGCCGGCCTTCAGTTGCGCGTGGCCGGCGCGCAGCGCGGCTTCCAGCGCCGCGCGGGCGGCCGCTTCATCGGCCGGCGTCATGCCGGCACGCTCGACGCCTGCGCCGCCATGGATCACCAGTACCGGCGACTCCATCGCCACCAGCACGCCATCGCGCACCGCATAGCGGCGTTCGGCGGCGGGCTTGTCCACGCGGCCGCTCGGCAGGTGCAGCACGGAATCGACGCCGGCGATGACGGTATCGACGCGATCCAGGTTCATCGCCTCGTCCTCCACCTGCTTCTGCGCGAAGCCGCCCTTCACCACGGTTGCGCCTGCGCCCGGCGCCGTCGCATAGACACGCGCGCTGCCGTCGCCTTCCACCGCAACCGCCGCGTCCTCATCCACACCCAGGCCCAGGATCGGGCGGCCCGCCATCGACTCGGCTTTGGCGACGAACGCGATCAGGCGCCCCAGGCGGTTGCGCTCGCTGAAGTGCGTATCGGTCAGCACGCCCTTCAGCAGCGCCAGCTGCAGGAAGCCGGTCTCGATGGTGTTGTCCGGGCCCAGTGGATCGGCCAGCGCACGCGGGCTGATCTGGCTGCCGCCGTCCATCGCGCCGTAGAGGTACTCGCCCTGCATGGCCAGGCCGGCGCTGGTGCCGCCGAGCGGCTTGCCCGCGCGCACGTGCGCATCGAGCGCCGCGCCCACCGGCGTGCCACGCCAGTAGCGGACGTAGCGCGACTGGTCGCCGCCGGCCAGGAAGATACCGTCGGCGCGCTTCAGGCTGCGCAGCACGGCCGGGTCGCTGGCGCTCTCGCGGTCGCTGAAGACATAGGTTTCGACGGAGGCGATGCCGCCGACCTCGTTGAAGAATTCCTCGCCGATCTCGCCCGCCTGCGAAGCCCGCAGCACGACGATGTGGCCGTTGCCCGCCTTCTTCATGAACCAGCGCATCGCGTCGAAGTTGCGGTCGCCGCCGCCCATCAGCAGCAGGCCCGGCTCGACCGTGCCCGGCGTCTTCGCCGACACGTCGCCCAGCACGTAATGGGCGGGCTTGGCCGCGAACGCCGGCAGGGCCAGCACGAGCACCAGCATGCCGAGCGCGCTGCGCCGCACTGCACCAAGGACAGACACCATGCCATTCACTCCACGTCGAAGGTCGCGGCAGGATGCCACGCACCGGTGACTGGTGGAGACGAAGCGGCGGCGCGCTTCCCCCATGCCGAAGCGCTCGCGCTTCGGCTAGAGTGCCGGCATGCCCAGCGAATTCGACGCGTGGTTCGTCCGCGAGGTGCTCGTCCACGAACGGGCGCTCGCGCTATTCCTGCAGCGCCACTGGCCGCACCGCGACGAATGGCACGACCTGCGCCAGGAAGTGTATGCCCGCGTCTATGAAGCCGCCGGGCGCGTGCGTCCGGATGCACCCAAGGCCTTCCTGTTCACCACCGCGCGCCACCTGATGACCGACCGCCTGCGCCGCAGCCGGGTGGTGTCGATCGAGTCGGTGGGTGATTTCGAGTCCTCGAACGTCTACCTGATCGACGAGGTGTCGCCCGAGCGCTGGGCCGGGACCCGCCAGGCGCTCAAGCGCGTGGTGGAGGCCCTGGACCGACTCCCCGACCGTTGCCGCGAGGTGGTGTGGCTGCGGCGCGTGGAGGAGTTGCCGCAGAAGGCGGTCGCCGCGCGCCTGGGTATCAGCGAGAAGACCGTGGAAAAACATCTGGCCAAGGGGATGCGCCTGATCGCCGACCATCTGTATGGCGGCGAAGACACGCGTGCGCCAGGCGGGCGAAGGAATGCCCGCCTTGTCATGGACGAGGACGACGGACATGACCGACAGCAGACAGATTGAACAGCAGGCGGCCGACTGGCTGGCCCGCCGCGACGCAGGAGACTGGGCTGCGCACGACGAGCAGGCGCTGGTTGCGTGGCTGTCGGCATCGGCGCGCCACAAGGTCGCCTTCCTGCGGCTGGAATCGGCATGGTCCGAAGCCGGGCGCCTGCAGGCGCTCGCCGCGGGCCTGCCGGCCGGCGGTCCGCCACCCCGCGCAGCGACCGATGCACAGGCCGCGCCCGATCTGCGCGGCTTCCGTTTCGCCCCGCGTCGCACCGCCGTGCGATCCGGTCGCTGGCGGCATGGCATCGCCGCCACGTTGGCGATGATCGCGGTGGGCTCCGCCGCCTGGGGTGGCTGGCAACTGACCGGACGCCAGGAAGCGCACTACGTGAGCGCCGTCGGCCAGGTGCAGACCGTGACCCTGCCGGATGGCTCCACCGCCACGCTCAGCAGCGACAGCCAGCTCGACGTGCAGATCAGCCGCAGCGAGCGAAGCATCGCGCTGGCGCGCGGCGAAGCCTTCTTCGACGTGGCCCACGACGCACGGCGCCCGTTCGTGGTGGAGGCGCAGGGCAGGCGCGTGGCCGCCGTGGGCACGCGCTTCTCGGTGCGCCGCAACACCGACGAGCTGCGCGTGGTGGTGACCGAAGGCAAGGTCCGCCTGGACAGCGGCCCGGCCGCGGATGGCCGTGCCCAGCCCGTCGCCCTGCTGCCGGCGGGCAGCGTGGCCACCGCAGGGCGCAACGGGGTACTGGTGCGTTCGGTCCCGGTGGCCGATGCCGAGCGCTATCTGGAATGGCGCGACGGCTTCCTGACCTTCGATGACACCTCGCTGGCCGATGCCGCCGCCGAGTTCAATCGGTTCAACACCCGCAAGCTGGAGCTGGGGGATGCCACGGTGGCCGACCTGCGCGTGGGTGGCAATTTCCGCTGGTCCAATGCCGACGGCTTCGTGCGCCTGCTCGAACAGGGGTTCCCGGTGCACGCCGAACGGCACGACGACCGCATCGTGCTGCACGCGCGCTAGGCCGTCGCCCGGCTGACGAAAGTCACGGGGGGATTTGCCCGGTTCGTTCGTCCTGATGTCAGAAGGTGCCATCCCGAGCACCCCCGGGGAGAGTCGTCCATGCGGTATCCAATGCGAGTCCTGCTGTTGAGCATGGCCTGTAGCGCGGCCCTGGCTGCGCAGGCCCAGGCGGCCCCCGGCCGCATCGACCTGCCGGCCGGCGAGCTGGCGACGGCGCTGAACACCCTGGCCAAGCAGTCCGGCACGCAGCTGGTGTATCGCGCGGACCAGATGAAGGGCCGTCGCACCACCGGCGTGCAGGGCGCCACGAATACCGACCAGGCCCTGGAACGCCTGCTCAAGGGCAGCGGCTTCGAAGCCAAGCGCGACCCGTCAGGCGCCGTCCTGATCGTGCAGGCCGACGCCACGCCGCGTCGCGCACCGGCGCCGCGGCCCGCGCCTCAGGAGGCGCCTCCCGGAGGCGGCGCGGCACAGGTCGAGGAACCCGTAACCCAGCTCGAGACCCTGCAGGTCACCGGCTCGCGCATCCCGCGCGCACAGATCGAAGGTCCGGCGCCGATCACGGTGGTCACGGCCGAACAGATCCAGTCCGCCGGCCTGACCACGGTCGCTGAAGTGCTGCGCTCGCTGAGCCAGAACAGCGGCAGCGTGCAGGGCCAGCAGAACACCACCAGCGCGCAGTCCACGCCCGGCGCGCAGGCCGTCGACCTGCGCGGCCTCGGCCCCAACCACACGCTGGTGCTGATCAACGGCCGCCGCATCGCCGACTTCCCGCTGCCGCTCAACGGCCGCAGCAACTTCACCGACATCGGCAACATCCCGCTGGGCATGATCGACCGCATCGAAGTGCTGACCGGCAGCGCATCGGCGGTCTATGGCTCGGACGCCATGGCCGGCGTGATCAACTTCATCCTGAAGAAGTCCACCGACGGCACCATCATCGACTACCGCTTCGGCGACACCGAGCGTGGCGGTGGTTCCTCCCAGCACCTGACGCTGACCACCGGCTTCGACACGGGCAGTTTCAGCGGCATCGTCGGCGTGGAACTGATCAACAAGAAGCCGCTGTGGGGCACCGACCGCCGCATCCAGGACTCGACCTACGACGCGCCCGCGGAAGAACGCCGCCTGCCGCGCCTGATCGCCCAGCTGCAGGATTGGGAGACGGACACCAACGAACTGCCGGCCGACGGTTGCGCCTCCATGGCCGGCCTCAACCAGGGCACGACGGTGGCCGCGGAAGATCCCGACTACGGCCCGTACTGCGGCAGTGACCGCGCCATCGCGTACCGCACCATCCAGAACGAGCGCAAGGGGTACACCGCCTACGGTTCGTTCGAATACCGCTTCTCCGACACGCTGTCCTGGTTCGCGGACCTGCAACTGGGCCGGCAGGAAGTGAAGCTGTTGACCGGCACCAACGGCAACCTGGCCGCCAGCGACCACATGGGCTGGGAATTCCATGATCCCAACTCCACCAACAACTACCGCAACAAGGTGTTCTACAACGCCGCCACGGATCGCCGCGAAATCTGGGCGCGCCAGTTCACGCCCGAGGAGATGGGCGGCCTGCGCAATCGCATGAACACCACCACGCAGAAGACGCTGGGGGTCACGACCGGCCTGAAGGGCGCATTCGGCGAGGCGTGGAACTGGGAAGCGGCCTACAACCACTCGCAGTACAAGGCCGACGTGGGCATGCCGCGCATCGACGCCGCGGCCGCCAATCGCCTGTTCCTCGGCGAACGGTTGGGCTACAACGATGATGGCTACGCGATCTACAGTCCGGATCCTGCGCGCCTGTTCACGCCCCTGACCGTCGATGAATTCAATTCCATCGCCGTGATGTCCGTGTTCCGTCCCGAAGCCAAGAACGACAACGTCAGCTTCACCTTCGACACGCCCGCGCTGTTCTCGATGCCGGCGGGCGACGCTGGCTTCGCGGGTGCGCTGGAGTTCGGACGCCAGTCGTACCACATCAATCCTGATCCGCTCGCCCTGACCGAAGACGCCTACTACGGGCCGCGCTACGGTGACGGCGACGGCGAACGCGATCGCTGGAGCGCCGCGGCCGAATTGCGCCTGCCCCTTGCCTCGACGCTGGACGCCAGCCTCGCCGGCCGTTACGACCGCTACAGCTACGGCAACAAGAACCCGGGCAAGTTCACCTACAGCGCGGGTCTGGAATGGCGTCCTGTCGATGCGCTGCTGGTGCGTGGCTCCTATGGCACCGGCTTCCGCGCACCTGACATGCACTACCTGTTCGCGGGCAACGACTACTACCGCACCCGTTTCGCGACCGATTACTACGACTGCCGCACGGCGGAGCCCGGATCATCCAACAGTTACTGCTATGACGTGGGCGACTACGACGTCAGCACCTTCGACGTCTACAACGGAAATCGCGACCTGGATGTGGAAACCAGCAAGTCGTTCACCGTCGGCCTCGTATGGTCGCCCTCGGCCAGCTTCGACCTGGCGGTGGATTACTACAAGATCCGCGTGATGAACCAGGTGCAGACGCAGGACCGCGAACTGCTTCGCATGACGGAAGCGGATTGCCGCCTGGGCGAGACCGATTCCGGCGCTGCGGTGGACATCAACTCGCCGACCTGCGTGGATGCGCTTGCCCGCGTCATCCGCGACGAGGACGGTGTGATCTCCAGTGTCCGCTTCAGCCCGATCAACATCGCGAACGAAGAAACGTCCGGCATCGATGTCACGGCGAACTATCGCCTGCAAACGGCGAACGCGGGCGACTTCGCTTTCCGGGCCAACTACAACTGGACGCATCGCCACACGCGCCAGCAGTATCCGGGCGATCCGAAGGAAGACATGCTCGATGTGAGTTTCGCCGACACCACGTTGCCGCGCACCAAGGGCAACATCGGCGTGGCGTGGGACAAGGGCGCGTTCGGCGCGAGTCTCTTCGGCAACTACGTGGGCCGCGTCGCCAACTACGGCAACGATGCATGGACCGATGCCAGCTGGCGCTTCAACGCCGGCGCGCGTTACGACATCAACGATCATCTGCGCGTGTCGCTGACCGTCAACAACCTGCTCGACAAGATGCCGCCGCGGGATGCCACCTGGTCGAACTATCCGTACTACGACACCTCATGGTTCGATTCGACCGGCCGCAGCTACTTCCTGCAGGTCACCTGGAAGCTGGGCGGCAAGCCGCTCTAAGCTTCACGGCATGACGCCGGAAACGAGAACCCCGCCGTGAGGCGGGGTTTTCCGTTGCAGGCCTGGCGGTCCGATCACACCGTCCCGCGGTTTTTTCCCTGCCACGGCTGGTACCACGCGCGGATCGCGGCCATGTCGGTGTCCATGTCGCCGGTGGGGTAGTACACGTCGCCGATGCCGACCACTTTGTCCGGGTAATGGAAGTAGGCCATCAGGATCGGCACCTGCGCCTGGTGGGCGATCTTCAGGAAGCCGCCCTTCCACTTGTCCACGCGCTTGCGGGTGCCTTCGGGCGTCAGCGCGAACCACATCTTCTCGGACTGGCGGATCATCCGCACCGCCTGTTCCACCGTACCCTGCGGCGAACTGCGGTCCACCGGCACCACGCCCAGCTTGCGCAGCAGCGGCGACAGCGGCCACCAGAACAGCTGCGCCTTGCCCAGCACGCGCACCTGGAAGCCCATCGCGATCTTCGCCGCCATGCCCCAGATGCCGTCCCAGTTGGACGAGTGCGGCGCCACGATCATCACCAGCTTCGGGATGTCCGGCAGCGTGCCGACGATCTTCCAGCCGAACATGCGCAGGAAGCTGCGGCCCATCCAGCGGGTGAAGCGGTTCGGTGGCACCTGCGGCATGTTCGGCGGAATGCGCGGGACGATGTCGTGGCTCAAACGGTTACTCCCATTGGTTCTTCTGCGAGCGGCCGCGCTTGACCTGGCTGCGCTCGCGCTTGGCGTCCAGCCGCCGGGCCTTCGCGGCACGCGAAGGCTTGGTGGCGATGCGCTTCTTCGGCACCACCAGGGCGGCGGCGATCAGCGCGGCGAGGCGCTCCCGCGCATCCTGCCGGTTGCGGTCCTGCGTGCGGAAGCGCTGCGCGTCGATCACCAGTACGCCCTCATCGGTCAGGCGGCGATCGCGCTTGGCGAGCAGGCGCTCGCGCAGCGCCTCGGGCAGGGACGGCGAACCGGCCACGTCGAAGCGCAGCTCCACCGCCGTGGCGACCTTGTTGACGTTCTGCCCGCCCGCGCCGCTCGCGCGCACGAACCGTTCGACGAGTTCGTCGTCCGGTATCGCCAGCGTCGGCGTGATGTCGAGTGCGGTGCTCCCCATGCGCGGATTGTAGTCAGGATGCGGGTCCGTTCGCAGCGCGCTGGCGCCCCGATCGCCGTCGATTAACACCAGATTTACTCCCGGACAGGCACGCTACGACCCCGTTCCATGCCGTCCACGCCGCATGCCCCAGCTTCCGTCGATCACGGCCCGCGCCCTGCTGCGCCTCCTGCTCACCGTCGCCCTGGCGGCGTCCGCCCCGGCCTTCGCTGCGGAGCCCACCGACGCGGACATCGACCGCCTGCTCAAGGCGTCCCGGGCCGAAAGCCTGCTCGCAGGCGTGGTACCGCAGATGGAAGCGGTGCAGCAGCAGGAGTTCGACAAGCACTTCGCGGGCCGGGAAATGACCGACGAGCAGAAAGCCGAGGTCGCCCGCATCCAGGCCAAGACCCAGGAGATCGTGCGCACCGCGCTGTCGTGGGACGAGATGCGTCCGGTGTACCTGGACGTCTACAAGAAGACCTACACGCGCGAAGACGTGCGTGCGATCACGAAGTTCTACGAAAGCGCCGCCGGGCAGCGCATGCTCGACAAGAACCCCGCCCTGATGCAGAACATCATGCTGGCCGTGCAGCAGAAGATGGTGCCGATGCTGGAAGCCCTGCAGGCCGAGATCAAGAACATCCCGGTGACGCCGCCGCCACCGGTATCGCCCCCGCAGAAGCGACGCCGCACGCGCTGAAGCCGAACGGGCGTCAGGGGGCCAGCTGCTCCCGCGGCGGCAACCGCCAGTCGATCGGCGCGTGGCCGCGCTGGGCCAGGTACTGGTTGGCCGCGGAGAAATGCCCGCAGCCCAGGAAGCCCCGGTGCGCCGACAGCGGCGAGGGGTGCGGCGCGCGCAGCACACGATGGCGCCGGGTATCGATCACCTTGCCCTTGGCCTGCGCGTAGCTGCCCCACAGCAGGAACACGAGGCCTTCGCGCTCACGCGCCAGCGTCTCGATGGCGTGGTCGGTGAACCCTTCCCAGCCCTTGCCCTGGTGCGCGCCTGCACGCCCCTCCTCGACCGTCAGCACGGCATTGAGCAACAGCACGCCTTGCCGCGCCCACGGCAGCAGGCAGCCGTGGTCCGGCGGCGGGATGCCGAGATCCACGTTGATTTCCTTGTAGATGTTCACCAGCGAGGGCGGCACCGGCACGCCGGGAAGCACGGAGAAACACAGCCCATGCGCCTGCCCGGGGCCGTGGTACGGGTCCTGCCCCAGGATCACCACCTTCACCGCATCGAACGGCGTGGCATCGAAGGCCGAGAAGATCTGCGGGCCGGGGGGGTAGATGCGTGCGCCGGCGGCCTTGCGCTGGCGCAGGAACGACGAGAGTTCGCGCATCTCGGGCCGCTGCAGCCAGTCGCCGATGCGCGCCTTCCAGGAAGGCTCCAGCTTGATGCGGTCTTCTTCGCTCATGACGCCACGCGCGCCTCAGACCAGCGCGCGGGATTCGTCCATGCGCGCGAGGCGCAACTGGAACAGCACCTTCGTGACCAGCAGGCGCTCCTCGATGGGCTTCAGCACCAGGTCGTTGGCGCCGGCCTGCAGCAGTTCGGCCTGGTTGTCGCGGTTGCTGTCGCCGGTCATGACCAGGATCGGCAGGCGGCGCTTGCCGTAGGCGAAATCGACGCGGATGCGCTGCACGATATCGCGCCCGCTCAGCTCGCCCTTCAGGATCACGTCGGTCAGCACCAGGTCGAACTTGTGCGTGGACAGACCCAGCGATTCGGCGGTGAGCAGGGCGAAGGCATCCTCGGCCTTCATCACGTGCACCACCTTCAGCGACTGTCGCTCGAGCATGCGCCGCGTCGTCTCGGCGACCACGCGGCTGTCCTCGATGAAGAGGATGGTCGCACCCGCCACGGGCTCGGGCTGCACGTAGCCGCGGATGAAGGCGGCCAACGCTTCGTGACCGAGCGCCTTGTCGAAGTAATCGGTGACGAACTCGGTGAAGCGCCGCTCTTCGAGGTGTTGCTGCGCATCGCCGGACACCACGATCACCGGTACGTAGGCCTGACCCGCCGCCTCGCGCACGCTGCGCGCGATCTCCAGGCCATCGCCATCGGGCAGGGCCAGCGCGGTGGTGACCAGGTGCACCTCGCCCTGCTCCAGCGCAGCGCGCGCTTCGGCGATGCTGGAACAGCCGATCACCTGCACGCCCGGTACTTCGCGCTGGAGCACGTCGGCAATCAGCTTGCGCACCAGCTTCGAGCCGTCCACCACCATCACGCGGGGGGCGTCACTGATCAGGTGCCGGAGTTCCTGGGCCATGAAGGAAGCGAGTCTCAGGTTTCTGTGGGGCGAGTCTGACGCAAGAAATGCCCCGTCACCAGCCATGCACCCAGCCAGCCGATCGCCGTCGCGGCCACGACCACCGCCACCGCGCCCACGGCATCCAGTCCCGACAGGGCGAATGCACTGCCGTAGCTGCGCGCGAGCGTGGCCAGGGGATCGCGCAGCGCCAGAGCCGCCAGCGTCAGCAGGCCGAGCGCCAGCGCACCGGCGGCCAGGCCATACCACGCGCCCAGGTAGATGAAAGGCCGGCGGATGAAGCCGTCGCTGGCACCCAGCAGCTGGAGCACGCCGATTTCCTCTCGCCGCGACTGGATATCCAGCCTCACCGTGTTGCCCACCACCAGCAGGGCGCCGAGGCCGAACAGCGCCGCCAGTACCCAGGCCAGCCGTCGGCCGAAGCCCATCCAGCCCGCGAGCCGGTCGCGCCAGGCGGCGTCGTGCTGCAGCAGGTCGGTCTCGGGCAGTGCCTCCAGGAATGCGACCAGTCGCGCATCGTCGCCCTCCGGCACCACGATCAGCAGGCTGGGCAGCGGATTGCCCTCCAGCGTATCCAGCGAAGCGCCCAGGCCACTGCGTTCGCGGAATTCGGCCATGCCCTGCTCCGGCGTGCGCAGTTCCACGGCCGCAACGTCGTCGCGACCGCGCAGCTCGAGCGCGAGCGCCTGTGCGCGTGCGACCGGAGTGTCCGGTTTCAGGAACAGATCGATCTCGCGCGATTGCTGCACATCGCCCGCGAAGTGACCGACGTTCTGCAGGGCCAGCCACAGGCCCAACGGCAGCGCCAGCGCGATCGCCATCACCCCGATCGTCAGCAGCGTCGCCCACGGACGACGCGCTGCGCGCCCCAAGCTGGAGACGAAACTGTAGAGGTGCTGGTCCAGCCAGATGCCGACGCCGGAGCGGCCCTGCGTGCGGACGTTCTTCGCGTCGCTCATTCGGCGAGGTCCGCGGGAGAAATGTCGTCGGCCAGCTTGCCGTGGTCGAGGATCAGCACGCGCTTCTTCATGCGCTTGAGCAGCGAGAGGTCGTGGCTGACCACCAGCACGCTGGTGCCGCGCTCGGGCATCGACGCGAACAACGACATGATCTCCGCCGCCAGCGTGGGGTCGAGATTGCCGGTGGGTTCGTCCGCCACCAGCAGCCGCGGCTCGGCGACGATGGCGCGGGCGATGCCCACGCGCTGCTGTTCGCCCGCCGAGAGCTGCGTGGGCAGCGCATTCTCGCGGTGGCCCAGGCCGAGCCGCGCGAGCACCTCGCGCACGCGCTTGCCGATGTCGCCGCGACGGTCGCCGCGCAGGATCAGCGGCAGGGACACGTTCTCCATCACCGTGCGGTCCGTCAGCAGGCGGTGGTCCTGATAGACCGCCCCCACCTCGCGACGATGCAGCGGGATGCGTCCACCGCGCACCTTGAGCAGGTTGCGTCCGCCGAACAGCACCGCGCCACGCGAAGGACGCTCGCTGAGGTGGATCAACTTCAACAGCGTGCTCTTGCCGGCACCGGAATGGCCGGTGACGAAAAGCATCTCGCCCTCCGCCACCTCGAAGCTGACGTCGACCAGCGCCGGATGGCCGCCGGGATACTGCTTGCTGACGTTTTCGAATCGAAGGACGCTCATGTCCGTCGATTATGCCGGAGCCGCCGAGACGCTGGCGATGCCGCGCGGACAAAAAAAGGAAGCCGGGACATGCCCGGCTTCGCATGGACCCTTCGCTGCGGCGGTCAGCCGCCGACCAGCGAACGGATCTTGCGGCCGAGACGCGTCAGGAAGCCTGCGTTCTCGTCAGCGGCCTTGGGCGCGATCGCTTTCGTCGCGACCGGCGCGGCGGCGCTCGCCACCACGCCCTCGGCGCCTTCCAGCGGACGGCCATGGCGGCGACGGCGGCGCTTGCGTGGCTTGCGGTCGCCTTCCGGCATGCCCGCGGTCTCGGGACGCGCTTCGGCGACGGGTCGCGCGACCTGCGGCTTGGGGGCCTCGCCTTCCGGACGTGGCGCGCGCGGCGGGCGCGGCTTGCCATCGGCCGAGCGCGGGCCTTCGCGGCGTCCACCCTCGCGACGACCGCCTTCGCGGCGGGCGCCACCGGCGCCGGTCTTGCGACCGCCACCGCGACGCTCTTCGTCGGCCGCCTTCTGTTCGCGGGCTTCGCGGAAGATCTGGCCGATGCTCTCTTCTTCTTCGTCGCCTTCAACGGCTTCCGGCTTCGGGCGCTCCGGCCGCGGCAGCGCGGTCAGCAGCTCCGCGGTGACCGGCTCGGACGGGATCTTCTGCTCGATGTAGGCCTCGATGTCGGGCAGCGACATCGCGTAACGCTCGCAGGCGAAGCTGATCGCGTCGCCTTCGGCGCCGAGGCGCGCGGTGCGGCCGATGCGGTGCACGTAGTCTTCGGCATCGAACGGCAGGTCGTAGTTGAACACGTGCGACACGCCATCGATATGCAGGCCGCGCGCGGCCACGTCGGTGGCGACCAGCAGTTCCAGTTGGCCGGCCTGGAAGCGCTTCAGCAGCGACTCGCGCTTCTTCTGCGGCACGTCGCCGGAAAGCACGCCGACACGGTAGCCGGCGCGTTCCAGCGCGCGCGCCACGCGCTCGACGAAGGCCTTCGTGTTGACGAACACCATCGTGCGGGCGCCTTCGCTGCGCGACAGCAGGCCGATCAGCAGCGGGATCTTCTCGTCGTCGGCGGGGTAGTACAGCTTCTGCCGCACCTTCGCCGCCGTGATGAACTCGGTCTCGACGACGAGCTTCTCCGGTTCGTTCATGTGCTCGTACGCCAGCTCCAGCACGCGATGGGACAGCGTGGCCGAGAACAGCAGCGTCTGCCGCGTGGTGCGCTCCGGCATGCGGCGCAGCAGGAAGCGGATGTCCTTGATGAAGCCCAGGTCGAACATGCGGTCGGCTTCGTCGAGCACGCACATCTCGCAGGCGTGCAGGCTGACCACCTTGTGCTGCTTGACGTAATCGATCAGGCGTCCGGGCGTGGCGATGATGACGTCCACGCCCTTCTGCAGCAGCTCGCGCTGCTTGTCGTAGTCCACGCCGCCGTAGACCAGCGCGAAGCGCAGGCCGAGATCGGCGCCGAACTTCACCGCATCCTTGTGGATCTGGATGGCGAGTTCGCGGGTCGGTGCCAGGATCAGCGCACGCGGATCCTCCGGCTTGCGCTCGGCCAGCGCCGGGCGGCTCAACAGGCGGTTCATCACCGCGACCAGGAACGCCAGCGTCTTGCCGGTGCCGGTCTGCGCCTGTCCGGCGACGTCGCCACCCGCCAATGCAACCGGCAACGTCATGGCCTGGATCGGCGTGCAGCGGGAGAAACCCGCGCCTTCGAGGCCCGCGAGGAGGGCCGGATGCAGGTCGAACGAGGAAAAAGTAATGTCGGTTAAAGGTTTGTCGCTCATGCCATCTTCTTTGCGCCGCAGTGTTCTGCGTGCGGCTGTGTGAATGCGGGTTGCTGTGCTTGCAACGGGGTGTCCGGCGTCGCACACTGCGCTCCCTGTGCCGGGCTGCGCGGCCGCCCAGGAGCTCCTTGAAATGGCCGCGGAACGCCCCAGTTTACCTCAAACAGACGGCCGACCCGGCCCGAACCCGTCCGCGGGACCCCGCGGACCCCGCAGGAGACCCCAGTGAGCGATAAAGTTTCCCACGTCGGCGATGCCGATTTCGATGCCGCCGTGCTGCAGTCCGGCGAGCCGGTGCTGGTGGATTTCTGGGCCGAATGGTGCGGCCCGTGCAAGATGATCTCGCCGGTGCTGGACGAGCTGGCCGAGACCTACGACGGCAAGATCAAGGTGGCGAAGGTCAACGTGGACGAGAACCGCGCGACCGCCATCAAGTACCACGTGCGTTCGATCCCGATGCTGCTGCTGTTCAAGGATGGCCAGATCCAGGCGACCCAGATCGGTGCCGTCGGCAAGGGTCAGCTGACCCAGATGATCGACAAGGCCCTGGGCACCCAGGCGGCCTGACCCATGGCCCCGGCAGAGGCCGGGGCACTGGCTGAATCCGCTTGAACCCGCCGCGGCGGCCCGGCTTGCCGCCGCCGCAGGCCGGTGATAGTGTCGAATCCGAATCCGGCGCAGGGGATGCGCCGCACCCATCTGAAGCCCACTTCTCTTTACTCACCCGCCGCCGCAACGCCGGCGCGCTCGCCACCTAGCGAGGAATCGCAACTTGTCCGACAGCAGCAACGAAACCGGCGCTCCCGCCGAAAAGCGCGTGCGCAAAGCCCGCGTCCCGAAGGCAGCCTCTGCCGACACCTCCGCCCCGCAGGCCGACGCCGCACCGCAGCTTCCGCTGCCGCCGGTGAGTGAATCGCCTGCTCCGGCACCCGCTTCGGCGCCCGCGCCTGCCGCCCACGATGGTGGCGATGCCGCCCATGGCGGTGGTCAGCAGGGCCAGGAAGGCGGCCAGGAGTCGCGCGACGGCAACCGTTTCAACAATAACAACCGCCGCGAACGCTTCCGCAACCGCCGCGAGCGCAACCGCGAGCGGTACGGCAACGACGGCATGCCGCAGGAAGGCGGCGGCAATGGTGGTGGTGGCCAGGAGAACTATGCGCCGCGCCAGCCGCCCAGCGTGCCGGAAGGCTTCCCCCAGTATTCGCTGGGCGACCTCAAGCGCATGCCCGCACCCAAGCTGCTGGATATCGCCGAGCAGCTGAACATCCAGGAAGGCGTCGCCCGCGCCCGCAAGCAGGACGTCATCTTCGCCCTGCTGAAGGTGCTGACCCGCCATGGCGAAGGCGTCGCCGCGGACGGCGTGCTGGAAATCCTGCCGGACGGCTTCGGCTTCCTGCGCGCGGCCGAGGCTAGCTACCTGGCCGGCCCGGACGACGTCTACATCAGCCCCAGCCAGATCCGCCGCTTCAACCTGCGTACCGGCGACCACCTGGCCGGCCGCATCCGCTGGCCGAAGGATGGCGAGCGCTACTTCGCGCTGTCGACGATCGACACGATCAACGGCGAGCCGCTGGAAGCCTCGAAGAACAAGGTGCTGTTCGAGAACCTGACCCCGCTGTTCCCGCGCCGCCGCTTCACACTGGAGCGCGGCAATGGTTCGTCGGAAGACATCGCCGGCCGCATCCTCGACCTGATGGCGCCGCAGGGCAAGGGTCAGCGCGCGCTGATCGTGTCGCCGCCCAAGGCCGGCAAGACGATCATGATGCAGCAGATCGCCACCGCCATCACGACCAACCACCCGGACGTGCACCTGATCGTGCTGCTGGTGGACGAGCGTCCGGAAGAAGTGACCGAAATGCAGCGCACCGTGCGCGGCGAAGTGGTCAGCTCGACCTTCGACGAGCCCGCCGCGCGCCACGTGCAGGTCGCCGAGATGGTGATCGAGCGCGCCAAGCGCCTGGTGGAGCACAAGAAGGACGTGGTGATCATGTTGGACTCGATCACCCGCCTGGCCCGCGCCTACAACAACGTCGTGCCCAGCTCCGGCAAGGTGCTGACCGGCGGCGTCGACGCCAACGCCCTGCATCGTCCGAAGCGCTTCTTCGGCGCCGCGCGCAACGTGGAGGAAGGCGGCTCGCTGACCATCATCGCCACCGCGCTGGTCGAGACCGGCAGCAAGATGGACGAAGTGATCTACGAAGAGTTCAAGGGCACCGGCAACAGCGAAGTGCACCTGAACCGCCGCATCACCGAGAAGCGCGTCTATCCGGCCATCGACATCAACCGCTCCGGCACGCGCCGCGAAGACCTGCTGATCGAACCGGAGCTGCTGCAGAAGATCTGGATCCTGCGCAAGCTGCTGCACCCGATGGACGAGATCGCCGCGATGGAATTCCTGCTGGACAAGATGAAGAACACCAAGTCCAACGACGAGTTCTTCAGCTCGATGAAGCGCTGATCCCGCGCCTCGCCAAGAAGAACGCCCCGCATCGCGGGGCGTTTTTTATGTTGGAACCTGCGTCCCGCCTCTCGTGGGCACTCAGCCTTCTTCGGACAATCGCGTCAGCAGCTTCGGTCCCTGCTTGCCGCCTGCCATGTGCACCCCACCATCGGCGAGCGTATCGGGCGAGAACCCGGGACGATCCTCATCCTGTGCCCAGGAGACGTGCTCGCGCGGGCCGGGGACGTAGACCTCCCATTTGCCGTATCGCGGCTTCTGGCCGAAGTTGAAATCGACGGGCACGCGTACCACCCAATGCGGTTGCTCGGCGGATTCACCCCGGCTGGGCGTGTTGAACGTCCACGTCTGCGCTGCGTCGATCGCCGCGCGCGAGAGGCGCTCGCGGAACTGGCGCATCTGCGCCTCGCTCGCCACCATGCGCAGGTTCACCTGCTCCGCCACGACGTCACTGACGGCGCCGTCGCGACCGATCTGCAAGAGCAGATAGACGGTCCCCTGGACACCGCTCCGGGCGGCCACCTTCGGATATCCCGGCGGTTTCATGTCCTTGCTGCTGATGCGCTCCTCCCGAGGCATCGCTTCGTAGTCTCCGAAGTCCGCGCCCCGCACCGAGACCTGCATCTTGCCGTCGCCGGAGGGCTTGGCCACGAGACGCGCGCTCATCCGCGTCTGCACCCGCGTGGCGACACCCTCGATCAGCACGGGCTCGAAGCGCCAGGACATCGCAACCCCGGTAACGAAGGCCGGGATGCCCTCGGGCAGCCGGTCCGCCTTGTCCAGTTCGACGGCGGCGACACCGCCATCGGCCTGGATCGTGATCATCCCGGTGACCAGCATGCTGCCTTCGGCCTGCTTGCGTACCGCGCCAGCGCCTTGCGCCCACGCACCCTGCGCGAACGCCGCCACGCCTACGAGAACCCACGCCAACCACGCGCCACGTCGCTTCATACGCCCTCCTCGATCCCTGGAAGTGGGCCTTCCCCGGCCCCGTCCGCCGCATACTATCCCCACGAGGTGATGCATGCACGGTAGTGGTCTGGAGTTGGCGCTGGTGTTCCTGCTGGCCGCGGTAATCGCGGTGCCGGTGTTCAAGCGCTTCGGGTTGGGCGCGGTACTGGCCTACCTCGTGGCGGGCGTGGTGCTGGGCCCGGACGGGCTGGCGCTGGTGCGGGATGCCGACCGCATCCTCAATGCGGCCGAGATCGGCGTGGTGATGATGCTGTTCGTCATCGGCCTGGAACTCTCGCCGTCGCGCCTGCGGGTGATGCGCAAGCCGGTGTTCGGCGCGGGTGGCCTGCAGGTGCTGCTCAGTGCGCTGGTGCTGGGCGGCATCGCGCTGATCTTCGAGCACCACTGGAAAACGGCGCTCGTCGCGGGCCTGGGCCTGGCCCTGTCGTCCACGGCCGTGAGCCTGCAGCTGCTGTCCGAACGCAAGGAGCTGACCAGCGAACACGGACGCCTCGGCTTCGCGATCCTGCTGTTCCAAGACCTCGTCGCGATCCCGCTGCTGGCCGCGATCCCGTTGCTGGGCGGCGCCAAGAACGAAACGCTGACGTGGACCATGGTGTTCCATGCCGTCGGTGCGATCGCCATCGTGGTCCTCGGCGGCCGACTGGTCCTGCGCCACCTGTTCCGCGTGGTCGCGCGCACCCGCATGCCGGAAGTCTTCACCGCCACCGCGCTGCTGGTGGTGCTGGGCATCGCCTGGTTCATGCAGCTGGCCGGCCTCAGCGCGGGCCTGGGCGCCTTCCTCGCCGGCGTGCTGTTGTCCGACTCCGAATTCCGGCATGAACTGGAATCGCAGATCGATCCGTTCAAGGGCCTGCTGCTCGGCCTGTTCTTCATCGCGGTCGGCATGGACATCGATCTGGACGCGGTGATGAAGCAGCCCGAGCTGATCGCGGCCGGCGTGCTGCTCCTGCTGGCGGTGAAGTTCAGCGTGCTGTTCGGCGTCGGCCGATGGCCGGGCCGGCTGGAGCCGAAGGGCGCGCTGCTAATGGCCGGCACGCTGTGGTTGGGCGGCGAGTTCGCCTTCGTGGTCTTCAGCGAAGCGTCGCGCGTGCGTCTGATCGATACCGAACTGCGCAACCAGTTGAGCGCCATCGTCGGCGTCTCGATGGCGCTCACGCCGGTACTGCTGCTGGGGCTGCACCGCATGTTGGCCGGGGTGAGCCGTCCGAAGCCGAGCACGCGCACCTTCGACGAGATCCCGGATGACCAACCGCAGGTGCTGATCGCCGGCATGGGGCGGTTCGGCCAGATCGTGGCGCGGCTGCTGACCGCACAGAAGATTCCGTTCGTCGCGCTCGAGCACAGCCCCGAAACCGTCGACACGTTGCGCCGCTTCGGGAACATCCGCCTCTACTACGGCGACCCGACGCGGCCGGACCTGCTCCGCTCGGCGGGCGCGCAGCACGTCAAGGTGTTCGTGATCGCGATGGACGACCCGGATACGAACATCAAGGCCACGCGCCTGATCCGCCGCATGTTCCCCGAGGCGCGCGTGCTGGCGCGCGCGCGCAACCGCCAGCACGCATGGCGATTGATGGACCTCAGCGCGGAGGCCTACCGCGAGACGCTGGGATCGAGCCTGGAAATGGCGGAGCAGGTGCTGGTGGAACTGGGCGTGCCGGCGGATACCGCGGCCGAGCACACCCGCCGCTTCCGCCAGCACGACGAGAAATTGCTGCGCGCGCAGTACCTGGTCTACGACGACGATGGCGCCGTGATCCAGACCGCACGCGATGCGATCAGCGACCTGGAGCAGCTGTTCGAGGCCGACGCAACCGGCGAAGACGCGCCCCCGGCGCGCTGAACCCGCTCAGCTGCGATCGCGCAGAAAGCGGGCCATCGAGGCACCGGCACCGGGCGTGGCAGGCACGAACTCCGCCGCCACATCGATGAAGCCGCGCATCACGGCGATCTCGCGCGGCGTGCGGTTGAGCGCATCGCGCAGTTCCGGATCGGCACCGGCCCGCAGCAGGCGGCTGACCACGCGCAGCAGTCCATGCAGCGAGGCGAGATGCAGCGGGCCGAATCCGCGCGGATCCTGCACGTCCAGCGACACGCCTTCGTCGAGCAGGCGCTCGAGACCCGCCAGCACGACTTCTTCATCGCAAGCGGTACCCGGCTCGGCGCGCGCGCCCAGCAGCAGCAGCAACGGCGTGACCGAACCCGACGCCACCTGCTCGGACTCCGCGCCAGAGAGCAGGAAGGTATCGAGCAACGCCACCAGGCGCGGCTTCTCGCGCGCCGTGAAGCCATACAGCGTGGCGCAATGGAGCGGAGTGAGGCCCTGGGCATCGCCGGCGTGCACGTTGGCACCAGCGGTGATCAGGCGCGCCGCGATTTCCGGCAGGCCCAACGCGGCCGCCAGCATCAGCACGGTCACGCCACCCGGCAGCCGGTACTCGATGTCGGCACCCGCGGTGAGCAGCGCGCCGACGATCTCGGTCTGGCGCATGCTGACGGCCGCCGACAACGGCGTCGCGCCGGTATGCGCGGCGCGTTGTGGATCGGCGCCACGCGCGATCAGCAGTTCCACCGTGGTGGTGAAGCCGCCGCCCGCCGCACGCAGCAGGGCCGTGCAGCCCTGCGCATCGGGGGAGTCCACATCGAAGCCGAGGTCGAGCAGACGTCGCACCGCATCGCGGTCGCCCGCCATTGCCGCCGATGGCAGGTCGGCCGGGCGTAGCGCTCGCCTGGGCAGCGGCCAGATGCGCCAGTCCAACCAGTCGGCCAGGTCGCGACGACCGCAGGCCAGCGCGACGCCGAGCGGCGTCTGCCCATCGGCAGCGCGCGCCTCGGGCGAAGCGCCCTTGGCGATCAACTGCTTGAGCGCGGTCTCGCGGCCCAGCACGGCGGCCAGGTGCAGTGCGGTCATGCCGTGGCTGTCGCGCGCTTCGCGGTCAACGCCGATGTCCAGCAAGCGATCGAGCACCCGCTGCCAACCCAGGCGGACCGCGAGCGAGAGCGCGGGATCGCCATGCGGTGATGCGCCGAACGGATCGGCGCCACGTTCCAGCAGGTCGAGGGCGCACGATTCGAGCGTGCGCGCGGCCTGGTCATCTGCGGCGCATGCGGCAAGGAAGCGCGCCAGGCCACCGGCACCGGCCGGCGACACGCCGCGGGCCAGCAGCACGCCCAGCGCAGGGGTGCCCATTGCACCCTGGGACAGCAACACGAACGCCAATGTGTCGCCGTGCGTATCGCGTACGTCCGCATCGGCGCCCTGCCGGAGCAGCCATGCCAGGCGCGCGGGACGCTGCAGGTCGGTTTCATGCAGCAACGCACCGAGTTCCTCACGCGAACACAGGCGCGCCAGCGCTTCGAGGCCTTCGAACTGCCCGCTCACCAGGCCTTCGCGCAGCAGCGCGGACGGCGCGCGGTCCGGCGGCGTCTCGTCTTCCGCGGCGGCGACCGCGTTGGGCAGGGCATAGGTGGGATCGAGCGCGGAGACCAAGGCCCAGCGGCCGGCTTCCGCCGCCGCATCGACCGCGCGTCGGCCCGCAGCATCGGTGTCCGCGGGGTCGATGCCCCACTCCAGCAAGCGCCGCACCAGCGACGGCGACACCTGCTCCGCGCCAACGGCCAGCATCAGCGCATTGCGACGCTCCGCATCCGTCGCCACGCGGTCCGCACCGGCATCGGCGAGCTTCTCCAGCACGGCCGTGCGGGCGCCTCGCGCGGCTTCGAGCCAGGGCGTGCGCTGCTGGGCGTCGCGCGCATGCACGTCGGCACCGGCGGCGAGCAGCGTGGTGACCACTTCGGCATGGCCCGCGTGGGCCGCCTCGTGGAGGGCGCTGCGTCGCTGCATGTCGCGCGCGTCGACCTTCGCTTTGTGCTTGAGCAGCAGCTGTACCCCGGCCGGGTCGTCCTCTTCGGTCGCGGCGGCCGCCAGCAGCACCGGTTGCCCGCCCTGCGGGTCGGGGCGCGCGCCACGCTCCAGCAGGAATTTCGCCAGCCGCCAGTTGCCCGCCATGCAGGCCACGCCCAACGGCGTCAGCCCGTCATGGTTCAGCGCATCGAGTTCCGCCGCCGCATCGCGCAGCAGCGCGACCACGCCGGGGTCGGAACTGCGCGCGGCATGATGCAGCGGCGTGTTGCCCTCCGCATCGGCGATGCGCGGGTCGGCGCCATTCGCCAGCAGGGTGGTCACCGCGTCCGGGCGGCCATGCCAGCTGTCGCGGGTGGCGGCCAGCAACGGGGTCACGCCGGCGTGAGCATGGTTGAGGTCCACGCCGTGCGCGATCAGCGTACGCAGCAGCCGCAGGTCCGGCAGGACGGCCGCCAGGGCGCCGAGGCTGCGCTGGTCGCGCGAGCCCTCTTCCGGCAGCGCATGCGCATCGGCGCCGGCTTCGATCAGCGACAGCGCGCGATCCACGCGCCCGCCACGCGCGGCTTCGAACAGGGCCTGGTCGAGGTCCACGTCCATGGCGGGAACGGCCTCGATGACCGGTGCTTCGAAGGCATCCGCCTCGCGCTCCGGCATCCCGACCACGGGCAGCACGCCTGCACCCGCCACCCTTTGCACACCGAGGTGCAGCAGCGGCAACACCAGGGCATAGGCGATTGAAAGGCCGGTGCGGGCCGCGTCGGGCACCAGGCCGGGCCAGGCCAGGCAAAGGCCGCCGCCGATGGCCACGGCCAGCGCCGTCGCCACCGCCAGGCCGCGCCAGGCGTGGAAGTCGTGTTCGAGCAGCCCCCGCCAGTGGGCGGCCAACGCCCCGCCATCGCGCTCCAGGCCGTGCCACAGCGGCCACGTGCGCCAGAGGCCCACGATGACGGCACCGATCACGGCACTCACGCCCAATGCCGCCGGCAGGCTGCCGCTGTCGTGCAGCGAGGCCAGCGGCCAGGCCAACAGCAGCGCACTGCCTGCGAACGCGACCGCCCAGGCCAGCGCCAAGGCCGGCAGGTCTTCGCGCCAGGCACGGGACGGCGCCAGCACCCGCGTCCCCCGCAGCCACGACACGCCCAGTGCCACCACCGGCTGCGCCAGCCATGCGCCGACGGCCGCCGGCACACCGCCCAGCCATGCCCCGGCGCCGGCCAGCAGCAGGCCTGCCAGCAAGGCGATCAGGGCGATGTGGCGGGTCTGCAGCCGGGGCTCAGGCATCGGGACGGACGGTGGGATCGGGCTGCGGCGGGAACTGGATGTGGAACCCGCGCGAGGCGAGGTTGGTACGGACCACCTCGGTGTCTTCCCGCGCGAGTTTGCGCTCGGGCGTCAGGGCGACCTCGAGCACGAAGGCCAACTCGCCCAACTGGGTGCGCAGCGGCTCGGGGAGTCGGGCGAAATCATCGCGCGCCGCCAGATAGACGAACGTGTCGGCCTTGCGCTGGCTCTTGTAGACGTAGGCTTGCATCCGCGCGCATCGCGCCCTGCCGGTGGATAAGCGGGGATTGTGCGGGAAATGCCGCATACGTGAAACCCGCATCGCGATCACGCCGGGCATGACGATCGGCCGCGGGAGGCGCACGGAGGGACTGGTACTCTTCGCCCCTTCACCTCGCACTAACGGAAGTCCGATGCGCCCTGCCCTGTTCGCCCTGCTGCTGCCGCTCGCCCTCGCGCCGGCCGCGCACGCCCAGACGCCCGCACCGCTCACGCTGGAACAGGTGATGGCCGAACCGGACTGGATCGGTCCACCGGTCGAGCGTGCCTGGTGGGCGTGGGATGGCAAGCAGGTGCAGTACGAGCTCAAGCGCGATGGCAGCGTGGTGCGCGACACGTTCGAGCAATCGCTCGACGGCGCCACCGCGCACCGCGTCGCCGACGACCAGCGCGCGCGCCTCGATGCCATCAACCCGGTCTACGACGCCACCCGCCAGCGCATGCTGATCACGCGCAATGGCGACCTGTTCGTGCGCGACCTGCGCAGCGGGGCGCTCACCCAGCTGACCCGCACCAACGAGGCCGAGCAGCAGGCACGCTTCGCCCGCGACGGCGCGGTGATCTGGCGTGCCGGCAACAGCTGGTACCGCTGGACCGCCGCCACCGGCACGGCCACGGTCGCCGAGCTGAAGGCCGAGCGCGATCCGCTCGCCGCACCCAAGCCGGACGCGCTGCGCGAACAGCAGCTGCGCACGCTCCGCACCTTGGCGGACGACCGCGCCCAGCGCGATACCGCGATGAAGCAGGCGGAAACCTGGCGCAGGGCCGACCCGAGCCGCGCACCCGCGCCGGTCTATCTGGGTACCGAAGTCGACATCGACGACAGTTCGCTCTCGCCGGACGGCCGCTGGCTGCTGGTGGTCACGCACAAGAAGGGCGCCGATGCCGGCCAGGCCGGCAAGATGCCGAAGTACGTGACCGAATCGGGCTACGAGGAATTCCAGGACGTCCGCACGCGCGTCGGCCGCAATGCCCCCGTGCCGCACACGCTGTGGCGCGTCGACCTCGCCGACGGCAGCCTCAAGGAAGTGAAGTTCGACACCCTCCCCGGTATCGACCGCGACCCGCTCGCCACGCTGCGCAAACAGGCTGGCAAGGACCCGCTGAAGGGATCGCGCGACGTACGCGTGGAGAACGACAGCGATGGCAGCGCCATGGCGTGGACCGCGGATGGCAGCCAGGTCGCCGTGCAGGTGCATGCCGTCGACAACAAGGACCGCTGGATCGCCACCGTCGACCTGCCGGGTGCGCGCCTGCAGCCGCGCCACCGGCTCACCGACGAGGCCTGGATCAACTGGGGCTTCAACCAGTTCGGCTGGTTGCCCGACAACCGCACGCTGTGGCTGCTGTCGGAGGAATCCGGTTACTCGCACCTGTACACCGCGACGGGCAACGAAAAGCCGCGTGCACGCACGTCCGGCAAGTGGGAAGTCTCCGCACCGGAGATCACCGCCGACGGCAACAGCTTCCTGTTCCTCTGCAACCGCGCCTGGCCGGGCGACTACGAGGTCTGCAAGCTCGACCTGGCCAGCAACCAGGTGAAGGAGATCACCGCGCTCGACGGCGTGGAGGACTTCAGCCTGTCGCCGGACGGGCGCCAGGTGCTGGTTCGTCATTCGCGCAGCTACACGCCGGCCCAGCTGTCGGTGACCGGCGTGGACGGCGGCGACGCGCGCGCGCTGACCGACACCCGCACTGCAGGCTTCAAGGCGCGTGAGTGGGTCCAACCGGAGTACGTGCAGGTCCCGTCGCGCCACGGCGCCGGCGTCGTCTGGGGCAAGTACTACGGCCCGAAGACGATGGAAGCTGGCAAGCGCTACCCCATCGTCATGTTCGTGCACGGCGCGGGCTACCTGCAGAACGTCACCGCGCGCTATCCCAACTACTTCCGCGAGCAGATGTTCCACCAGCTGCTGGTGGACCGCGGCTACATCGTGCTCGACCTGGACTACCGCGCCAGCGAGGGCTACGGACGCGACTGGCGCACCGCCATCTACCGCAACATGGGCCACCCGGAACTCGAGGATTACCTCGACGGCCTGGAGTGGCTGGTCGCGCAGAAGCAGGGCGACCGCGACCGGGCCGGCATCTACGGCGGCAGCTACGGCGGCTTCATGACCTTCATGGCGCTGTTCCGTGCGCCCGGCGTGTTCAAGGCCGGCGCGGCGCTGCGCCCGGTGGTGGATTGGACGCAGTACAACCATGAGTACACCAGCAACATCCTCAATACGCCGGAACTGGATCCGCAGGCTTACCGCACGTCCTCGCCGATCGAGTACGCCGACGGCCTGCAGGACCACCTGCTGATCGCGCACGGCATGATCGACGACAACGTGTTCTTCAAGGATTCGGTGGTGCTGTCGCAGAAGCTGATCGAACTGCGCAAGGACGATTGGGAACTGGCGGCGTATCCGCTGGAACGGCACGGCTTCACCCGCTCGGACTCCTGGCTCGACGAGTACAAGCGCGTGCTGAAGCTGTTCGAGCAGAACCTGAAGTAAGCCATGCGCCCTGCGTCGCCCACCGCGAGCGGCTCCGCCTTCGTCACCGTGATGGCGAAGGTGTCGATCGTCGTGGGCGCCGGCGCCACACTGTACGCGGCGCTGCAGGTGCTGGCCGCGCTGCTGATCCTGAGGGGCGAAGAAGTGGCCCGGTTCCTCGACTTCGTCGCGACGCAGCCCGTGCCGGCGTCCGTGTTGTGGGTGCTGTCGCACATCACCACCCTCACCGTTGCCTTCCTGCTGGTGAGCGCCGCCTTCCTGGCGGTGTCGGTGGGCCTGCTTCGGCGGCGCATGTGGGCATGGTGGGGATTCGTGCTGTTCATGGTGTTGGGCGCGCTGGCGAACTTCGCCGGCATCGCCATGATCAACCTCGTGTTCTCGTGGATCGATCGGCTGCCGCAGACGCCCGACACCGCGCCACTGCTGTCCGAGCTGGCCTCGCTGCACGCGATGTCCTTGACGATGGCCTGGGTGACCGCAATCGCGTTCGGCGCGTTGCATGCGCTGATCGTGTGGCAGCTGTGCCGTCCCGCCGTGCGCGCCGAGTTCGGGTGGACGCAGCCGCCCCGGTAGAATGCGCGGCATGAACGACATCACGCCCGTCCGCGACTACCTCACCGGCCTGCAGGACCGGATCTGCGCCGCCATCGAAGCGGCCGACGGTTCCGCCCGCTTCCACGAGGACGCGTGGAGCCGCGCACCGGGGGATGCGTCGCCGATCCGTGGCGGCGGGCGTACCCGCATCCTGCGCGACGGCGCCGTGTTCGAACAGGCCGGCATCGGCTTCTCCGATGTCTCCGGTGATCGCCTGCCGCCCTCGGCATCCGCGCATCGCCCCGAACTCGCGGGCGCCTCGTGGCGCGCCGTGGGCGTATCGCTGGTATTCCATCCGCGCAACCCGCACCTGCCCACCACCCACGCGAACGTGCGCCACTTCCGCGCCGAGCGCGATGGCGAGACGGTGGCGTGGTGGTTCGGCGGCGGTTTCGACCTGACCCCGTTCTATCCCGTCGACGAAGACGTCCAGCACTGGCACCGCACCGCGCGCGAGCTGTGCGGACCGTTTGGCGGCCAGGCGCGCTACGACGCGCACAAGCGCTGGTGCGACGAGTACTTCTTCCTCAAGCACCGCAACGAAACACGCGGCGTGGGCGGCCTGTTCTTCGATGACCTCGGCGAAGACTTCGACCGCGACTTCGGCTACCTGCGCGCGGTCGGCGACGGCTTCCTCGATGCGTACCTGCCCATCGTCGCGCGCCGCAAGGATGCGCCCTACAGCGAACGCGAACGGCAGTTCCAGCTGTACCGCCGCGGCCGCTACGTGGAGTTCAACCTGGTGTACGACCGCGGCACGCTGTTCGGCCTGCAGAGCGGCGGGCGCGCGGAATCCATCCTGATGAGCCTGCCGCCGCTGGTCCGCTGGGAGTACGGCTACGCGCCGGAGGACGGCAGCGATGAGCAGCGCCTGGCCGACTACCTGCGCCCGCGCGACTGGCTGGCGGATGCGGGCTGAATTCGCGACCGCGGCTCAGGTCGCTCCCTCCTCGGTCTTCGGATCCTGCCGCGCCACCAGCGTGATGTGGCCGGTGTTCTCCAACACGGCAAGCCGGATGTCGGCCATGTCCAGGCAACCGGCCTCGCGCATCGCCTTCTCGAAATCCTCGCGACTGATCAGCTCGCGGCGCAGCACGTCGCGGTAGACCTGCCCGTCGCGCGCCAGCAGCACCGGCGCGCCTTCCACCCAACGCTCGACCCGCGGCGAGCGCGCGGACAGCAGGCCCACAAGCCAGTTCAGGGTGATCAGCGTCGCCGCCAACAGCAGCCCGCCACCGACCGAGGTGTCCTCGCCGAGCAGGGCGTTCTGCACGGCGTTGCCGAGCAGCACGACCAGCAGCATGTCGAACGGGGTGAACTGGCCCATCGTGCGCTTGCCGGTCACCCGGATCATCGCGAGCAGGATGAAGTACACGGCACAGGCCCGCAGCACGAAGGCCCACCACGGCATGGCCATCTGGAACATTTCGGCGAACGTCGCGCTCATGCTTCACCCCTGGGATGGACTGCGCGCACGGTAGCGCAGGCGGCGCGGGCAAACGACAGGCAATAAAAAGCCCCGCAGACCAGGGGGAGATCGGCGGGGCCAGGGGAGCGGGACCTGGGGAGGGGTCGTCGCTCCGGGGGAGATCGCTCCAGGGGATGGGAGAGATCAGTGACAGACGTTGCATCTGTCACGGGCTATATGACCACTCCGCACATGGATGGTTCGTGAAGATTCCGGTTAAAAAACCGTAAGATTCAGGGGGAATTCATTTTATTGAACTGGTCGGTATACAAATATACCTGACAGGGTTTCCCTGAATTTTCCGCAAGTGCATGTTCCGGAAGGGAAACCGTTTTCATGGCCGGCTAATGGGCCTCTTCCCAGTTGTCGCCGACCCCGCTGTCGACCACCAGCGGAACGCTCAATTGCGCCGCCGCCGCCATTCGGGACGTCGCCTCCTGCAGCAGCGTCGGCACGAAGTCGGCGTCGGCCTCGAAGACCAGTTCGTCGTGCACCTGCAGGATCATCAGGGCGCGCTCGCGATGGCCCGCCAGCCACGCGTCCACGCCGATCATCGCGCGCTTGATGATGTCCGCGGCGGTGCCCTGCATCGGCGCATTGATGGCCGCCCGCTCGGCGCCCGCGCGCTGCCCCTGGGTGCCCTTGTTGATGTACTCCAGGTACAGGCGGCGCCCGAACACCGTCTCGACGAACCCGTGCTCGCGCGCCTGCTGGCGCGTGCGCTCCATGTAGTCGCGCACGCCGGGGTACCGACTGAAGTACAGCGCGATGTAGTCCTGTGCCTCGCCGCGTCCGATGCCCAGCTGCCGCGCCAGCCCGAACGCGCTCATGCCGTACATCAGGCCGAAGTTGATCGCCTTCGCCGCGCGTCGCTCGTTGCCGGTCACGTCTTCCAGCTTGCGGCCGAACACTTCCGCCGCCGTCGCCTTGTGGATGTCGGCGCCGGACTCGAAGGCGCGCACCAGCCCGGGATCCTGCGACAGGTGGGCCATGATCCGCAGCTCGATCTGCGAGTAGTCGCATGCCACCAGCTTGCGGCCCGTCGGCGCGACGAAGGCCTTGCGGATGCGGCGCCCGTCGTCGGTGCGGATCGGGATGTTCTGCAGGTTGGGATCGGTGGACGACAGGCGTCCGGTCGCTGCACCGGCCTGGTGATAGCTGGTGTGGACGCGGCCGGTGTCGGGATTGACCATCTCCGGCAGCTTGTCGGTATAGGTGCTGCGCAGCTTCGCCAGCCCGCGGTACTCCAGGATCACGCGCGGCAGCTCGTGCTGGTCGGCGATGGCCTCGAGCGCTTCCTCGTTCGTGCTGGGCTGGCCGGTCGGTGTCTTCACCAGCACCGGCAGCTTGAGCTCGTCGAACAGCAGCGCCTGCAGCTGCTTCGGCGAATCGAGGTTGAAGGTGCGTCCCGCGAGTTCGGTCGCCTTCTGCTGCGCGGCCAGCATGCGCTTGGACAGATCGGCGCTCTGCCGGCGCAGCTCGTCGCCATCGATCCTCACGCCGTTCGCCTCGATGCGCGCCAGCACCGGCACCAGCGGCATCTCGATGTCGCGGTACACGCGTTCCAGGCCCGGCTCCAGCGCCAGCTTCGGCGCGATCGCGCGGTGCAGGCGGAGGGTGATGTCGGCATCCTCCGCGGCGTAGCGGGTGGCATCGTCGACCGCCACCTGGGAGAACGGAATCTGCTTGGCGCCCTTCCCGGCCACCTCTTCGTACTTGATCGTGTCGTAGCCCAGGAAGCGCTTGGCCAGGCTGTCCATGTCATGGCGGTTGCTGCCAGAGTTCAGCACGAAGCTCTCCAGCATCGTGTCGTCGGCATAGCCCTGCACGTCCACGCCATGCCTCCGCAGCACATGCAGGTCGTACTTGCCGTGCTGGCCCAGCTTGCGCTTCGCCGGGTCGGCCAGCACCGGCGCGAGCGCGCCGAGCACGCGGGCGCGGTCGAGCTGCGGAGGCGCACCCGGATAGTCGTGTCCCACCGGCACGTACACGGCCTTGCCGGTCTCGGTGGCGAAGCTCAGGCCGACCAGGCGGGCCTGCATCGGGTCCAGGCTGTCGGTCTCGGTGTCGAACGCGAATTCATCGGCCGCCTGCAGCTGCGCGACCAGCGCATCGAGCTGCGCGGGTTCGGTCACCGCCGCGTATTCGCCAGCGACGCCCCATGATGGATCCACCGGCGCTTCGTCGACCGATGCCGCCGCCACGCGCCCGGTGCCGCGCGCCCGGCCGGGCTCCTTCTCCGCAACGGACGCCGCGTCGACCGACCCGCCCTCGAGCTCCTTCAGCGCCTGGTTGAAGCCGTAGCGCGCGTAGAGTTCGCGCAGCGCCTCGACATGGCGATCGCGCAGCGGAAGATCGGTAACCGCCTGATCCAGCGCCACGTCCGTCTTGATCGTGGTCAATTCGCGATTCAGCGGCAGGCGAGGCAAGGCCTCCCGCAGGCTTTCTCCGATCTTTCCGCCGATCTTGTCGGCATTCGCAATCACGCCATCGAGCGTGTCGAACTCGGCCAGCCACTTGGCTGCGGTCTTCGGGCCGCACTTCGGGACGCCGGGAATGTTGTCCACCGCGTCGCCCATCAATGCCAGGTAATCGATGATCTGATCGGCGCGCACGCCGAATTTCTCCATCACCGCGGCGTCCGAATCCAGTCGGCTTCCGCTCATGGTATTGACCAGCGCCACGTGGGGACGCACCAGTTGGGCCATGTCCTTGTCGCCCGACGAGACCGTGACGTCGATACCCTGCGCTGCACCTTGCAGCGCGAGCGTTCCGATGACGTCATCGGCCTCCACGTCCGCGACGCGCAGGATCGGGAAACCGAGTGCCGAGACGATCTCCAGCAATGGCTCGACCTGGACGCGCAGGTCGTCAGGCATCGGCTGCCGGTTGGCCTTGTACTCGGCATAGAGATCGTCGCGAAAGTTCTTGCCGGGCGCGTCGACCACGAAGGCAACGTACTCGGGCCGCTCCTTCAAGTAGGCGCGCAGCATGTTCACCACGCCGAACATCGCGCCCGTAGGGAACCCGTCCGGCGCGGTCAGTTCGCGGCCCTGCACCTTGATGGCGTGGTACGCACGATAGAGGTAGTTGTAGCCGTCGATCAGTACAAGTCGTGTCATGCCCGCATTCTACGCCGCGCTCCCGGTGCCGGCGTCACGCGCGCACGACGCGTTGGGCGCATAATCCGGCCACTGCCCCCGCCAGGACGTCCCCATGATCCGCTTGCCGAAACGCTTCCTGCTGCTGTCCTGCGCGCTGGCCATGGCCGGCTGCGCCTCCACCGGTAGCGGCAGTGCGGCGCCCGGCGTGGACCTCGCCAACGCGCAGGTGGCCGTGCGCACCGAAAAGAACGGCGACACCATCGAGGAATACCGGGTCGCCGGCAACCTGCGCATGGTCAAGGTGACGCCGTCACGCGGCGCACCGTACTACCTGTACGACTCCGACGGCGATGGCCGCCTGGACAAGAGCAAGGACAACGCCGACGTCTCGCCGGTGTACTGGAAGCTCTACGGCTGGTGAGTTCCCGCGCTCAGCGGATCACCAGCACCGGCACACCGCAACGCGCCAGCACCTCGCTGGTCTGGCTGCCCAGCAGCAGGCGCCCCAGCGCGCGGCGTCCGTGCGACGCCATCACGATCAGATCGCAACCCTGCCGCTCCGCTGTCTCCACGATGGCCTCGGCGGCGTAGCGGTCGGCGACGTGCAGCGTGGCCGCGTCCACGCCGATCCCGCCCGCTTGCGCCGTCGCGCCGGCCAACACCTTGCGCGCGGCTTCTTCACGGGCGGTCTGGAATTCCGGCATCGATGTGCCCACGGCGCTCCAGCCGAGCGCATCGTCGAAGCCGGTGTTGATCGGTTCGCTGACGGTCAGCACGGTCGCGCGCGCCTGCAGGCGCGCCGCCAGGGTCAGGCCGTGTTCCACGCCCTTGCCGGCCAGCTCGGAGCCGTCGGTGGCGATCAGGATATGCCGGTACATGCCGCACCTCATGACGATGGGATGCGGCCATTACACGCCCGGCGGGCTTAGCCCGCCGTGATCTGGATCAATCGGCCGATCAGACCGCCTGCAGGTTCGCGTAGGCCAGCACCAGCCACTTGCTGCCCTCACTGTCGAAGTTGACCTGCACGCGCGCATGCGCGCCGCTGCCTTCGTAGTCGGTCACCACGCCATGGCCGAACTTGGCATGGGTGACCGTCTGCCCCAGCTTGAGTCCCGGCGTCTCCAGACTGGCGTGGCCCGCGACCGCACGGTTGGCGAATCCCGGTGCCGCGCGGCTGACCTGCACGCGCGGGCGCACCTCGCTCACCAGCGACGCGGGAATCTCGCGGAGGAACCGCGACGGGATGCCGTACATGTCCTGCCCGTGCAGGCGTCGTGCCTCGGCGAACGTCAGCACGAGCTTCTGCCGGGCACGGGTGATGCCCACGTAGGCCAGGCGTCGCTCCTCTTCCAACCGGCCGCTCTCGTCGAGCGAGCGGTTGCTGGGGAACAGGCCCTCTTCCAGCCCGACCAGGAACACCAGCGGGAACTCCAGGCCCTTGGCCGAATGCAGCGTCATCAGCTGCACGCCGTCTTCGCCGGCCTCCACCTGGCCTTCGCCGGCCTCCAGCGCGGCGTAGGACAGGAAGGCGACCAGTTCGCTCATGCCCTCGGTCGTCTCGTCGTCGTCGATGCGACGCACGAAGCGCGAGGCCACCGAGACCAGTTCGTCCAGGTTTTCGGTGCGGGATTCGGAATCGAGCCCACCGCGGCTTTCCTTCGCCCAATGCTCGCGCAAGCCCGAGCGGACCAGCACGTGGTCCACGCGCTCGGCCAGGTCCATTTCCGCGGTTTCGCCCGCCAGCTGCTCGACCAGCGACAGGAACGCGGCCAATGCGTTGCGCGCGCGCCCCGCCAGGTCCGTGCCCTGTGTGGCCAGCATGGCTGCGCCCCACAGCGACACGCGCGCGCCACGCGCCAGCCGGCGGACTTCATCCAGTGTGCGCTCGCCGATGCCGCGCGCCGGCGTGTTGACCGCGCGCTCGAACGCGGCGTCATCGGCGCGATTGGCGACGAGACGAAGATAGGCGAGCGCGTCCTTGATTTCGGCGCGCTCGAAGAAGCGCATGCCGCCGTAGACGCGGTACGGCAACTGCTCGGACAGCAGCGCCTCTTCGAAGGCCCGCGACTGCGCGTTGCTGCGGTAGAGGATGGCCGCATCGCCGAGGCTGCCGCCCTCGCGCACCCATTGCCGGATGCGTTCGACGACGAAGCGCGCTTCGTCCATCTCGTTGTAGGCGGCGTACAGGTCGATCGGCTCGCCATCGCCCGTGTCCGTCCACAGCTGCTTGCCGATGCGGCCCGGGTTGTGCGCGATCACCGCGTTCGCCGCGCCCAGGATGTTGGCGCTGGACCGGTAGTTCTGTTCCAGCCGGATCGTCTGCGCGCTGGGGTAGTCGCGCAGGAACTGCTGCATGTTCTCCACCTTCGCGCCGCGCCAGCCGTAGATGCTCTGGTCGTCGTCGCCGACCACGAACACCTGGCCCGTGTCGCCGGCGAGCACGCGCACGAACGCGTACTGGATGGCATTGGTGTCCTGGAACTCGTCCACCAGGATCTGCCGGAACCGCGCGCGGTAGTGCGCCAGCAAGGCGGGCGTGTCGCGCAGCACTTCATGCGCACGCAGCAGCAGTTCGGCGAAATCCACCAGCCCCGCGCGATCGCAGCGCTCCTGGTAGCCGGCATAGACCTGCCGACGGACGTCCAGCCAGTCGTCGTTGGGCGCGGGCTGGAGGTGCTCCGGACGACGGCCTTCGTCCTTCTGCTCGTTGATCCACCAGGCGAGCTGCTTGGGCGGGTACTTGGCCTCGTCCAGTTCCATGCCCTGTACCACGCGCTTCACCAGCCGCTGCTGGTCGTCGCTGTCCAGCACCTGGAAGGTCTCCGGCAGCTTGGCTTCCTGCCAGTGCAGGCGCAGCAGGCGGTGCGCCAGGCCGTGGAAGGTGCCGATCCACATGCCGCGGCTGCCGGTGCGCAGCTGCATGTCGGCGCGCGCGCGCATTTCGCCGGCGGCCTTGTTGGTGAAGGTCACCGCGAGGATGCCGTGCGCGGGCACGCCATGCACTTCGTTCAGCCAGGCGATGCGGTGCGTCAGCACGCGCGTCTTGCCGGAGCCGGCGCCGGCGAGGACGAGGTAGTGGCCCGGCGGGGCGGAGACGGCCTCGCGCTGGGCCGGATTCAGGTGGTCGAGCAGGTGGGAGACATCCATCCACCCATTTTACGGCCTGCGGCGCCCAGACCCTGAGACAGCGCGCGGTTCAGGCGAGTTCGGCCACCTGCATCGAGACCTGCTTGCGGCCATCGTCGAGCCATTGGCTGCCCGCTTCGACGAAGCCGTGGCGGGCGTGGAACAGGCGCGAGGGCTCGTTCGGGGGCACCACGTTGAATTCGCACACGATGCGCGGGATGCCTTGTGCACGGGCGAAAGCGAACAGGTCGCCATACAGCGTCGAGCCCAACCGCAGGCCCTGCACCGAGGCGTCCACGACGATGCGGTCCACGTACAGGAAATCCGGGTAGCGCGCGGCGAACCAGGCGAAGTTGTCGTTGCGGTAATCCGCGCCGGCGCGCATCGCCAGCAGGAAGGCCGCGACGCGGCCTTCGACGTCGGCGACGCGATGGTAGGCGGCCAAGGACGCGAGCACGCGCGTCCTGTCCGCATCCATCGGGCTGGTGTGGCGGACCTCGGCGGCGTTCAGGGCGACGATGGCGGCGATGTCGCCATCGCGCGCGTCGCGGAGCAGGGGCTCAGCCGCCGCCACAGATCAATGCGCCGCCTGCTTGGCCGGCGTGCCGTTGTTCATGAGCCTGTCGGTGTAGGCGATACCGATGGCGGACAGGATGAAGATGGCATGGATGATCGTCTGCCACATCACGCCGGTCGGGGTGAAATCGCTGCAGGTCTTCGCCAGCCAACCCGCGGCCTTGGCGGCTTCGGCCGCGGCAAAACCTTCGGGCGTACCGCACAACGGCAATCCACCCAGCGTGCTGGCGCCGATGAAGGTCTTCAGCAGATGGATGGAGGAGATGCCGATGATCGCCATGGCGAGCTTCACCTTCAGCACGCTGGCATTGACGTGGCTCAGCCATTCCGGCTGGTCGGGATGCTTTTCCAACCCCATCCGCGACACGAACGTCTCGTAACCGCCGACGATGACCATCATCAGCAGATTCGAGATCATCACCACGTCGATCAGGCCCAGCACGAGCAGCATGATGTCCTGCTCACTGAGGCTGGTCGCTCCGTGGACGAGGTGCCACAGCTCCTTCAGGAACAGGACGACGTAGACGCCCTGCGCCACGATCAGGCCCAGGTACAGCGGCAACTGCAACCAGCGCGAGCTGAAGATCAGGGCAGGCAGTGGTCCCAAGCGGGGGGAATGCGGGTCGGCCATGTCGAGAACAGTGTTTTCCAAGGATGGCGCAGGGTAGCGGCCGGATTTGACGCTGCCAAGTCCGTGGCCGCCGCTAGACTGCGGATCTCCCCCGCGAGGAACCGACATGATCGATCTGTACTACTGGCCCACGCCCAACGGCCACAAGATCACCCTGATGCTGGAAGAACTGGCGGAGGCCGGCGCGAAGCTGGACTACCGCATCGTCCCGGTGAACATCGGCAAGGGCGACCAGTTCAAGCCGGAGTACCTCGCGTTCTCGCCCAACAACAAGATGCCGGCGATCATCGACCACGCGCCCGCCGACGGTGGCGAGCCGATCAGCGTGTTCGAATCAGGCGCCATCCTGCTGTACCTGGCCAACAAGGCCGGGCGCTTCTTCGGCACGGACACGCGGCAGAAGGTCGCGGTGAACCAGTGGCTGATGTGGCAGATGGGCGGGCTCGGCCCGATGACCGGGCAGTACGGCCATTTCACCGTGTACGCGCCGGAGAAGATCCCGTATGCCATCGATCGGTACACGCGCGAAGTGCAACGCCTGCTCGGCGTGCTGGATACGCAGCTGTCAAAGCACGCCTACATCGCCGGCGACGACTACAGCATCGCCGACATGGCCACGCATCCTTGGATCAACGCGTACGACAAGGCGCCGCTGGACCTGACGCCCTATCCCGCCCTGCAGCGCTGGCATGCGGAGATCGCCGCGCGTCCTGCCGTGCAGCGCGCGTATGCGCTGAAGTCGCAGGTCAATCCGAACGCCGGCCAGCCGCTCAGCGAAGAAGAGCGCAAGCACCTGTTCGGACAGGGCGCGCCGAAGGCCTGAGAACCGGCGCCGAGCGTTCGCGGCATAATCCGGGACTGACCGGCCCTGCCGCCCGAGAAGTCCCATGCGCCTTGCCCTGTTCGCCCTGATGACCGTCGCCACCGCCCTGCCCGCCCACGCCGAAAAGCTCACCCTGGATGCCATCACCGGCAGCGCGCCGCTGTCGGGCCCCACGCTGACCAAGCCGCAGGTCGCGCCGGACGGCGCGCGCGTGACCTTCCTGCGCGGCAAGGACCGCGACCGCAACCGGCTGGACCTGTGGGAGTACGACGTCGCCAGCGGGCAGACGCGCCTGCTGGTGGATTCGTCGGTGGTGCTGCCGGGCGAGGAAGTGCTGAGCGATGAAGAGAAGGCGCGCCGCGAGCGCCAGCGCATCGCCGCGCTGTCCGGCATCGTCGACTACCAATGGTCGCCCGACGGCAAAGCGCTGCTGTTCCCGCTGGGTGGCGAGCTGTACCTCTACGACCTGTCGAAGACCGGCAGGGCCGCGGTGCGCAAGCTCACGAACGGCGGCGGCTTCGCCACCGACCCCAAGATTTCACCGAAGGGCGGCTTCGTCAGCTTCATCCGCGACCGCAACCTGTGGGTCATCGCCCTGGCCGACGGCACGGAAGTGCAGCTGACCCGCGACGGCAGCGACACGATCGGCAACGGCGTGGCCGAATTCGTCGCCGACGAAGAGATGGACCGCCACACCGGCTACTGGTGGGCGCCGGACGATTCGGCGATCGCCTTCGCCCGCATCGACGAAACCCCGGTGCCGGTGCAGAAGCGCTACGAGGTCTATCCGGACCGCACCGACGTGGTCGAGCAGCGCTACCCGGCGGCCGGCGACCACAACGTGCTGGTGCAGCTGGGCGTGATCGCACCGAAGACCGGCGCGGCGCCGCGCTGGATCGACCTGGGCAAGAACCCCGACATCTACCTGGCCCGCGTGGACTGGCGCGACCCGCAACGCCTGACGTTCCAGCGCCAGTCGCGCGACCAGAAGACGCTCGAGCTGATCGAAACCACGCTGGCGACCGGCGCGCAGCGCACGCTGGTGACCGAGACCTCGAAGACGTGGGTACCGCTGCACCACGACCTGCGCTTCCTGAAGGACGGGCGCTTCCTGTGGTCGTCGGAGCGCAGCGGATTCGAACACCTGTATGTCGCGTCGGAGGACGGCGCGAAGCTGACCGCGCTGACGCAGGGCGAGTGGGTCGTCGATGGCCTGCTGGCCCTCGACGAAGCCGCGGGCCTGGCCTACGTGGGCGGCACCCGTGACGGCGCCACCGAAACGCACGTCTACGCCGTGCCACTGGCCGGGGGCGAACCGCGCCGGCTGACCCAGGCACCCGGCATGCATGCCGCCGCGTTCGCACGCAACGCCAGCGTCTTCGTCGACAGCTGGTCCAGCGACACCGTGCTGCCGCAGATCGAACTCTTCAAGGCCGATGGCACGAAGCTGGCGACGCTGCTCGCCAACGACGCGGCCGATGCTGCGCACCCCTACGCGAAGTACCGCGCGGCGCACCAGCCGACCACCTACGGCACCCTAATGGCGGCGGATGGCGCCACGCCACTGCACTACAGTCTGATCAAGCCGGCCGGCTTCGATGCGAAGAAGCAATACCCCGTCGTGGTTTTCGTCTACGGCGGTCCCGCCGCGCAGACCGTGACCCGTGCCTGGCCCGGCCGCAGCGATGCGTTCTTCAACCAGTACCTCGCCCAGAAGGGTTACGTGGTGTTCTCGCTGGACAACCGCGGCACGCCGCGCCGTGGTGCGGCCTTCGGTGGCGCGCTGTACGGCAAGCAGGGCACGGTGGAAGTGGACGACCAGCTGCGCGGGGTCGAATGGCTGAAGTCGCAATCCTTCGTCGATCCCGCCCGCATCGGCGTGTACGGATGGTCCAACGGCGGTTACATGACGCTGATGCTGCTGGCCAAGCAGGACGAGGCCTACGCCTGCGGCGTGGCGGGCGCGCCGGTCACCGACTGGGCGCTGTACGACACCCACTACACCGAACGGTACATGGACCTGCCGAAGGCGAACGAAGCCGGTTACCGCGAAGCCAGCGTGTTCACCCATGTGGGCGGCATCGGCGCCGGCAAGCTGCTGCTGATCCACGGCATGGCCGACGACAACGTGCTGTTCACCAACTCCACCAAGCTGATGAGCGAGCTGCAGAAGCGCGGTACGCCGTTCGAACTGATGACGTACCCCGGCGCCAAGCACGGCCTGCGCGGCACCGACCTGCTGCACCGCTACCGCCTGACCGAGGATTTCCTTGGCCGCTGCCTGAAGCCCTGAGCGTTCAACGGGGAACGACCGGAGCCCGCACATGCACTCGACGACCCCACCGCCCTCCACCTGGCTGGGCCGCAACTGGAAATGGTGTGTGCCGGTGGTGGCCGCGCTGCTGCTGGCGCTGTTCGCCGCCTTCATCGTCGGCATCCTGGCGCTGGTCTTCGGTGCGATGAAGTCCTCGGGCCCGTACCAACACGCGATGCGGGAAGCACAGGCCGATCCCGCCGTGAACGCGGCGCTCGGAACGCCGGTCCGGGCCGGCTGGTTTGTGCAGGGCAACTTCAGCAGCAACGGCCCCGATGGCGAAGCCAACCTGGTCATCCCGCTGGACGGCGCCAAGGCCGACGGCACGCTGTACGTCGTCGCGAAGAAGCAGGCCGGCGAATGGCGCTACGAGACGCTGGCCGTCAACGTGGACGGCGGCGAGCGGATTGTGCTGGAGGACTCGGCGTCATCGACGGACGAGCACTGACGACCGTGGACGGACAGCACGGCGGCCTGAAGGCCGCCGTGCGCCCGGGTCAAAGCGGATGCGACGGCACGATGTGCAGACGGTCTGCGGCCGTCCGCGCGTGGCTGGCATTTCCGTACATCAGCTCCGCCTTGGCTGGCGCGGCGAGGTAGTCACCCGCGTTCGCCACGCGCGCAAAGTAGTGCACCTCGTGGCGACCGGCCGGCAGGTAATCCGCGTAGAACTTCGGCGCCCGCGGATCGAGTCGGCGCGTGCGGAACACGAAGCTGCCTGTGGACGACACCTGCTGGAGGTCGAGGCCGGCTACGGCGGAGAGCGCAAGATCCGTGGGACGGAGCCCGCCAGGCACGTCATCGGTCAGTGCCACGAAATGTCGCGGCGATGCTGTGTGGATCACCAGCGTCACGCGCATCCAATCGCCCTCCTTCACCGGGTGCTCGCCCGGTGCCTGCCACCGGCCCGCCCGCAGCACCTCGTAGCGACGCGACAACGACATGCCGGCGGCGGACTCGCGCGCGCGGGACGCATCTTCCTGATAGTCGAGTTCGGCTACGTAACCCAGCCATGCGTGTTGGTCCTGCGCCTGGACGAGCGTCAGCGGAGCGCTCTCCGTCGGCGCCTGCGGCACCGACCAGCGTGCGCGGGGCTCGGCAGCGGACAAGGAGAGGGTGGCCTGCTGTGCGCCGATCGAAGCCTGCACGGTGGCCGGCTGCACCGCACCGGATGGCGCCACACCCTGCATTGCCATCAGGCAGTGCGCGCCGGTCTGGGTATCGACGCTTGGCGCCCCGCCCGCGTACAGATCGACCAGGCCCCGGAGCAGCGCGTCCCGCACCTGCTTCCCGGCGAGATCGGGGTAGTCGTTGAGCACGGCGATCAATGCGCACTGTTCGCGCATGCGCGACCCCATCCAACGGGTCCAGTCTTCCTCGCGATCGATCCTGCGGGCCAGGCCGCGCACCGGAAAGCGCGTGAGCACGGACGCCAGCGCATCGGGTGCCGCCGAATGCCGTGCGGCCGCCAATGCGCGCAGGCTCATGATGCGCGTTGGCAATGCGAGCCCTTCCCACGCGCGCCAGAGGCCGTCGAGACTGACGCGGTCCGTTTGCACGGCGGCGACCGCAATCGCGGCATTGTCATGGGTCCCCGGTACCTCACCCTGTGATCGCGATGCAGCGGCCTCACCGGCTGCCGCAGCGGCATCCGCCGCCGCCGCCGCGGCTTCAGCGGTTTCGAATGCAGCCTGTGCCGCAGCGTCGGCGCCCGCAGGCAGTTCGCGCTCGCGGCGTGGCGCCTCAGGCAAAGGGAGGTGGCGGGTAGCGAGGAAGTCGCGCGCATCGCGCTCGACCCGCTCGGGCACCGCATGGCCCCGCGCGCGCAGCCACTCGAAAGCCTGCAGCGTGTACGCCGTCAGCGCGACCTCGTCGCGTGAGCCGAACCCGCCCTCCTCCAGACCCTCTTCTGCCGCGAAGTAGCGCATGCCGCCATCCTCGCCCTGGAAGACCGCCGCATTGTCGATCGCCTCTTTCACCGTCCCGATCGCATCCGGCCAGGCATCGCCATCGCCGCGTTCGATGGCCAACGCCGCACCGACCGCTCGACTGAGGATCTGCTCCCAGCATCGGTGCGGGTAAGCATGCAGGTCACGCGTCCAGCGTTCGACCAGTCCCGCACTGCCGCGGCTGACTTCAACCGCCAGACGGGCACCCCGGGCATGGGCCGGCAGGTCCGGCACCTGCAGCGTGACCTGCGCCTGGTCCAGCCAACCAGCCTGGACGCGGCGCGCGGCGATGAGCGGCGACGCGATCTCGATGGGGGCCGCGACCGCATCGCGAACCGCCTGTCCTTCGACCGATGCCACCGCCTGCACCGAGCCCACCACGGTCGGCTGGAAGATCCTGGTGATGCTGGCCTGGCCGCGCGGCGCGAGCGTCAGCGCATGACCGCCTTCGTCAGCCTGCACCACGTCGTTTCCTTGGAGTTCGATCCGCGCCTGTACCGGCATCGTGGTGTCGCCGTTCTGTCGCACATGCGCAGCCAGCCTGGCGATGTCGCCGGGATAGAGACGCACCGGTGTCTGCAGGCGCGCCTCCACCGGCAATCCGACGTCCAACGCGGCGTCCGCTTGCTCGAAGCCATCGTCCGCGTCACCACTCCACGCCACGGCGCGCCAGCGGGTCAGGTTATCCGGCAGGGTGACGTCGAAGCGGCGCGATTCGCCGGGCGCCAGCACGATGCCCGCCTGCCAGAACGCCGTGTCGGCAAAGCGCGTGCGTACCCGCGCCATCGGCGACTGTGCCGTTCCAGGCTCCCGCGGACGCAGATCCGTCGACGGTAGTGCGCCGGCATGAAAAACGTCCGCCAGATCGATGCGTGAGCCCGTGACCTCGACCCTGTCGAGGGTCGCGCCCTCTGCATCGGCAAAGTGACCGACGCCGTCGGACGGCGCCTGGGCCGGAGGTGCCGCCGGCGATGGCGGCGTCACGATATCGGTAGGACGGGGCTCGGCAATGCTTATCGGGGAGGCCCCGGGAGGCGGCGGAGGCGACATCCAAGATGTCGATCGCTCGCTCGCGGGCGGCGTGTCGTCGCCACCCGCCGTCGCCGACGACGGCCAGGGCAACGATTGAGTCCAACCGGTGTTGCGCCATTGATGGAAGCCCGTTGACCACGCAGGTTCGTACCCCGGTTCGCGACCCAGCCAATAGGGACCCCACGGATCGGCGTATTCAAGCCATTCGCCCGCCATCGCGCGCAATGCATCGTCGGTGACGGCCACCACCACCTGTCGCGGTCGATCGCTGGCATTGGTCAACACCAGCTGTGCGGGTTGTCCGGGGCTGGCAGCGTCCGCGTGAAAGGACACCGTCAATGCGCGCGTATCAGCCGGCCGGGGCAATGTGACGTCGATGTCGGCGCTGCGCATCGGGATCGCCGTGCGGTAACCGGGCTCGGCCTCGGCCATGCCGCTGTGGTCGCGGATATGAACGCTTACGTGGATCGCGCCTTGGGCGCCATGCGGCAGTCGCAGCGCGATCTCCTGGGTCCCTGCGTGGACCTGGGCCACCTGATGACCGATCAGCGCGCCATGCTGCCGGAACACGAACAATGCAGTGGCGTCCGGCTGCGGTTGGGTCAACTCGACGATGAGGGGTTCGCCGGCCGCCCGTTCGCCACGCGCTTGCGTCAACCTGATCTCGCGCGACGCCGTCGAAGCCGCGCTGCGCATCCACACATACTGGATCATCGTCGCGGGGGCGGCATCGCCACTGCGTGCAATCAGGCGGTACCGGCCGCTCTGCTTGCGGGGTACATCGCACGCAGTGGGCTGGCCGGCGACGAGCGCGCACGTCGCCACGCGCTGACCGGCCTTTCCTTCCGACTCCGTCCAGGCCTCACCGAGATAGTCGACCTGCACCTCGACGGGCGCCGCGTCGACGGCTTCGCCCTGCGCGTCGATGACGACGGCCTGCAACTGCAGCGGTGTCGCGCTGTCCCACCAACGCGGCTCGCTGCGCAGACCCACGTATCGCGGGTACCGCGCATAGCGGACCTTCGCCGCATTGCTCACGGTGCTTTCCCGCTCGCTCGGCTTCACCTCCACCACGGCTTGCAGCGTACCGAAGGCGGGCGGTTCGAGATCGACGTCGTTCCGTGCCGGGAACGCGACCGGCAGCGCGATGCGCGCCTTGCCGCCTGCATCGGTATGGAACCGGGACACCGTCGGCGCCAGCGCCATGCCGCTGCGACCCGAACCGGACCAGACGTCGACGAAAGTGTAGTCCTCGTAACGGGGGTAGGCTTCGTTCAGGGGCAGCCCGGTCAGCATCGTGCTGATCCGTTCGAGCGGCATGTCGGCGGCAGGCCCGCCGGAGTAGTAGCCGGCTTCGACATCGAATATGAACGTGTCGCCGTCCTCCAGTACGCGCGCGTCCGTGTCGGCGCGCGCCCACAGGTCCTGCGCGCGGTATGTCCCCACAAAGAAGCACGCGCCGCTTTCTTCATCGGCATCCGCCATGCCGATGCAGTAGGTGCCATCGGTCAGATGCACCGGCAGCGCGAGTTCCCCGTGGATGACGCCATCCGCATCAGGCGTGGCCTGCCATTGGAAGATGGGTTTGTCTTCTTCCACGGACAGCAACGCGAGCCCAAGCGGCTCCGGGTGCGCCACGCGTTGCAAACGGCCCGACATACGGGCGCGCTGCCACAACTGGTACTGCACCTTGCTCCCGGCGCTGTACAGCGGACGATCGCTGACACCCCACAGATAGCGGCGTGGCGTGGTGCCCAGCATCAGACCGTAGCGATGGCTTGCACCCAGCGGCAACACCGCGCGCTCGGCATTGCCGCCAGGACCGCGCGTGGCCCGTACCCACCAACGGGGATACACACCATCAAGCGCTTCCGGCAGTGCGTAGCTATCCTGCAGCGAGAGCAATGCCACGCCGTCCGCATCGGTCTGCGCTTCCGCCAGCGTCTGCGGCATGGCATCGGGTGATGCCTGGGTCACGAGCTCCACGCGGGCGCCGACGATCGCTCCCTGCTCCGACCATGGCCGCGCCCAAGCCAGTACGTCGCGTTGCCCCGCCCAGACGGCAAGGTCGAAATCGGGCGCGGCGAACTCGACGCCATTCCGGTGGCGCGGATATGGCGGTTGCGGCGTATCCGCAACCTCAACAACCCATCGCGTCCATCCTCCGTCGCGCAGGGCGCGGTCATCCACCTTCGACGGTACCGCCACCTTCGTGTTGGGTGCTCCCTCCGGCACCCTGACTTTGTCCGAGCGAAGGTCGCGCCCCAGCGCCGTGACACGCAGTGGTGTATTGGTCGCATTGATGCCTTGCAGACGCGCCGCAGGCAGTGCGCTGCCATCCAGCAGCACGCGTTCGCCGCGCGCCTCCAGCATGGGTCTCGCATCCGTGGTGCGCACATCGAGCGTCAACGGCAGCAGCGCTTCCCCTGCCGCCGTGGCCAGCCCATCCAATGCCAGCGCGACGCGCGTGTTGGCCTTGTCTACGGCCAACCGCAGCACAGCGCCTGGAGCGAGCAGGTCGCGCTTTTCCCTGTCGCGCCAATAGTCGGCGCTACCTTCTCGCCATTCACCCAGCGTGACATCTGCGGGCAAGTGTTTCGCGAAACGCGCCCGCGACGCCTCATCCGGCATCTGCGAGAACGTCACGACGATGGGCTCCCCCGGCAGGCAGTCGAGCGACACGCGCGCGCCTTCCACGGTCCGCGCGCGGACTTCGTCGCGCTGCTGACACGACACACTGCGCACACGGAAGGTTTCGTTGATGCGCGCGGTGAGCAGCGATCGATCCTGCGTTCCGCGCAACGCGCCCGCCGCACTCCGCAGTCCCGGCACGACGTGTAGCTCTAGGCGGGTATCGGAGTCGGCATCGCTCGACGGCTGCAACAGGAACCGGCGCTCGTCGTCCTCGTAGGCGAACTTGGGCAGCGGCTCGAGCGTATAGGGGGCCACGCGTTCGCCATCGCGGACATGCAGTACGGCGCGCACCTCCGCTGCCGTCATCGCCATGTTGGCGATGATGTTGAAGCGCGGCACGCCCTGTTCCCAGCGATCCACGTAGGCATGCAGGGTCGGGCGTTCGGTGTCGGCGTGCAGCACCTGCCTGCCCAATGGCCGGCCCTCCTGCGTAAGCAGGCCGGGGGCGAGTTCGATGCGGTAGCGAGTCGCGGATTGCGCCTTTGCCGGCGGGTCAATCGCGCACTCGAGGAGGACGTCGTCGCTCCAGTGGCAGGTCAACGGCAAGTGGGGGGTCGTACGTACCAGATCCCGATGCAGTTGGTTGTCCCAGATCTGCATCGGCTCGGCGAACTCCAACTCGATCGCCGCGTACGAAAAATCCGCTTCAACCGGCGGGTCTCCCGCCTGGACGGCAAAGGACCAGCCCGCCAACCCCAACAGCCAACCCCACGCTGCGACGCGCCGCTGTCCCATGCCGCACCCCATCGGTATCCGTCCCGGTCCGATGCTGCCTGCTATCGCGCATGAACGCCAGCCGGCCCGCAGCACGGGCCCGAGCGACCGGGGCTACCGCTTCGGCGCCGGTTCCGGCACCACGATGGACGGATCCACCGGCGTGCCCGGGGGTACGTAGATCGCCACACCCGCGGCCTGCTTCTGGGTGGTCGGGATGCCCATGCTCAGGCCTCCTCCCGAGTGGCGGCCATAGCTGCCCGCGCCTACCGACATGCCCACCGGCGAGCCGCTGGAACCCACGCCCAGCAGCACGATCCCGTTGGCGCCCAAGGCGGCGGCTTCACGCTTCAGGCGCGCCACGGCGGCGTCGGTCTGGCCCTGGGTGCCGAAGCCCACCGCACTCTTGGATTCCAGCTGGGCGATTTCCAGCGCGCCTACGGGCGGGGTGCGGTAGATCTGCACCTGGGCGGGATCGATGGGCGCGCGCGCCTGGCCCAGCATGACCTTGGAGCTGCCGGCGCACCCGGTGGCGAGCGCAGCGGCAAACACGACGGCGGCGATACGGAACGACATGGCGGCTTCTCCCGGTGGCCTGCGGCGATCTTCCGCCGTACCGGCTGAATACTGGCATATCCCGCCGCCGGGCGGCGTCGCGGGACGGCGGGTTATCATTTCACCCTGACCATGCGCCTGTTTCCCGCACGATGAGCTCTGCCCCCGACCTCCCGCCCGCGCCGCAGCGGCTGGCGGTCGACTACATCCACGCTCCCTCGCCGCAGGCGCTGCTCGGCATGCCCGAGACGCTGGCCGTCTTCGGCTTCGGCACGCTCGCCCCGTCATCGGCCACGATCGACGATGCCCGTTACCTGCACGTGCCGCTGTCGCCGCTGCGTGAAGCCGCCGCGCCGTACGAGGTGTGGCGCTCGGCGGGCCCGGTGGCGACGGGGCGCGACGGCGCGATCCGCTACAGCCACGATGGCGCGCTGATGTTCGGTGTCATGGAGTGGGAGGAGCCCGAGGGCGGCATCCTGCACGCCAGTGCCCATGCGTATGCCGCGATGGTGGCGTTCTGGCGCGACTGCGGTTACCCGCATCTGCTGCGCATCTGGAACTACTTCGACGCGATCACCCTGGGCGAAGGCGACACCGAACGCTACCGGCAGTTCTGCGTCGGTCGCGTACAGGGGTTGGGCGACGTGGACACGCGCACGCTGCCTGCAGCCACCGCGATTGGCAGCCGCGACGGTCGCCGCGTGCTGCAGGTGTACTGGCTGGCCGCGCGCGAACCCGGCCTGCCGCTGGAGAACCCACGCCAGGTCAGCGCCTACCGTTATCCGCGCGAGTACGGCCCGCAGTCGCCCAGCTTCGCGCGCGCGCTGTTGCCGCCCTCGCAGCACGTGCCCCTGCTGCTGTCGGGTACGGCGAGCATCGTCGGACACGCGTCGCAGCATGCCGATTCGTTGCGCGCCCAGCTGGACGAAACGTTGACCAACCTCGACAGCCTGCTGGGCGCGGCACGCGAGCGCGCACCGACGCTGTCGCCGCACCTGGACGGCAGTTCGCGGCTCAAGGTGTACGTGCGCGATGTGGCCGATGCCGATGCCGTCGCCGCGCAACTGGAAGCCCGCCTGGGCACGCGCGTGCCGTGGCTGATGCTGCATGCGGACGTCTGCCGGCGCGAACTGCTGGTCGAGATCGAAGGCATGCACGGCGTCGGCGCTTGAAGCGCCCGTCCGGCATCCGCATAGTGGCTTCATGAGGCGCGCTGTCGCGTGCCGTGCCGGGAGCGTGCGTCGATGGGACTGATCAGCCTGCTGTGGGGCATCGTGGCGATGGTGCTGATGATCCTCGCCCTCATCCCCCTGCTCGGGGCCGCGAACTGGGTGGTGATTCCGTTCGCCGCGGTCGGCGCGATCATCGCGGCGATCGGGATCCTGTTCACCCGCACCGGGAACCGCGGCCGCGCGAAGGCCGGGCTGGTGCTCAACGGCATCGTCATCATCGTGGGCATCGTCCGGCTGTCAATGGGCGGTGGCGTCCTCTGACGTCGCGCCAGACACAGCGTTCCGCGCTGCGACCGCCGGTCGCAGGCCGCGCCAGACCCTGCGGGCGTATCATGCGGCGCTCTGCCAGGAGCCCGTGATGGCCTATCCCTATACCCGCCCGCGCCGCATGCGACGCGACGAGTTCTCCCGCCGCCTGATGCGCGAGAACGTGCTGACCACCAACGACCTGATCTACCCCGTGTTCGTGCACGAGGAGAAAGGCCGGGTGCCGGTGGCTTCGATGCCGGGCGTCGAACGGTTGTCCATCGACGAACTGCTGCGCGTGGGCGAAGAGGCACTGGAGCTGGGCGTGCCCGTACTCGACCTGTTCGGCGTGCCGGATCCGGCGGCGAAGACCGCCGACGGCCGCATCGCCTGGGACGAGGACGGCATCATCCCGCGCGCGATCCGTGCGCTGAAGGCGCGCTTCCCCGAACTCGGCGTGATGACCGACCAGGCCCTGGACCCGTACACCACGCACGGCCAGGACGGGCTGATCGACGACACCGGCTACATCCTCAACGACGAGACGATCGAGGCGCTGGTGAAGCAGTCCCTCGCGCACGCCGCCGCCGGCGTGGACATCCTCTCGCCCAGCGACATGATGGACGGGCGCATCGGCGCGATCCGCGAGGCGCTGGAGAAGGCCGGTTACATCAACACCCGCATCATGTCGTACGCCGCCAAGTACGCGAGCGCGTTCTACGGCCCGTTCCGCAGCGCGGTGGGCAGCGCCGGCAACCTGGGCAAGGGCAACAAGTTCACCTATCAGATGGACCCGGCCAATTCCAACGAAGCGCTGCACGAGATCGCGCTGGACCTGGACGAAGGCGCCGACATGGTGATGGTCAAGCCGGGCCTGCCGTACCTGGACGTGATCCGTCGGGTGAAGGACGAGTTCGGCGTGCCCACGTTCGCGTACCAGGTCAGTGGCGAGTACGCGATGATCAAGGCCGCCGCCGCGAACGGCTGGCTGGACGAAAAGGCGTGCGCACTGGAAGCCCTGACCGCGTTCAAGCGCGCGGGCGCCGATGGCGTGCTGACATACTTCGCGCTGGATGCGGCGCGCTGGCTGCGTGGCGGCTGACCACGCGCACATCGCCATCCGCGAGGCTCGCGAAGGCGACGCCAGCGAGGTGGCACGCCTGTGCACGTTGCTGGCCTACCCCGTCGATGCCGCCACCATGACGGCGCGGCTCCGGCATCTGGGCGCCTCGCCGTCCCATGCCACGTGGGTTGCCGCGTCCCCCGCCGGTCCGCTGCTGGGGCTGGTCGCGGCCGAATGGCGGCTCATGATCGAGTTCGGCACGCGTGGCGAAATCGTGGCGCTCATCGTCGATCCCGCGGCGCGCCGCCTCGGCCTCGGCCGCCGGCTGGTGGACACCGCCTGCGACTGGATCCGCATGCAGGGCGGCCGCGATGTGTTCGTCCGGTCCAACGTGGTGCGGCCCGAGTCGCATGCGTTCTACCCCGCTGCCGGTTTCGGGTTCGCCAAGACGCAGCACGTGTACGTCCGCAGGCTCGACGCGCGGTAGACTGCGGGCGAACGCGGTGACGACCGGGCTGTGTTCCCGGGACGTCCTGCCTCCGACATCACTTCACGACGGGGTCCTGCGCCATGTCCAGCCATCGCTATGCCGTATTCGGCCACCCTGTCGCCCATTCGTTGTCGCCCCGCATCCACGCGGCCTTCGCGCGACAGGTCGGCATCGCGCTGGAGTACACGGCGATCGACACCGCACCGCACGACTTCGTCGCCACGCTGGACCGGTTCGCCGGTGAGGGCGGTGCCGGCGCCAACGTCACCCTGCCATTGAAGGAAGCCGCGTTCGCGATCTGCGCGCAGGCGACCGACCGTGCGCGACGCGCCGGCGCGGTCAACACATTGACTCGCAATGACGGCCAGTGGCATGGCGACAACACCGATGGCGCGGGCTTGGTGCGCGACCTCACCGGCCGACATGGCCTGGACCTGCGCGCACGGCGCGCGGTGATGATCGGAGCGGGCGGCGCGGCACGCGGGGTGGCCCCTGCACTGCTGGACGCCGGCGTCAGCGAGCTGATCATCGTCAACCGCACGCCGGAGCGTGCCGACGCGCTGGCCGATGCGCTGGGCGAACCGGACCGCGCGCATTCGCGCTACTGGGACGACCTGCGCGACCTCGGCGACTTCTCGCTGATCATCAATGCGACCTCCGCCGCGCGCCAGGACCAGGGCGAGTTCACCCTGCCCTTCACCCTGGCCACGCCACGCACGCTGGCGGTGGACCTCAACTACGGCGAAGCCGCGATCCCCTTTCTCGCCTGGGCACGCGCCGCGGGCTGCCACGACGCCGTGGACGGCCTGGGCATGCTGGTCGAGCAGGCCGCCGAAGCCTTCGAACACTGGCATGGCGTGCGCCCGGAAACCGATGCGGTCTACGCCGCCCTCCGCGACAAGGACAAGGTGCTGGTGACGGCGGATTGAACGCGCACCTGCGTTACCCTGCATGCCATCACGAACGGAGTAGCGCATGGACGGCTTCCTCACCCAACTGCTGACGATGCTGGGTTACCAGCTCCCCGAACTGCTGGCCTGCGTGGCGGGCGTCGCGATGCTGCTGATGTGGGCACCCGCCGCACCGGGGCGCACGCTGGCGCTGGCGGGCACGGGACTGATGCTGGCGGCAACCCTGCTGCGGGCCGCGATGAGCGTCTGGCAGGCTTGGCTGATCCACAACGCCGCGGATGGCTACAGCTCGATCAGCGGCATGATGTCGCTGTTCGGTGCGGTCGGCATGCTGCTCGGCGTGGTGTCCGCGGCGGGCCTGGTGATGCTGGCCTGGGGCGCCAGCAAGGCGATGCAGGCGGCTCGCGCACCCGTCTAGGCGATAACCGCATACCCGCGGTGCGAATCGGAATAGCTGCAGGCGCGCCGCACGCCGCACCGACCGTTAGCATCGCGGCATGACCCGACGCCTGCTGATCCTCCTTGTCTGCCTGGGCGCGCTGCTGCCCGGCATCGCCTTCGCCCAAGGCCAGTTCAAGGTGCTGGTGGTGGCCATCCCCAACCGCTACCACCACGACTATGCGGTGGTCGCCAAGCCGCAGTTCGAGCGCATGGCGCAGCGGCATGGCTTCGACCTGACGTGGTCATGGAACAGCGCGCCCTTCGACGGCGATCTGTCGCCGTATGCCGCGATCGTGCTGCTCAACACGCCCGGCGACGAACTGAAAGACGCGCAGCGTGCGAACTTCGAGACGTACGTGCGCAAGGGCGGCGGCGTGGTTGCGGTGCATCGCGCGCTGATCTTCAACCCGCCGGGCGAGTGGCCGTGGTTCGAGCGCCTGATCGGCCGCACGTTCCGCATCCATCCGATGGTGCAGACGGCGACCGTGCGCGTGGAGGATGCCGCGTTCCCCGCCGCGTTCGGCCTGCCGGCACGCTGGGTGTGGACGGACGAGTGGTACGAATTCAATGCGCCGGTCACGCGCGGGCTGCGCACGGTGCTGAGCGTGGACGAAACCACGTACGACCCCACCCGCATCTGGCCCGGGCAAACCGCCAAGGGCATGGGCGAACACCATCCCGTTGCGTGGTACCACCGCTACGACGGCGGTCGCGTCTTCGTGACATCGCTGGGCCACACGCCGGCGCTGTACGACGATCCGTTGTACCTGGAGCACCTGTACGGCGGACTCTGGTGGGCCGCGACGGACAAGGGCATCGACGCGGCGCGCTGAGGCCTCACTCCAACGTGGACGCAGCGCACAGCTGCACACGGCTGCACAGGAAAGCGACATGCGCCTGCGGCGTGTCGGCGCCGTCGTACGGCAGCACCGTCCAACGCTCGCGCGCCTGCATGGCCTCGCCCGGCGCCAGCGTGCGGTACGGCGCATGCACTTCCATTTCCAACAGGCCGGCGGCGATGTCCTCACCGTGGTCGAGGTAGAGCTCGACCTGGCCTTGTTCGGGATGGATGGCGCTGCGCGGCTGGTGATCGAAACGGATGACGAACGCCTGGCCATGGGCGAACCCGGCCATCCATCCCGCCGAAGGCTGCAACAGCACCTTCCCGCGCCGGAGAGTGCTCGCCATCGATGGCGGCAGGAAGGAGAACACGCCGGCTTCGATGCGCCACGCCGGTGCCATCGCCTCCGCGGCTTCGACGCGGACATCCGTCGCGGTGGCAACAGGCACGTAGACGCGCGTGGCCGCCGAGGTACGGGTGTTGAACCACAGATCGCGTGAGATGGGCCGGTCGCGGACGTTGCGCGCGAGCGCGGTCACGTCCAGCGTGGCCGGATCGGCGGGATCGAACGCGAACGACTTCAGCAACCGCACGCCGGTGACCGGACTGTCGATGCCTTCCAACACCAACCGGTCCGGCGACTGCGCCACCACCCGTGTCTGCGCGAACGCCAGATAGGGATCCGGCGGCCAGACGGCACGTGCGGCGCCGCGGGCGGGATTCGCGTCCTGATCCGACCACCAACCGCTCTGGGGTCCCAGCCACACGTCATGGCCGAGATAGCCGATATCGTCCGCGGTCGCCGATACGTCCGGCGACGGCTGCGACACGACCGGATCACCGACCTTGATCAGGTTGGGATGCCCGGCCAGGCCGAAGGCGAGCACGCGTCCGCCCAGTGCCGGCGTGACCTCCAGCACCGCATCACTCGAGTGCAGCTGGATGCGCTCGACGCCTGCGGTGTCGGCCGCGAACACCTGCGTGCAGATCGCCATCGCGAGCAGGAGCATCGCCTTCGTGCGCATACGCGCCACTACAGCACGCCGTCCCGCTTCACCGCCAGGTACCGCTCCACCAGCGCGGCGGGCAGTTCGTCGCTGGTCACGTCCAGCACCATCACCCGGTGGCTGCGCAACGCCTCGTGCGCGGCTTTGCGCTGTTCCAGGTAGCGCGCGACGGCGCCGGCATGGATCGCGCCCTGCAGATCGCGCACCTCGTTGCCGAGGGCATCGTCGAGCGAGGTCTCGCGCAGGCTGGCCACGCAGACCAGGTGCCGGCGCTGGAGCAGGCGCACGGCGGCCAGCAGGTCCTCGATGTCCTCGTCGCGCACGTTGGTCACCAGCATCACCAGCGAGCGCCGGCGCTGACGCAGGCTCAGCTCGGTCGCAGCCGCGAGATAGTCCGTGGCGACGGCACGCGGCTGCAGGTCGTAGCTGGCACGCAACAGGGTGTCGATGGCGCCCATGCCCCGCTGCGGCGCCACCCAGCGTCGGTCGCCGCCGGTCGCGAGCAGGCCCACGCCATCGCCCTGGCGCAGCGCCAGGTAGGACACCACCAGCGATGCATTGAGCACGTGATCGAAATGGCCCAGCGCGTCCTCGCGCGCCATCATGCGGCGGCCGGTGTCGATCAGCATCACCAGCTGCTGGTTCTTCTCGTCCTGGTACTCGCGCGAGATCAGCTTGCGCGAGCGCGCAGTGGCCTTCCAGTCGATCTGGCGCAGGCTGTCGCCGACGCGGTACTCGCGCATCTGGTGGAAGTCGGTGCCTTCGCCGCGCCGACGCTTGAGGTGGGCGCCGACCAGGCGCGAGGCCTGTTCCGCACTGAACAGCGCGAAGCGCGTCAGCGGGGCGAAGTTCGGATACACGCGCACGCGCTGCGGCGCGCCGGTCACGCGCGCCTGCCGCCACAACCACAGCAGGGAACGCAGGCGCAGCATCACCCCGTCGAACGTGGCGTCGCCGCGCGCATTCGGCTGCAGGCGATAGGTGATGCGCGTGGCGGACAGCGGCGCCAGCTGCAGGCGGCGCGGCAGGCCCGCGGCCGGCCAGCTGCCGGGATACAGATCGAACACCTCCACCCGCTGCCGCACGCGCGATTCCAGCTGCAGCCCGACCTCGCGCTCGATGCCCAGCGGCAGCGCCTCGGGGACTTCGCGCACCACCTCGGGCGTCGGCCGTCCGCGCAGCCACCAGGCATCGGCCGCGGCCACGACCGCGATGACGGCACCGGCCACCTGCCATTGCCACAGCGGCCAGCCCAGGAACGGCACGGCGAGGCCGGCCAGCCCCCAGCAGGCCAGCAACAGGATCAGGAGCGGCGCAGGCCTCACGCGCGCGGTCCCTCCGATGCGCGTGCCGTGGCGCCACGGGTGCGGCGCGGGCTCATTTCCGCGGCGCGTCCACTTTGGCGAGCAGGGCGCGCAGGGCATCGTCGGGCGACTGGCCCTCGATCTGCAGTTCGGGCGCGAGGGTGATGCGGTGGCGCAGCGCCGGGCGCGCGATGTCGCGCACATCGTCCGGCGTGACGAAGTCGCGCCCCTGCAGCACCGCCTGCGCGCGCGCCGCGCGTACCAGCGCGATGCTGCCGCGCGGGCCCGCGCCCAGCGCGATGCCCGGCCACTTGCGGGTGGCCGCGACGATCCGCACGGCATAGTCGATCACCTGCTCGTCCACCTGCACGGCGGCGGTGTCGCGCTGCATCGCGATGATGTCGTCCGGCCCCAGCACGCGCTTGACCTTCGACAGGTCGAAGTCGGCCGCGGTGCGCCCCGTGGTGATCGCATCGACCATGCGCTTCTCGTCTTCCAGCGCGGGATAGTCGATCAGCACCTTCAGCAGGAAGCGGTCCAACTGCGCTTCCGGCAGCGGATAGGTGCCTTCCTGTTCCACCGGGTTCTGGGTGGCCAGGGTAATGAACGGCGGCGACAGCTCGAACGCCTTGCCCTCGATGGTGACCTGCCCTTCCTGCATCACCTCGAGCAGGGCGGCCTGGGTCTTGGCCGGCGCGCGGTTGATCTCGTCGGCCAGCAGGATGTTGGTGAACACCGGGCCGCGGCGGATCTTGAAGCTCTCGGTCTTCGGGTCGTACACCGCGTGGCCGCTGACGTCGCTCGGCATCAGGTCGGGCGTGAACTGCACGCGGGCGTAAGTCAGTTCCAGCGCCTGCGCCAGCGCGCGCACCAGCAGCGTCTTGCCCAGGCCGGGCACGCCTTCGATCAGCACGTGGCCGCCGGCGAGCAGGGCGATCAGGATCTGGTCCAGTACGTCGGCCTGGCCGATGAAGGCCTTGGCCACCTCGTCGCGGACGGCATCGGCGCGTGCCGACAATGCATTGTCGGGGGTCGGCGGGAGCGCGGGGGGCGCAGCGGCGGTCTCGTCGTTCATAGGCGGTTTCTCAGTTGGATCAGCATGGAAATTCGGTCACGGAACGCCTTCCGGTCGTGCGAAGCAGGGGCGTTGAGGGCCGTGCGGATGCGTTCGACGGGAAGGCCGGTACGCGCGGCGATGGCCTCGATCTGCGGCTCGCCGCCGAGCGCGGCGGCGACGGGATCGCGCCGGCGCAACTGCGTGAGGAACGCCTGGCGCACCGCGGCGTACAGCATCACGCCACGGCCGTACCGGTAGAGATGTTCGCCGCTGGCGCGCACGTGTTCCAGCAGCGACCGGCGGTCGCCGGCCGGCGCCGGCACCGGCGGGCCGAAGCGCTGCGTGCGCATCCACAACCAGGCGGCCAGCGCGAGCACCAGCGGGATCCAGACCATCCAGCCGCGCAGGAACAGCGTGCGCCACAGCGTCGGCATTTCGGCTGCATAGACCAGGTGCATGGTCCCGTGGCCGTAGTTGGGCGCCAGCACCTGCCGCGCCAGTGCGCGATGGGGCGCATCGCGCAACCCGCCTTGCGGGGGCGCATCGAGCGATTCGCCCACGTCGCCGCGGGCGCCCGTGTTCACCAGGAAGTCGACATCGGCCAGGACATCCACATGCCCACGTCCACGCGACACGCGCGCATAGACGTAACCGGCCTGCAGGTTGCCCCATGCGAGCTCCGGCACGATGCCGTCGAACGCGAAGCGGCGGCCCCGGCAGAATTCGACGTGGTGGTCCTCGCCTTCCACCTGGAAGTCCTCGCAATCGGGATCTTCCTCCACCAGCCACACCGACAGCGCGTCCAGCAGCGCGGAAGGCGCGTCTTCTTCGTCCTCGAGACCTGTCCCGAACGTGCGCAACGGCGTGCGCACGATCAGATGGCCGCCGCGCTCAACCCATCCCAGCAGCTGCTCCGCTTCAGGCGGCGACAGCGCGCGTGGATCGTTGAACAGCAGCAGCGTGTCGCCCGGGGCCAGCGCGTTGTCATCCAGCATCAGGCGCTGGCGGGCATTGACCTTCACACCGTCGGCTTCGAGCGTGCGCGCGAGTGCGTACAGCGGGTTGTACGCCGCTTCGTCGCTGGGCGGCAGGTACAGCGTCTTCTCCACGCGCTGGTAGGTGTGGCGGAACCAGATCGCGACCAGCGCCAGCACCACGAACAACACGAGGAGGCCGGCGCCGACGATGCGCCCGTTGCGACGCGCGGCGGTCATGACGCCCACCCGTAGCGCAGCTGAAGATCGCCCACCAGCGCATCGAACTCGTCGTCGGCCGGCAGCCGCTGGCCATAGGCCGCGTATTGCCACACACGGACCATGCGCGCGAACGCGTGGCGGTCTTCGGCCTGCGGCATGCGCCGCGACGCGCGCAGGCACTCGGCTTCCGTCGCGCCCGGCGGCAAGGCGATGTCGGCGCGGACGCTCATGCTCTCCACGCTCGCGCGGTACAGCAGCGCCAGCGCATGGCGCGGTCGTCCATCGCGCCACAGCGCGCGCGCGGCCGCGGCGATGTCATCGGGCAATGCCTCCGGCAGCACCAGCGCCTCCACCTGTGGGCTGTTCCGGAACGGCGCCGGCCCGCGGCCCATGCCGCGCATCCAGGGCCACCAGTAGCGGGCCGTCGCCAGCAGCGCGAGGACGAGCACGCCCACCACCAGCCACAGCCCCCATTCGCCGATGAAGGCGAGCACGTTGCCCAGGCCGGCCAGCAGTGCGTTGTCGCGCAGGCGGTCGTCCCGCTTCCGCTCGGTTTTCTTCCGTGGTTCCCAGCTGCCCTGGACGTGCTTGCGGTCGAGCAGCGGATCCTTGTACGCGCGATCCGCCGCTTCGCTGAACGCACGTTCGTCGACGCGTTGATCGCCGAACACGATAGGCAACGTCGGGGGCGTCGGCGTGTTCTGGGGTGCCTCTTCCGTGGCCGGTGCCGTGGGTCGCGGTGCGCCATGGCGCTCCTGCGCACCGGCAAGGCCGGGCAGCCCCGCCAGCAGCACAGCCGCGAGCAGCACCGGCGCCGCGGCCGCCAGCCGCGCGCGCAGTTTGCGGAACACGATCTCCACGTCCCAGGCTTCGATCTCGGTCCGGCGATTGAGATACAGACCGAAGCCCGCGCCGACGAAGAACGGCTCGGTCACGCTGATCGCCGCCCACAGCAGCGCATTCCAGGCTAGGTGCAGCCACACCGGCCACTCGATGGCCATGATGCGGAAGGCCGCCTGCATGCTGTCGGGCAACAGATCCTTCGGCAGATAGACCAGCACCGCGAACGCGCCACCCAGCACCAGCGCCAGGGTGAACAACTGGCAGGCCAGCGTCAGCAGGAACGCCGTACCGTAGGCCTGCCCGCCGAGCACGCGACGGCGCTGACCCAGCCGTTCGCCCTGCACGCCTTCCAGCAGGTCGATGGGCATGTAGAGGGATCGCACCGGGCTCAGGCGGCGCCACGTGAGCAGGTGCAACACGGTCCGTACACCCCACTGGCGTTGCGCGCGCAGCGTCTCTCGCGTACCGGGCACGCTGCCGAACACAGCGCGGGAGATGACGAACAGCGGGACGCGGTCGAACGCCGGCTTCAGCCACCACATCAGCAGCGCCGCCAGCCAGAACGTATCCAGCCACCAGGCGCCCAGGTTGAAGATGACGAACACGGGAAGCGTCAGCCACAACCACGGCTTCCAGATCGCCCCTGCATGCCGGCGCACCAGCGCCATGCCCAGTTCGATGGCTTCCCACCCCGAGCGCGCGCGCAGGCGCACGGTCAGCGATTCAATCCTCATCGGCCACCCCGCGCCCGCCCAGGCCCAGCCACAGCGCCACCAGCGTCCACAACACGCCGGACACGCTGTACTTCACCGCAGCGGGGATGGATTGGGTCGACGACCAGAACGCCTCGATGAAGGCAGCGACCAGCAGCATGAACGCCACCCCCAGGCACAGGCGTGCGCCTTTCTTGCCGGCGATGGCGAGTGCGTCGATGCGCCGATGGCGGCCAGGTGCGATCAACGCCAGGCCCAGCCGCAGGCCCGCGCCGCCGGCCAGCACCAGCGCGGTGAGTTCGAACGGCGCATGCCCGCAGACGAAGCGCCACAACGGATCGCCGGAGCCGATCTGCTGGAGGTGCCCGAACACCGTGCCGATGCCGATGCCGTTCGCGATCAGCACGAACAGCGCGCCCACGCCGGCTACCAACCCGCCAGCGAACGTCTTCAGGCCGATGCTGATGTTGTTCCAGATGTAGACACCGAACATCTGCCAGTCCGTGCCGCTCTCGCGGCCCAGCGCATGCCGTGGGTCACTGGGGTCGTACATCCGCTCGTACATCGCCACCTGTTCCGGCGAAGCGAGGCTGTACACCAGCTCGGGGCGCACCTGCAGCAGCACGAACATCAGCACCAGCGGGAACACGAACGCCACCGCGGCCACCACCATGCAGCCCGCCTCGCTGCGGACCAGGCGCGGGAAGTCCGCCAGCAGGAAGCGCATCGCCCGCTGCCATCGCGGCGCGGGCGTGCGGTACAGCACGCCATGGCCCTCCTGCATCAACGCCTGTAGCCGGTCGACGACCACCGGGCTGTACCCGCGCGTGCGCGCCAGCGCCAGCTGCTGGCAGATGCGGCGGTAGCGTGCGGGCACGTCCTCGTCGGTCAGCGCACCGGTGTTGCGCTCCTTGCGGGCGCGGCGCGCACTCTCGCCACGCGCCTGCAGCCAGGATTCGAAAGCCAGCCATTCCGCCTGGTGACGGGCGACGAACTGCTCCTGCCTCATCGCCGCCCCAGCAACCAGTTGGCCATGCCGTACAGGCGCTGCACGCCTACCTGGCCGCGGGCGCCGGTCACCGGCTCGACGAGGTTGGCGAGTTCTTCCTGCCGCGACGGCGTCAATTGCGGCGCGCGCTCGCCGAAGGCGACGAGGGCGCCCTGCTCCTCCGGCAACAGGCCGCCGGGCGGGGCGAAGATTTCATTCGCGGGGGCGGGCACGTGCTCGCGTTCGCCGCCCGCATGCACCACCAGCGTGCCGGCCACCATGTCGCCCAGGCGTCGCGCGTGCGTGTCGGTCAGGCAGGCCACCAGGCCCGCCGCGTAGCCGAAGGGCAGCATGTCCACGGTGCGCAGCAGGTTGCGCGTGATCGCGGCCAGCCAACCCACCGGCGCGCCGTCGGCCGCCACCACGCGCAGGCGCAGCGCCTTCTTGCCTAGGGTCTGCCCCTGCCACACCGCTTCGAACACGATGGGATAGGCCCAGAACACCAGGAACAGGCCGATAAGATAGAGGCCTTCGCCGGTCTTGCCCAGCAACATCAGGACCGTGCCCAACACGCTCAGCACGCCCATGCGAACGGCGAAATCGATGGCCCATGCCAGCGCGCGCGGCACCGGGCCGGCCGCGGGCAGGTGGAGGGGGACGCCCTCGGGCGTGACGACTTCGCGGTAGGTGTCCAGCATCAGGCGTTCACCACGTGCATGACAGCGCGATGACCGTATTCGGATCGTGGTGGTTGAACGGATGCATCTCGCTGTCCATGCGCCTTCCCCATGCCCGACTTTAGCCGGACACGCCACGCTTGCCCAGCCGCACTACACTGCCGCGATCGTGGACAGCGACTTTTCCTGCCGATCGGGCTGTGCGGCCTGTTGCACCGCGCCCTCGATCACCTCGCCTATCCCCGGCATGCCGCACGGCAAGCCGGCCGGCGTCCCGTGTGTGCAGTTGGATGAAGCGCTGCGCTGCCGGCTGTTCGGGCGACCCGAACGCCCCGCGTTCTGCGGCACGTTGAAGCCGGGCCCGGACATGTGCGGCCGCAGCCAGCAGGAAGCGATGGCACTGCTGGCGGCGCTCGAACGCGCGACCGCGCCCGGCGCAACCGCCTTTCCCCTTGGAGGCTCCGCATGCAGCGGACCTGGAACCTGATCCTGGCCCTGGTGGTCGCCGCGACGATCCTCGCGCAGCTCGTGCTGCTGGTCTCCGGCGGGCAGGACGTGAACACGACGACGGGCTCGGCCCCGGTCGCGCTGCCGACCCGGCTGCTGCGGTTCTTCAGCTACTTCACGGTGCAGAGCAATCTGCTGGTGCTGGCCGCCGCGATCAGCCTGGTCGTCGATCCTCGACGCGACGGCGCCCTGTGGCGGGTGCTGCGACTGGACGCGTTGCTCGGCATCGCGGTAACGGGCGTGGTGGCCGCCACCCTGTTGGCCGGACTCGTGCAGCACACCGGCATCGGACGCTGGATCAACGCGGGCTTCCACCAGTTCTCGCCGCTGTGGACGTTGGCGGGCTGGCTGCTGCTGGGTCCGCGCCCGCGCATCGACCTGCGCACCGTCGGCTGGGCATTCGCGTGGCCGGTGGCGTGGCTCGCCTACACGATGGCGCATGGCGCGCTGACCGGCTGGTATCCGTATCCGTTCCTCAATGCCGACACGCTGGGCTATGGGCGGGTGGGCCTCACCCTGCTGGTGATCCTCGCGGCCGCGCTGGCCACCGCGCTCCTGTTGCGGGCCGTCGAGCGCCGGCTGCCGCCGACGCGCTGACCACCCCTGCTCACGCCACCTGCGTGGATATCCACCACGTGGTGCCGCCGGCATCGCGGAAACCGCCCCGGCGGTCGCCGTCGCCTTTCTCCTCCGGCACCTGCACCGGCTCGGCGCCCGCCGCCAGCGCATTCGCCCAGGTGACATCGACATCCGGCACATAGACGTGCACGTGGCTGGCGATGGCTGGCCATCCCTCCATGCCGTCGGCCAGCATCAGTATGGTGTCGTCGATGCGGACTTCCGCATGCCCGAGGCGATCGCCCATCGGATGCATGCGCAGCGGCTCGGCGCCGAAGACCGCGACGAGAAAATCGATCGTGCGCTGTGCGCCGTCGACGACCAAGTACGGAGCGGCGGAGGTGTAACCGTGCGGTTTCCAGGCCATGCGGATCTCCCAGGCGGCGCGGGATGCGCCGCGACCATCATGCTGTTGGCGGCGTGGGCTGCAGGTAGTGGTCCTTCAACCGCACGTAGTGGCCTGCCGAATAGTGCAGGCTCTCGATCTCCTTCTCGGTCAGCATGCGGGCAAACCGGGCCGGATTGCCCAGCCACAGTTCGCCTTCGCCCACCACCTTGCCCGGGCCGAGCACCGCGCCCGCACCGAGAAAGCCGTACTTCTTCACCGTGGCGCCATCGAGGATGCAGGCGCCCATGCCGATCAGGCACAGGTCCTCGATGGTGCAGGCATGGATGATGGTGCCGTGCCCGATGGTGACGTCGGCGCCGATCAGCGTCGGGTAACCGGCCTTGTTGTACGGGCTGTGGTGGCTGACGTGCACGATGGTGCCATCCTGCACGTTGGTACGCGCGCCGACACGGATGAAGTTGACGTCGCCACGCAGGATGGTGCCCGGCCAGACCGAGGCGTCCTCGGCCAGTTCGACATCGCCGATCACGGTGGCGGCCGGATCGACGTAGACCCGCGGGCCCAGGACGGGAAAGCGGCCAAGATAGGGGCGCAGGGCGGTCAGAGTGTCGGTCATGCCCGGATTGTAGTGCGCCCGCTCGCAGGGGAAGGCATACACTCGGGCGATGACGACCTTTCCGCACGCCGCCACCACCGCTGCGAACGCAGCCATCACCGCGGCCAATGCCGCGATCACGGCCACCACGGCGGGTGAAGCCACCGCACCCTCCGCTGCGGCAGACGGCCCGGCGCGCGACACACAGGCAGCGGACCTCGCGCCGACGCTGGACCGGTTGCGACAGGCCTGGCAGGCGCGCAAGCCGGACTACACCCAGCGCCGCGACGATCTGCAGCGGCTGCGCGATGCCCTGAAGCGCCGCCTGCAGGACATGGCCGACACGGTCGCGGCCGACTTCGGTCACCGCTCGCGGCATGAGTCGCTGATCGCCGACGGTATGACGGTGCTCAACGAGATCGACCACCTGCTGTCGCACCTGCGCCGCTGGATGAAACCGAAACGCGTCGGCGTAGGCTGGCGGTTCTGGCCCGCGCGCGCCGAAGTGCGGCAGGCGCCCGTCGGCGTGGTGGGCGTGATCTCGCCGTGGAACTACCCGGTCAATCTTGCCCTGATCCCGCTGGCGACGGCGATCGCCGCCGGCAACCATGTCTACCTGAAGCCGTCCGAGCACACCCCGCGCACCACCGAGTTCCTGCGTTCGCTGCTGGCGGAGGTGTTCCCGCTGGAACGCGTGGCCGTCGCGGCGGGCGGCGCCGATGTGGCGGCGGCGTTCGCGGCGCTCCCGTTCGACCATCTGGTCTTCACCGGCTCGACCGCCGTGGGCCGCAAGGTGATGGCGGCGGCCGCACCTAACCTGACCCCGCTGACGCTGGAACTCGGCGGCAAATCGCCCGCCATCGTCTGCGACGACTATCCGGTCGAACAGGCCGCGGCGCGGCTGGCGACCGGCAAGTGGTTCAACGGCGGGCAGACCTGCATTGCGCCGGACTACGTGCTGCTGGTGGGCCGCAGCCGGCGCGATGCGCTGGTACAGGCGCTGCGAGATCAGGTGGCCGCACGCTACGGCGACCTGTCCGATGCCGGCGACTACACCCGCATCATCAACGACAGCCAGTTCGCGCGCCTCGACGGCTACCTGGACGACGCGCGCCAGCGCGGGCACGAGGTGATCCCGCTGGCCGCCGCCCACGACCGCGCCCGGCGCCTGTTCGCGCCTTCCCTGGTGCTCGAGCCGGGCGACGATGCCAAGGTGATGCAGGACGAGATCTTCGGCCCGATCCTGCCGATCCGCACCGTCGGTTCGCTGGACGAGGCGCTGGCCTACGTCAACGCGCACGACCGCCCGCTGGCGCTGTACCCCTTCAGCCACGACCGCGACCGGGTGGAGAAAATCCTGCACGCGACCCTCGCCGGCGGCGTTACCGTCAACGACACCGTGCTGCATTTCGGCATCAACGCGCTGCCCTTCGGCGGCATCGGCCCCAGCGGCATGGGCGCATACCACGGCCGTGCCGGCTTCGATGCGATGAGCAAGGCGCTGCCGGTGCTGTGGCAGCCGCGGCGGGCCGGCAGCGACCTGCTGAAGCCGCCCTACTCGAAGGTCGCCCGGTTCATCGACTTCATCATCCGCTGAGCCCATCGCGGACATCGCGGGCGGCGATTGTCCGCGACCTCGTCGAGAATCGCCGTTCCCGTTCGTCGTACGGGAAGACGCCTACCTGACGGACCGCCATGTCGACCCTGAACCCGCCCGCCAAAGCCACCCGCCGCGAATGGATCGGCCTGGCCATCATCGCCCTGCCGTGCATGGTCTACGCGATGGACCTGACCGTGCTCAACCTCGCGCTGCCGGCGATCAGCGCCGAACTGGACCCCAGTGCCAGCCAGCTGCTGTGGATCGTCGACGTGTACGGCTTCCTGGTCGCGGGCTTCCTGATCACGATGGGCACGCTGGGCGACCGGATCGGCCGCCGCAAGCTGCTGCTGATCGGCGCGGCGGCGTTCGCGGCAGCCTCGGTGATCGCGGCGTTCTCGCGCAGCGCGGAGATGCTGATCGCGATGCGCGCGCTGCTCGGTGTAGCGGGCGCGACGCTGGCGCCCTCGACGATGTCGCTGATCCGCAACATGTTCCATGACGAGCACGAGCGCCAGTTCGCCATCGGCGTGTGGATCGCCGCGTTCTCGGTGGGCGGTGCGATCGGCCCGCTGGTCGGCGGCGTGCTGCTGCAATGGTGGTGGTGGGGTGCGGCGTTCCTCGCCGCGGTGCCGGTGATGGTGCTGCTGCTGGTGCTCGGGCCGAAGCTGCTGCCCGAATACCGCGACCCGGACGCCGGCGAGCTCGATCCACTCAGCATGGTGCAATCGCTGTTCTCGGTGCTGGCCGTCGTCTACGGGCTGAAGCGCATCGCGGAGTACGGCATCGATCCGCGCGGCTTCGCGGTGTTGCTGGTCGGCCTCGCCCTCGGCGTGCTGTTCGTCCGTCGGCAGAAGCACCTGGCGTATCCGTTCCTCGACGTGGCGCTGTTCCGGCGGCCCGCGTTCTCGGCGGCCATCGTCGCGTACGCGCTGGCCGGCCTGTCGATGATGGGCGTGTACATCTTCATGACCCAGTACCTGCAACTGGTGCTCGGCCTGACACCCTTGCAGGCCGGCATCGCGACGGTGCCATGGTCGCTGTGCTTCACCGTCGGTTCGCTGCTGGCGCCACGGCTCGCGCGCCACTGGGGCGCGCGCCGGGTGATGGTGCGTGGCCTGCTGCTCGCCGCGATCGGCTTCGGCATCACCGCGCTGGTGGTGCCGCCGTACGGGCTGTGGATCCTGATCGCCGGCATGCTGGCGATGAGCCTCGGCATGGCGCCGGTGTTCACCGTCGGCAACGAACTGATCATCACCACCGCACCGCCGGAACGCGCGGGTGCCGCGTCCGCCCTGGCCGAAACGAGCGCCGAACTCAGCGGCGCGCTCGGCATCGCCCTGTTGGGCAGCGCCGGCATGCTCGCGTACCGGCTCTGGCTGGATCCCGCCCTGCCCGCCACGCTCGCCGGCGCCGACACGACGCGCGCGCTGTCCACGCTGGGCGGCGCGGTGGCCGTGGGCGGCGAGCTCGGCGGTGCAGCCGGTGCGGCGGTCATCGATACCGCACGCACCGCCTTCACCGGCGCGATGCGCGCGATCGCCGTGTTCGGCATGGCGATGATGCTGCTGGCCGCCTGGATGGCTGCACGGCTGATGCGCGATGGCGAGGGCGAAGCCCACGGCGCTGTCGTGGCCGACGGAGCCTCGGGCGCCTGATCGCCCTGTCTGGCTTAGAATCGCCGCCATGAAGATCGCCAGCTGGAACGTCAATTCGCTCAACGTGCGCCTGCCGCACCTCACACAGTGGCTGGGCGCGTTCGCGCCGGACATCGTCGGGTTGCAGGAGACCAAGCTGGAAGACCACCGCTTCCCCGACACCGCGCTGGCGGAGCTGGGTTATCGCAGCGTGTTCGCCGGGCAGAAGACCTACAACGGCGTGGCGCTGCTGTCGCGCGAGGCCATCGGCGACGTGCAGGTGGGTATTCCCGGCTTCGACGACGAACAGAAGCGCGTGATCGCGGCGACCGTCGGCGACGTACGCATCGTCAATCTGTACGTAGTCAACGGCCAGGACGTGGGCACCGACAAGTACGCCTACAAGCTTCGCTGGCTGGACGCCGTGCACGACTGGCTGGCCGCCGAACTGCAGGCGCATCCGAAGCTGGTGGTGATGGGCGACTTCAACATCGCGCCGGACGACCGCGACGTGTTCGATCCGAAGGTCTGGAACGACGGCCACATCCTGACCTCCACCGCCGAGCGCGGCGCGCTGCAGCGGCTGTACGCGCTGGGCCTGCACGATGCCTTCCGCCTGCACAGCGAGGAGGCCAACGTCTACAGCTGGTGGGACTACCGGATGGGTGGCCTGCGCCGCAACCTCGGCCTGCGCATCGATCTGACCCTGGTCTCCGACGCCCTGCGCGGGCATGCGGTGGAATCCGGCATCGATCGCGAACCACGCACATGGGAACGCCCGAGCGACCACGCGCCGGCGTGGGTACGGCTGGGCGGTTGAACGACCGAAATGAAGAAGGCCCGGCGGATGCCGGGCCTTCTTTTTGCCACGGGCCTTGGGTGCGTCTCGAACGCGCACGCGGCCGCAGCGGAACCGCTACCGGGCACGACCCCGGCTGAGCAGGTTGACGATGAGCAGCAGGACCACGGCGCCGATGAAGGCGGTGATCAGGAAGCCGACCCAGCCGCCACCGAGGCCGAGGCCCAGCGTCGGCAGCAGCCAGCCGCCGAGGAAACCGCCGATGATGCCGACGACGATGTTCAGGATGATGCCCTGCGAACCGTCACGCCTCATGACGATGCTGGCCAACCAGCCGGCGACGCCGCCCACGATCAGATAGATCAGAAAATTCATGCCGCTTCCTCCCTTGATGGACAGAACCCCACGCTGCGGGGCACGCTTGCATCTTTACGGTCCGGCGTGAAACCACCGTTAACTCACATGGGGGACGCGTCCTTGCCGTTGCTGGATACCGCTGTCGCGCCGCGATTGCACGCCGTGCCGCACCACGCCCGGAGCACGCACCCGTGAGCTGGCGCGACGCGCCCGCCGATTGGCGCCACGACGGCATCGCGCTATGGCTGTTGCCGCACGCGCCGCGGCAGCGTGGCGAACCGCAGGCGCGCGAATCGCTGGCGCGCACGCTGGGCTTCGCACCCGAAGCGTTGCCGATCACCCGCGACGCACTGGGGCGCCCGCACTTCATCGCACCGCTGCACCACCTGGAAACGGGCTGGAGCCACAGCGGCGAGGCGCTGCTGCTGGCGCTTGGCGAAGACATCGAGCTGGGTGTCGATATCGAGCGCCTGCGCCCGCGTCCGCGCGCGATGGACCTGGCAGAGCGCTTCTACCATCCGGAGGAGACCGCCTGGTTGCGCAGCATCGACGACGAGGAGGCACGGCTGCTCGCGTTCGTCCGCCTGTGGTGCACCAAGGAGGCCGTGCTGAAGGCCCACGGCCAGGGCATTTCCTTCGGGCTGCATCGCTTCCATGTCGTGCTGGGCGAGGACAGTCCGCGCCTGGCCGCCTGCGACCCCAGCCTGGGGCGGGCCGGCGACTGGCGCCTGCACGAATGGGCGCCGCGGCCGGACTACCGCGCCGCACTCGCGTGGCATCCGCGGGGCCGGCGCGAAGGCCTGCGATAATCCGGCGATGAACGACACCACCTTTCCCGCCGACCTGCGCGACACCCTGCACCGCGGCCTCATCGCGCTCGGGCTCGATGCCGATGCGCTTGCGCCGCGCCTTCTGACCTACCTGGCCCTGCTCGACCGCTGGAACAAGACCTACAACCTCACCGCGATCCGCGACCCGCGTGAAATGGTCACCCGCCACCTGCTCGATTCGCTGGCCATGCATCCGTTCGTGGATGCGCTGGCGACGGACGGCGGCGCGCTCGCCGACCTCGGCACCGGCCCCGGCCTGCCGGGCATTCCGCTCGCCATCGCCAAGCCCGGCCTGCGCGTGACGCTGGTGGAGAGCAACGGCAAGAAGGCGCGCTTCCTGCGCGAGGCCGTGCGTACGCTGAAACTCGACAACGCCCGCGTCGCGGAATCGCGCGCCGAAGCGCTGGACGAACCGCAGGCCTATGACGCGCTCACCGCGCGTGCGCTCGACGTGCTGGCCGGCATCATCGACGTCGGCGGCCATCTACTGAAGCCCGGCGGTGCGCTGCTGGCGATGAAGGGTGTGCGGCCCGATGACGAGATCGCGGCCCTGCCGGCGGGCTGGTCGGTGGCCACGATCCAGCCCCTCGTCGTGCCCGGCCTGATCGGCGAGCGCCACATGGTCGTCGTCCGCCGCGACTGAACCGCGTGCCGCGTCGGCGCGCGCCATGTAACTCCTTGATATGACTGAGCGCCTCTCGCCATCGCAACGCGGGGACGGAGGCGGATGACCGGGTGCGGCCGGTACGTCCGTTGAGATGATTTCGCACGCCCGCTCCCGACCCCCCATAATCCCCTACCCACCCCGTAATCGATAAGGCGCCCTCGCATGGCCCGCATCATTGCCATTGCCAACCAGAAAGGCGGCGTCGGTAAGACGACCACCGCCGTGAACCTGGCCGCCGCGCTCGCACGCGCGCCGCAGCGGGTGCTGCTGGTCGACCTGGATGCGCAGGGCAATGCGACGATGGGCAGTGGCGTGGACAAGCGCGAAGTCGAGGCCTCGACCTGCGACGTGCTGCTGGGCGACGTGGAGGCGAAGGCCGCCGTGGTCACCACGGCAGAAGGCTTCGACCTGATGCCGGGCAACATTGACCTGACCGCCGCGGAGATCCAGCTGATGGACTCGGACGGCCGCGAGCAGCGCCTGAAGAGCGCACTGCAGCCCCTCCGTGGCGATTACGACTTCATCATCGTCGATTGTCCGCCAGCCCTGTCGCTGCTGACGCTCAATGCGCTGACCGCCGCGGACTCCGTGCTGGTGCCGATGCAGTGCGAGTACTACGCGCTGGAAGGCCTGTCCGCGCTGATGGAAACGATCGACGCGCTGCGCGCGCGCCTGAATCCGGGCCTGGAGATCGAAGGCGTGCTGCGCACGATGTTCGACATCCGCAACAACCTGGCCAACGCCGTCTCCGGCGAACTGACCACCCATTTCGGCGACAAAGTGTTCCGCACCATCGTGCCGCGCAACGTGCGCGTGGCCGAAGCGCCCAGCCATGGCCAGAGCATCGTCGGTTACGACCGCGCCTCGCGCGGCGGCGTCGCCTACCTGGGCCTGGCCGGCGAGATCCTGCGTCGCCAGGCCGACCGCAAGAAGCAACAGCAGCACATGGAGCACGCGTGATGAGCGCCCCGAAGAAGCGCGGCCTGGGTCGCGGACTGGAAGCCCTGCTCGGCCCGAAGGCCGCCGAGATGCCGCCGCCCGAAGCGCAACCGGGCGAAGCGCTCCGCACGCTGCCGGTCGCACAGCTGCAGCCCGGCAAGTACCAGCCGCGCATGGCGATGGATCCGTCCAAGCTCAGCGAGCTGGCCGAATCGATCAAGGCGCAGGGCGTCATCCAGCCGATCGTCGTGCGCGAACTGTCGCAGGGCCGGTTCGAGATCGTCGCCGGCGAACGTCGCTGGCGCGCCTCGCAGGAAGCGGGGCTGGCCGAAGTGCCGGTGGTCGTGCGCGAGCTCGACGACCGCACCGTCATCGCGATGGCGCTGATCGAGAACATCCAGCGCGAGGACCTGAATCCTCTGGAAGAGGCGCAGTCGCTGCAGCGCCTGATCAACGAATTCTCGCTGACCCACGCCGAGGCCGCCGGCGCCGTGGGCCGTTCGCGCGCCGCCGTCTCCAACCTGCTGCGCCTGCTGGAACTGCCGCCGGCCATCCGCGCCCTGCTCGAAGCCCGGCGCCTCGAAATGGGCCACGCCCGCGCCCTGCTGACCCTGTCGCCGGACCTGGCCAGCAAACTGGCTTCCGACGCCGCCGAACAGGGGTGGTCGGTGCGCGAGGTCGAACACCGCGCGCAGCAGTTCGCCGCCGGGAAGGTGCCGGTCAACGGCAAGAAGGCCAAGCCCGCCAAGGCGGCGCCGCAGCCGGACATCGCTTCGCTGGAAACCGAGCTCTCCGAGAGCCTGGGCACCCGCGTGACCATTGCCCACGGGCGTGGCGGCAAGGGCAAGCTGGTCATCCAGTACACCGATCTGGACACGCTGGATGGCGTGCTGGAGCGACTGCGCGCCCGCGCCTGACACCGGCGTCTTCTGCCGGACGCACGGATCGCATCGCTGCATTACCATCCGGTTTCCGCCTCCACCGGATGTCCGCCTTGAATCTCCGCACCGCCGCCCTCCTGCTGGCCTGCGCGCCGCTGCATGCGCTGGCCTTCGCGCCTTCCGACGCCGACCAGCGCTTCCAGGCGCTCTACGAGAAGGAATGGACCTGGCGGCAGGAACAGACCGGCCAGGCCGACGAAGACACCGACACCAGCGGCGATAACACGCGCCTGCCCGATGTCGGTGCCGCCACGCACCAGGCGCGGCTCAAGGTGTGGGAGCAGGTCCTGAAGGACCTCGACGGCATCGACCCCACGCAACTGTCGGCCGAGAACCGCATCAACCTGGCGATCTATCGCCCGCAGGTGGAGAACCTGGCGGCGGAAGTGCGCCTGCGCGCCTACGAGATGCCCTTCAACTCCGATTCGTCGTTCTGGTCGAACCTGTCGTTCATGGCGCGCCGGCAGATGAAGACGGCGGACGACTACCGCGCGTATGCCGCGCGGCTGCGCGACGTGCCGCGCCACTTCGACCAGCACATCGCCAACATGCGTGCCGGCCTGGCGCGCGGCTTCACGGTGCCGCGCGCGGTACTGGATGGCCGCGACGTCTCGATCGCCGCGGTGGCCGAACAGCGCGACCCCGAGCAGTCCGCGTTCTACGCGCCGTACAAGAAGATGCCGGCCAGCATCCCCGCCGCGGAGCAGGAAGCATTGCGCAAGGACGTACGCGCAGCGATCAGCGAGCAGGTCGTGCCCGCGTTCGGCACGCTGCTGGCGTTCTTCCGCACCGAGTACATGCCGAAGGCGCGCACCACGCTGGCCGCCGAGGCGATGCCGGGCGGCAAGGATTTCTATGCACAGCAGATCCGCGAATACACCACGCTGGACCTGACCGCCGAGCAGATCCACGCGATCGGCCTGAAGGAGGTCGCGCGCATCCAGGCCGAGATGCGGGAGGTGATCAAGCAGACCGGCTTCAAGGGCACGTTCGCCGAATTCCTGACCTTCCTGCGCACCGATCCGCAGTTCTATGCGAAGACGCCTCAGCAACTGCTCGACCGCGCGGCGTGGATCTCCAAGCGCGTCGATGGCGAGGTCGGCAAGGTCATCGGCACGCTGCCACGCGGGCGCTTCACCATCGTCGAGGTGCCGGCCGACATCGCGCCGTTCTGGACCGCCGGCCGCGGCGGCCTGGGCACGTACTGGCTCAACACCTACAACCTGCCCTCGCGCCCGCTCTACAACCTGCCGGCGCTGACCCTGCACGAATCCTCGCCCGGCCACTCGCTGCAGGCCGCGCTGGCGCAGGAGCAGGGCGAGCAGCCCGCCTTCCGCCGCGACAACTACATCTCGGCCTACGGCGAAGGCTGGGCGCTGTACACCGAGAAGCTGGGCAAGGAGATGGGCATCTACGAGACGCCCTACGAGGACTTCGGCCGCCTGACCTACGAGATGTGGCGCGCCGCCCGCCTGGTCATCGATACCGGCGTGCACCACAAGGGCTGGAGCCGCGACCAGGCCCTGGCCTACCTGCGCGACCACACCGCCCTGTCCGAGCACGAAGTCACCACCGAGGTGGACCGCTACATCTCCTGGCCGGCCCAGGCGCTGAGCTACAAGCTGGGCGAGATCGCCATCGTCCGCCTGCGCGGCGAGGCGGAGCGGGAGCTGGGCCCGAAATTCGACATCAAGGCCTTCCACGACGCCGTGCTGAAGCAGGGCTCGGTGACCCTGCCGGTGCTCGACGACCAGATCCGGGCGTTCATCGCCGCCAGCAAGGCCGGCCCCGCCAAGCCCGCCGCCGCCGCGCCCTGACAGGGTTCTCAGGCACGCCAGAGACGTCAACGGCCCCGGGAGGACACCCGGGGCCCTTCAAGGCGTCGTCGACGGGGCGTAAGTGGTTGCGGCACAAGGGAAACATCGGCATAATGCGCGGCTCGCTGCGTCCGGAATGACCGGATCTGCGGCCGGAAGCGCGATTCCGGCTTGTGTCAGCAGCGGTTTTCCTGCCGTATCGCGTGGTGTCCGACCTGTCCGCAGGCCGTTCGCCGGGCCGCCGTTTCCCGGGCTACGGGCGACACAATCTATCTATCGAGGTGCGTATGTCCCGCGTATGCCAAGTGACCGGCAAGCGTGTGATGACGGGTAACAACGTCAGCCACGCCAACAACAAGACCCGTCGTCGTTTCCTGCCCAACCTGCACGAGCGCCGCTTCTGGGTTGCCAGCGAGAACCGCTGGATCAAGCTGAAAGTTTCCGCGCACGCGCTGCGCACCATCGACAAGAACGGCATCGACTCCGTCCTGGCCGAGCTGCGTGCGCGCGGCGAGAAGATCTGAGGAGTAACCGACCATGGCATCCAAGCGCGACAAGATCCGTCTGATCTCCTCGGCCAACACCGGCCACTTCTACACGACGGACAAGAACAAGAAGAACACCCCGGGCAAGATGGAAATCAAGAAGTACGACCCGGTCGTGCGCAAGCACGTGATCTACAAGGAAGGCAAGATCAAGTGAGTCCTGGGCGAAAGCCCGGCCCACGCTTTCCGAAGACCCGCCGCAAGGCGGGTTTTCTTTTGCCCGCGCGCCTGCGCAGAATCGGCACGTCCCCTTCCGACGGAAGCGCCGCATGGAGTGGTCCTACGGCACGGCCCTGCTGATCATCGACTGGCTGATCCGGTTGGCGGCGCTGTGGTGGATCCCCAGCCGGACCACGCCGGCCGCGGCGCGCAGCTGGCTGCTGCTGGTCGGCTTCGTGCCGCTGCTCGGCCTGCCGCTGTACCTGCTGCTGGGGCATCCCTGGCTGTCGCGCGAACGTGTCGCGAGACAGGCCCGCGCCACCGACGTGATCCGCGAGGAGCAGCGCCCCCTCAGCGCGCTGCGCTGGGCCCCGCTCGACGGCGCCGCGGCCGAAATGGCGCCGCTGATCGAACGCCAGGGCGCGTTCATGCCCACCCATGGCAATGCGGTGACGTTGCTGGACGACTACGAGGCGTCGCTGCGCGCGCTGCTCGATGACATCGGTGCCGCGACGCAGCAGGTCCACCTGCTGTACTACCTGATGTTCGACGACGCCGTGGGCGACGCGGTGACGAACGCCCTGTGCGACGCCGCTGCGCGGGGTGTGACGTGCCGCGTGCTGCTGGACGCGGTGGGTGCGAAACGCGGCCTGCGCGCGTACCGGGCGCGACTGCGCAATGCCGGCGTACAGGTGCACGAGATGCTGCCCGGCGGCCTGCAGTGGCGGCGCAGCGGCCGCATGGACCTGCGCAACCACCGCAAGGTGGCGGTGATCGACAACGGCATCGGCTACGTGGGCTCGCAGAACCTGGCCGACGCCGTCTTCGTGCCCGGCCACCCGAACCGCGAATTGGTCGCGCGCGTGCAGGGCCCGGTGGTATCGCACCTGGAAGGCGTGTTCGCCAGCGACTGGTACATCGAGACCGGCGAGCGGCTGGCCGTGCAGCCGGACCTGTCGGTGCAGGCGCAGGACATCCCCGCGCAACTGCTGCCGAGCGGGCCGGCGTATCCGTTCGAGAACGCGCGCGACACCGTCAATGCGTTGATCCACCTGGCCCGCCGCAAGGTGGTGCTGACCACACCCTACTTCGTGCCGGACGACGCCACCCTCAGCGCCCTGCGCATCGCGGCGCTGTCGGGCGTGGACGTGCAGCTGGTGCTGTCGGCCACCAACAACCAGCGCCTCACGGCCTGGGCACAGCAGTCCTACTACGCCGAGCTGCTCGCCTGCGGCGTGAAGATCGCGCTCTACCGGCCCCACTTCCTGCACGCCAAGCACCTGACCGTGGACGACGACATTGCCCTGGTCGGCTCGATCAACCTGGATATCCGCTCGTTCGCATTGAATGCGGAGATCGGCCTGGTCTGCTACGACGCGGGTGTCGTCACGCGCATCCGCGCCATCGAGGCCGACTACCTGGCGCATGCCGATATCGTAGAGGCGGACAGCTGGCGCCGTCGCCCCGGTTGGCAGCGCAGCAGAGAGGGCATCGCGCGCCTGGCGGACTCGCTGATGTAGCCGCGCCTGGCAGGCGAGGCCCATTCGCTACAATGCACGCATGAGTGAAGACACCCCGACCGCCGCCCTGCCTCCCTGCGATCTCGCGATCATCGGCGGCGGCGCCGGTGGCGTGCTGGTCGCGATGCAGGCCCTGCGCCAGGCCACCGCGCCGCTGCGCATCGTGATGATCGAACCCCGCGAAGTGCTCGCACAGGGCGTGGCGTATGCGACGACGCATGGCGAGCATGTATTGAATGTGCCAGCCGCGCGGATGAGCGCCTTCGACGACGAGCCCGCGGATTTTCTCGACTATGTGGTGACCACGACGACGCCGGGCGGGCCGGAACGCGATGCGTTGGCGCACGCGTTCATCGAACGCCGTCGCTACGGCGACTACCTGCGTGTTCGGCTGGGCGAAGCCATCGCGGCAAGTCCGGCGACGCTGGAGGTCGTCCATGATCGCGTCACCGAACTCGAGCCTCGGCAGGACGGTGCGACGCTCCGCCTTGAAACGCATGGCGTGCTCGATGCGAAGGGGGTCGTGCTGGCGGTGGGCAATACGCCCAAGCCGTTGCCGGCGCGTGGCGCGCCACAGTTGCCGGATGGGCGGTCGCTCGCGGCCTGGGACTTCGACGCGATCAAGGCGATCCCGGTCCATGCCGACCTGTGCATCGTCGGCTCCGGCCTGAGCATGGTCGACACGGTGCTCAGCCTGGCCGACAACGACCATGCGGGCACGGTCCATGTGTTGTCGCGGCACGCGCTGTTGCCGCTGCCGCATTGCCACGGACCCGCGGCGACCTACGATCCCGCACCGCTGCAGGCGATGGGCCTGCGCGCGCGCATGCGTTTCCTGCGCAACGCGGCAAAGCAGGCGGTGGCCGATGGATTGCCCTGGCAATCGGCAATGGAGCGCATCCGCCCGCACGGCCAGGCGCTGTGGCAGTCGCTGTCGGTGCCGGACCAGCGCCGCTTCCTGCGCCACGTGGTGCGTCAGTGGGACGTGCATCGCCACCGCATCGCGCCCGAGGTGCATGCCCGCCTGCAGGCCTTGGTCGAACGCGGCCAGCTTCGCCTGCACCGCGGCCGCCTCGATACGGTGATGCCCGAAGGCCATCGCCTGCGCGTCAGCACGCACGCACGCGATGGCCGCATCGACGAGTTCGACGTCGACTACGTGGTCAACGCCACCGGCGTGGAAATGCGCGCGCAGACCATGCGCAGCCCGTTGCTGCACGACCTGCTCGGCAAGGGCCATGCCCAGGCGGGACCGCACGGCATCGGCCTGAAGGCCGCGCGCGACGGCCGGATGGTCGATGCACAGGGCATATCGCAACCGCGCGTGTTCATCCTCGGCAGCCTGCGCATCGGCTGCGTGTGGGAGAGCATCGCCATCCCCGAACTGCGCGGCCAGGCCGAGACGGCCGTGCGCGGGCTGCTCGCATCCGACGCCACCTGAGCGCACGCCACGCAGTACACTCGACGACGGCGTGAGCGCCGGGGGAGAGGGCGTTGGTTTCCAGCTGGATCCTGCTGTTGGTGTCGATCGGCTATGCCGCGCTGCTGTTCGGCGTGGCGTGGTGGGGCGACCGCCGCCCGATGTACCCCGACCGCCCGTGGCTGCGCCCGGTGGTCTACAGCCTGGCGCTGGCCGTGTACTGCTCGTCGTGGACGTTCTACGGCGCGGTCGGCAGCGCGGTCCGCAACGGCCTGGGTTATCTGCCGATCTACCTCGGCCCGGTCCTGCTGCTGCTGTTCGGCTGGCGCATCATCGAGCGGTTGGCGCTGATCGCGCGCAGCGAGAACACCGTTTCGATCGCCGACTTTATTTCCTCGCGCTACGGCCGCTCGCGCCGGCTGGCCGCCCTGGTCACGGTGATCGCCCTGATCGGCGTGGTCCCCTATCTCGCCCTGCAGTACAAGGCGGTGGCGATGAGCCTGAGTGTGCTCAGCGGCGAAGGCGGCGACAGCGCGCACGGCTTCTTCACCGATCCGGCGCTGTACGTCGCGTTGCTGATGGCGTTGTTCGCCGCCTTGTTCGGCACCCGCCAGGTCGATGCCACCGAGCACCATCACGGCATGATGCTGGCGATCTCGCTGGAGTCGGTGGTCAAGCTGGTGGCGATGATCGCGGTCGGCGTGTTCGCGTACCTGTGGCTGGACGGCAACGCGATCCGGGTGACCGATTCGGCACGCACGCTGTTCGAGAACGCACCGCCGGTGGGCTTCATCGCACAGACCCTGCTTGGTTTCCTCGCCATCGTCTGCCTGCCGCGCCAGTTCCACGTGGCGGTGGTGGAATGCAGCGACGTGGGCGACATCCGCAAGGCGCGCTGGCTGTTCGGCGGCTACCTCGCGCTGTTCTCGCTGATGGTGGTGCCGGTGGCCGCCGCAGGCGTCGCGCTTTTCGGCGGCAGCAGCGTGGCGGACGACAGCTACGTGCTCGCCCTGCCGCTGGCCGAAGGCCGCACCGCGCTCGCCATCATTGCCTACGTGGGCGGCTTCTCCGCGGCGACCGGCATGGTCATCGTGGCGAGCATCGCGCTGGCGACGATGGTCAGCAACGACCTGATCATGCCGGTGCTGCTGCGCCGTGGCTGGGCCGAGCACCACGCGGAGGCCGACGTCGCCTCGCGCGTGCTGTGGATCCGTCGCGTGGCCATCCTGCTGCTCGCCCTGACGGCATATACCTACTACCGCAGCAGCAGCAACGACAGCACGCTGGCGTCGTACGGCCTGATGGCCTTCGCCGCGGTCGCGCAGTTCGCCCCCGGCCTGATCGGCGGCCTGTACTGGCGCGGCGCGAGCCGGCGCGGTGTGGAAGTCGGCATGGTGCTGGGCTTCGGCACCTGGATCTACACGCTGTTGCTGCCGACGATGACGCAGGCTGGCTGGTTCGACCCGCACTGGCTGCACAGCGGCCCCTTCGGCATCACCTGGTTGCGGCCGCAGCAGCTGTTCGGCCTCAGCGGCTGGGACACGCTGACGCACGGTACGTTCTGGTCGCTGCTGGTCAACACCGGCGCAATGATGATTGTTTCAGCGCGTTCACGCCCTGGCGTGGACGAGCGCCTGCGCGCCGCGCCCTTCCTCGATCCGTATGCGCAGCGTCCCGCGCTGGTGGCCGGCGAATGGCCCGGCAGCGTGCGCGTGGGCGACCTGCGCACACTGGCCGAACGCGTCGTCGGCGAACGCCACGCACGCCGCGCCTTCGCCGAGCAGGCGCAGCTGCTGGAGCGGGAGTTCCAGCCGAACGCGCCCGCCGACCGCGCCTGGGTGCAGTTCACCGAACGCTTGCTTGCCGCCGCCATCGGTGCCGCATCGGCACGCATCGTGCTGACCAGCGTGCTGCGTGGCTCGGGCATGGAACTGGGCGAAGTCGTCGCAGTGTTGGACCAGGCCGGACAGGAGCTGCGCTTCAACCGCGAGATCCTCTCGACCACGCTGGAGAACATCAGCGCCGGCGTCAGCGTGGTGGATCCGGAGATGCGCCTGGTCGCGTGGAACCGGCGTTACCAGCAGATGTTCGGCTATCCCGAGGGCATGCTGTACGTGGGCCGCCCGGTGGCGGACCTGATCCGCTACAACGCCGAGCGCGGCGAGCTGGGCGAAGGCGACATCGACGCGCAGATCAACAAGCGCATCCGCTACATGCGTGCCGGTTCGCCGCACATCTTCGAACGCGTGCGCGCCGACGGCCAGGTGATCGAGATGCGTGGCCAGCCGCTGCCCGGCGGTGGCTACGTGACCAGCTACAACGACATCACCGACTTCAAGCTCGCCGAATCGCTGCTGCTGGAAACCAACGAGACGCTGGAACAGCGCGTCGCGGAGCGCAGCCAGGCGGCCGAGCACGCGCAGCAGTCGCGCACGCGCTTCCTGGCCGCCATCAGCCATGACGTGCTGCAGCCGCTCAACGCCGCGCGCCTGTTCGTCAGCGCGCTGCGCGACAGCGAGCAGGGTGCGGACGCACAGGCGCAGGAGCGGCAGCACCTGGCCGAACGCGTGGATGCGTCCCTGCGCGCCGCCGAGGAGTTGCTGGACGGCCTGCTGGACGTGTCGCGCCTGGATGCTGGCGGCCTGCACACCCAGATCACCGACTTCGACGCCGGCGAACTCCTGCGCGAACTGGCAGCGCAGTACGCGCCGGTCGCCGCCGGTCGTGGCTTGAAGTTGCGCGTGCATGCGCGCGCGATCCCGGTGCGCAGCGATCGTCGCCTGCTGCGCCGGGTGCTGCAGAACTTCCTGGCCAACGCGCTGCGCTACACGCGCGAAGGCCGCATCGTCATCGGCATGCGTGCGCGCGGCGAGCAGGTCGTGCTGCAGGTGTGGGATACCGGGCCGGGCATTCCCGACAACCACATGCGGCAGATCTACGACGAATTCCACCGCTACCAGCAGCCGTTCGACTGGGGTGAGCGCGGCCTCGGCCTCGGGCTTTCCATCTGCCAGCGAATCTCGCGCCTGCTGCAGCACGAACTGGATGCGCGCAGTACGGTGGACCGCGGCAGCATGTTCTCGATCGTGGTGCCCCGCGGCACCCAGGCCAGCGAACGCCGGACATCGTCGCGCCGCGCCGCGTTGGCCAGCGATTCGCTGGCGGGCCTTCGCGTGCTCTGCGTGGACAACGACCGCGAGATCATCGATGGCATGCGCGCGCTGCTCGGCCGCTGGCAGGTGGATGTCGTCACGGCGACCACCGTCGACGAAGCGCTGGAGAAGATCGCCGAAGGTCCCGCGGTGATGCTGGTGGATTACCACCTGCACGATCGCCTGGACGGCCTCGCCACGCTCGACGCCCTGCGTGCCGCCAGCCCAGGCCCCATCGCCGGCGCCCTGCTCACCGCCGATGGCCGCGACGAACTGAAGCGCGAAGCGCGAGAGCGCGGCTATCGCCTGCTGACCAAACCGGTGAAGCCGGCATCCCTGCGCGCTTTCCTGGCCGCCCACCACGTTCCCGCGCAGCTGCCTGTATCAGAATGAAGAGCGTGGTCCGTGGAGTAGCGAAGCATCAGGACACCCGAATGAAGACAATCGCAGCGCTCGCAACCATCATCCTTCCTGTTGGCGGCCTGCGCAGCTGGGCCAGCCAAGGATCCGACCTACAGCGGCGAGTACTTCTACAACTTCGAAAGTTCCTTCCTGACGCCGACCGGGATGAACGAGGCCTGGTGCGTGGATGCTGGCGCGATGGCCAAGGCCATGCTTCCTGCAAACGACGCCAATGGCCCATGGGGTACGACCCACGTTATCGTCCGGGGCAAGCTCAGCCCTCCAGGCCGATATGGCGGCCTGGGGCGTTGCAAACACATGCTGCAGGTTACCGAGATCATTGAGGTATCCCACATGCGGCGGCGCGATGGCGTCCCATCGTCCTGACAGTCCATTCAAGCCGAACACCGTTCGCGGGCCGGCGTAACCCCAAGGTTCTCTCGCATATGGACAGCGCACTGATCGGTCTTGGATTCGGAGCCCTGCTCTTCATCGCGTCTGCTGCGGTGAATTACTCGGCCTTGAGGATGGCCGATGCTCCACGGAGCGGGGCCAGGACCTTCGGCGTTGCGTTTGGCGGCATCGGGCTCCTGCTGATGATGCTGGTGTTGCTCTGGCCCGTCGTCTCCGCCCTGCAATACGTTGCAGGCGATGCCTCCGGCATCGTCCGGTTGTTCAATCCGCTATTGCTTGGCGCAGCGCTCTGCACCGCAGGCTCCGTTGCAACCCTCTTGCTGGCAGCGCGCGGGCAGCGACCATGAGGCCTGATGCTCGTTCGAGTCGGCCCTTCTTCGCGGATCGGCTTTTCCCGCGCGAAGGGCAGAATGCGCTGCAACCAGAATCAATCACACAGACAATCCGACTGGTTGGGGAAGATGTCTCAGACGATGACTGGGCAGCCGCTGGATCGTTTCCTGATGACCTCGAACCGGTTGCCGGACAGGTCGTTCATGCCAAGCCGTTTCTCGGCTCGGCGCACTGAAGGCGTGGGTAGCTCATGCGTACATATGCTCTCTTCGGACTTTTCGCTGTCGCGCTGACTGTTTGGGTCTATGGCCTATGGCGCCGTGGATTCTTCAGCGAGCGAACGTCAACGGTCGAGCGCCAGGCATACGGCATTCGCACTGTCCTATGGTTCGCCTCCATATTCATCGTGTCTTGGCCCCTACGGCAGTATCGAGCGTCCATGGGCGACACGGCTTACGTGATCTCTGCGATTGCTATCCTTGCGGTGTTCTTTGGGATTGGTCTGGTCGCCACCCACCTTCTGTTCAAGCGCGCTCGGGCTCGTGACGGCGCGACCTGACAGTGGACTCGAGCCAAACCCGCTTCGCACGCAGGCGCAATGCAGGGGGTTGGACCCGCATGGACTTCTGGAAGCTGCTGATCGTGGTCGGTACGCTGTTGCTCCTTGGGGCCGCGGCGCTGGTGGGCTTGAGCCTCTATGAGGCTTCCGTCATTGATGCCTACACGGACGCGCCGGTTGGCCAATCGCTCATCATCCCCCTGGCAGGCGCGGGCCTGATCGCCATCGGGTACGGCATCGCATACAAACGCCGACGCTAGCGTCCACCTTTCTGGTTGATGGTGCGCGGCATCCTCGAGCAAGCGAAGATCCACTTCGCGCCACCCGCGACGGGAAACGCGTCAACCGGGCAATAGGGCTCCAAGAGCCTTGCCAGTGCCGGTTCGCGAACCCCACCCGGTTCTGGTTATCATCGACCCGGGCGCCGACCCGGGTCGGGTCGGTTGGGTGCAGGCGCTGGACCGCAGGGGATGCACGATGGCAAACAAATACAACTCCGCTCGCTACAGGAACGCGGCGATCATCTTCGCCGTCTCGTTGGTGGCATCCGTCGCGACGGGCATGTTCGGCCCGAGGATGCTCGGCCTGAACGTGATGCCCGAATGGATGTTCAAGACGATGCTCGCGATCGGCTTCATCAGCGTCTTAACCGTGCCCATGGCCTGGCGCTGGTTGTATCGCCGCGATACCGACTGACCGTTCCATGAGCATTGCGCTCGTTTCGCCGCACGCGGCCCGGTCTTCGGGAGAAGGCAGATGATCCAGCTTCCCGTCAGGGATCCATGCGACCTGTGCGTGGCGATCCGCGATGAACACTGGAAGATCATCGACGAGAACGAACATACGCTGACGGTGATCAATCCGTGGCAGTTCGAAGCCGGCCAGTGCTGCGTGATCACGCGCCGGCACGTGGCGACGCTGCTCGATCTTTCCCCTCAGGAATGCGCGGCCGTCCTGGCGGCGGCCAAGCGGGTGGCCGAGGCGCTTGTCAGCGCGTACCGGCCGCTGGGGATCCTGACGTTCCAGAACAACGGGGTCTACAGTGGGCAGGAAACGCCACATTTCCATTTCCACGTCGTGCCCCGGCAGCCGGGCAGCGACTGGGGCATCGGCCCGCCCCAGCTCGCCACCTTCGACGGTGCGGGGCGTGAGCGGGGCACCACGCACGACCGCAGCGGGGATGTGGAGCGGATGGCGCGCGTTCGCGTATCCGCGGACCGGCTTGTGGAGACGGTGACGCTGATCCGTTCACATCTGCCGGTGTGAGCCCGTCTACCCGAGAGAGGTTCCAGGCAGCATGGTCAGGTTCGCATGCACCTCCTGCAACACCATCATCGATACGGATCGCGATCGCGTGCGTGTTCCGCGCGCGGCGGCAGGGCCATCCCTCGGCCCGGAAACGACCGAGTACACGTGCGCGCGATGCGGCGCCTTCCACGCCCTGCGGCTTCGGCCCATCGGCGTCTTCGCGTATGTCGCCGCGATGCCCGTCCTCGCGCTGGCACTGATGTCGTATGCACCGGCGCTGGCGACCAGGACCGGCGAGTGGCTGGGCCGTGTCGCTTTCCGCCCCATCCAGACGACGCCACCCCGGCATGCCATCGCGCCGGAGCCGCGGCATGGTTAGCCGGGGATGGGGCGGCGTACGCCTCCACAGGGTGTTCGATGCGCACTGAATCCCCTGGCGACCCGACAATCTGCATGGATGCGGCAACCGCAGTGGCCTGCCTGCTGGTCATCGGCCTCGCCTACACCGGGCTGTGTTGGGCGGTGCTGTCCGACGCCGATTGGCTGCCTGTCGGTTCCATCTTGCACGCCGCCCTCATCGGCCCACCGTACTGGCTCGTCTGGGGTCCGGGCGCGCGCAGCATGTTCTGGGGCTCGACGCTGGCGGTGGCCGCGGTTGCGCTTGTCGGTGCATGTTTCCGACCGCTGTTGCTCCCTTGTGCCGGGCTTTGCTTTCTCATCTGGCTTGGCTCAGGATTTCTGGCGGTGGCCATGTCGGTCTAGGCAGCACGGGCCGGGGCCAGGAACGCCGATGCCGGGTGGCGGGCGCGATGCGGGCGCCAAGCGCCAGGGAGATACCGCGTGGAGATCGAGTTCACGATAGGCGACATCCCAGCGAAGCTGCTTCGCGGCTCGTTCCTGGGCGGCATGGAATTGATCCTCCCGGGTGAGCGCCTCTGGCTGCAGCACCCGCTCCACCCCGGTACGCATTTCTCGTTCCGGCTTGAGCGGCACTGGCAACGCATCGTGGCGGGCCACCGCGTAAGGATCGAGAAGAGCAGGCCGCTGTTGCTCGCCGGGGTAAGGCCCCAGTGGTATCGCGTCTTCGTGGACGACCAGCTGGTCGCCAGCGTGCGTGGCGTCTAGCTCGATGCCGGGGAATGCGCCCCGACCAGAATTGCCGGCGCATGTTGTGCGCAGCGCGCTCGGGAGCGCGGCGAACGACTGCACAGCCAACGAACCACCTACCAAGGCGACGCCATGACCGCCACGTTGCTGCTCGTGTGCCTGTTCGGCTTCGGCGTCATGACGCTGGCCTTCCTGACGGTCGGGCGCGGGCTGACCAGGAAAAGCAAATGGATGGGCGTCGTGGCCATCGCGCTCGCGGCGCCGTTCTTCTATTGGCTGGGCGCGTTCTCGGAACAGTTCGCGTCCGGCCAGTGCTACTCCCGTTCGATCCATCTGATCGCCAATGCAGTGTCCGCAACGGACACGCCGGCACGACTCGCCGATCAGATCAGGGCGTTGCCCCTGTATGGATACGAAACAAGCTGCCCCCGTGTCGAGGCCGCGGCGGAAACGCTTCCCCACGCGGACGTTCCCTGACATGCCGCGTCGAGATGCGCCCATGACCGTGTCCCGCAGGAACGCCATCGCGATCGGCGTCGCCGCCATCGTCGTCGTCCTGGGCTTGCAGGCCTTCAACAGCTTCGCGTGCTACGACCATACGCTGGCGACGTTCCTGGCTGCGGTGGGCATCTTCCTCGTCGTTCCACTGCTGCCCGCCCTGGTCTCCCTGGCGACCGCCAATCCACTGCGAGCCGTCGGCGCGTGCCTCTTCCTCGCGCCGTGGCTGGTCATGGCCTACTACACGGACTGCGTCCGGCCCTATGCGGGTGGCGGCGCCTCCATGATCTACGTGGCGGTGCTGCTGTGGGGCACGCCCTGCGCGGTCCTCGGCGCACTGCTCACCGGCCCGGTGCTCCGGCTCGTGGGCATCCGGGTCGCGGCGCGGACGCCCCGATGAGGCGGCGTCCCGCGACGACCGCGCGCACCGGATGAGGATCATCGCGCAGGAGGCATTCAACTGGACGCTGCTGGAGGCGGCGGACGGGGTCTACTTCAGCGTCCTGTGCGATGGCCCGGCCATGGTGCAGCTCGTCTTTCGGCTGACGGTGGGTGAGGCGGATGAGGTGATGCGTGATCTTCCCCGCGCCGCCACCGTGTTCGCCGAGCAGGTTCGCGGTGCACGCGGGGCTTACGGCCCGCGCCATCTCGACGACTTCACCCGCCGCGAAGACGTCCGCGTGGCGGGGCTCAGATGGCGCAAGGCGCAGCGGCAGCGGGCCGATCCCGGCTGATACCGCGTGCGGCTCAGTCGCCCTCGTCGGGCGGCAGCACCAGGCCGTCGGGGTCCACCGCCAGGCGACCCGCCGCAAGCACGGCCTGGGTGCGGTTGGTGACGTGCAGCTTGCGCAGGATGGCGGTGACGTGCGCCTTGATCGTGGCTTCGGACACGCCGAGGTCATAGGCGATCTGCTTGTTGAGGCGCCCTGCGCCGAGCATCTGCAGCACCTTGAACTGTTGCGGCGTCAGATCGCGCAGGCGCTGGGCGGTTTCCTGTTCGTCGCGTGAGGTCGCCGGGGCGTTGTGCGCTTCGTCCGGCACCCAGCGCTCGCCATCGAGCACCGCGCCGATGGCCTGGCCGATGGTGTCCGAATCAGCGGACTTCGGGATGAAGCCGAGTGCGCCATGGTCCAGCGCGCGGCGCATCACCGCCGGCTCTTCGCGCGCGGACACGATGACGACTGGCAACTGCGGGTGCAGCGCACGCAGGTGCACCAGCGCGTTGAAGCCGTGCGCGCCGGGCATGTTGAGATCCATCAGCAGCAGGTCGGCGTCCGGGTGCGCGTCGACGAGCACGTAGAGCGCGTCGACGCTGTCGGCTTCGTGCAGCTTCACGCCCGGCATCACGCGCTGCACGGCGCCGCGCAGCGCCTCGCGGAACAGCGGGTGGTCGTCGGCGATCAGCAGGGTGGGCATGGCGGTGCGGTCCATCGTGGGGGAAGGGTAATCCGTAGGGTGCGTGCTGCACAGGTGCGGGCGTCACACGCCCGCAGGCTGCTGGCCCGCCGCCTCCCCGCGACGGGCCTGTGGTGCTTACTTGACCTTGCGTTCGGCGACCAGCGACTCCACGACCGACGGGTCGGCCAGCGTCGAGGTATCACCCAGCTGCTCGGGCGCGTTCTCGGCGATCTTGCGCAGGATGCGACGCATGATCTTGCCCGAACGTGTCTTCGGCAGGCCCGGCGCCCATTGCAGGTGGTCTGGCGTGGCGATCGGGCCGATCTCCTTGCGCACCCAGGCCACCAGTTCCTTCAGCAGCTCGTCGCTCTGCGCTTCGCCGGCCTTGAGGGTGACGTAGGCGTAGATGCCCTGGCCCTTGATGTCGTGCGGGAAACCGACCACGGCCGCTTCGGCGACCTTCGGATGCGCGACCAGTGCGCTTTCCACTTCGGCGGTGCCGATGCGATGGCCCGACACGTTGATGACGTCGTCGACGCGGCCGGTGATCCAGTAATAGCCATCGGCATCGCGGCGGCAGCCGTCACCGGTGAAGTAGGTGCCCGGATACGTGCGGAAGTAGGTGTCGATGAAACGCTGGTGGTCGCCGTACACGGTGCGCATCTGGCCGGGCCACGAATCCAGCAGCACCAGGTTGCCTTCGGTGGCACCGTCGAGCTGCTCGCCGTTGGCATCGACCAGCGCCGGCCGCACGCCGAAGAACGGCAGCGTCGCCGAGCCGGGCTTGAGGTCGATCGCGCCGGCGAGCGGCGTTATCAGGATGCCGCCGGTTTCGGTCTGCCACCACGTATCGACGATGGGGCAGCGGCCGTCGCCGACGACGTCGTAGTACCAGCGCCATGCTTCCGGGTTGATCGGCTCGCCCACGCTGCCCAGCAGGCGCAGCGAGGCGCGCGAGGTCCGCTTCACCGGCACCTCGCCCTCGCGCATCAGCGCGCGGATCGCGGTGGGCGCGGTATAGAAGATGGTGACCTTGTGCTTGTCGATCACCTCCCAGAAGCGCGACACGTTCGGGTAGTTCGGCACGCCCTCGAACATCACCGCGGTGGCGCCGTTGGCCAGCGGGCCGTAGACGATGTAGCTGTGGCCGGTGACCCAGCCCACGTCGGCCGTGCACCAGTAGATGTCGTCCTCGCGCAGGTCGAACACGGCCTCGTGCGTGTAGCTGGCGTACAGCAGGTAACCGCCGGTGGTGTGCAGCACGCCCTTCGGCTTGCCGGTGGAACCGGAGGTGTAGAGGATGAAGAGCGGGTCCTCGGCATTCATGCGCTCGGGCTCGCACTCGGCGGGCTGCGCATCGACGACCGCGTCGAACCAGCGGTCGCGCGGCATCTGCATGTCCACCGCGCCGCCGGTGTGGCGGACCACGAGTACGGTTTCGACGGAGTTGGTGCCAGGCAGCTTCAGCGCAGCGTCGACGTTCGCCTTCAGCGGCACCTTCTTGCCGCCGCGCAGGCCTTCGTCGGCGGTGATGATCAGCTTGCTGCCGCAGTCGGCGACGCGGTCGGCGATGGAGTTGGGCGCGAAGCCACCGAATACCACCGAATGGATGGCGCCGATGCGCGCACAGGCCAGCATGGCGACGGCCGCATCCGGGATCATCGGCAGGTAGATGGTGATGCGGTCGCCCTTCTGCACGCCCAGCGCGCGCAGCGCGTTGGCCAGCTTGCAGGTGCGTTCGTAGAGCTCGCGGTAGGTCACGCCGTAGGACGGCGAATCCGGGCCATCGGGTTCGAACAGCAGCGCGACCTTGTCGCCGCGTTCGGCCAGCTGGCGGTCCAGGCAGTTGACGCTGGCATTGAGCTCGCCATCGGCGAACCAGCGGATGCGGAAGTCGTCCAGCGCGTAGTTGACGTCCTTGATCCGGGTCGGCTTCTTGAACCAGTCGAGGCGTTCGGCGGCCTGGCCCCAGAAGGCATCGGGATCATCGATCGAGGCCTGGTAGTCGCGCTGGTACTGCTCGCGCGTGATGCGGGCCTTGGCCGCGAATTCCGGCGTGACCGGATACAGGTCAGTCATGAGGTCCTCCCGGGACGTTCAAGTGATGCGTCGATTCTGAGGCATGGACGAAGACCGGGCGAGGCGGAGAAGCGCGTCACGTGGCAGGTCCGACGCCGCGAGTTTGACGCATACGGCCGTGCGGCATCGCAGCATCCGGGTTAGACGATGGTCTTAAAGCGCACGCCGCATGCACCGCGTCCGCACGTCGCACCCCTGTGCTGGCAAGGGTTTGTGGTGTCCGCGGTGCGGTTACGACTAATGGCGAATAGGCGCTGCCTGCACGCAGGCGCAAGTCTCCCTCAGCCGCGCAACGCGGCCATCAACCTTTCGGGAGGGGTTATGACCCAACGTTCCGCACTCATGGCGCGACGGCCTCTGGCTGCTGCGCTTTTCGTCGCCTTGATCGCGCCGGGAATGGCGTTCGCGCAGACCGCCAAGGAAAAGGCGCTGGAGGCCCGCGTGGCCGATCTTGAGCGGCAGGTACAACTGCTGCTGTCGGCGCAGCAGCAACAGCAGACCCAGATCACCACCACCCAGGAGCAGGTGACGCAGGTGCAGGCCAAGCAGGCCGCCGCACCGGCCGCCGTGCCCGCGGGCAAGCAGCCGATCCAGGGCACCACCATCCTGACCGCCGCCAACCCGGGGAGCACGTTCTCCTACGGTGGCTTCATCAAGATGGACGCGATGGCCACCGATACCAGCGACGGCCGCATCGCCGATGGTTCGTCGGGACGCCTGTTCTACGTGCCCAGCACCATTCCGGTGGGCGGCCCGACCGCCGACGGCGGCGACGCCTACACCGATTTCCACGCGCAGTTCTCGCGCTTCTGGCTGAGCACCGACCATGTCACCGACAACGGCGACAAGTTCAAGGGCTACGTGGAAATGGATTTCTTCGGCGGCGGCAGCAATGCGCTGGCCGGCAACGAAACCTCCACCAACACCTACGCCGTCAGCCTGCGCCAGGCCTACGTGAGCTGGAACAACTGGCTGGCCGGCCAGACTTGGTCCAACTTCATGGACGTGGCCGCGCTGCCGGATGCGGTGGACTTCGTGGGCCCGACCGACGGCACGATCTTCGTGCGCCAGGCGCAGGTCCGCTACACCAAGGGTCCGTGGTCGTTCTCGGTGGAGAACCCGCAGACCACGGTCACGCCGTATCTCGCCGGCACCCGCTTCAACAGCGGCGACAACGCGCTGCCGGACGTCACCGCGCGCTGGCTGACCAAGGGCGACTGGGGCCACTTCACCGTCGCCGGCATGGTGCGCCAGTTCAAGCTGCTGGAGGAAACCGACACCGGCGCCTCCGTCAGCGTCTCGGGCAAGTTCAACCTGGGCAAGAGCGACGACATCCGCTATGCGGTGAACGCGGGCCAGGGCATCGGCCGCTACCTCGCCTTCGGCGTGGGCAGCGACGTGGTGACCGAAGCCAACGGGGACATCGCCGCGCTGGATGGCTACGGCGGCTTCGTGGCGTGGCGCCACGTGTTCAGCCCGAAAGTGCGTACCAACCTGATGTACTCCGCCTCGCATTTCGACAACGACGCCGCGATCACCGGCTTCGGAGTCACCGAGCGCACGCAATCGATGCACGCCAACGTGATCTATTCGCCGTTCCCGAAACTGGACATCGGCGCGGAGCTCATCTACGGCCAACGCTCGCTCGAGGATGACCGCGAGGGCGACCTCAAGCGTCTGCACACGACCGTCAAATACACTTTCTGAGGGGAAACCACATGAGTTCCACGTCTGTGCAGCATTCGTCGTCGGGCGAGCTGACGAAGGGCCACAAGAAGGTCATCTTCGCTTCCAGCCTCGGCACCGTGTTCGAGTGGTACGACTTCTATCTCTACGGCTCGCTGGCGGCGATCATCGCCAAGCAGTTCTTCAGCGGCGTCAACCCGACCACCGGCATGATCTTCGCGCTGCTGGCGTTCGCGGCGGGCTTCTTCGTGCGTCCGTTCGGCGCGGCATTCTTCGGCAGCCTGGGCGACCGCATCGGCCGCAAGTACACCTTCCTGGTCACCATCCTGATCATGGGCATCTCGACCTTCCTGGTCGGCGTGTTGCCCAACTACGCATCGATCGGCATGGCGGCGCCCGTCATCCTGATCGTGCTGCGCCTGGCCCAGGGCCTGGCAATGGGCGGTGAATACGGTGGCGCGGCGACCTACGTCGCCGAGCATGCGCCGGACGGCAAGCGCGGCCTGTATACGGCCTTCATCCAGACCACCGCGACGCTGGGCCTGTTCCTGTCGCTGCTGGTGATCCTGGCCTGCCGCCTGTCGCTGGGCACCGAGGCGTTCGAAGCCTGGGGTTGGCGCATTCCGTTCCTGGCGTCGATCATCCTGCTCGGCATTTCGGTGTGGATCCGCCTGCAGCTGAGCGAATCCCCGCTGTTCCAGCAGATGAAGGCCGAAGGCAAGGGTTCGAAGACGCCGTTCCGCGATTCGCTGAAGGGCGGCAACCTGAAGCTGATGCTGCTCGTGCTGTTCGGCGCCACCGCCGGCCAGGCCGTGGTGTGGTACGCCGGCCAGTTCTACGCCTTGTTCTACCTGCAGAGCATCCTGAAGGTCGACTCCACGGTCGCCTACCTGCTGATCGCCGCCGCGCTGTTCCTCGCCACGCCGTTCTTCCTGTTCTTCGGCTGGCTGTCGGACCGCATCGGCCGCAAGAAGATCATCATGGCGGGCTGCCTGTTGGCCGCGGTGACCTACTTCCCGATCTTCAAGGGCATCACCCACTTCGCCAATCCGGGCGTGGAAGAAGCCAGCCGCAACTCGCCGGCCGTGGTGGTCGCGGACAAGAACACCTGCTCCTTCCAGTTCGACCCGATCCCGGGCACGCGCAAGTTCACCAGCTCGTGCGACCAGGCCACCGCCGCCCTCGCCCGTGCCGGCGTGCCGTACAGCGTGGAATCCGCTCCGGCGGGCACGCTGGCGCAGGTCCGCGTCGGCCAGGCCTCGGTGCCGTCGTTCGAAGCCGCCGGCCTGTCCGGCGACGACGTGAAGGCGAAGACCGCGGCGTTCGGTGGTGAACTGAAGACGGCGCTGGGTGCGGCCGGCTACACCGAGAAGGCGCCGACCGATCGCATCAATGTGCCGATGACGATCTTCCTGCTGTGGATCCTGGTGATCTACGTGACCATGGTGTACGGCCCGATCGCCGCCTACCTGGTCGAGCTGTTCCCGACGCAGATCCGCTACACGTCCATGTCGCTGCCGTACCACATCGGCAACGGCTGGTTCGGCGGCTTCCTGCCGGCGATCTCCTTCGCACTGGTGGCGGCCACGGGCAACCTGTACTACGGCCTGTGGTACCCGATCGGCATCGCGGTGATGACGCTGATCATCGGCACGCTGTTCCTGCGCGAGACCAAGGACGTCGACATCACGAAGTAAACGTTCCTCCCTCGCCGGCCCCTCCCAGGGCCGGCACTCCCGACGCCGGCCCCCGTGGCCGGCGTTTTCTTTGGCGTAACGCCCGCGCGCTACGCTGGCGACCCGATACGCGAGATGCCGCCATGCCACTGATCACCCTGACCGTTCGCGCACCGAAGGACGCGGCCTTCAAGTCGTCCATCCTCGATGCCGTGCATGCGGCGCTGGTCGCGTCCGGCGTGCCGGCGACCGATCGCTTCCAGCGCGTGCTGGAACTGGCGGAGGAGGACTTCCGCTACGACCCGGGGTATCCGGATGTCGCCGGCGCGCGCGACGGCGACTTCGCGCTGATCGAGATCCTGTGGTCGGTCGGGCGCAGCGTGAAGGTGAAGAAGGCGCTGCTGGCCGACCTGATGCAGCGCCTGCAGGCGGCGGGACGCGATCCCGAGAACGTCATGGTCTGCTTCAAGGAAACGACGTGGGAGAACTGGGCGTTCGCCGGCGGTCGCCTGATCCACACCTGAGACGGATCACTGCGGAGGTGCCGCGAGTTCCTTCGCGCTGAGGAAGCCGTCGCGGTCCACGTCCTGGCGCCGGAAGCGGTCGGCCAGCTGGGCGAGATGCGCGTCGCGGGTGATCGGCTTGCCGCGCCCGCCCGGCAGTTCGTCGACCGACAGCACGCCGTCGCGGTTGCGGTCCATGCCCTCGAAGGCATAGCTCATCCACGCCTGGTATTCGGCCAGGCTGACACGGCCGTCGCGGTCGGTATCCATCCGCGCGAGGTAGTCGCCGGTGGCGGTGACCTGCGCCCGGGCAACGCACGGCAGGCAGGCGATGGCGAGCAGGAACAGGCGGGAGCGCATGGACGCATTGTAGGGCGATCATGCGCACGGCGACCGCGCGGGGGATTCGGGTACGCTGCACCGGCATATCCCCGCCCTGCCCCGATGAACCTGCCCGTCTCCCCCGCCGCAACGACACCCGTCGCGCCGCTGTTCGAACTGGACCGCGCCACCGTGGTGCGCGGCGCCACCCGCGTGCTGCACAACCTGTCCCTGCAGATCCCGCTGGGTCAACACACCGCCATCCTCGGACCGAACGGCTGCGGAAAATCCACGTTCATCAAGCTGATCAGCCGCGAGCTGTATCCGCTCGCCCGCGAGGGCGATGCACCGGTGAAAGTGTTCGGCCTGCGCCGCTGGAACGTGATCGAGCTGCGCAACCGCCTCGGCGTGGTCACCAGCGACCTGACCCGCGACCTCCAGCAGATGCCCTACCTGCGCGTGGAAGACGCGGTGATCACCGGGTTCTTTTCCAGCTTCGTCGTACCGCCGCACCGGCAGGTGGACGCCGACATGCGCGCGAAAGCACGTCACGCCCTGGACCAGGTGCGCGCCACGCCGCTGGCCGACCGCCAGGTGGCCGAACTGTCCACCGGCGAGATGCGGCGGGTGCTGATCGCGCGCGCGTTGGTGCACGAGCCCCAGGCCCTCCTGCTGGACGAACCCACCGCCGGACTGGACCTGGTGGCACGCCGGCACTTCCTGGGCCTGATGCGCAGCCTCGCGCAGCGCGGCATCACCCTGGTGCTGGTCACCCACCACATCGAAGAGATCATTCCGGAAATCGATCGCGTGCTGCTGCTGCGCGACGGCGCGCTCTACGCGGATGGCGACCGCGCCGGCACGCTGACCGAGGCCCACCTGAGCCATGCCTTCGGCGGCCCGGTGCAGGTGCGCCAGGACGGCGAGTACTACGGAGCCATGCCCGGCCATGCCTGAACTGCCCGAAGTCGAGACCACCCGTCGCGGACTGGCGCCCCACGTCGAAGGCCGGCGCATCCAGGCGGTGACGCTGCGCCGCCCGGACCTGCGCTGGCCGATCCCGCCCGAGGTGGCGCGCGAGTTGCCCGGCCAGCGCATCCAGGCCGTGCGGCGACGCGCGAAATACCTGCTGATGGATACCGACGCCGGCAGCGCGCTGCTGCACCTCGGCATGTCCGGCAGCCTGCGCGTGCTGCCCGCGACCACGCCGGTGACCGCGCACGACCACGTGGACATCGCCCTGGCCGGCGAACGCGGCGGTGCGGGCCGGGTGCTGCGCTTCAACGACCCGCGCCGTTTCGGCTCGCTGCTGTGGCAACCCCCCGGCGAAGTGCACCCGCTGCTGCAGGGACTAGGGCCGGAACCGCTTTCAGATGCGTTCGACGGCGATTACCTGTTCGCCCTGAGCCGTGGCCGCAAGGCGCCGGTGAAGACCTTCCTGATGGACCAGGCGGTGGTGGTGGGCGTGGGCAACATCTATGCCGCGGAAAGCCTGTTCCGCGCAGGCATCTCGCCACTGCGCCCTGCCGGCAAAGTATCGCGCGAGCGCTACGTGGCGCTGGCCGAGGCGGTGAAGGAGATCCTGGCCTACGCCATCACGCGCGGCGGCACCACGCTGCGGGACTTCCTGAGCCCGGACGGCGCGCCCGGGTACTTCGAGCAGGAACTCTCCGCCTACGGCCGGGCCGGCGAACCCTGCCCCCGCTGCGGCCGCCCGATGAAGCAGGCCAACATCGGCCAGCGGACCACCGTCTGGTGCGGCCACTGCCAGCGCTGAGGTCCCCGCCCGTGCCGGTGGGCGGATGTCCGACCTTCGTCGAATAACGTTATATTCGCGCCCTTGGCTTCGTGGGGAACACGGATGGCGGACGCACCCGACATTACGCTCTGGCTGGACTCGGCCCGCAGCGGCGATCGCGCCGCGCTGGACCGCGTGCTGGCCACGCTGTACCAGGAATTGCACACCATGGCCCGCCGGCAACTGTCGGGCCAGCACGGCTACACGCTCGACGCCACGGCGTTGGTGCACGAGTCCTACCTGAAGCTGCTCGGGTCCACCGGCACGGCGAAGTTCGAGGACCGCGCGCACTTCTTCGCCTATGCCGCGTCCTCGATGCGCAGCGTGGTGGTCGACTACGCCCGCAGCCGCCTGGCGCGCAAGCGTGGCGGCGACCTCAAGCGCGTCGCCGACATCCCGGAAGAGGTGGAAGGCAACCTGCGCCTGGACGAGGACATGCTGGCGCTGAACGATGCGCTGGAAAAGCTGGCCGCCGCCGACGAGCGCCTGGCCCAGGTGGTGGAGATGCGCTATTTCGCCGGCCTGTCGGAACTCGAGATCGCCGAGCTGCTGCAGCGCTCCGAGCGCAGCATCCGCCGTGACTGGCAGAAGGCGCGCATGTTCCTGCTGTCCGCCATGCAGGACAGCTGAGCCGGCACACGCCCACCGATGGACGCCGAACGCTGGCAACGCCTGTCACCGCTGCTGGACGTCCTGCTGGAGCTCGACCCGGAGGCGCGCGCGCACCAGCTGGAGATCCTGCGCGCGGACGATCCCGATACCGCGCGCGAACTTGAAAAGCTGCTCGCGCTGGAAGAGGAAGGCGACGATTTCATCGACCAGCCGCTGGTCGACAAGCCCGGCCAGCTGAAGCCCGGCATCCGCATCGGCCCCTACCAGCTCGAATCGCTGCTCGGCGAGGGCGGCATGGGCATGGTCTGGCTGGCCTCGCGCGCGGACGGCCTCTACCAGCGTCGCGTCGCCCTGAAACTGCTGCGCCCCGGCCTGGCCGACCCCAACCTGCGCCTGCGCTTCACCCGCGAGCGCGAGATCCTCGCGCGACTCGAACACCCCAACATCGCGCGCCTGCTGGATGCGGGCATCGGCAGCGAAGGCCAGCCCTACCTGGCGCTGGAGTACGTCGAGGGCGTGTCGATCACCGACTACTGCCAGGCCAACAACATCGGCCTCGAGGAACGGCTGAAACTGTTCCTGCAGATCTGCGAGGCGGTGAGCCACGCGCATGCGAACCTGATCGTCCACCGCGACCTGAAGCCCTCCAACATCCTCGTGACGCCGGGCGGCGACGTACGCCTGCTGGACTTCGGCATCGCCAAGCTGCTCGACGACCCGGAACCCGCGCCGGTCCATCCGCGCACGGAGGTGCGTGCGTTCACGCTGCACTACGCAGCGCCGGAACAGGTGCGCGGCGAACTGGTCACGACGATGACCGACGTCTACTCGCTGGGCGTGGTGCTGTACGAACTGATCGCCGACACCAAACCCTACCGCCTGCGCCGGCAGACGGACGCCGAATGGGAACAGGCCATCCTCGCGGTGGAGCCGCTCAAGCCCTCGGTCGCCACCCTGCGCACCACCGATGGCAGCCGCAGCCGCTGCCCGGACGCACGGCGCAATGCGCGCAAGCTGGTCGGCGACCTCGACAACATCGCGCTGAAGGCGCTGCAGAAGTTGCCGGAACACCGCTACCCGTCGGTGGAAGCGCTCTCGCTCGATCTGCGCCGCCACATCGAGGGCCGGCCGATCCAGGCGCGCCCGCAGAGCGTGGGCTATCACCTGCAGAAGTACCTGGTCCGCCATCGCTGGGCACTGGCGAGCGGCGGACTGGCCGCCACCGTACTGCTCGGCGCGCTCGGCATGAGCCTGTGGCAGGGCCGCCAGGCGATGCGCGAAGCCGCGCGCGCGCAGGCGATGCAGGACTTCGTGATCGGCTTGTTCGACAACGCCGGCGCTTCGCAACAGGGCAGCACCTTCGACGCGCGCGAACTGCTGGCCGCCGGCGAACGTCGCGGCGAACGCGAGCTCGCCAACCAGCCGCTGGCGCAGGCCGAACTGCTGGGCGTGATCGCGCGCCTGCGCCTTGGCCTGGGCGACTACCACGAGTCGCTGGCGCTGCTGGAGAAGCAATCGCGCGTGCTGGCGATCGCCGACGACGCCCCGGACAGCCTGCGCCTGCAGGCCGCCACCCAGCACGGCCGCGTGCTGCGCCTGCTCGGCCGCTCGCGCCAGTGCGTGCAGGCGATGGCGGCGATGGAGGCGCGCCTTGCGACCCTGCAATCGCGGCTGCCGCTGCCGGTGGCCGAGTTCCAGTCGCAGAACGGGCGCTGCCGCGCCGACGCGGGCGAGAAACAGGTGGCGCGACAGATGTTCGATCGATCGCTCTCGATCCGCCGCAGCCTGAAAGACGAAGCCGGCGTGGCCGAGAACCTGCGCGACCTGGCACAGCTGGATGTCGAGCTCGGCAACGCCGATGCCGGCGTGCGCGGCTACCGTGCCGCGCTGGCGCACCTGCAGGCGCACGGCCACGCACGCCATCCGCTCGCGGTGGAAATCCAGCGCAGTCTGGCCCTGCTGTACCGCAATCGTGGCGAGACCGATGCGGCACTAGCCTCGTTCCAGCGCGCACGCGAGCTGGCGGAGGACATCCACGGCCCGCGCCATCCGCTGACGCAGGCGCTGCGCCGGCATATCGCCGCCGTGCAGGTCGATCTCGGACAACTGGAGGAGGCCGACGCCGAACTGCGCCGCCTGCACGCGATGACCCTGGAATCACTGGGCCCCAATCACCGGGATGCGGCATCGAGCTGGAACTCGATGGGCATCATCGCGTGGGAGCGTGGCGACTACGACCTCGCGGTGCGCGATGTCGCGCGGGCCGTAGCGATCTGGCGGGCCAACGAAAGCCTGCAGATCCTCCCCGGCGGCCTGTTCAACTACGGCATGGTGCTGCACAGCGCAGGACGCTACGACGAGGCGTTGGCGGCGTTGGAGGAATCGCGCCGGATGCGGGTCTCGACGATCGGCGCCAGCCACGCTCTGATCGGCGAAACCGACCGCATGATCGGCGAGGTGCTCGCCTCGAAGGGCGACCTGGCCGGCGCCACCGAGCGCTTCGACCGCGCGGTGCGCCTGACCCGCGTCGGTTTCGGACCGGACCACCCGCGCACCTGGTTCTCCGAATTGTCGATGGCCCGACACCTGACGCGGCTGGGTCGCCCGCAGGACGCGATCGCGCCGCTGGAAGCGCTCACCCGCCACGACGGCAGCGGCAGCGAAGCGCCGAAGCTGCGCTGGCTGGCGCGCGCCTACATGGCCGAGGCCCGCTGCAGGATGGGCGAGAAGGACCGCGCACGTCGCGAGCTGGATGCCCTGACGGGCGAACTGCGTGCCGCGCTGCCGGATGGCGGCATCATCCCGCGCGAAGTCGCCGAGCTGCGCGCCGCCTGCCGCTGAAGCGGCCTACGCCAGCGGCAAGGCAGGCTGCAGGGGCTCGATGCGCCCTTCGCCGCGCGCGATTTTCTTGAACTCGGCCCGGCTCACGGATACGTAGCGCTCGTTGCCGCCGATCTCGACCTGCGGACCATCCTGCACGGCGAGCCCCTGCTCGTTCACGCGCACGGTCATGATCGCCTTCTTGCCGGTGTGGCAGATGGTCTTGATCTCGCTCATCTCGTCGGCCCAGGCCAGCAGGTACTGACTGCCTTCGAACAACTCGCCGCGGAAGTCGGTGCGTAGGCCGTAGCACAGCACCGGGATGCGCAGTGCATCCACCACTTCGCTCAGCTGCCATACCTGCGCACGGGTCAGGAACTGCGCCTCATCCACCAGCACGCAATCGAGCTTGCCGTGGGTGGCGATGTCGTCGCGGATCCAGCGTTCGAGGTCGTCGTCGCGTTCGAACGCCACCGCATCGGCCCGCAGGCCGATGCGCGAGGCCACCACGCCGGCTCCGGCGCGGTCGTCCAACCGCGGCGTGAGGATCGCCACCCGCATCCCGCGTTCGCGGTAATTGTGCGCGGATTGCAGCAGCGTGGTGGTCTTCCCGGCATTCATCGCCGAGTAGTAGAAATAGAGCTTGGCCATGCGCGGATTGTAGCTCCGCGCAGACCGGGAGGCCCCGTCTCAGTCCTTCTTGGGCACCACGATGCCGGGCATGGGCTTGGGCTCTTCGGGCACATCCGGTTCCTGCGCATCGCGCTCCGGCGCGGTTTCCCGCACGCGCGAGCCCGTCGCCTGGTCGACCTGCTCCACCTCGCCCACGCTGACGCGGCCGATCGGCGGGTTCTTCCACATCTGGTCGGTATAGGCCCAGTACTTCTTCGCGTCCCAATAGCGCTCGTCGTAGAACTTGCTGCCGTCCAACGTGGTGTACGAGTCCTCGGATCCACCGGGAATGAGGATCTGCAGGTTGCCGGTGAAGCCGGTGCGGCTGCCCGTCATCTGCATGCGGCCACGACGCAGCTGCTGCTCGTAGCGCGGCTTGGCCGCCGCATCGCCGAAGCGCGCGTACACCGCCTCGCCCTCCGCAAGGGCACGGGTCTGCTCTTCCTCGGTCAGCTGCTTCCAGTACCGCTCGCGCAGGCCCAGGAACCCCCGGTATCCGCGCTCGGCGGCCAGATCCATCCAGGCGTACGCCAGGGCGCGGTCCTGCGGCGCTCCCTGGCCGCTCCACAACATCTCGGCCACCATGCCCTGCGACGGCTTGTCCGCGTAGAAACTCGCGCGGCGGAAGAAGCGCAGCGCATCTTCGTACTCCGCCTTCTTGAACGCATCCATGCCCAGCAATCGGTACTTCATGTCCGGGTGGTGGGTCAGGAAGCCCGCGCCCATCATCAGCGCATCCTGGGTCGGATCAGGCGGCGGGGCCTTGCCATCCTTCGCGAAGGCGCCAGCCGACAGCGTGGCGAGCATGAGCAACGTGAGGGCGCGCTTGCGCATGGATCACTCCTTTGATGGGCGTATGGCAGGGAATGCTACCGCATGCCCCCGTTCCCCTCACCCCAGCTAATGACCTATGCGCGAGGTCCGGCCGGCGTTCCGACGAGGGCTATCCGGTAAACTGGGCCGCCCATCCGTCACGCCACATGCACGGCCTCAACCCCCCCCAACGCGCCGCCGTCCTTCACAGCAAGGGCCCCCTGCTGGTGCTCGCGGGCGCCGGCAGCGGCAAGACGCGCGTGATCGTGGAGAAGATCGCGCACCTGATCGCCGGCCACCATTTTCCGGCGCGACGGATCGCGGCGATCACCTTTACCAACAAGTCCGCCAAGGAAATGCGCGAACGCGTGGCCAAGCGGATCAAGGGCGACGCGGCCGAAGGCCTGACCATCTGCACCTTCCACGCGCTCGGGTTGAAGTTCCTGCAGATCGAACACGCCGCGGTGGGCCTCAAGCGCGGGTTCTCCATCTTCGACGCCGACGACGCCAGCGCACAGGTCAAGGACCTGATGTACGGCGCCAAGCCCGATGACGTCGAGATGGCCAAGAACCTGATCTCGCGCGCGAAGAACGCCGGCCTGTCGCCGGAGGAAGCCCTGGCCGAGGCGCGCACCAACCGCGAGAAGGAAGCGGCGCTGTTGTACCAGCGCTATCAGGACCGGCTGACCACGTTCAACGCCGTCGACTTCGACGACCTGATCCGCCTGCCGGTGCAGGTGCTCGAGAACAACTCGGAAATCACAGCGGCGTGGCGCGAACGCATCGGCTACCTGCTGGTCGACGAATGCCAGGACACCAACGATGCGCAGTACCGCCTGCTGAAGGCGATCGCCGGCGAACGCGGCGACTTCACCTGCGTGGGCGACGACGACCAGAGCATCTACGCTTGGCGCGGCGCCAACCCGGACAACCTGCTGCAGATGGCGAAGGACTACCCGGCGCTGCAGATCGTCAAGCTCGAGCAGAACTACCGCTGCAGCAATCGCGTACTGCGCGCGGCCAATGCGCTGATCGCCAACAACCCGCACGAGCATCCGAAGAAGCTGTGGAGCGACCAGGCCGACGGCGAACGCATCCGCGTGTGGGAGTGCCGCGACAACGAGCACGAGGCGGAGAAGGTCGCCGCCGAGATTTCCTTCGTGCATGCGTCGAAGAGCGCGGCGTGGAGCGATTTCTGCATCCTGTTCCGCGGCAATCACCAGTCGCGCGCACTGGAAAAGGCGCTGCAGCTGCTGCGCATTCCCTACCACCTGACGGGCGGCACCGCGTTCCTGGAGCGCCAGGAAGTGAAAGACGCGCTGTCGTGGCTGCGCCTGCTGGTGAATCCCGACGACGACGCGGCCTTCCTGCGCGCCGTGCAGTCGCCCAAACGCGAGGTGGGTGCCACGTCGCTGGCGAAGCTGGCGGAAATGGCGCAGCACGCGCACCTGCCGCTGTCGCGCGCCGCCGAATCGATGGGCGCGCTGAAGGCGCTGCCGCCACGCGCCGCCAATGGGTTGAGCGCGTTCGTCGACATCCTGCGCGATCTGCGCCGGCATGCCGAGGAGTTGCCGCCCGCCGACTTGGTACGCCGCCTCAGCGAACGCTCTGGCTTGCTCGCCGACCTGCGCTCGCAGTGCAAGGACGAAGCCTCGTTCCAGCGACGCCGCGCCAACCTGGACGAGCTGGCGGACTGGTTCGAGGGCGGGCCACGCGGCAGTTCGGCGGGCGACCTCGCCGCGCAGCTCGCGCTGTTGTCGCGCAACGACAAGGACGACGGGGGCAACCAGGTGCGCCTGATGAGCCTGCATGCGGCCAAAGGCCTCGAATTCCCCTATGTCTTCATCGTCGGCTGCGAGGACGGCACGCTGCCGCATGAGACCAGCGTCGAGGAAGGCAACCTGCAGGAAGAGCGGCGCCTGATGTACGTGGGCATCACCCGGGCCAAGCTGCAGCTCTGGCTGAGCCACAACCGCGAAACCCGGCGCTTCGGCGAACGGCTGCGCCTGCAGCCCAGCCGCTTCATCGACGAACTGCCCGCCGACGAACTGCAGCGCGATGGCGCCGACCCGGTCGCGGATGCCGAGCGGAAGAAAGAGCGTGCCAGCGCCGGGCTGGCCGCGATCCAGGCGATGTTCGACTGATCGGATGCGCATGCCGCGCGCGACGCGGTACGCTTGGCCGGCAGCCACGGAGCACAGACGATGACGCGCAACAGCCGGATCTGGTGGCTGGTGGGGTTCCTGATCGCCCTGGTCGGCGTGGGCTTTCCCTACTGGCGCACGCCGGCCGCGATGACGGCGCTTCCCGGCGCCTTCTACGGCCCAGGCCTGGCGGCGATCGCCGTGGTCGCGATGATGCTGCGTGCGTTCGGCACCGGACGCTTCGTACCGCTCTGGCTGATCATCGCCGCTGCCGCGCCCGCCGCCGTCACGCTGCGGATGCTCATGGGCGACGCTGCGGGCGCGCCGGTGTCCTGGCCACGTGAACTGCTGATCGCATCGGCCCTGGGGCTGGCGGCTTCGTTGGTCGGCACGCTCATCGGCAGCCTGTTCCTGTTGCGCAGCAGCCGTCGACCGACCTGACCCGCCGGAGGTGTCGCGATGACCACGTTGTCCACCATCCGCCAGATCGCCATCACCGTGAGCGACGTCGATGCGGCGCTCGCGTTCTACCGCGATGTGCTCGGCCTGGCCTTCCTGTTCCAGCCGGCGTCGACGCTGGCGTTCCTGGATGCCGGTGGCATCCGCGTGATGCTGACCACGCCGCAGGGTGCAGGCGCGGTGGGCGCGAACTCGATCCTCTACTTCAGCGTGAACGACATCGAGGCCACCCAGGCCGACCTCGTCGCGCGTGGCGCCACCCAGGAGCGCGCTCCGCAGCTGGCCGCACGCATGCCGGACCATGCGTTGTGGACCGGCTTCCTGCGCGATCCGGACGGCAATCTGGTCGGGTTGATGGAAGAGAAGCGCTGAGGCGCTTCAGGTGCCTTCATCGCACCGGCGCGAGCGGTTCGCGCGCGGGCTCGGCGACGGGCGGCGATAGCAGCACCGTCTGCGGTGATGGCTCCGCCCGCGCCATCAATTCCCTGGCGATATCGGCCTGGAACTGCCGGGCCCACGGACCGCTCAGGTAGTCACTGACGACGGCCGACATGACGTCGCTGCCGTTCGCCGCGGCCGTTCGTGACGCCCGCTCCACGATCTCGTTCAACCCGGGCCAGGTGGAGCGGTCCCCTGCATGTCCTTCGCCGGCGTGCTCCACAGACGGTGGCAACATGCGGCTGCGGCGCTCGACCCTGGCATCCAGCGCCTCGTCGATAGGCTCCTTGCGATTGCAGTCATCAACCACGCCGCGCCGGCAAAGCTGCTCCGGCGCCAACGCGTCCACATGGTCCCGCATATCGTCACGATCGTAGCGGCGCGTACCGTACATGCCGCCCATGTGCTGGTCGGAGCGGTGGATCACGTACTGGCCGGGATCCTCAGGCGCCGGACGCTTCTCCAGATAGGGCACGTCGCTGAGGCGGTTGAGGAATTCCACGCCCATGTTGAAGCTCAGCGTACCGAGGCCATTGCGCCGGTACGTGTCGCCAATGTCGCTGTGGGAGCCCGCCACCCACGCGTTGTAGTTGCGATGGTCCTCGCTGAATCCTTGCGGCACATGCTCACTGGATGGAAAGAGATTGCGGCGCTCGTGCTGCGCCGTGATCTGCAGCGTAGACAGGGTCGAAGGTGGCAGACGGCGATCAAGCTCCTCCACGCCGGTGGCGACCGGGTCCAGCAGGAGCGCCGCCTGCAATGTCTTGCCTGGCTCCACCAGCAACGGGCGGTCGGCGTAGCGGATACGCACAATGAGGTTTTCATCGTCGCGCTTGACCTGCGCACCCAGCGGATCGCGGATCCCCCGCTCGTGCACCATGCGCTGCAATGCGGCAATTTCTTCCGCCCCGCGACTGAAACCCACACCCGCGACCCGGATCTGCGCACGGGAATCTTCGTCGAGCCATCTCTTGGCCTGCTCGCAGAGTTGGAAGTACGCGGTCTCCACGCGCTCGTCGAAGGTATGGCCAAAGCGCCCATCCGCCCATTTTTCCGGCAGGTTCAATAGGCCATTCTGGGTGTAGGTGCCTTCGACGTAGTGTGCCGAGATCCGCGGAGGCATCGCCTTCTCGATCTGCTCATAGATCTTAGCAACGACACTCCAATGCTCTGGCTTATCGTCGAACATACTATTGCCCGTCCCATCCATCGCCGCCAAATACAATCGGTCCTGCGGCTGATCTACCCGCAGCAACACCGGGACACGAACTTGCGACATATCCTCTTCTGCTCGACGGAAGCTGTCGCGGCCGGCCTCTCCCACCCGCTCCACGTCCACGCCGCCGTCTTGCTCTGACTGTTCTCCTGAACCCATGACGAGCACTCCTTGCTCAATAGGTGCGACTGAATACCTTGATCAGATCGTCCCTGAAGTCGCTGTGGGGGCGATCCGGGAACTGCGGCCTCTTCAGCGCAATCATGGCTCGCATGTAGACGTTGATGGTACGGTCGTTGACTTCAAGGATGACTCCAGGCAAGCCACTTGATGCGGGATCGAGCGCATCCTCCTGCGCGACATGGTGTCGGATCAGTTCATCCTTGAAGATCTCGCCGATATCGATCTCGGCCTCCAACGGGGTTCCGTCCTTCGAACGCCACTCGACGTGGGCCGGTGGCGGGAAATTGGGGATAGGGCCACGACCGGCGGAGAGCAACTTGTCGAGCGGGCGCCCGTAGGAACTCACAGAAGGAGCGGGGCCTTCTGATCCATGCGGGAAGCCGCGGTAGACGACGGCGCAGGTTTGCGTGTCAAAGCAATGCGCTCCGAAATAATGCGCCCTGAACTTCAGCGGCCACTCCGCTCCCACGTTGGTATACCCGCCCTTGGGCGAATCCGAGGGAGGACTGGATGATGGTGGCGTGGACATGGTGGCGTGGCATCCTGTCGTGGCAACGGAGATCAGCGCGCTGGTGGCGAGGCTCCGGAGAAGGCGTCGTTCCATGAGGGCGTCCCTGGCCTGTCGGCGACCCGACGTTAGCGTGGGTCAACGCCGCTTGCAATCGATGTCCAACGCGAGCGTGTGAATGTGAGAAGTATGGTGGAGGATCGAATATGAGTGATGCACGACTCGCGCTGCTGGCGCCCTACAACCGGTGGATGAACCGGCGGCTGTACGATGCGGCCGCGACGTTGTCCCACGAGGCACTGGTGGCCGACCGTGGTGCGTTCTTCGGCTCGATACTCGGCACGTTGAACCACCTCGTGGTCACGGACACGATCTGGCTGAAGCGCTTCGCCGCCGCGCCGGATGCACCCGCCGCACTGGCAGTGCTGGACGGCACGCCGATGCCGACCGCACTGGATGCCACGCCCTACGCAACGCTGCCGGTGCTGCGCGAACGCCGCGAGTGGCTGGATGACGTGATCCTGCAATGGGCCGCGACGCTGACGCCGGCACGGCTCGAGGCATCGCTGACGTATACCAACACGCGTGGCATGGGCTTCACGCGCGACGTGCTCGGCGTGGTGACGCACCTGTTCAACCACCAGACCCACCATCGCGGACAGATCACGACGCTGCTGTCCCAGGCGGGTGTGGATGTGGGCGTCACCGATCTGTTGGCGATGCCGCCCGACCCGGACTGAGATTCAGCCTGCGCGATCCGCCAGCCATTGCTCGACCTGTGCGCGTAGATCCGCCACCTCGGTTTCAAGCGCAGCGACGCGTGCTTCCAGCTCAGGATCGGCGGCATCGCTCACCGATGAAGACGGCGAGCGCGTAGCGATCGCCGCCACGTCCACGGGTCCGCCGAGCAGGTGCGCATAACGGTCTTCGCGCTGGCCGGGGCCACGCGGAATCTGTACGACAAGCGGTGCTTCGCGCTGGATCAACCGGTCCAGGTGATGGCGCACGTCTTCCGCATCGTTGAAGCGGCACAGCCGGTCGCAGCGCGCGAGCAGCTCATGCACCGTCTGCGGACCGCGCAGCGCGAGCAGGCCCAGCAGGGCGACCTGCTGCTGCGGGATGCCGAAGAACGCAGCCGTGCGATGTTCGTACCGTTCGGCGCGCGAAGAGAACACCTGCTTCGCGAGACCTTTCTGCTCAAGCTGGCGCAGCGCATGGTTCACCGCGCCCGGATCCAGCGCCATCACCGGCTCGCGCGCCGTCTTCTGGTTCGCCGCCGACTGCGCAGCGTTGATCGTCAGCGGATAGGTGTCCGGCGTGGTGGCTTCCTTCTCGATCAGGCAGCCCAGCAGGCGGGCCTCGGCGGCATTCAGCACGATGGTCGTGTCGTCCATGGGAGCGGTGGCATCTGGCAGGGGCCGCAGGATAACCCGCACGCCACGCCGCCGAACGACGCGTGTAACACCGGTCGGCTAGAATTCCCGCACTTCGAAGACCGGATCTCCCATGCGCGTTTCCCTGCTCGCCGCCGGCCTGGCGGTTTCATTGCTGACCCTGTCCGCGTGCAAGCGCACCGAGCCCGCCGCCACCCCGGCCGATGCTGCGACGCCCGCAACGCCGGCGGCCGCCGCCAAGCCGACCGGCGCGCACGACAACCTCAATGCCGTGGCCTGGGTGCAGACCTCGGTGGAGTACCGCGCGATCACCACCCAGACCTTCCGTGCCGCCGCCGACCACCTCGACATGGCGCTGAAGGAGAAGCACTGGGACGCGCTGGTGCCCGCCGAGCGCGGCAATGCCGCCACGGGCCTGAAGCCGGCGGTGGTGATGGACGTGGACGAAACGGTGCTGGACAACTCGCCCTACCAGGCGCGCCTGATCCGCGACGGCAAGGAATACGACGAGATCAGCTGGGACCAGTGGGTGGCCGAGAAGAAGGCCAAGCCGCTGCCGGGCGTGGTGGATTTCGCCAAGGCCGCCGCCGCCAAGGGCGTCACCATCCTGTACATCTCCAACCGCGCCGTGCACCTGAAGGAGGCGACGCTGGCCAACCTGCGCGAAGTCGGCCTGCCGGTCGCCGACGAGAGCGTCTTCCTCGGCCTGGGCACGGTGTTGCAGGGCTGCGAACAGAACGGCTCGGAGAAGAACTGCCGACGCCGCCTGGCCGGGCAGAAGTACCGCGTCCTGATGCAGTTCGGCGACCAGATCGGCGATTTCGTGCAGGTGGAAGCCAACACCCGCGACGGCCGCCAGGCGCTGTTCGACGAGTACGACGACTGGTTCGGCGAGCGCTGGTGGATGCTGCCCAACCCGACCTATGGTTCGTGGGAGCCGGCGTTGTTCAACAACGCTTGGGACCAGCCCGCCGCCGCGCGCACCCAGGCCAAGCGCGACGCGCTGGACTACGCACCGTGAGCGGCGGCCCCGTCGCCCTGAAGACGCGCGAGCGGTTGATCTTCGCGCTGGACGCACCGTCCGGCGCGGACGCGCTGGCGTGGGTCGACCGGCTGGGCGACGCGGTGCAGTTCTACAAGATCGGCATGGAGCTGCTCGCCAGCGGCGACTACTTCACCGTGCTGGACGAACTCGCACGCCGCGACAAGCGCGTGTTCGTCGACCTGAAGTTCTTCGACATCCCCGCCACCGTGGCGGGGGTGATCCGTGGACTGTCCCGCTGGCCCGTGACCTACGCCACCATTCACGGCTGGCATGCCGGGATGATGGAAGCGGCGGCCGCCGCCCGTGGCGGAGACCTGCGCCTGCTCGCGGTGACGGTACTGACCTCGATGGACGGCGCCGACCTGCGCGCCATGGGCATCAACAGCGGCGAACCGGCTGGCATCGTCGTTCAACGTGCGCTTGCCGCACAAGCCGCCGGCATCGACGGCGTGATCTGCTCCGGCCAGGAGGCGGGCATGATCCGCGCCGCCGCGGGCACGGGCTTCTCCATCGTCTGCCCCGGCATCCGCCCGGGCGGTCCGGTGGGCGACGACCAGAAGCGCACGGTGGGCGTAGCCGAAGCGTTCGCGCTGGGCGCCGACGCCATCGTGGTGGGACGGCCGATCAGCAAAGCCGCTGACCCGAAAGCCGCTGCCGAGGCGATTCAGGCCGAGATCGCGGCAGCAATCAAATAAAATCAGCAACTTATATAAAGTTATTTCAGGTATTGCCTTAGCATTGGGGCGCAGGTAGGCTGTGCGCATCCGACCTTCGGGCCGGAGATGTGCCACAACACTTCGTCCTCCGGCTTCGGCCGGATTTCAGGGGACCCGCGGCGTCGAAAGACTCCGGGTCCCCTTTTTTATGGCGGCGACGACCGCCGACTTGCGACGGCGGTGCTTGCCGCTCCCCGCGCGCGCCGCGAAGATGCGGGGCGACTGGGGAGTCACTGCATGAAGCCGAAGCCGTCCGCGTCCGTCCTGCGCGTGCTGGCAGCCCTCGGGCTGTCGCTCGTCCTGCTGGCCGGCTGCAAGAAGCGTGAACCCGAAGAGCTCGCCGGCGCCGCCAGCGAGCCTGCCGCCGCCGTGCGCCAGCTCGCTTCGCACCTGCAGCGCAACGACCTGGTCGCCTTCGCCCGCGATGCCGTGCCGCCCGAGACGCACGCCCGGCTGGAAGCGGCCTGGCGCACCGGGCACGCGCGCTGGCCGCTCAGCGAACTGCCGCTGGAGGACAAGCTGGTGCCGATGCTGGCCGCGCTGTCGGCGAAGGATGCCGAGCGGACCCTGCAGCGCAGCTTCGACCGCCAGTTCGCCCGCCAGGACCGCGACCTGCGCGAAGCCGCGCGCACGCTGGGCCTGTTCGGCGTCCAGTACGTGAAGAACGAGGGCGACTACACCCAGGAAGAGCGCGACCACTATGCCCAGGTCATCGCCGCGCTCGGCGACTGGGCGCAGCAGGCGCCGCTGGGCGATCCCGCGCTGGCCCGAGCCACGCTGGCCAGGCTCGCCCCGGCGGCCCGGCGCAGCGGCCTGGCATCCGACGAGGCGCTGTCCGAGGCAGGCATGCAGGGCAGCCTGCACCGGCTGGCACCGCTCTTCATCGAGACCAAGGCGACGTTCGCCCGGTACGGCCTGCCGCTGGACGCCACCTTCGCCGACCTGCGCACCGGCCTGGTCCAGCAACAGGGCGACACCGCCACCGTCCGCATCCACTACCCGCTGGGCGAACGGGAGATCGACACGGTGGTCAGCCTGGAACGCCGCGGTAAGAACTGGTACCTGACCGACTACCTGCGGCATGCCGAAGCGGCGCTGGCCACCGCCGAGGCCACCACGATCACCGCGCCACCCGTGACCCCGCCCGAACCCGGCGCCGTCCCGTCCCGATAGCCCCGCGTCGCGAGCCCCGTTTTCGTTGAACATCAATCGGTTGCGCATGCTGCCGATGGCGTGTACGCCACCCTGCGGCGGACGGACGGCACACCGAAGCGCGTGTAACCGCTTTCCAGCCGCCCGCGGGCGTGCGCCATAATGCGGCCGATGCCTGAACAGAATCCCCTGCCGTTTCCGGACGCCCCGACGCCGACGCCCCCGGACAAGAAACCGGCGGCTGAGGCTGCGCACGTCCCGGAGACGTCCGCCGACCACGATGCGCCGCTGACCGCTGGCACCCCGATGACGCCGCCGGCGCCCGCGCGCCAAGCCAAACGTCCGCTGTGGGCGCGACTGCTGAGCCGGCTGGCCGATCCGTGGCTGGCGTTGTCGATCGAGCCGGCCACGCCCGGCGACCTGCTGGACACGCGCCCGATCTGCTACGTGCTGGAGGACTACGGTCTCTCCAATGCCCTCATCCTCGACCGGGCCTGCCGCGATGCCGGCCTGCCCTCACCGCTGCTGCCCTTGCCGGTGCCGGGCAACCCGTTGGGCCGCAAGCGCGCCTACGTGGCGCTGTCGCGCCGCAATGCCAGCACGCTGATCCCCGACCAGGTCAGCGCCAAGACCCACTCCGGCTCGCTCGCCAAGCTGCTGCAGGCGCACCGCGCCACCCCGGATCTCGATGTGCAGCTGGTACCGGTCTCGATCTTCGTCGGGCGCGCGCCGGACAAGCAGAGCGGCTGGTTCTCGGTGCTGTTCTCCGAAAACTGGGCCATCGTCGGCCGCTTCCGCCGCCTGCTGGCGATCCTGCTCAACGGCCGCGGCACCATCGTGCGCTTCGCACCGCCGGTTTCGCTGCGCAACACCGTCGACGAGGGCCTGGAGCCCGAGCGCACGGTGCGCAAGCTCTCGCGCGTGCTGCGCACGCACTTCCACCGCATCCGCGAAGCGATCATCGGCCCCGACCTGTCCACCCGCCGCCTGCTGGTGGACCAGGTGCTGGCCGCCGAGCCGGTCAAGGAAGCCATCGTCGAACAGGCCAGGCGCGACAAGTCCAAGCCCGAGGATGCGTGGAAGAAGGCGCACGCCTACGCCTGGGAGATCGCCGCCGACTATTCCAACCCGGTGGTGCGCTCGGCCAGCTTCCTGCTGAGCCACGTGTGGAACCAGATCTACGACGGCGTGCTGGTCCACCACCTGGACAAGTTCAAGCAGGCCGCACCCGGCCATGAAGTGGTCTACGTGCCCTGCCACCGCAGCCACATGGACTACCTGCTGCTGTCGTACCTGCTGTACGAACGCGGCATCGTGCCGCCCCACATCGCGGCCGGCATCAACCTCAACCTGCCGGTGGTGGGCACACTGCTGCGCAAGGGCGGCGCGTTCTTCATGCGCCGCAGCTTCCGCGGCAATCCGTTGTATTCGGCGGTGTTCACCGAGTACGTCGCGCAGTTGGTCTCCGGCGGCTACTCGCTGGAGTACTTCATCGAAGGCGGACGCTCGCGTACCGGCCGCCTGCTGGCGCCCAAGGGCGGCATGATCTCGATGACGGTGCGCGCGTTCCTGCGCCAGCCGCGCAAGCCGGTGCTGTTCCAGCCGGTCTACATCGGCTACGAGAAGCTGCTGGAAGGCACCAGCTATCTCGACGAACTCAGCGGCCGGCCGAAGGAGAAGGAATCCATCTGGGCGGTGCTGTGGGGCATCCCCAAGGTGCTGCGGCAGAACTACGGCCAGGTGGTGGTGAACTTCGGCGAGCCGATCCTGCTCAACGACGCGCTCGCCACGCATGCGCCAGAGTGGGACGGGCGACCGGTCGGGGAAGAGGAGAAGCCCGCCTGGCTGTCCAATACTGTCGACGCGCTCGCCCAGCAGATCCACGTCAACATCAACCGCGCGGCCGACGTGAACCCGATCAACCTGCTCGCGCTGGCGCTGCTGTCCACGCCGAAGCACGCGATGGGCGAGACCGACCTCATCGCGCAGATCGAACTGTCGAAGACCCTGCTGGCCGAACTGCCCTACTCGGACCGGGTGACCGTGACCCCGCACTCGCCGGAGCGGATCATCGCGCACGCCGAGGAGATCAACATGCTGCAGCGGATCAAGCATCCGCTGGGCGACGTGCTGAGCGTGGACGGCGACACCGCCGTGCTGCTCAGCTACTACCGCAACAACGTGCTGCACCTGTTCACCGCATCGTCGTGGATCGCTTGCTGCTTCCAGAACAACCGCCGCATGAGCCGCGCTGGCGTGCTGCGCCTGGGCCGCACGCTGTACCCGTTCCTGCAGGAGGAGCTGTTCCTGCCGTGGAGCGAGGACGAGTTCGCCGAGCGCATGGAACGCACGATTGAAGTCTTCATCCGCGAGGGCCTGCTCCAGCAGGTCAACGACGACGATGGCGGCATCCTCGCCCGCAGCGCCGGCCAGACCGACGAGGTGTTCCGCCTGCGTGCGATCGGGCATTCGCTGCAGCAGGCCTTCGAGCGCTACTACATCGCCATCTCGGTACTGGTGAAGAACGGCCCCGGTACGCTGGGCGCGGCCGAACTGGAGAGCCTGTGCCAGCAGGCGGCGCAACGCCTGAGCCTGCTGTACGCACCGGCCGCGCCGGAATTCTTCGACAAGAGCCTGTTCCGCAGCTTCATCCAGAAACTGCGCGAACTGAAGCTGGTGTGGCCCGACGAGAACAGCAAGCTGCTGTTCGATGAACGGCTGGATGCCTGGGCGCGCGACGCCAAGGCGATCCTGGGCCGCGAACTGCGCCACACCATCGAGAAGGTCAGCCCCGAAGCCGCGCGCCCGACCGAGCCTGCGCCGACACAGGATTGACGCGGGTCAGTAACCGAGATTGAAGCTGCGCGTCAGCCAAGCCTTCGCCGGCAGCGCGCGCGCCGGATCCCGGACCAGGCGATGCAGCGGCGAACCGCACTCGGACAAGTGCGGCTCGTCGTCCACCACCAGCACCATGCGCAGCAGGTCCACGCCGCCGGGCAGGATGGCCGGCGGCAGGTACTCGCGGAAGCCGTAGTGCTCGAACACGTCGTGCAGGAACGGCTCGCAGGCCAGCAGGCAGAACTGGATGCGCGCCTCCTGCGCCCAGCGGTAGGCGTCCTCCATCAACCGGTCCACCACCACCTTGGTGCGCTGGTCGGCCTGCACGGCGAAGCGCGTGCCCACGGCGACCTGCGCCAGCGGCCAGGTGCGCGCGAACGCGTCGATCTGGAACAGACTGCCGTACTCGACCTGCACGGCGAGCGGCGAAAAATCATGCAGGCGCAGCGTGGCGATCGAATGGGCACCCTTCTCCACGGATAGCGTGGTGCCGCAGACGTCGAGGCCGTCGGTGACCCGCTTGCTGCGGTCACCGGCCTGGCCCTGTTCGTGAAAGTACACCTCGCGGCGCAGGCGTGGCACATCCCCGAGCGGATCGCCCGGCGCGATGCGCCGCACGCGCAATCCCAGTCCCGCCGTGGCGTCCTCCGCGGAGCCCGCGACGGCCAGCGCATCGCGCAGGCGCGGATCCATGCGGTGACTGAATGGTTTGTCCTGCTCCATGCCGCTCCCTCGCCACGGCGCATGGGGCGCTGGTGGCTTGTCGTTGGGAACCGTGGCGCCGGCAGGACGGCATACGGTCGTGGTCGTAAGGGAAACCCCCACATCCGGTACTGAAGCAAGCATCGGGCCAACTATGCGAACCCGCGCCTCGGCGCCCACGCGACGGCCGCCGCGCCCGGCTTTTCAGTCACTTGGCGAGGACCGCTTCCTGGCGAGCCAGATACCGGCCGGGCATCGGGTGACGCGTCGCGTCAGATTCGGTCGGCGACAGGGTCGCCCTCGAGGTCAGGCGGGCTCGTCCGGGATCAGCGCGCTCTCGAGCCGCGCGATGCAGTCCTTGAGCCAGAGCTTGCGCTTCTTCAGCCGCTTGATGGCCACCTCGTCGGCATCGGCATCGTCGACCAGGCGCGCGATGGCATCGTCGAGATCCCGGTGCTCCACGCGGAGCTCGGCGATCTTCTGGGCGACGTCGGAGGGGTTGCTGGTATCCACCCGTCGAGCGTACACCGGCCGCGCCGAGCCCGTCACCGCGCCCCGGTACAATGCACGCCATGAGCACCGTCCTGCCCCTGCCCGACCCCATCCTGCGCCGTCCGGCCGCCGATCCGCGCCGCGCCGTGCACGAACAGGGCAAGCTGGCCAAGCGCCTGCGCCGGCAGGTCGGCCAAGCGATCGCGGACTTCGGCATGATCGAAGAGGGCGACAAGGTGATGGTGTGCCTGTCCGGCGGCAAGGACAGCTACACGATGCTGGACATCCTGCTCCAGTTGCAGAAGAAGGCGCCCGTCCGCTTCGAGCTGGTGGCGGTGAACCTGGACCAGAAACAGCCCGGGTTTCCGGAACACGTGCTGCCGGAGTACCTGGCCTCGATCGGGGTCGCGCACCACATCATCGAGCAGGACACCTACTCGGTCGTCAGCCGGGTGATCCCGGAAGGCAAGACGATGTGCTCGCTGTGCTCGCGCCTGCGCCGCGGGTCGCTGTACAGCCATGCCGAGGAGAATGGCTTCACCAAGATCGCGCTGGGGCACCATCGCGACGACCTGGTGTCCACGTTCTTCCTCAACATGTTCTTCCACGCCAAGCTTTCGGGCATGCCGCCCAAACTGCTGTCGGACAATGGCAAACACGTGGTGATCCGCCCGCTGGCCTACGTGCGCGAGGACGACATCGCGCAGTACGCGGAGGCGAAGGGCTTTCCGATCATCCCCTGCAACCTGTGCGGCAGCCAGGAGAACCTGCAGCGCAAGCAGGTCAAGAAGATGATGGACGCCTGGGAGCGCGAGACGCCCGGCCGCATCGAGACCATCGCGCGCGCGTTGGGCGACATCCGCCCCTCGCAGCTCTCCGATCCGAACCTGTTCGATTTCCTGTCGCTGGGCCATCGCGACGACGCCACCCTGCCGGACGCGCATGCCTGGTTGGCGGGCGAGCCGCAAGCCGACAGCGATACTCCGTAGTAGTCCCTTCCGTTCCGATCCACCCGCCTCTGCGGGTGGAGTGACCTTTCTTCATCCTGGATAGTCGATGTTCTTCCGCAATCTCACGCTGTTCCGCTTCCCCACGTCCCTCGATTTCTCCCAGCTCGACGATCTGCTTCCCGAAGCCGCGCTCAAACCCGTCGGCCCGCTGGAACTGTCCTCGCGTGGCTTCATCTCGCCATTCGGCCGCGGCGAAGAAGCGCTGTCCCACCGCATCAACGATGCGATCTGGCTGAGCGTCGGTGGCGAAGACAAGATCCTGCCGGGCGCGGTGGTCAACGACCTGCTGCAGAAGAAGCTGCTGGAGATCGAAGAGAAGGAAGGCCGCAAGCCCGGTGGCAAGACCCGCAAGCGCCTGAAGGACGACCTGCTGCACGAACTGCTGCCGCGCGCGTTCGTGAAGCCCTCGCGTACCGATGCGCTGATCGACCTGGAGCACGGCTTCATCGCCGTCGATGCGTCGTCGCGCAAGACCGGCGAGAACGTGGTGTCGGAAGTGCGCCGCGCGCTGGGCAGCTTCCCGGCGCTGCCGCTCAATGCCGAAGTCGCGCCGCGCAGCGTGCTGACCGGCTGGATCGCCGGCGAACCGTTGCCCGAAGGCCTGTCGCTGGGCGAGGAATGCGAGCTCAGGGACGCGATGGAAGGCGGTGCGGTGGTGAAGTGCCAGAACCAGGAGCTGCAGAGCGACGAGATCGCCAAGCACCTGGAAGCAGGCAAGCAGGTCACCAAGCTCGCGCTGGTGCTGGACGACCATGTGTCGTTCGTCCTCGGCGAGGACCTGATCGTGCGCAAGCTGAAGTTCCTGGATGGCGCGGTCGACCAGCTGGAGAACACCGAGCACGACGACCTGCGCGCGGAGCTCGATGCCCGTTTCGCCCTGATGGCGGGCGAGCTCAAGCGGTTGTTCCTGGTGCTGGAACATGCGCTGAAGCTCAGCAAGGCCGAGTGAGTTCCGGCCGCGCCGCGGCGCGGCTATGATGCCCGCATGTCGTCCCTGCTCCGCCGCCTGATCGCCCGCACGCCGCGCAGCGTCGAGCGCGATACGGTCGCGCTGGATCTCGACGATGGCCGGGTACTGGACGTGCAGCGCGTCCGTGACCCGCGCGCCAAACGGCTGAAACTGAGCGTCGACGAGCGTGGCGCGCGGCTCACGCTGCCCTGGCGCGCCAGCCTCGTCTCGGGCGATCGCTTCCTGCAGCAGCACCGGGACTGGCTGGCCGATCAGCTCTCGCGGTACGCGCCCGACGGCGATGTCGTGGCGCTGGTTCCGGGTACCACCGCGAGCCTCCCGCTGCGCGGCGAAGATCTCCCGCTGCACTGGCACGAAGGGCGCTTCACCCGCATCACCCGGCAGGACGACGGCATCCATGTCGACCTGTCCGCGCGCACCAGCGCCGCCACCTTGCGCAAGACCTTGCGTGCCTTCTACGAAGCCGAGGCGCGCACCGACATCGGCCGATGGCTTCCGGCCTATCTCGCCGGTCTGTCGCGCGCCCCACGTCAGGTCCGCTTGAAGGTGATGTCGTCGCAGTGGGGGTCGCTGGCCCCGGACGGCACACTGACACTGGATCTCGCCCTGGTGCTCGGTCGTCCTTCGGCGTTCGAGTACGTGCTCGTCCATGAGCTCTGCCATCTGATGCAGGCCAATCATTCGCCCGCCTTCTGGCGGGAAGTCGAGTCCCGTTTTCCGGCATGGCGCGACGAGCGTGCGTATTTCCACGCCGAAGGTCGCCGGCTCAAATCCCGCCTGCATCGGCTGCTGTCCAGCGACTGACCGGCAGATCACGTGGTCGTGTCCTCCATGGCACGCATCCGTCGAATGGGAAGAGGTCGGGAGCCCGGTGGCTCACAGGGAACGGAGCCACGCTCCCGACGCCCACTCCTTCGTCCGGCCACCTTCATGCCCCTCACCGCTTCGCGTACATCGCCCGCGCTCGATGCCGACCTCGATGCAGACCGCGGCGCAGAGCTGCCCGCACGTTCGCGTTTCTCGCTGTACGCCCTGCCGGCGTCGGAAACCAGCGCCACGATCCATGCGCGACGCGCACTGATGAGCCGCAAGGGCGTGACCGTGGAAGAAGCAGCGCACCGCGCACGCGAACGCCGACGCGAAGCCGGCAGGGTGCATCGCATGGACCGTGCGGCCTGGCTCGCCCTCTTCGCCAGCGCCTGCGGCGGCTGCCTCGCGTGGCGGGGCAGCGTGCTGTCCTCGCAAACCATGCTGCTGGTGGGTTACGGCTTGCTGGCGATCGGGCTGGTCGCGCTGCTGGCCCGCGTGACGAGGACGCCGATACGCTCGCCGCTCGATACCTTCTACTTGCCGGATGAACTGCCCGCCACGGCCGAGGACATCGCGCTGCTCCGGCGCCTCTCCAGTGAAGACCCGGAACTGGACATCGTCACCAATGCCTGGTGGCGCAACATGGCGCCCATCCGCAAGGGCGACATCCGCCTGGCCCTGGACCTGCGGCGCGCGAAGCTGGGTTGATCAACCGCGCAGGAAGTCGCCGATCACGTCGACGACCGCCACGGGGTCTTCCATGTGCAGGTGGTGGGTCCCGACGATGACGTGCAGCCGGCCATCGGGCAGCAAGTGCGCGCGCTGGCTCCGCAGGGGTTCGGGAAAGTAGGCTTGTGGCGGATCTGCGTAGACGACGGTCGTGGGGCATGCGATGCCGGCGACCAGCCGCGCGAGCTGCGGCTCGCTCAGGCGCTGCGGCGTAGGCAACGTCAGGCGTGGATCGCTGCTCCACACATACCCGCCTTCGACCGCCCGCACGCCGCGCTCGACCAGCAACCGTGCCGCCGGTTCGCTCAACTGGTTCGCCTGCATCCGCGCACGCACCGGCGCAACGAGGTCGGCGAACACCCGCAGCTTCTTGCCCGGCAGCGCGCGCGCCGCCGCGATGGCCTCGCGCCAGCGGTCGGCCGTGCGCTCGACCGTCTCCGCCAGACCACCCAGCGCTTCGATCACCACCAGCCGCTGCACGCGCTCAGGCACCGAGGCGGCCACCAGGCTCGCGATCCCCGCGCCCATCGAATGCCCCAGCAACGAGAACGTCTGCCAGCCCAGTGCGTCGGCGATGTCCAGCACCGCGTTCACCGCGACGCCGCTTGTGTACTCGGCCCCCGGCGCGAGATGCGCGCTACCGCCATGCCCCGGCAGGTCAGGCGCGGCCAACTGGATGCCGGACAGGTGCGAGGCCAGCGGGACGAAGCTCGCCGCATTGTCCAGCCAACCATGCAGCGCGATCACGCGCGTGCCGTCGCCGTCGTTGCGCAGGCCGGTGATCCGCCCCAGCGGAATCTGCAGTTCGAAGTCGCGCAGGGTCATGCCGTAACGCCTGCCGTACGGCGTGCGAGTGCGACCAGTGCGTCCGCATGGCCCGCGCTGTCGTTGAGGCAGGGCAGGTAACGCAGCTCGCCTCCGGCGTGGGCGAACTCTTCCGCCAGGCCGATCCCCACTTCCTCCAGCGTCTCCAGGCAATCGACGGCGAACCCCGGGCACACGACATCCACCTTGCGCACGCCGCGCGCCGCAAGTGCACGCAGGGTCAGATCGGTGGCCGGTTCCAGCCAGCGCTCCTTGCCGAAGCGCGACTGGTAGGTCAGCGTCCATTCGTCGTCGCGCAGGCCCAGCGCCTGGACGATCGCGCGCGTGCTGGCTTCGCACTGCTGCGGATAGGGATCCCCCGCGCGTGCCAGGCGCTGCGGCAGGCCGTGGTACGAGAACAGCAGGTGCTCGCCGGCACCACGCGCGTCACGCCACGCGCGGATCGAATCGACGACCGCCGCCAGCCAACCCGGATCGACCGCGTACTCTTCGATGAAGTGCACCTGCAGCCCGGCGGCTTCGCGCACCACCACGTCGCGCACCGACTCGGTCGTCGTGGTGGAGTACTGCGGATACAGCGGCAGCACCACGACCCGCTGCACGCCTTCTTCTCGCAGCGTACGGAGGCGGGCCGACAGCGACGGTTCGCCGTAACGCATGGCGTCGAGCACCCGCCATTGCGGCAACCGCGCCTGCACCGCTTCGCTCAGACGACGCGTGTAGACCGCCAGCGGCGAGCCCTCGGGCAACCAGATGCTGGCGTACTTGGTCGCGGCCTTCGGACCGCGCAGCGGCAGGATCAGGCCATGCAGCAGCGGCAGCCACGCGATGCGCGGGATCTGCACGACGCGGCGGTCGCTGAGGAACTCCCCGAGGTAACGGCGCACAGCCGGTGCGGTGGGCGCTTCGGGCGTGCCGAGATTGACGACGAGCAGGGCGGTGGAAGGCATGTCGGACATGGGCGCTATTGTGTCAGAGCGACCGCACGCGTCAGCACAGATTCATGCGCTCACGCCTACTTTCAATCGGTTGCAGCATCCTGCTGCGAGACCGTCTCCGGAGTCCGCCATGAACCGCACCTCCCGCCGCCTGTTGCCGCCCACCGCCCTCGCCCTGGCTGCCGCCCTCTTCGCAGGCCAGGCCATCGCCGGGCCGAAAGAAGACGAGCGTGCGACCAATGCGGTCCGCGTGCTCAACGAAATCCAGCGCATCCCCGAGAACGGCATCCCCGACAAGCTGCTGGACGAAGGCAAGGCGATCGTCGTCATCCCCGACACGCTGAAGGCCGGCCTAGTGATCGGCGGCCGTCGCGGCCATGGCCTGATGTCGGTGAAGAACCCGGACGGCAGCTGGTCGCAGCCGGTCTTCATCAAGCTCACCGGCGGCAGCATCGGCTTCCAGGCCGGCGTGCAGTCCTCCGACGTGGTGCTGGTGTTCCGCAACGACCGCTCGCTGGACTCCATCGTCAACGGCAAGTTCACCCTCGGCGCCGATGCCGGCGTGGCCGCTGGCCCGGTCGGCCGCAATGCCTCCGCCTCGACCGATGGCCAGCTGAAGGCCGAGATCTGGTCGTGGTCGCGCGCGCGTGGCCTGTTCGCGGGCGTGGCCCTCGACGGCGCCGTGCTGCAGATCGACGACGAAGCCAACACCGCGGTCTACGGCAGCGCCGCCACGCCGCGCGCGATCTTCGAGAGCCGCGCCGGACAGCCCTCCGATGCCGTGGTCGGCTTCCGCGACGAGCTGGAGGAAGTCACCGAGCTCGCCCGTGGCAACCGCGGCACTACCGGCACGGTGGCGCGCGCCACGACGCCGGCCCCGGCGATCGCACCGGTCGTGGTCGAAGCCCCGGCGCCGACGCAGACGCAGGGCTTCCAGCCGGTTCAGGAAGGCGAAGTCCGCACCGAGCCGCTGGACGGCACGCCCTGACGGAAGTCATGGGGTGTGGGTCAACATCCGCACCCCTAGGCTGCGCTATCCTGAGCGTCCCTACTTTTCTGCGAGCACACCATGGGCGGTTTGAGCATCTGGCATTGGATCATCGTGCTGGTGGTCGTGCTGCTGGTCTTCGGAACCAAGCGCCTCCGTAGCGCCGGCAAGGACCTGGGCGAGGCCGTCAAGGGCTTCAAGGAAGGCATGCGCGACGACAAGCCGGCCGGCCAGCTGGGCGACCAGTCCCGCAGCGACGAAACCAGCGCCTCCAAAGAGCGCGACCGCGACGCCAGCTGATCCGGCGGGGCAACCGCCGCGACCATGTTCGACATCGGTTTCAGTGAACTACTGGTCATCGCGGTCGTCGCGTTGATCGTGCTCGGCCCCGAACGCCTGCCGAAGGCGGCGCGGTTCGCCGGGCTGTGGGTCCGCCGCGCACGAGCGCAGTGGTACTCGGTCAAGGACGAGCTGGAACGCGAGCTCGCGTCCGAAGAACTCAAGCGCAACCTCAAGGACGCCCAGGACGCCCTGCGCGATACCGAGCAGCGCATCCGCGACGGCGCGCGCGAGACCGAGCGCCAGTTCGAGGAGGTCCGCCAGGCGGCGCGCGACGATGCGAAGGCGCTGCGCGATGACGTCGAATCCGCGATCACGCTTCCCGCGCTCGCCAAGCCGCCGGCCGCGCCAGCCGATCCCGAGCCGATGCTCGAAGAGGAAGGCCGCCTCGCTTCGACGACCGATGTGCATGAGGACGCGCCGGGCGAAGGCACGCAAGGCTCCGATGTCGGCACTACCGCCGACCTGTTCCCGCCGAAGGAAACGCGATGAACCGCGAACCGTCGGGACAGGACGCCGAAAGCAGCCTGATGGAGCACCTGCTGGAGCTGCGCACGCGGCTGGTGCGCGGGCTCGCCGGCACCGGCATCATCCTGCTGGCGCTGCTGCCGTTCGTGCGCCAGCTATACGACCACCTCGCACGTCCGCTGATCTCGCAACTGCCCGCCGGCCAGGCGACTCAGATGATCGCCAGCGACCCCACTTCGGGCTTCTTCGCCCCGATCAAGCTGGCGTTCTTCCTGGCGCTGTTCCTGTCCTCGCCCTGGCTGCTGTTCCAGGCATGGAGCTTCGTCGCACCCGGCCTGTACAAGCATGAGAAGCGGCTCGCCATGCCACTGCTTGTCTCCGCGATCCTGCTGTTCTACGCCGGCTGCGCGTTCGCCTACTTCCTGGTGCTGCCGAGCGTCTTCCACGCGCTGACCGTCTTCACGCCCGACATCGTGACGCTGGCGCCGGATCCGGCGAAATACCTCGACTTCGTGATGGTGATCTTCCTGGCCTTCGGGGTCAGCTTCGAGCTGCCGGTGGCGCTGGTGATCATGGTGCTGCTGGGCTGGGTCACGCCACAGCAGCTGCGCGAAGGCCGCGGCTACGCCATCGTCGGTGTGTTCGTCGTCGCCGCGCTGATCACCCCGCCGGACGTGGTGTCGCAGCTGATGCTCGCCATTCCGATGTGCCTGCTCTACGAGCTGGGTATCGTGGCGGCGGGATGGCTGAAACCGCGCGCCATCGAACCCTGAGCCTGCATTACGCCGAACGCGCCGCAGCGCGCTCATGCGATGAACCAGGGTTGCGCGCGCTGGCGCTGGCGGCGACTCCCTGCCGGGCGGCTCAGACTTCGATGTGCACCGGAGACGCCGCACTCGGCACCTGGCGACCCAGCATCTGTCGCCATGCCGCGTAGGCAGCGCCTGCCAGTACCGGCATCACGACCGCCATCAGCACGAACTGCCACAGGCCCATCGCCAGTGTCGGGCCCAGCACCAACGCGAGCAGCGACGCCACCAACAGCGACCCCATGCCGACGGCGAAGATCGCGATACCCGCCAGCAGGTAGAACACCAGCATCGCCGTCCAGTTGTGGGCGCAGGCGCGCAGGCTGTTGCGCATGGCATCGACCACGTGCGTGTTCGAGAACAGGATCTGCGGCGAGGCAATGAAGGTCATCCACTTCACCGCCACGAAGACCGCCGCCACCAGCAACAGCCAGAGCAGCAGGCGCCCGGCGGGAAGCCCTTCCACCAACGAGGGATCCGGTTGTCCACCGGCGGCCGCGATGGCCTGCATCTGCTGGTACACGTCCGCCAGATGCTGCAGCTGTTCGGTGCCCACCATGACGAAGAGCAGCGCGCCCATCACGAGCGCGGCCGCCAGCTGGGGCAGCAGGGTGATGATCAGGGCGAGCGCATGGCCGTCGCGCACCGGCTGCAGCAGGTTGGACGGCGTCGCGTGGCGGCCTTCGTCGACCTCGCGCACGGCCCAGAGCATGCCCGCGAAGAACAGCGGGCCGGCCAACACCAGCAGGAACTGCATCGCCAGCATCATCGCGGGCAACGCCACCGCCACCAGCATCACGCCCATCGAGAGCAAGCCCCACAGCACGGCCAGCGTCGCCAGTGGCACCGGCGCGCGCTTCAGCAGGGCGAAGCCCGCCAGCAGCCATTCCGCGCCGGCACTGGCCGGCACCTTGTTGATCGTCGACATCGGGGGTTCTCTGAGAGGGTGCGGCGGTGGAATCAGCGCGCGTGCAGTCCGCGCGCATGGCGGACGAACCGCCGCAATAGTTTGCGGGCTTGCGGCGCCGCCGTCACGCCGCGGGCGATGGTGCCCGGGCAGCGGCCCTCGCTGCGCAGGTGCTCGGCCCGGGCATGCACGTAACCGCGCATGTGGTGGGTGGCGAATTCGGGGTGGAACTGGACGCCCCAGGCGCGGTCGCGCCAGCGGAAGGCGTGGCAGTCGTCCTGTGCCGAGCGCGCCAGCACCGTGGCGCCCTCCGGCGGACGGGCCACGGTCTGCACGTGGGTGGCATGGGCGGTGAATTTCAGCGGCAGCGTGCCGAACAGCGGATCGTCCTGGGCCTGCGGGTGCAGATCGATATGGACGGTGCCGGATTCGCGCCCGGCCGGGTTGTAGGCCACTTCGCCGCCCAACGCGTGCGCCAGCAACTGGTGGCCGTAGCAGATACCCAGCAACGGCAGGCCTTCATGGGCCGCCTCGCGCAACCATGCGGCGCTGCGCTCGCTCCAGTCCGCGCGGTCGGTGACCATCGCGGCCGAGCCGCTGACGATCACGCCGGCGAAACCGTCCCGCCCGGGCAGCGCATCGCCGCGCTCGACGTTCGCCACCACCGTCTCGTGCGCCTCCAGCCCGGCCGCCACGCGGATCCAATGCGGGAAGCCGCCATAGCGCCGCATCGAGCGCACCGGCTGTCCGGTTTCGACGATGAGGAAAGGGGCTTTCACGGAGGCATCCACGACGGCAAAGCAGCGGCAGGACAAGGGCTTGCCCGTATACTAGCCCGCTTTTCCGCAGTGCACGATAACGCCATGGCCGGACACACAATTTCACCGGTAACCTTCCAGGGCCTGATCCAGACGCTGAACCAGTACTGGGCCGAACAGGGCTGCGTCCTGATCCAGCCGCTGGACCTGGAAGTGGGTGCCGGTACGTTCCATCCCGCCACCTTCCTGCGCGCGCTCGGCCCCGAGCCGTGGAATGCCGCCTACGTGCAACCGAGCCGCCGCCCCACCGACGGCCGCTACGGCGAGAACCCCAACCGCCTGCAGCGTTACTACCAGTACCAGGTGGTGATGAAGCCCAACCCCGACAACCTGCAGGAGCTCTACCTGGGCTCGCTGAAGGCGCTGGGCATCGATCCTCGCGTGCACGACCTGCGCTTCGTCGAGGACAACTGGGAATCGCCGACGCTCGGCGCCTGGGGCCTGGGGTGGGAGGTGTGGCTCAACGGCATGGAAGTCACCCAGTTCACCTACTTCCAGCAGGCCGGCGGCCTGGAGTGCCGCCCGGTGCTGGGCGAGATCACCTACGGCCTGGAACGCCTCTGCATGTACCTGCAGAACGTCGACAACGTCTATGACTTGGTCTGGACCACCGGCCCGCAGGGCGTGGTGACCTATGGCGACGTCTACCACCAGAACGAAGTCGAGCAGAGCACCTACAACTTCGAACATGCCGACGTGGCCGAGCTGTTCCACCGCTTCGACGCCTGCGAGAAGGAAGCCGTGAAGCTCGTCGAGGCCGGCCTGCCGCTGCCCGCGTACGAGCAGGTCACCAAGGCCAGCCACAGCTTCAACCTGCTCGACGCGCGCCGCGCCATCTCCGTCACCGAGCGTCAGCGCTACATCCTGCGCGTACGCAAGCTGGCGCAGGCGGTGGCCGAGGCGTATCACGCGCAGCGCGAGAAGCTGGGCTTCCCCGGGCTGAAGAACGCTTCCGGCGGAACCTGAGCCATGTCGCCCGATACCGTGGTGACGGTGACGTTCGCGCCTTTCCTGTTCGCGATCTTCACCGCGTACTGGGCGCAGACGACCCAACGCAGCGCGCTGCTGTGGTTCCTCTTCGGGCTGGTCCTGCCGCCCGTCGCGGGCCTGGTGCTGTTGTGGTTGAACGCGAAGCGGCACGCGCAACCTCCCCGACTCGATGCAACCGGTCGCCCCGATCTGCTGGCGACGCGTAAGGACGTGATATGAGCAAGCAACCCCTGCTGATCGAACTCGGTACCGAAGAACTGCCGGTCAAGGCGCTGCCCGGCCTGGCGCAGGCCTTCTTCGATGGCGTCATCGCCGCGCTGGAAAAGCGCGGTGTCGGCTTCGAGCGGGGTGACGCCAAGCCGCTTTACACGCCACGCCGCCTGGCCGTGCTGTTGCCGGCCGTGGACGTGGAACAGCCGGAGCAGAAGTCCGAAGTGCTGGGCCCGTACCTCAACATCGCGCTCGATGCGAACGGTGCACCGACCAAGGCGCTGGAGGGCTTCGCCGCCAAGGCCGGCATCGACTGGACCGCACTGGAGCGCACCACCGACGGCAAGGGCGAACGTTTCGTCCATCGCGCAGTGACGCCTGGCGCGAAGACCACCGACCTGCTGGCCGACGTCGTGCGCGAGGCCATCGCCGGCATGCCGATCCCGAAGCCGATGCGCTGGGGCGCGCACGAGTACGCGTTCGCGCGTCCGGTGCACTGGCTGGTGCTGCTGCTGGGCAAGGACGTGGTGCCGGCCGAGGTGCTGGGTGTGACATCCGACCGCATGAGCCGCGGCCATCGCTTCGAACACGACAAGCCGGTGTGGATCAACGACCCCGGCGACTACGTGATGGCATTGCAGGGCGCGAAGGTGCTGGTCGATCCCGACGCGCGTCGCGCGCGCATCGTCGCCGAAGTCGACAAGGCCGCGGCCCAGGCCGGCGGCAGCGCCCGCATCACCGACGACAACCTCGAGCAGGTGGTCTGCCTGACCGAATGGCCGGCGGCGGTGCTGTGCAGTTTCGAATCCGCCTTCCTGGCCGTGCCGCAGGAAGCGTTGATCGAGACGATGGAGATCAACCAGAAGTTCTTCCCGGTGCTCAGCGACGGCGGCAAGCTGACCGAGCACTTCATCGGCATCGCCAACATCGAATCGCAGGATGTCGCCGAAGTCCGCAAGGGCTATGAGCGCGTCATCCGCCCGCGCTTCGCCGACGCGAAGTTCTTCTTCGACGAAGACCTCAAGCAGGGCCTCGTGTCGATGGGCGATGGCCTGAAGACCGTCACCTACCAGGCCAAGCTGGGCAGCGTCGCCGACAAGGTGGCGCGTGTCGCTGCGCTGGCGGAATCCATCGCGCCCATGGTCGGCGCGGACGCCGCGCTGGCGCGTCGCGCCGCCACGCTGGCGAAGAACGACCTGCAGTCGCGCATGGTCAACGAGTTTCCGGAACTGCAGGGCATCGCGGGCCGCCACTACGCGATCGCCGCCGGTGAGCCGAAGGAGATCGCACTCGCCATCGACGAGGCCTACCAGCCCCGCTTCGCCGGTGACGACATCGCACTGTCGCCACTGGGCAAGGTGCTGGCCATCGCCGAGCGCCTGGACACGCTGGCGGGCGGGTTCGCAGCGGGCCTGAAACCGACCGGCAACAAGGACCCGTTCGCGCTGCGCCGTACTGCGCTGGGCCTGGCGCGAACGGTGATCGAGAGCGGGTTCAACGTGTCGATCAAGGACCTCATCGCGAAGGCCATCGATGCGATCGGCCCGCTGCCCACCGGCAAGGACAACGCGACCACCACGGCGGATGCGGGCGAAGTCTACGACTTCATCCTCGACCGCCTGCGCAGCTACTACGCCGACAAGGGCGTGCCGGCCTCGCACTTCACCGCGGTCGCGGAACTGAAGCCGGCTTCGCTGTACGACTTCGACACGCGCCTGGACGCGATCGGCACCTTCGCCACGCTGCCGGAAGCCGAAGCGCTCGCCGCGGCGAACAAGCGCATCGGCAACATCCTGAAGAAGGCCGACATCGCCATCCCGCACGGCGTTGACCGCGCGCTGCTGAACGATCCGGCCGAAAGCGCGCTGGCCGAAGCCGTGGAAGCCGTGCTCGGCGAAACCGACGAAGCGCTTCACCACCATGACTACGTCACCGTGCTGGCGCACCTCGCGCGCCTGCGCCCGCAGGTGGATGCGTTCTTCGACGGCGTCATGGTCAACGCGGACGATCCCGCCGTGCGCGCGAACCGGCTGGCGCTGCTGAAGCGCCTGGCCGACCGCTTCCGCGCGGTGGCCGCCATCGAGCACCTGTCGGCCTGATGCCGGCGGCTCCGTCCGTTCCACGGAGCCGCATGACATGAACGGGCGCGCCTGCATCGCGCATGCGGGCGCGCCGCTCGTTCACCGCGCTTAACCTGCACCGGGTATCCTGCCTGCATGCGACGACTCCCCCGCTTCGCCACCGTCCTCTGCATGCTTGCCGCCACGGGTCCCGCCTGGGCTGCGGCCATCGTGGACAAGGTCCGGATCGAAGGGCTAAACGATGAACTGATGATCGAGAACGTCAACGCGGCGCTCTCGCTCAACGACTCGCTCGGCAACCGCCTGGGCGAATCGCGACTGGAGTACCTGCTCGGCGAAGCCGTCGCCGAGACGCGCGAAGCGCTCGAGCCGTTCGGCTACTACGCGCCCGAGATCACCATCGATGCGCCGCGCACCGAAGGCGCCGATGACGAGCGCCTGACCGTGACCGTTCGGGTGGCGCTGGGCGAACCCGTGCGCGTCCGCCGCCGCGACCTCTCGATCGAAGGCGAAGGCGGTGGCGACCGTTACCTGAAGGAAGATCTCGAGGCGTTCACGCCGAAGGTCGGCGACGTGTTCGATCACACCACCTACGAAGCCAGCAAGCTGGTGATCGTGCGGCGCCTGGCCGACCGCGGCTACTTCGACGCCGACTTCACCCACCGCCGGGTGGAAGTCACGCGCGCGGAGCACGCGGCCGACATCGCCCTGGGCTGGGTCAGCGGCATCCGGTACGACATGGGCCCGACCACGTTCCACCAGGACAAGTTCGACCAGGGCCTGCTGGACAAACTGGTGTACTGGGAGGAAGGCAGTTACTACCACCAGGGCAAGCTGGACCGCCTGCGCGAATCGCTGGTGGGGCTGGACTACTTCTCCAGCATCGACATCCAGGCCAATCCTGACAAGGCCGAAGACGGCCGCGTGCCGATCGACGTCAACCTCGAGCTCGCCAAGCGCGACATCTATACCGCCGGCCTCAGCTACGGCACCGAGAGCGGCCCCGGTATCCGGCTCGGCCTCGACCGCCGCTACGTCAATTCGCGCGGCCACAAACTGTCGACGCACCTGGACTACGCGCAGAAGCGCAAGACGCTGCTGACCCAGTACCGGATCCCCGCGTTCAAGTGGCTGGACGGCTGGTTCACCGTCGGCCTGCAGGCCAGCGACGAGCAGACCGATTACATCGACCTGCGCCATGTCGAGTTCACCGGCAGCCGCAGCGGCCAGGTCAGCGAGGACTGGACCGCCGTGGCGTCGCTGCATGCGCTGCGCGAACGCTGGCGCTACGTCGAGGACGATCCCGTCACCGGCCTGCCCGATACCACCGTCGAGTACGCGACGTTCACCTACCCCTCGTTGCGCGCCGATTACACCAACTCGCCCGTCGGTTCGAACCGGCCCGACCAGCTCGCAGGCTCCATCCTGCTGCGCGGCGGCGTGGAAGGCGTGGGCTCCGACGCCAACTTCCTGCAGTTCCACATGCGCGCGCGCTGGTCGCAGCAGTACAAGACCAACAGCGCGCTGATCGTGCGCGGCGAGTACGGCCACACCTTCACCAGCTCGCTGGTGGCGATGCCGCCATCGCTGCGCTTCTTCGCCGGCGGCGACCGCAGCATCCGCGGCTATGCGTTTCGCGAAGTCGGCCCGCGCCGCGGCGACTACGCGCTGGGCGCGAAGAACGTGCTCACCAGCAGCGTCGAGTACGAGTTCTATCCCAAGGGCGGACCCTACGGCGGCGCGGTGTTCGTCGATACGGGCAGCGCGTTCGACGGCACCCGCCCGCAGCTCAGCACCGGCGTGGGCATCGGCCTGCGCTGGCGTTCGCCGGTGGGGCCCGTGCGGCTCGACATCGCGCACGGCCTGGATGACCCGGATTCCAGCTTCCAGATCTACCTCAACATCGGGACGGACCTGTGAGGAAGCCGCGCGTCCCCGACAACCTCACGCCCGAAGAGCGTGACGCCCGCATCGCCGAGCTGCGTGCACGTCGCCGCGCCCGCATGCGCACGCTGGCGATCCGCAGCGCGATTGGCAGCGGCGTGCTGCTGGTGCTGCTGTGCATCGGCCTGTACTGGCTGCTGCAGACCGTGGCCGGCCGCGACGTGCTGCTGGCGCAGATCCAGGCGCGCCTGCCAGCGGACGCGTCGCTGACCTACAAGCAGGTGGATGGCCCCATCGCGGGCCCGCTGACGCTCCGCGGTGTGGATTTCCGCTGGGACACCATCCACTTCACCGCAGACGAGGTCTACCTCGAGCCGGACCTGCGCCCGTTGCTTGGCAAGCGCCTGCGCCTGGACGTGCTGCGCGTGCGCGGCGCGATGCTCGACGTGCCGGAAAGCGACGAACCGTTCGAACTGCCGCACTGGCCCGACCTGCTGCCGCAGATCGAGATGCCGCTGGCGATCCAGGCCGACCGGCTGGAGATCGACCGCTTCCTGGTCCGCCAGAGCGGCCAGCCCGTCATCGACATCGCGCGCGCCACCGGCGGCATCGACATCGGCAACGGCTATGTGCATGCCGAAAAGCTGGCCATCGCCAGCGATCGTGGCGCGTTCGGCGTGCATGGCGCCTATGCGCCGCGCGACCACTACGAAACCGACCTGACCGCCACCGGCGTGTTTCTCGCCCCGGCCGGCCGTACGCCCGCGCGTCTCGGGCTGGTCGCACGCGGCAACCGTGCGCGCATGAACGTCGGCCTGGCCGGCGCCGCGCCCGCGCCGATACGCGCGACACTGACGCTGCGTGGCGAGACGAAACCCACTTGGAACTTCGCCGCGAAGACCGAAGCGCTCGACCTATCGCTGCTGGGCGTGATGGACGACAGCACGCCGGTGGCATTCGACCTGGTCGCGAAGGGCGCCGGCGGCGCCGCGGACCTGCGGGGCACCGTGCAGCAGGGCGACATCGCGGTGGTGATCGAGCCCTCGCACGCACGCATCGACGGCGAAGTGCTGACGGTCGAACCGCTCGCCATCCGCGCCTTCGATGGCTACGCCGCATTGCGCGGACGCGCGGATTTCACGGTGCCGGAGAATCCCGAGTTCCGGTTCGCCGTAAATGCGCGCGGCCTGCGCTGGGGCACGGAAGCGGACAGCATGATCGGCGCCGAAGGCGACTTCGGGCTTGCGGGCAAGCTCGAGGCCTGGGCCGCGATCGGCAAGGCGACGTTGACGCGCGGCGACGACAGCGCCGTGCTGGAGTTCGACGGCCGCGGCAACGCGGAGCGCGTGCGGCTGGAGACGCTGCGGGCCACCATGCCGACCGGCACGCTCGATGCCACCGGCACCGTCGGGTGGGCGCCTGCGCTCGACTGGGATGTGCAGGCCACGCTCGCCGGATTCGATCCCGGCTACTTCGCGGCCGGCTGGAACGGCAACATCTCCGGCCAGCTCGCATCGAAGGGCCGTCAGCGCGAAGACGGCCAGTTCCAGGGCACGCTCGATGTGCCGAAGCTGGGCGGCCGTCTGCGCGATCGCGCGCTCGATGCGCGTGGCAAGTTCGCCCTTGATGGGAATGCGGGACAAGGCGAACTGGACCTGTCACTCGGCGGCAGCCGCGTCGCCGCGAAAGGCAAGGTCGGCGACACACTGGATGTCGACGCGACGTTCCGTCCGCTCAACCTCGCCGACCTGCTGCCCGACGCCCGCGGCACGCTGGCCGGCACGCTGAAACTGACCGGTGCGCGCACTGCGCCGAACATCGACGCCGACCTCGGTGGCGAAAACCTGCACTGGAACGACTGGAGCGCGGGACAGGTGAGCCTGCGCGGCCGCCTGCCCTGGCGCAATGGCGACGGCCAACTCGCGCTGCAGGGCAGCGCGGTGGACGTGGGCACGGTGCTGGACAGCGTGCAGCTGAATGCGCGCGGCGCGGTGGAAGACCTGCGCTTCGATGCCGATGCGCGCAACGCGATGGGCGCCGTGGCGCTCGCCGGCAGCGCGCAGAAGCGCGGCGCCAACTGGCAGGGCACGCTGGAGGCGCTACGCATCGCACCGTCCAAGGGCAATCCGTGGACGTTGCGGCAGCCGGCGCGCTTCGCCCAGAGCGGTGCGGCATGGACGTTGTCGGAGAGCTGCCTGGGCTCCGACATCGGCGGTGCGCTATGCGCCACCGCCAACTGGCCGCGTGAGGGCCTGAAGGTGCGTGGCGAAGCGCTGTCGCTGGCGCTGGTGCAACCCTGGCTGCCGCCCAACAACGGGCGTCCGCTGACCCTGCGCGGCGAGTTCACCCTCGATGCCTCGCTGCGTCCGGCAGGCAACGCGTGGCAGGGCGAAGTGCATCTGGCCTCGCTGGATGGCGGCCTGAAGATGGGCACCAGCGCGCGCGGCGAGATCATCCGCTACGACAACTTCACCTTCGATGCCGAGTTCACACCGCAGCGCATCGAGGGGCGCCTGGGCACCGGCTTCAAAGGCGACGGCTATGTCGACGCGACCTTCAACACCGGTTGGGATGCCTTCGCGCCGTTGAAGGGCGACCTGTACTTCCACAACTCGCGCCTGTTCTGGATGGAGTTGTTCTCACCCGACCTCGTGCGGCCGCGCGGCAAGCTGGCGGGCCACATCGGCGTCGCGGGCACGCGCGGGCATCCGCTGCTCAGCGGCGAAGCCACGCTCACCGAATTCACCGGCGAACTGCCGGCGCTCGGCGTGTCGCTCACCGAAGGCAGCGCCGACCTGGTCGCCCTGTCCGATGGCAGCGCACGCATCGACGGCAGCATGAAGACCGTGTCGTCCACCGGCGGCACGGGCACAGGCGGTGTGCTCAACGTCGCCGGCACGCTGGGCTGGAACAACGACACCACGCCGCTGCAGTTCCAGGTGCGCGGCGAGAACGTGCTGGTCGCCGACACCACCGACCTGCGCGCGGTCGCCTCGCCCAACCTGCAGGTGGGCTTCGCCGAGAACACGATCCAGGTGCGTGGCGACGTGGGCGTGCCGTCGGCCACCATCGACGTGGAGAAACTCGATGACGGCGTGTCCGCGTCCGAAGATGTCGTGGTGCTGGACCCGGCCGATCCCGAACGCGCGCCCAGCTCGCGGCTGGACCTGGACCTTGCGCTGAAGGTCGGCCCGGAGGTCAATCTCAAAGGCTACGGACTGGAAGGCACGCTGGCCGGCACCCTGCACGTGCGCTCGCAACCAGGCCGCGAGATGCTCGCCACCGGACGCCTCGACGTGGATGGTCGCTACGAAGCGTACGGACAGAAGCTGCGCATCACCCGTGGCGAGCTGACCTGGAGCAACAACGCGGTCTCCGACCCGCGCATCAACATCCGCGCCGAGCGCGAAGTCGTCAGCGCCAGCGTCACCGCCGGCATCGATGTGACCGGCCGCGCCAGCCAGCCACGCGCACGTGTGTGGTCCAACCCCGCGATGTCCGAATCCGAAGCGCTCGCCTACCTGGTCCTCGGCCGCTCGCTCAATACGGCGAGCAGCGACGAAAGCCAGCGCATCAACGCGGCCTCCTCGGCGCTGGGTGCGGGCGCGGGCCTGCTGGCTTCGCAGCTCGGCGCAAAGATCGGCCTGGACGATGCCGGCGTGCTGGAATCACGCACGCTTGGCGGCTCCGTGTTCGGTGTGGGCAAGTACCTCTCGCCGAAGCTGTACGTGAGCTACGGCGTCTCGATGATCGGCTCCGGCTCCGCGGTCACGCTGAAGTACCTGCTTCGCAAGGGCTTCGACGTTGAAATCGAATCCAGCACCACCGAGACGCGCGGCTCGGTCAACTGGCGCAAGGAAAAATGATGCGCCACGGCCGCGCATCCCGATGACCGCGGCGCTGCGCCGGCATCGTTTGCAGCGGCAGGGCATCGCAGCGCCGATCGCCGACACGGTCGCTGCCGCGGTCGGCCATCTCGGCGCGATGCAGGCGCAGGACTACGCCGCCTCGCTGTGGGCGATCGGCCTGCGCACCGCCGGTGCGACGCTGGCGACGGTGGAAGCGGCGATCGCGCGCGGCGAGATCGTGCGTACCTGGCCGATGCGCGGCACGCTGCACTGGCTCGCGCGCGAGGACGTGCGCTGGATGGTGGCCTTGATGGCAACGCGCGTGCAGGTCGCCAGCGCCGCGCGCATCGCCCGCGAATACGGACTGGATACGGACACGCTCGCACGCTGCCGGCGGGCGCTCGAAGCCGCGCTGTCGCACGGCCAGCCGGTCAAGCGCGGCGATCTTTACGCGCAACTGGATGCGATCGGCGTCGACAGCGGCGGCCAGCGAGGCCTGCACGTGTTGGGCTGGATGGCACAGGAAGGCCTGGTCTGCCAGGGCCCGCGCGAGGGACGCCAGCCGACGTTCGTCTGGCTCGATGCATGGATTCCCGGCGCCGCACCACTGGATCGCGAGGAAGCCCTGCAGCGCCTCGCCCTGCGCTATCTGCAGGGCCATGCGCCTGCCACCGTCGTGGATCTCGCATGGTGGTCCGGTCTGACCCAGAAGGATGCGAAGCGGGCACTGGCGTCGGCGGCATCGTGCCTGCAGCGCGAGGTGCGCGACGGCGAGACCTTCTGGCACGCACCTGTGTTGCCTGCGACGCGCAGCGCGCACGCGATCCACCTGCTGCCCGCGTTCGACGAGTACGTCATCGGCTACCGCGACCGCACGCCGGTGGTGGACGACGGGCACCTGCGTCGCGTGATCGGCATCAATGGGCTGGTCAGCCCCACCGTCATCGTGGACGGTCGCGTGGCGGGCACATGGAAACGCGAGGCCGACGCGCGCGGCGGTATCCGGATCTCCCCGTTCCGTGCCCTGCAGGACAAGGAGCTCGCGGGCATCGGGAAGGCCGCTGCCCGACTGGGCCGCTTCCTTGGCACATCCACACCGCTGCTGGCCTGATGCAAAGCGTGGCATTTGCCGCGCACTGGATGGATCGCTATCGTCACGGCCTGTTTTCCGTGGACCTCGCCGATGCGCCGCCGACTCTCGACTTCCGCCCTCGCGCTGGGCGTCGCCCTCGCCCTGCCCGCCCACGCCGATGAAGGCATGTGGATGCCCTCGCAACTGCCGCAACTGGCGAAGCCGCTGCGCGACGCCGGCTTCAAGGGCGACCCGACGACGCTGGCCGACGTCACCGCGGCGCCGTTGAGCGCGGTGGTGCGCGCTGGCGGCGGCACCGGCGCGTTCGTGTCACCGGACGGACTGGTGCTCACCAACCACCACGTGGCGTACGGCGTGATCCAGTACAACAGCAAGCCCGACCGCAACCTGATCGATGACGGATTCACCGCCAGCGACCGCGCCGGCGAACTGCCCGCCAACCCGGACTTCCGCGTGCTGGTCACGGTGGGATACGACAAGGTGACCGATACGGTGCTGAAGGACGCCGCCGGCAAGACCGGGCGCGCGTACTACGACGCCGTCGACCGGGCGAGCAAGGCCATCGTCGCGGACTGCGAACGGGAGGCCGGCGTCCGCTGCAGCGTGGCGAACATGTACTACGGCACCGACTTCTACCGCATCACGCAGCTCGAGCTGCGCGACATCCGCCTGGTCTATGCGCCGCCGCGCGCGATCGGCAACTACGGCGACGAGATCGACAACTTCATGTGGCCGCGGCACACCGGCGACTTCACCCTGCTGCGCGCCTACGTGGGCAAGGACGGGAAGCCGGCCGCGTACAGCGTGGACAACGTGCCCTACCGCGCGCCGGCGCACCTGTCGCTGGCGAAGGACGGCCCGAAGGCGGGCGACTACGCGATGCTCGCCGGTTATCCGGGCACCACCTACCGGCACCGCACCGCGGCGGAGTTTGACGAACAGATCAACTGGACGCTGCCTGCGCGCGTGGCGGTGTTCGACCAGCTCATCGACGTGATCGAGGCCGCCGACGGCAACGCGGAGGCGAAGACCCGCTATGCGGCGCAGCTGCAATCGCTGAAGAACAACCGCAAGCGCGCCGCGGGCGAACTGGAAGGCCTGCGCCGCAGCGATGCCGTACGCGTCCGCACCGAGGACGAGCGCGGCATGCTGGCGACCGACGCGGCGGCGAAGGAACGGGTGGACATCCATGCGCTCGCGGCCTCGATCGCCGGTGGCTCGGCGGTGCGTGAGCGCGAGCTGCTGCTGTCGTTGTTCGGTTCGCAGTCCCAGCTGATGCGCAGCGCGATCACACTGGAGCGTCTGCGCGTGGAGTCGGCCAAGCCGGACGCCGAGCGTGAAAGCGGCTACCAGGCGCGCGACCACGCGATGATCGAAGGCATCCTCAAACAGGTGCAGCGGCGTTATTCGCCTGACGTGGAGAGGGCCCTGCTGACGGTCCTCCTGACGCGCTACCAGCAGCTGCCGGATGCGCAGCGCCTGCCGGGCTTCGATGCTGCCTTCGGACGCACGCCCGCGGCCCTGAAGCAGGCGCTGGATACGCTGTACGCCGGCACGAAGCTGGGCGATGAAGCCGAGCGCCTGTCGCGGTTCGCGGCAGCCCGTGAAGGCAAACCGATCGCCGCCGATCCCCTGATCGACCTGGCCGCCGCACTGGTGCCCGTGCAGCTGGCGCTGGAACAGGAGCGCAAGGCCCGCGAGGGCGAACAGCTGCGGTTGCGCCCGGCCTACATGCGCGCCCTGTTCGCCTGGCGCAAGCAGCAGGGACGCGCGCTCTACCCGGACGCCAACGGTACGCTGCGCGTCAGCTTCGGCAGGGTCGATGGTTTCTCTCCGCGCGACGGCGTGCAGTACACGCCGGTGACGACCGTGGCCGGCATCGTCGAGAAGAACACCGGCGAGGCGCCGTTCGATGCGCCGAAGCCGTTGCTCGATGCGATCGCAAGAGGCGATTTCGCCGGCACCGAGGATCCCGCGTTGAAGACGCAGACGGTCAACTTCCTCACCAACATCGACACGACCGGCGGCAACTCGGGCTCGCCCGTGCTCAATGCACGCGGTGAACTGATCGGCCTGAACTTCGACAGCAACTGGGAATCCGTCAGCGCCAGCTGGATGTTCGACCCGCGCTACAAGCGCGCGGTGCACGTGGACATGCGCTACCTGCGCTGGCTGATGGGCAAGGTCTATCCGGCGCCGCACCTGCTGCAGGAAATGGGCGCCGTACGCTGACCATGTTCGTCACCGTCGCCAGTTTCCTCGATCCGCTCGAAGCCCGCATCGTGCATGGGCGGCTTGTCGCCGAGGGTATCGAGGCCTACCTGGCCGACGAGCACCAGGCGATCAACGACTGGTACATGCGCCAAGCCCTGGGCGGTGTGAAGTTGCGCGTCCGTCACGATCAGGCCGACGAGGCGCGCATGCTGATCGCGCAGCTCTCGGAGGGCGCGCTGGCCCTGGATGCCGAAGACAGTGGCGGACCCATGCCGGCGCAGCCCGATTCATGGTCGCAGCGCGCGGCCTTCCTTGGCCTGTTCGCGTTGGGCCTGCCGCTGCCGTGGCGTCGACGCCCGCCGAAGACAGCGTGATGCAAGTCGACCCCGACAACGACCCACGCCCGGTCGAGCCCGAACCGCCATTGCCCAGCGATTGCTGCAACAGCGGCTGCCCGATCTGCGTGCACGACCTGTACGCGGAACAGCTGCAGCACTATCGCGAGCAGTTGGCGGCATGGAAGGCACGGCATCCGTATGCCGCGTGAGCGGCTGTGATGGCTACCAGGACTCTAGACAGCGGCGCAAGAACGCGTCCAGCTCGGCATCCTCACCTGTATGCCCGGGTAGCACCGGGGGCGCTGTCTGCATGCGCTCCAGTTCGGCTTCCAGATAGTCACTGATCGCGGGGATGCGCGGACCATCATCGACTTCCTTGCTCGCACGCTTCACGACCAGCAAGGCATCGATCGCATCGCGGACAGGGCCACCAGGCAGGAGGCGGTCGAGCATGACCTCGAACGCCATCGGCGGTGGAGCCTCACTGGATTCGATCCAACGGCAGGCCAGCACGGGACGGATGACGTACAGGTATTTCTTGGTCCGCACCCGCTCGCCGCGAAGGTATCCACGGAAATTTCCCTTCGCCATGCTGTGATAGTGGTGCCAGCCGGCGACGCGCGAATAGAAGCGCTCCGACAGTTGTGTCAGCGCAGCGACGGTTGGCGCGTCGGCGTGGTAGACAATTGGTGAGCGCAACCACTCGGACAGCGTGGGGTTGGATTTGGACAGCAGGCGCAACGCCTTGCGCAGGTCCCAGCCACTGACGTCGAGGTCGCTGTCGATCGGAAGCTCGATCACATCGCGCTGCGGTTGCCCGGGACGGGTCCGCTCGTTGACTGTCAGGTACCAGGAGGGAGGATGCATGTACACGAACCGCGCGTCGTAGTCGCTGTCCGGGGAAGAGAATCCCCAGCCCCGGCTTCCCGACTCGCAGGCGAACAGGATGCGCACCTTGTGCTCGTGCTCGATATGCACCAGCGCCTGTCCGATCGCGGCGCGCTTCTCCGGTTCCACCGGATGGATATCCATGCCCTGCCCCCATTTATTGACAGGGATTATCGCACTGGAGGTCAGTGGGCCTACGCCACGCGCGTGCGCCGTGCGCGCTCCAGGTGCACCAGCAGCAGCGAGATGGCGGCGGGTGTCATGCCGGGGATGCGCTGGGCCTGGCCGATGGTCTCCGGCTGGACGCGCTCGAGCTTCTGCTGCACTTCCGCCGACAGGCCGCGCACGCTGGCGAACTCGAAACCGACCGGGATCGGGGTGGATTCGTTGCGCTGCTGGCGCTCGATCTCGTCGCGCTGGCGATCGAGGTAACCCGCGTACTTCACGCCGATCTCGACCTGTTCGGCCACCTGCGCGTCGTCCACGCCGGGGCCGATTGACGGCACGGCGACCAGCGTCACGTAGTCCAGTTCCGGGCGTTTGATCAGATCGAGCACGTTGGTTTCCCGGCTGACCTGCACACCCAGCGTATCGGCCACCTCGCGACCCAGCGCGTTGCCTGGCGTCGCCCACAGCGCGCGCAGGCGGCCGGTTTCCCGCGCGATGGCCTCGCGCTTGGCGTCGAAGCGCTGCCAGCGCGTGTCATCGACCAGGCCCAGCGCGCGGCCGGTTTCGGTCAGGCGCAGGTCGGCGTTGTCCTCGCGCAGCTGCAGCCGGTACTCGGCGCGGCTGGTGAACATGCGGTACGGCTCTTTGGTGCCGTGCGTGATCAGGTCGTCGACCAGCACGCCGAGATAGGCCTCGTCGCGGCGCGGCGACCACGCGTCCTTCTGTTGCGCGAAGCGCGCGGCGTTGAGGCCGGCGAGCAGGCCTTGCGCGGCGGCTTCCTCGTACCCGGTGGTGCCGTTGATCTGGCCGGCGAAGAACAGGCCGACAACGGCCTTGGTTTCCAGCGATGCCTTCAATCCGCGCGGATCGAAGAAGTCGTACTCGATGGCGTAGCCCGGGCGCGTGATGTGCGCGTGCTCCATGCCACGGATGCTGCGCACCAGCGCGAGCTGCACGTCGAACGGCAACGAGGTCGAAATGCCGTTGGGGTAGATCTCGGCAACGTCCAGGCCTTCCGGCTCGACGAAGATCTGGTGGCTGGCCTTCTCGGCGAAACGCACCACCTTGTCCTCGATCGACGGGCAGTAGCGTGGACCGATGCCCTCGATCTGGCCCGAGTACATCGGCGAGCGATGCAGCGCGCCGCGGATGATCTCGTGCGTCTGCTCACTGGTGTGGGTGATCCAGCACGACACCTGGCGCGGATGGTCGGCCACCTCGCCCATGAACGACATCACCGGCAACGGATCGTCGCCGGGCTGCTCCTCCATCACCGAGTAATCGAGCGAGCGTCCGTCGATGCGCGGCGGCGTGCCGGTCTTCAGGCGATCGACGACGAATGCGCCCTCGCGCAAGCGTTCCGCCAGCGCGGTGGCCGGCGGATCGCCCGCGCGACCGGCGGCGTACTGCGTTTCGCCGACATGGATATTGCCGGCCAGGAAGGTGCCCGCGGTCAGCACGACCGCCTGCGCATGGAAGCGCAACCCGGTCTGCGTGACCGCGCCCTTCACGATGCCGCTCTCGATGATCAGGTCGTCGACCGCCGCCTGGAACAGAGTGAGGTTCGCCTGCGCCTCCACCGCGCGACGGATCGCGCTGCGGTACAGCGCGCGGTCGGCCTGGCAGCGCGTCGCGCGCACGGCCGGCCCCTTGCTCGCGTTGAGCGTGCGCCATTGGATGCCCGCGCGATCGGCCGCCCAGGCCATCACGCCGCCGAGCGCATCGATCTCCTTGACCAGGTGCCCCTTGCCGATGCCGCCGATGGCCGGATTGCAGCTCATGGCGCCCACCGTCTCCACGTTGTGGGTAAGCAGCAGCGTGCGTGCGCCGCTGCGCGCGGACGCGAGCGCCGCCTCGGTGCCGGCATGGCCGCCGCCGATGATGATGACGTCGTACTGGTGGAAACTGGCGCTCATGGTGGATTCCGGGCCAGCGATCGTGCCGGCGGGGGTTCAGGCGTGGAGGTCGAAGGGGCAGGGCAAAGTTGGCACGCTTCCTGCTGTATATCCCTGCACCCGTCGTGGCAAGCGACCAGGGGCGCCAAGCTGGTAATGGAACAGGGGCCAGCACTGCGCACGCCGGGGATGCCGGGGGCCGGTAGTCGGGGGACTGCCGGCCCCTTTTTTATGCGCGCAGGATACCAGAGCAAGAAAAAAGCCCGGCGAAAGCCGGGCTTTTTGTTAGGCGCCGACGCCCGGCAGGGCCGGAACAGGGGGGATCCAGATTTCCCCACCGGACGTCGACATTGAACCTTTATTGCCGCTTACGTCAGAAAGCGACGCAACCGGTCAACCTGTGTTCGCAGCCTGCGACGACCTACGTGGGAAAGCAACGGAAGAGCCAGCCAAAGCCGGCCGGATTACTGCTCCTGCTGACGGATGGCGCCGCCGGACCGCCCCGAGGGCCGGGGCGCGGGTTCCGAGCGCTCCACGCGGGGAGGCGGTGCTGAGCGCTCCATCCGCTGCGGGCGTTCGGCCGTCCGGGGGGCCGAGGGAGGCGCTGCCACGCGCGGCGGCCGGTACCCGCCCTCACCGACGCGCGGCTGGCCCGGCGTCGGCACGCCCTGGGGAGACCGCTGCGGGATCTGCGGGTGCGACCCGCTCTCGCGCCAACGGCCCGTCGGGTCGCGCCACGGCGGCGGCCGGTTGCCACCATCGCCGCTGGGCGGCTTGGGCGTGTTGTCGCCCGGACGGGGCGGACGCGGATGGGACGGGTAATAGGGGTAGTACGGGCCGCGGTAGCCGTAGTACGGATAGCTCGAATAGCCGCCGTAACGATACGGGCCGTAGTAGCCATAGCCGCTGTACCCGCCCACGCCACCGTAGTAACCGCCGTACGGGTCGTAGTACTGGGTGCTGGGTCGGCCGTGGTAGTAACCGCCCGGCGCGGTATCGCCTACATAGTCGTAGGTCGCGCACCCGCCCAGTGCCAGGCTGGCGAACGCGACTGCGGTCAGATAGAAGCGCTTCATGGCAGAACCCCCGTTACTCTGTAGTGGCAGCATCGGCCCGCTGCTTTGAATCCGTGCTTAACCCTGCCTGTCGCGACCCCCGTGACTCAGCCGCCGGAAAGCTGCGGCGGCGGCCATCCGCGGGCTGCGTGCCGACCTGATGCGTTAACCTTTCACCATGCCGATGCCCCTGCCTACTTTCGACGACGTCCTCGCCGCCGCCGCGCGCATCGCCCCCCATGCCCACGCCACGCCCGTACTGCGATCCACCACCCTGGACGTCCTGGCCGGCTGCCGGCTGTACTTCAAGGCCGAGCCGCTGCAGCGGGGCGGTGCGTTCAAGTTCCGGGGGGCCTGCAATGCCGTCTGGGCGATGGATGAAACCGAGGCGGCGCGCGGCGTGGTGACGCACTCCTCCGGCAACCATGGCGCGGCGCTCGCGTTGGCCGCACACACGCGCGGCATCCCCTGCCACGTGGTCGTGCCCGAGGGGGCCAATGCGGCGAAACTCGCCAACATCCGCCGGTACGGGGCCGAGATCCACACCTGCGCGCCCACGATCGCCGCGCGTGAAGCGACCGCCGACCGGGTCCAGACCGGGACCGGCGCCGTCCTCATCCATCCCTATACCCATGCGCATGTGATCGCGGGTCAGGGGACGGCAGCGCTGGAACTGCTCAACCTTCGCCCGTTGGACGACATCGTGGCGCCGGTCGGCGGTGGCGGGCTGCTCTCCGGCACGGCGATCGCCGCAGCCGCGACCACACCGGGCTGCCGCATCCATGGAGCCGAGCCCACGGGCGCTGCGGATACCGCCGCATCGCTGGCCGCTGGGGCACGCGAGATCGATTTCGTGCCCGATACGGTGTGCGACGGACTGCGCGGCACTCTGGGCGAACCCAACTTCGCTTTGTTGCGTTCGCATGGCGTGGCCGTGCATACGGTGCCCGACGATGAGACGTTGGCGGCCATGCGGCTGATATGGCAATGCCTTAAACTGCTGGTCGAACCCTCGTCCGCGATCGCGCTGGCCGCGATCCTGCGTCATCGCGAACTGTTCGCGGGGCGCGATGTCGGCGTGGTGCTGTCCGGCGGGAATGTCGACCTGGATGCATTGCCATGGGCGGTGGCGGCATGAATGCGCGTCGCGGCAAATCCGGGCGCGGCGTGCTGGGCTGGGCGTGGCGATTGTTGCTGCTGGTCCTGGTCTGGCTGGCTGGCGTGGCCGCGTACATCATCTGGGTGGGACAGCGGGACGATGCCGAGCGCGCCGACGCGATCATCGTCCTGGGCGCGGCCGCGTACGACGCGAAGCCGTCGCCGGTGTTCGAAGAGCGCATCCGCCATGGCATCGACCTGTACCAGCGGGGGCTGGCGCCGACGCTGATCTTCACTGGCGGCTACGGCGGCAAGGGCGCGCGTTTCTCCGAATCGCAGGTCGCGCGTCGCTACGCCCTGCGCCAGGGCGTTCCCGACAAGGCGATCCTGATCGAGTCGCTGTCGCGCAACACGCACGACAACCTGCGACAGGCCTCGCATGTGATGCAGCAGCACAACCTGCACAAGGTCATTGTCGTCAGCGATCCGCTGCACATGGCGCGCGCGTTGCGCATCAGCAAGGAGCTCGGCATCCAGGCGGTGGGCTCGCCCACCCCGACCAGCCGCTTCCGCACGTTCGCCACGCGCTGGCGCTTCCTGCTGCAGGAAGTCTACTTCTTCCATCGCGACCGCCTGCCGCGCTGAATGCCTGGCGTATGATGGCGGCGTTCGCCTCGTCCCTACGGAACCACCCATGAAGATCGATGGCACGCGCAAGCAGGACCGCGCCACGGAGCTGGTGCTGACCTACTACGCGGCGTTCAACCGGGGAGACTGGGAGGGCATGCTGGCCATGCTGACCGACGACGTGGTGCACGACCTCAACCAGGGCGCGCGCGAAGTCGGCAAGGATGCGTTCGCGGCCTTCCTCGGTCGCATGAATGCGAGCTACCGCGAACAACTGCGCAACATCGTGGTGCTGGCCACGCAGGACGGCAACCGCGCCGCGGCCGAATACGTCGTGCACGGCGAGTACCTGCATACCGACGAAGGCCTGCCTGCCGCGAATGGACAGGCCTACGTGCTGCCGGGCGGCGCGTTCTTCGAGGTCCGCGACGACCGGATCGCCCGCGTCACCAACTACTACAACCTGCAGGACTGGATCGCGCAGATCTCGCGCTGATCGAACCGCCTCATTCGCCCCGGCGGCGGATGGGAATGCGCGACAGCGGCACCGCCGCGATGTCCTCGCCCTGGCCGCGGATTGGCGCGCCCGGAGGTGGCGCCCAGGCATGGGCATAAAGCACTTCCCAGGTACTCGGCAGCTTGCCATCGTCGCGACGCAGTGGTTCGTATGCGGCGGCGGCGGCGGAGAAGCGCGCTCGCCCCGTCAGCGTATGCCGCCGTCGATGCAGCGCATTCGTCGCGCCCATGGCACGCAGTTCGCGCATCAGGCTGGGCAGATCCTCATACGTCAACGTGAAGCGGTCGCGGTCCAGCACGGGATCGCGGAACCCCGCCATCACCAGCGCGTCGCCGAACTGCGCGATCGGCGGGAACGGACTGACATGCGGTGCCGCGTCGCCCTGCGCGAACGCATCACGCAGTTCCTGCAGCGTCTCCGGCCCGAATGTCGAACACACCAGCAGGCCACCGGGCTTCATCACGCGACGGAAATTGGCGAATGCCGCCGGCAGGTCGTCGACCCACTGCAGGCTCAGGTTGCAGAACAGGACGTCGACGCTGCCATCCGCGATCGGCAATGCGCGAAGATCCGCGCAGACGCGCGAGAACGGCTTCCACCAGCCCGCCTGCTTCTTCGCTTCGCGCAACATCGGCATGGCCAGGTCGAGCGCGATCACCCGCGCCTTGGGCCAGCGCTTGTGCATGGCGGCGGCCGCGTGCGCCGGTCCGCAGCCGACATCCAGCACCACGCCCGGTTCCGCGCCGTCGGGGCCGGTGCGCAACGCGAAGTACTCCAGCGATTCCATCAGGCGCTTTTCCACCTCGTGCTGGAGTGCGGCCGCCGCGTCGTAACCGGCGGCGGAACGCGAGAACGCGCGGCGGATGTGGCGTTGGTCGAAGGTGTTCATACGGCTGCCGCCTCCAGCGAAGGAAGGAAGGCGTCCAACGCATCGACGACGAGGTCCGCATGGCCGAGGAACGGCGCGTGTCCGCCTCCGGAAATCTCGACGTAGCGCGCGCCGGGCGTCATGTCCGCTGCGGCGCGCATGGCCTTCGCCGGCACCAGCAGATCGCGACGGCCTGCGATCCACACGCTCGGTACGCGCAGGTCCGGCAACGCCGCACGCAGATCGCTCCGCTCCAGCAGGTGCAGGCCGTCCTGCAGCGCCGCGGGCGCCGGCTCGCCGCGCGCATACAGGTCGCGCTTCAGGCTGCGCAGCTCGCTGCGCGCGTGTTCCGAGCCCATCGTGTCCAGCGCCAGGAAGCGCTCCAGCGTACCCGGGTAATCGTTGCGGAGATCGTCGCCGAACTGCGCGAACACGCTGGCGTCCACCGCGTGCGTCCAGTCGTCGGAGCGGACGAAACGCGGCGTGGACGCGATCATCGCCAAGCCGTTCACCTGTGGCGATCGCTCGGCGGCTCGCAATGCGAACAGGCCACCCAGCGACCACGCCAGCCACGCGGCCGGCGGCGTGCGCGCGAGGAGCGCGTCGACGGTGGCATCGAGCGAAAGCGGGATGTCGCTGCCACGGCTGTGGCCATGGCCCGGGAGATCGACCAGATGCAGCGTGTAGCGGTCGGACAGGCGCTGCACCAGCGGTGCGAACACGCCGCCATGCAGGGCCCAGCCGTGCAGCAGCACCAGGGAGGGGCCGCTGCCGATGGTTTCGATATGCATGTGCGCATTGTCGCCGATCGCGTGCGGCGAAGCGCCCCCATCGTGCGGGACGGAACGGCTCTGTCTACGCTACGGCGCCATGCACGCGCTGCACGGCGTCCCAGGAGCGCGCCAACGTAGCGACCAGGGCATCGACGTCCTTCGGCGCGTGCAGTGCCGACAGGGTGACGCGCAGACGCGCCTTCCCATCCGGCACCGTGGGCGGGCGGATCGCGGGCACCAGGAAACCTGCGCTGTCCAGCGCTGCGGACAGCGCGAGCGCGTTGCCGTCGCTGCCACAGAGCACTGGCTGGATCGGCGATTCGGAGGCCATCAGTTGCAGCCCGGCCCGCTGCGCGGCGATCCGGAACCGGTCCACGAGCATCTGCAGTTTCTCGCGGCGCCAGTGGTCCTTGCGCGCGTGCTTCACCGCAACGCGCGTGGCAGCGGCGAGCGCCGGCGGCATGGCGGTGGTGTAGATGTACGGTCGCGCGGTTTCCGCCAGGTGCTGGATCAGGGTCTCTTCGCCCACGACCACCGCACCGTATCCGCCCAGGGCCTTGCCCAGGGTGACGAGCTGCAACGGCACGTCCGCCACGCCCATCCGGGCCTCGGCCACGCTACCGCGGCCTTCCGGTCCGCGCACGCCGACGCCGTGTGCGTCATCGACGAAGAACAACGCCTGCTGCATCCGCGCGACCAGGCTCAGCGCTCGCAGCGGTGCGGTGTCGCCGTCCATGCTGAAAACGCCGTCGGTCGCCAGTATCGCGGCACCGTCCGGTTGCAGCTTGAGCTGGCGCAGGGCGCCTTCCGGATCGAGGTGGGGATAGCGGCGCAGCTTCGCACCTGCGAGTCGGGTCGCATCGAGCAGGCTGGCGTGGTTGAGGCGGTCCTGGACGCAGACATCGCCGTCTTCCAGCAGCGCCTGCTGCACCGCCAGATTGGCGAGGAAACCACTGCCGAACAGCAGCGCACGCGGATAACCCAGCCAATCAGCGATATCGCGTTCCAGCCCTTCGTGCGCCGCGTGATGGCCGCTGACCAGGTGCGATGCCCCCGCGCCCGCGCCGTCACGGCCCGCGGCATCCTGCAGGGCGGTGGTGACTTCGAACTGCTGGGCCAGGCCAAGGTAGTCGTTGCTGCTGAACTCGGTGAGCCAGCGTCCGTCGACTTCCACGCGCACGCCGTCGCGGCGGTGGATGGTGCGCCGCGTACGCTGGCGGGCCAACGCGACGCGCTGCTGGCGCTGGGCGAGGATGCGGTCGTGCAGGTCGAGACGGCTCATGGTGTCGGCACCGGATGCTGGGGATCGCGTCGATGGACGCGCCCGGGGCACGCCGACGCCGACGCGCCGGGACGCGATGCCCGCGCCGGCGTGATGGCCTTCGTCCTGCCCCCTGTTGCGCCCCGACTATGCCGCCTGGCCGCAGGACGGCGCAGGACGGGTGATGTCGGCATGCACCGTACCGCTGCCGGCGGCTTCCATTCTGTGATGGTCGTGCACGTTTTCCATCTGTACCGCCATCGGCCGCAGGCCCAGGCGGGCGAACAGGGCCTGGTCGCGCTCGGTGTCGGGGTTGCCGGTGGTCAGCAGCTTCTCGCCATAGAAGATCGAGTTGGCGCCCGCCAGGAAACACAGCGCCTGCAGCTCGTCGCTCATGGCCTCGCGGCCGGCCGACAGCCGCACCATCGACGCCGGCATCGTGATGCGCGCGACCGCAATCGTGCGGACGAACTCGAACGGGTCCAGCGCCTTCGTGCCGTGCAGCGGCGTCCCCGCCACCTGCACCAGCTGGTTGATCGGCACGGAATCGGGATGCGCCGGCAGGTTCGCGAGCGCCTGCAGCAGGCCTGCGCGCTGGTCGCGCGATTCGCCCATGCCGACGATGCCGCCACAGCAGGTCTTCATGCCCGCGTCGCGTACGTGCGCGAGCGTGCCGAGGCGGTCCTGGTACTCGCGGGTATGGATGATGTCGCCGTAGAACTCCGGCGCCGTATCCAGGTTGTGGTTGTAGTAGTCCAGGCCGGCGTCCCTCAACGCGTGCGCCTGCTCGCCGCTGAGCATGCCCAGCGTCGCGCAGGTCTCCAGCCCCAGCGCCTTCACGCCCCGGATCATCTCGGCGACCTTCGGGATGTCGCGGTCCTTCGGCGAACGCCAGGCCGCGCCCATGCAGAAGCGCGACGCCCCCGCGGCCTTTGCCTGGGCAGCCTTCGCCAGCACCTGTTCGGTCTCCATGAGCTTCTGCGCCGCCACCCCGGTGTCGTACCGCTGCGCCTGCGGACAGTAGGCGCAATCCTCGGGACAACCGCCCGTCTTCACTGACAGCAGCGTGGACACCTGCACTTCCGCCGGATCGAAGTGGCGGCGGTGCACGGTCGCAGCCTGGTGGAGCAGCTCCGGCAATGGCAGGTCGAACAGGGCCAGCAGTTCGTTGCGCCCCCAGTCGTGGCGTGGGCTCGGGGACAGGCTGGAAATGTGCGAAGACATTGCGGGCTCGCGCGGCTAAAGTCGCGGAAGTCTGGAAACCACGGACGGGACTGTCAACCGCATGGACGCCGGTTTAGTTGACGGATGGCGCATGGCCTGTCGATGGCTGCTGCCTCCAAGATGCCTGATCTGCCGCGAACCGGGTGCCTATGGCATCGATTTGTGCGCGAACTGCACCCAAACGTTGCCCTGGAACCATGCCGCCTGCGGGCGCTGTGGTCTGCCGCTGCCCGTGGCTGGCGAATGCGGGGCATGCCTGACCGATGCACCACCGGTTGCGACGACCACCGCCGCATTCGTCTACGGGTTTCCCATCGACCGCCTGGTGCCACGCTTCAAGTTCCACCAGGACCTGGCGGCGGGCCGCTTGCTGGCCGAGCTGGCCGCCGGCCCCCTGGGCAGGGCGCCCAGGCCGGAGGCGCTGATCCCGATTCCCCTGCATGCCGGTCGCCTGCGCGAACGCGGGTACGACCAGGCACTGGAGCTTGGACGCCCGCTTGCCCGCGCGCTGTCCATCCCCCTCCTCGCTGACCGCCTCGTGCGTCGACGCGCGACGGCGGCACAGTCGGAGCTGTCCGCCGATGCCCGCCAACGCAACGTGGCACGCGCGTTCGCGACCATCGACCGCGGACCGCTGCCGCGACACGTCGCCCTGCTGGACGATGTGATGACGACAGGTGCGACCCTGCACGCGGCCGCCCGCGCGCTGCACACCGCGGGCGTTATCCGGGTCGACGCATGGGTGATCGCCCGCGTGCCCTGACGCTGTTCAGCGCGCCAGATCGAGCCACAGGCCTGCGAACACCACCAGGCCCATCCAGTTGTTGTGCAGGAAGGCCTTGAAGCAACCCGCGCGCTCACGCCGCCAGGCAAGCCTGAACTGCCAGCCGATCAGCACGACGGATACGCCCAGCGCACCCCAGTAATAGAGGCCCAGACCGGCCTGGCGGCCGACCAGCCCCAGCGCCACCAGCACGAGCGCATAGAGGACGCCCTGGATCACGAGATCCAGATCGCCGAACAGGATCGCCGTCGACTTGGCACCGGCGCGAATGTCGTCCTCGCGGTCGACCATCGCATACCAGGTGTCATAGGCCGTCGCCCACAGGATGTTGGCGCCGTACAGCAGCCACGCCACCGGCGGCACCTCGCCGCGGATCGCTGCGAACGCCATCGGGATACCCCAGCCGAACGCCAGCCCCAGGTAGACCTGCGGTAGATAGGTGTAGCGCTTCAGATAGGGATAGCTGGCCGCGAGGAACAGGCCGATCACGCTCAGCCAGACCGTCAGCCGGTTCATGGTCAGCACCAGGCCGAACGCGACCAGCATCAACACCGCGAACACCGCGAGCGCCTCACGCCCACTCACCGCACCGGTCGCCAGCGGTCGTTCCCGTGTGCGCTCCACCTGCGGGTCCAGCCAACGATCGGCGTAGTCGTTGATGACGCACCCCGCCGAGCGGGTCAGCCAGACGCCCGCCGTGAACACGAACAGGGTCCACCACGGCGGCATGCCGCCTGCGGCGAGCCAGAGCGCCCACCAGGTCGGCCAGAGCAGCAGCAATACGCCGATCGGGCGATCGCCGCGCACCAGCTTCCAGTACTGGCCCAGCCGTTCGCGCCAACGCGGAACATCGGCATGTTCGAAACGTTCGTATCCCATGCGCAAAGGGTAGCAGGCCCGCCCGCGGCACCAGGACGGCGGCACACCCGCTCGCGAAGTGGGCCATCGCATCGGTTTGCGGCTAGAATGCCCGTCCCGTGCGCCCGTAGCTCAGCCGGATAGAGTAGTGGCTTCCGAAGCCATTGGTCGGGGGTTCGAATCCCTCCGGGCGCGCCATCTTCCTGCCGACATGCGGGCCTTTCGCGAAGCGCGTTACGCTCGCGCCATGGGACGCATGTCCGCTCACGCTTTCGAGCCCCGATCTTTTCCTGTGCCTGCGCCAGCGGCGACGCCCGGGGAATCCGCGCGCGCCGGGACGCGCCCGGCGTCCCTACCTCCGGCTGATCGTCGCCCATGTCCGACCTAGAGGCCCGCGCGCTCGCCCTGTTCGACGACTATGTCGACCTGCCGCCACCCCGCCGTGCGGCCGCGCTCGCCCGGCTCGCGGCCCAGGACGCTCCTCTGCACGATGCGCTCCAACGGCTGCTCCTGGCCGATGCCGCGGATCACCCCCTCGAGGACGTGGCGTTCGATGACCTGCTGGGGCTGTCCAGTGTGGGCGAGGACGCGGCCGGAAGCGATGACGATGCCGCGTCGAACCGCGTCGGCAACCGGTTGGGGCCATGGCGCATCGACCGCGTGCTCGGGACCGGCGGCATGGGGACCGTGTACGAAGCCAGCCGCGCGGATGGGCAGTACGAGAAACGGGTAGCGCTGAAGTGCATCCGCACCGAGATGTCTTCGCCGTCGCTCATCGACGCATTCATGCGCGAACGCAACCATCTGGCGCAACTCGACCATCCCCACATCGCGCCCCTGCTGGATGGCGGCGTCGAGGCGGACGGACATCCCTGGTTCGCGATGCAACTCGTCCAAGGCACGTCGATCGACCAGTGGGCCGACCAGCAGGCACTGGGCCTCAGCGAACGCATCCGCTTGCTGCTGCAAGCCTGCGATGCCCTGCACTACGCGCACAGCCGGGGCGTACTGCACCAGGACATCAAGCCGGGCAACGTGCTGGTGGCCCGGGATGGCCGCGTCTACCTCGTCGATTTCGGGCTCTCTGCCGTCATCGACGGCTCGGACGGGGCGGCGGCGCCACGCATCGCGGTGTCCAACGGCTATGCAGCGCCGGAAATCCTGGCAGGAGAGCCACCGTCGGTCGCGAGCGAGATCCATGCCGTCGGGGTGATGCTGTACCAGCTCCTCGTCGCCCATTGGCCGCGTCCGCTCCTCCCGCTGCATGCGAGCTTCACCCGCCTGCCGATGATCAAGGCGCAGCCTCCGTCGGCACTGGCGGAGGCGGCTTGGGCGGGTGTGGCATCGCATCGCCGTTGTCGGGACAACGCGCAGCTTCGCAAGCAGCTGCGTGGCGACCTGGACGCCATCGCGCTCACATGCGTTGCGGTATCTCCCGCTGATCGCTATGCGAGCATCGGCGCGCTGATTTCCGATCTGCAACATTGGCTGGCCCGGGAACCCGTGGTCGCGCGCGAGGGTGGTCGTCTCTACGTGGCGCGTCGTTTCCTGCAGCGTCACGCCGTTGCGAGTGCGCTTGCCACCGGGACCGCGGCGTTCATCCTGGCGGCTGCAGGCGCGTTTGCGTGGTACCACTTGCGCGACAAGCAGGAGGACCGCGACATGCAGGCGGTCTCCACCCTGTTCGAGGAGACGCTGGGTGCCGCGACGCTGTCGGGACTTGCGGAGACGCGTCCCTCGTCGCGGCAGCTGCTCGAACAGACCGAGCGTCATCTGCGGGGCCTACCGCTCGCGTCCAGCCCCGCGCTCAAGGCGCGCGCCCTGGTATCGCTGGCCCGCAGCTACGCGGTACTCGGCGACTATCCCCATGCACTCGTGCTCGCGGATGAAGCCAATCGGCTGCTCGCCCACGATCCCGCACTGCGTCCAGAAACGCAGGCCACGCGCGCCATGCTGTTGAATCTGCAGGCGAGGCACGCCGATGCGCGGGACGCGGCCCTGGCGGGCCTGCAGCAGATCACCGCTTCGCGGCACAAAGCCGACATGACGTCGCTCGGCCTGCTGACCGAGCTCGCGCGTGCGCATTGGGGACTTTCGGATCACGCTGCGGCCTTCGATGCCCTGGCGTTCGCGGACAAGTCCGCCGACGGCCTCCCTGCACCGCTGGCTCGCGCCACGCGCATCGACCTGCTGACCCTGCGGGGCCAGTGGCATACGCAGCTGCTGAACCTGGACGATGCCGGCCGTGACCTGCGAAGTGCGATCACGCTGGCCGGCGCCGACATGACCGCTGCTGCCGACCCTGCACGCGAAACCCTCTCGACCTTGCTGGCTCGAGAAGGACATCCGCAGGAAGCGCTACGCCTCGCGGACGGCCTGCTGACATCGCGACGGCACCGGCTCGGCGCCATGCATCCGGACACCGCCCGCAGCCTGCGCCTGCAGCAAGAAATCACGCTCGCGGCGGCACCCGCGTCAGTGGACATTGCTTCCCTGCAGCAGGCCCACGACGCCATCGTCGCCCGCTTCGGCACGCATCACCCCGAATACGCGCGCCAACGCCTGCTCGAGTCGCGCGCGCTGGCGCGCACCGATCCTGCCCGGAGCATCGAGCGCGCACGCGAGTCCGTAACGCTGCTCGAAAGCACGCTGGGTCCGCGCCATGAAACGACCTTGGCCGCCAAGGAGTGGCTGGCCACCGCGCTGCTGTTGGCGCCGACGGATACCCGGCCCGCCGCATCACGGGCCGATGATGCGATCGGGGTGCTTCAGGAGGTGGTCCAGACCGCGCAACAGCGGCAATGGCCGGCGCCCACCGCGCGCCTGGCCCTCGCCCAGGCGCTGCGTCTGAGGGCACATGCGCAGAAAGGCGACATCCCTTCAGACAACGCGTCGGCGGAACGGGTGTTGCAGGATGCGCTGGTGGAAGCCCGTCGCCATCTGGGCCCGGATCACGCCACCACGCGCCAGATCCGGCACGCCCTGATGGCCCGCTCCCCGGCACCCGAAGCATCGTCCGCACTCAACGCCGTCGAGCCTTGATGCCACCTCTGGCCAGGCACTCGCCCGATACACACCGCATCCGCCAACGACACGCCCTCCCGGTTCGGAAGACGTGTCGCGCGCCGTCGCACTGCGTTACTGCCCGCTGGCGTTGACCGTGCACTGCAGCGTGACGGTGACCTGCCCCCCGACGGGAAGGTTCGGCAGGCTGATGCCGCTGCCCAGCAGTGCGCTCACCGGTACCGTCGGCGAGGGACAACTCGCACCGCCGGAAGCCGTGCAAGTGGCCGTCGTGCTCGGTGTCGTGCACGTCTGGCCAGCCGACGGCACATCACTCAGCACGACGTTCGTCGCAGGCGTCGGACCGTTGTTGCTCACGACCAGCGTGTAGGTCACCACATCGCCCGACACCACCGGGTTCGGTGAAGCGGTCTTCACCACCTGCAGGTCTGCCTGCTGCAGGGTATTGGTGAATGTACACACGATGTTTGCGCCGGCAGCGGTCGCGGCAGCATTCAACGTGACCGTGCGGTTGGCCAAGTCGGGCGTTGCCGTGCCGCCCGCGCCGAGCCCGGTGCACGCAATGGCAGTGACCTGATAGGTGGCCGGCGTCGTGCTCTCGGTGATCGTGGTGGCCATTGAGGCGGCGGTCAGCGACTGGGTGGCACCAGCGACCGGTGTGCCGGCAACGGCCGTCACCAGCGCCTGCGTCACGACGCCGTTGGTGCCGGTGAAGCCGAAACTATCCACGCCACCCACACTGATCTTGCGCAACGTCAGCAACGGAGCGGACTGATCCACATCGGTGGCCGTGTTGTTGCCTGGATTTGGATCGGTATTGCCGGGCCCTGGCGCGACCGTCACGGTATTGCTGAGGTTGCCGGTGAAGCCCGCCGGCACGGTTGTCGTGTACAGGTAGGTCAGGGTGCTGCCCGCCGGCAGGTCAGCCACGCTGTCATTGATGGCGCCGGTGCCACTCGGCGCACCGCAGACCGCACCGCCCGTCGCCGAACCGCAGCTCCAGCTGGCCGTCGTGATGCCCGTCGGTAGCGGGTCGGACACGGTGACGTTCTGCGCACCGAACTGCCCCGTGTTGCTGACTACGATGGTGTAGACGACGTTCGCGCCCGGTGTATAGGTATCTGTCGCCTGGTCGACGTTGCCGTTGATGCCCGGTGTGTTTGTCTTGGTAACGGACAGGTCGGACGCGAAACTGAGCGCCGCCGCCGGGCAGTTGGCGCCGTCGTTGACAGTCGAGGAGGGCGCACCGGAGATCAGCGTGAACTTGCCGTTGGCCGGATCGATCCGGTAGAACCCGCCTGTATTGCTGCTGCCGTACAGCCCGTTCGACGCACCGAACAAGGCACCGAACTGCACCACGAAGTCGGGAGTGCCGATGATCGCGGTCGCGCCGGTGACGGGGTTGATGGAACGCAGTTGTCCAACGGCGTCCACCGTATACAACAGGCTGCCGACACTGGCGAGATCGAAGGTGTTGGTCGGGATTGCCGGGGCCAAGGTGATGCTGGTGGAGGTCAGCGTGCTTACGTTGACGGCGTGCAGGACGCTTCCGCTCTGTGGTTTTATGTACAGGATGCCGCCACTCGCCGTGAACGTGCCCGCGTTGTAGGGGCCGACCGGCAACCCGCTGACCACACCCAGGCTCAGCACGGTGCCATCGGCGCCGATGCGCAGCAGTTCATTGCTGGTCGGCGCCCTGAGGGCATACATGTAGTTGTCCGTGGGGTTGTAGCCCGCGCCGTTGTAATAGGCGCTGGTACCACCGATCGGCTGGAAGGTGAACGGGTTGGTGGCGGTCGTGATGTCATACAACTGCGTCGGATCTTGCTGCGCCAGCCACATCCGGCCGTCACACGTGCCGAAAGTCGGCTGCGAGGACGTGTTCGTATACGTGCACGTGATGTTCTCGCCGGCATCCAGATCGATCGTGGCCACGCGAGCTCCCACGTTCACCGTGCTGCCATTGTCCGGATCGGTGCAGACCAGGTTCGTCAGGCTCCAGCCGGCGACAGCGCTTTCGGTCACCGAGTAGCTACCGATGCCCAGATTGCTGAACGTCCGGGTGTTCGACAAGGTGGCATCAGCGTCGTCGTCCAGGCTGAAATCGACCAGGCCCGCGCCTGTGGTGGTGAAAGCGAAATCCTGCGCGTTGTTGGGTACCGCATCCTTCACGATGGTGATGCTGCCCGGCCTGCCATTGGTGTACGTGCAGGTGATCAGGGAGGTGGCGGAAAGCCCGCTGCTGGGCAAGGTCGCCTGTCCGGTGGCGAGGTTGTAAGTGGCCCCCGCGACGGGCGTTCCCCCGGCATCGGTGCAACTGATCGCACCCAGCAGCCAGCCGCTGGGAATCGTTTCGGTCACTACGACGCTGACGCCGAGATCGTCGATGCTGACCGGCGTGCCGGTGACGGCCGTCCCCGCGACAGTGGTACTCAGGCTGGCCGGCTGGCTGAGCGTATTGGTGGTCGCGAACGCGAACGGTCCTCCGGTGCCACCCTGGGTGATCTTGGCGATCTGGACCCTGGGATCGGCGATCGTGATCGCGTAGTCCTCCGCCTCGCCGGTGCCGGCCAGGCCGGTGGCGCTGGCGAGCTGCAGCACGTTGGTGGCCGTGCGCACCCGCAGATAGGACTGGCCACTCGCGATGTCGGCATTGACGGTCCAGGTCAACGTGGCGCCGCCGCCACTGCAGGTCGCCGTCGCCGAACGTTCGTCGGCGTCGAAGGTGCCATTGAGATCGAAATCGATCCAGCCCGCCACCGGCGCAGTGCCGACACAGGTCACCGGCACGCTGTAGCTGTTGCCCACCAGGCCGCGGTACAGCGGCGCGAGGGCTGCGGTATTCACGCCATCTTCGTCGTCGGGGACGCCATTGCTGTCATCCAGGGTCGCCCCGGCCCCCGCCCACGCCGCATTCTCCGCGTCCACGCGCGTCCCGAGTACGGCAGTGACCGGTTGCGTTAGTGCGGCAGGGCTGAATCCGGCAGAGAAGATGTCGGTATTTCCAGAGGGCAGCACACCGCCACTCCATGAAAACTGTGGCAGGTGGCCCGCGCTGCCATAGCTGGCAGGCGCGTCGCCATAGTCGGCGACGTTGAGCATCACGCCGACAGCGACTGCCTGCAGTCCTACGTTTGGCGAGGAGCCCTGCAGCGTGATGGTGGCCGTGGCCGCATTGTCCAGAAAGTAGATGCCCATCTGGCTCGGCGCGTCGTCGCAGGTCGTACTGGTCGTGAACTCATAGGCACCGCCCGTCAAGTTGACGTTGTAACCATCCGTGCAGCCGGCCGCTCGATAGCGTTCGATGACACGCAACGTTGCGCCCAACGCCGGCACAGTACGGATGAGCTCCCCGGGATCGGTCGTCTCTGCATCGGCGAACACCAAGCCATCCAGCACGTAAGGGAGCCCACCCAACGTTGCAGAGCACGCGAACGTGAAGGTGGCTTGCGTCCCTCCTGTTCGATTCACGAGGCCAATGTCCATCGTGTTGGCCCCGCCGGTGCCACCGATGTTGTACAGATCATCCAGGCCATCGTAGCCATAGGCGCCGGGACGATAAATACGAAGGTCGGGGTCCGGTCCATTCCCCGAGATGCCCGTCAGGCTGCATGTCACCGCGAGTGGAGACCCGGCGACGGTGATGTTGTTGGTCACCGTCGTGCCGATCTGCGGAATTGCGTTCGGCGCGGTTCCCCATTCGAACCAGAGGATCTGGCTGCGGTATTGCCCGCTGCCGCCGGTCGCGTACTGCGCGTTGGCGGGCGCCGCAAAGCCAAGCAGGCCGGCCAGCACTCCCACCCCCATCAGCGTACTTCCAAGCGCCCGCCCTATCGCGTCGACACGCATGGCGTTCCTCCAGGTCGAGGTGGAGTCCGACTCATGGCGCTGCAGCGTGGCGCCGTCTTGCGTTGCGATGTGCATCGTCTTTCCCAGTATTCAACTGAAAGGCGTCTTGCGCCTCACTCGTGTACGTCTGACGTCAAGGTGGGCGTCCGTGCCGCGACGGCATGGTCGCCGTCTACCTGAGTCGAATGGGAATGTCGTGCTGGCGATCATCCACCGGACAAGGCGTGTTGTGCGCGTAACGAGCCCTACAGATTTTTCCGCGCATCGCCCGCCAGACAGAATCGGGATTCCACTTTCTTGTGCGCACGACAAAGCGGCCGGGACGCACCCCCGGGAAACAGGAGACGTGACCTAGTGCGGGCGTCGTCAGGGGTCGGGGCGACGCCTGGTCGCCCCGTGTTTGTCAGTAAGTGCCGACCAGGTTGAGGAACCAGCCCCGGTGGTCGTAGTCGAAATCCGTCAGATCGTCGCTGAAGTCGGTGAAGTTGTAGCCGACGCCGATGCGGAAATTCTTGTTCAGATCACGATCGAGCCCCAGCAGGAGGCCCTGCTGCGTGCCGCCATCCTGCACGTCCAGCCAACGGTATTCGGCCAAGGCATGCCATTGCGTGCGCAAGTCGTATCGCACCTGTGCCGCACCGAAGGTCGTCGCCGAATCCAGCCATGTGCCGGTGCCACGTCCCATCCGCACTTCGCCCTCGCGACGCGCCAGCTTGCCTGCGAATTCCCAGTGCTGATCGAGCTTGTAGACGCCCTCGAAGGACAGGATCTGCGATTTCTGGTCGTAGTCGGCGCCGCCGACCTGGCCCAGTGTCGCCAGGTCGTACAGGTAGGTGTAACGACCGAACAGGCCCCACCGCTGGCTGTTCCATGGGCGATACGCGAAGCCGACGTTTCCTTCGATGAACTTTGCGCTCGCCAACGGGTTGAGCTCGTCGTCGGTGTCTGCGTAGTTCAGGCGGGCGGCGATCCGCCAGCTCTCGTTGATCTTGTGCGTCAGGCGATTCGTGCTGACCCACTGCTCGCGCTGCTCGGCACCGCGGTCTTCGCGCCATTCCAACTTGCTCTGCCAGTCGGTATCCGGCGACGTGCGGCCACCGGAGATGCTGATGGCACGACGATCGACGTTTCCGCCTGTGGTGTTGGTCAGCTCGCCATCGGACAGGGTGAAGCCCATGTTCCAGCCCTGCGACGGGTAGAAGTCCATGCCGAAGGTGTGCGCCAGGCCCGACTGGTTCGGCTCCTTGAGGAACTGGCTTTCGTTGTAGAGGTTGACCTGGTTCGACAGCCGCCAGCGTTGGCCCAGCGTCCATCCGTTCTGGGCGTTGCGGGTGAACAACGAATCGTAGGCGGTCGTATCGGTGGAGTACGTGTAGGCGCCGTACACCGAATGCTCGGCGCTCAGGCGATGCTCCGCGTTGACGGTGGCCGCTTCACCCCGGTCACCCGTGGTGAGCTCTGCGCCGACGGATGAGTTGTCGCCGTACAGGTACTTGCCGCCGAGTGAGAAGGCGTCGTTGTCGGCGTACTGCCCACCGTCGTCATCCAGCGTCAGCTGCGCGAGCCCATACAGTTCCAGCGCACTGCCGAACCGGTGCAGGTACTTCAACGCGCCCAGCGTGCCGGCAGCGTCGGTCGAAGTGCCTTCGGTATCGACGCGACGGACCTCGCCACTGAGGGTGCTGGCGTCATCGATGCGCCACTCGAGCGTGGCCTGCGCCTGGGTCAGCGATTCCACGCCGCTATCGGCACGGGTGTAGCGCGCATACACGCCCAGGTTGGGCGTGAACTGGCCCAGTATCTCGGCGCCGTACTCGGTGACCGGGCGGCCCGTGTCGTAGCGCGAGATCGAATAGCCGGCACTGGTGTTGCGCCACCATGCGCCCGCGCTCCAGTCCTGAGCGGTCCAGCCCAGTTCCTTGAAGTTGGCGCGCGCTTCCAGCGACTTGGCCTCGCCTTCGCGGTAGAGCGTGGTGTCGTTCTGCTGGATGAAGCTCAGGCCACCGTTGTCCGAGAAGAACACGGGCGAACCGAAGGACTCCGTCTGCGCGTACTCGGCCTTGACGTACGTGCCCTTGCCCGCCTGGAGCGTCAGGTCTCCCGCGGCGAGCGTGTAGTCCTCGCCTGCCCGGTTTTCCTGCACGTAGGTCGCGCCCACGCCCACGTGGTCACCGAACCAGTGCTTGCCCCGGAAGCCTGCGCTGACGTCATCGGCGTCGAAGCCGGACGGCACCCATTCGTAGTCCACGAGCAGGCGCTGTTCGAAACCATCGAGCGGCGCATCCCGCGTCAGCGTGGGAGTGTTCTCGCGGGTGATCTGCGCGAGCGGTCGCGTCAGCAGAACGCGCCCCTGCAGCTCGTCAATCTCGTAGTCCGCACCGCGCTGGAGGACGATCCGGTTCTCCACACGCCCGGTGGTCAGGTCGCGGATCTCCAGAGTGACGACGTCCGAGCCCGGCAGCAGGTCGGTGTTTCGCAGGTAGTAGAGGCTGCCGCCCGTGCCGATGAACTCGTTGTGGCCCGGTGCGGTTTCCGCCTGTGAACCGAACAGCCGGAGCTCGGTCCCCGGATCGCCCCAGCGGTTGGTGGCCAGCGAGCGCCAGTTCAGCGCCGCACCGTACAGCGATCGCTGGTACTGGGCGTATTCGGTCCCGACGATGCCCGTCGAATAGTTGCCCCACAGCGCCTGATTCTTGTCCCAGTCCACGCGCAGGTAGAAGCGGCCCATCGTATCCACGTCGCGGTACGTCGTGGAGTCGTCGCCGTATACCGGGTAGTAGAGATCCGGATCGAGCCGGCGGAACACGTCCTGCGGGTCCGCCTGGGTGAAGCCGTTGAACAGCCGGTCGAGATCGCGCTGGGTCGTGTCCGCTTGCGCGGTCACCAGGTACTTGCCCTGCAGCTTGGCCTTGCCATAGAACGCGAGCCGGCCGTCGCTGATCACATCGTCCTGATAGTTCACGTCGTTGGCGAACGGCGCGGCCGACCCACTGGCTTTGTTCTGCGAGATCGTCACATCGGCCAGGCCGATGCCGAAGAAATAGCGGCCGGTGACGTCGACATCCAGGGTATGCGCGGCGTTTGGCCCGGTTTCGTCACCTTGCCCGGCAAGGCCGATGCGGAACTGGTGATGCCCCACCGGCACCAGATACTCGGCAACGAACTTCCGCTCCTGATCGACGGGGTAATCCTCGCCGTTGATCTTCAGCGCGACGTCGGATGGCAGGTTGCGCCCCTGGATGCGGATGCGCGACCCATACATCGGGATGTTCTGCTGGCGCAGACCGTTCTCGGCGAACGCGCGATCGATCAGGCTCTGGCTTTCCGCCTGGGCCGAGGTCAGTGCGCTCCCCATCGTGCGCTCGACGCTGCTCCGCAGCAGGTCCGCGCCGCGCTCGGCTTCCTCGGGGGAAACGAGCTGCAGGGTGCGCGGGTAGGTTTCATCGAAGCGCGATTCTCCGTCGTACGCCCGCAGCACATACACCAGCTCGTCGCCTTTCCGGAATGGATAGCGCGTCGGCAACGCGCCATCCCAGTCGACGTGGGTCACGCCGGCCACCTCGAGGGGAATCGTGGCGATCGGCTCGATCAGGTCGGCATCGCTGCTGCGGTACAGGGTGACTTCCAGGCGCTTGATGAAGGCCGGATAGTTGCCACGCACGTAGAACGACACCGGCTTGGTGATCCGCTGGCCATCGAACGGCACGATCGAGGGCGCCGAAACCGACAATTCCGGTTGGCCCAACGTCGGGTCTTCGGTCGCCCAGATGACGCCGCCGCCCGGCAGGTCGATGGAGAACTTGCCCATTGCCGTCGCCTTGCCCGGCTGCTCCGTCGCCACAGTCACGCGGCGGTCGGGCTGCAGGGCTTCGGACGACGAGACCTGACTGGTCCCGTGCGTCACCGGCTTGTCGTAGCTGCGCGTGCGCAGACGGAACAGCAGGCCGTCCTCGCCGGTGCAGCCCTCGCCATCGCAGTCGACCGGCGCAGCGGTTCCTTCGGTCCGGTCCTGCTTCGCCTGCGAGGGAGCCGCCGCGGTCTGCGCGGCGGCCATCGGTGCCACACCCGCCAACAGGCTGATCAGCGTGTAATCCAGCAGTTTCATCTTCATACGCTTCTTCATGATCCGCCCCCTCACTTCCGTACGCCGACAGGGGCTGTCGGATCGTTGCTGGTTTGCACGCGAACCTTGGCACGCACCTCCGGACTCAGGCGTTTGGCGAGCGCTTCATAGACCGCCTTGGCACGACGCATGCCCAAGGCGGTGTTGTAGGCGTGGGACGCCCGCACATCGGTGTGACCGACGATCGCGATGCTCCCTCCACCCATCTTTTCCAGTGCCGCAGCGACCTTGTCCAACAGCGGCTCGAACGCCGGCCGGATGGTGGACTTGTCGGTGTCGAACAACACCGTGCCGAGCAATGCGCCGCCTTCGTCGACGCCCACGACCAGGGAGCCAGGATCGTCCACGGTGCCGCGGACGCTGACCACGAGACCCTTGGCCGAGGCCGCGTCGAGCTTGTCCAGCAGGGCGGCCTTGACCGCGTTCGCGCGATCGAAGGCCAGGCCTTCGCTGTCGCCATTGGCCTGGATGACGACGTCTCCGCCCTGGTACTCGCGCACCTTGGCCGCCATCGCGTCGATCACCGGCAGGTACTTGGCACGTACTTCCGCACTGCCGGGAGCGAAGAACACCTCGCCCATCTCCAGCTCGACCTGCTTCGATCCGCCCTCGATCACCTGTTCGGGCAGCTTGACGCCCCAGTCGAAGCGCACCGGCACGCCCGGCGTGATCCGGCGCAGCAACGGGTTGTCGGTGGTGAATTCGGCACCGGCGGGCAAGGTGGACGGGTCGACCTTCAGGATGAAGTTGCGGCCGCGCTCCCACGCACCACCCGGCACACCCGCGAGGTGGTAGCGACCGAACTGGTCCGTTTCGATCAGCAGGCCTTCCACGGACGCGATGCGCACACCGGGGATACCGCGCTCATCGATGCCCGCATTACGGATGACGTAGTCGACGACGTAGCCCTTCTCATCCTGGGCAACACGGCGCTCCACCGTCGGCGTCGCCGCGTTCAGGCCCTTGGCGGCATCGCCATGGGTCTGCACGGTGGTGTTGCCTGCCGCATCCATGCGGACGGTGACGCCTTCGGCGCTCGTCAGTACGAAATCGTCCGTGAAGGCTGGTTCGCGCAAGTGCTGGCGGATCACCACCTCATGTTCCTCGACCGGATCGGCCACGGACTGGCGACCATTCAGGGCGCCCACGGCGATGCCATGCAGCAGCGGCGAACTTGCATCCGCTTCAGGCTGCGGACCCGTCCCGCGGTCTACCGTCGTGGAGTTGGCGATGTAGGCCGTTGCGGCGAAGCCACCCTGCACCTTCACCGCGCTCAATGCCGCGCTGTCCTGCCAGCCATCGCCGTCGCGGTCGTTGAAGACCGTACCGAACAGCAGGCTGTCATCCAGCAGGGGGTCCGCCGTCAGCTGGACCTCGGCCGTCGCAATGTTGGACACCGGGTCATCCGTGCCCGAGCGGACCTGCGCCCGGTTGACGTGGGTGCCCGGACGGACGCCCGCGCCAACCCGCATCACGTACACCAGCGTGGCCGTCTGGCCCGCGGCCACGTCGACACCGCCGAAACGCAGCGGATTGCCGCCCGAGACCGTCGCCAGTCCATCGGCATCGTTGGCGACCAGAGAACCCTCGACGTAGCTGAAGCCTGCGGCCGGCGTATCCACGACATTGCCGTCGACCAGGTCCATCGCGCCGACGTTCTCGATCGTCAGCGTGTAGCGGACCAGGTCGCCGATGCGGACCTCCCGCGAGCCGGCCGACTTGCTCAGGCGGATCTCAGGCGTATCCAACACGTGTTCGGTACTGCACGCCGCACACGCCGGTGTCTCTCCGCCGCCGCCGGTCGCGACCACCTGGTTGCCTACCACCGTGCCGGCATTGGCGTTCACGACAGCGTCGTAACTCAATGCATGCACGCCGGTGGCCGTGCCTGCCGGCAATCGGCAGGTCAGCAAGGTGCCGTCGAACGAACAGCCGGCTGGCAGCGCGCCCAAGGTCAGGCCGCGATCCGGGGTGTCGACCAGGACCAGCTCTTCGGTCAGTGCGGAGATGCCGACATCGACCGACAGCGTGTAACGCACGGTCTGTCCGATCTGCACTTGGGCGCCGGTGGCGGGGTTGGACGACTTGCTGACCGTCACGCGCGGATCCGCGACGGGCGAGGACGTACCACAGCTGCCAGCACAGGTCGGTGCATCGTCACCGGTACCCACAACGGCGTTGGTCACGGTCCCGCGGGCTGCGGGACTCACGGATGCCGTGTAGCTCACCGTATAGGTGCCCGGCGTGGTGCCGGCCGGCAGGGTGAAGCGCAGCACGGGCGCACCGCTGGTGTCGGCTGCATATGCGCCGGCATCGGTCACCGAACCGAAGGTCAGGCCTGCGCCCAGGGTATCGGTCAGGGTCACATCGGCCGTCGTCACGGCATTGATGACGTTGGTCGTCAGCGTGTAGGTGATGCTGTCGCCCACCGACACCTCCGACCGCCCGGCCGGCAACACCGCGCTCTTGGCATACGTCACCAGCGGGGGCAGCGGCTCGGTCACCGGTGTTTCGGTCGTGCAGGTGCCCGCGCAGGTCGGCACATCGTCGCCGGTGCCGACGACGGCATTCCTCACGGTGCCGGTGGCCTGGTCGTTGACGATGGCCGTGTAGCTCACCGAGTAGCTGCCAGGCGCGGTCCCCGCAGGCAATGTGCACACCAAGGGGTTGGCGGCCGCGCAGGAGAAGCTGCCTGCCGACACGGTCGCCAGCGTCAGGCCGGTTCCCAGGGTGTCGGTCAGGGTCACCGTGGAGGTGGTCGCCGCGGTCGAGACCTGGACTCCCAAGGTGTAGGTGAGGGTGTCGCCCGTCGAGACTTCCGTCTGTCCGATCGGGAGCGCGACCGACTTGGTGTAGGTCACCACCGGATTGACGACCGGGGTGTCGATCGTCGTCGTGCACGCCGGATCGGTGCTGCCCACCGGGCAGACCGGACTGGTCACCACCGCCGTGTTGCGGATGGTGCCCGCATCGGCGTCGGCCTGGGTCACCGTGTACACA